>Ga0209157_1000016_pt1 | contig 149393 bp, 134 predicted proteins | sample GraSoiAngelo_135_FD_185892 | JGI IMG/M metagenome (GOLD analysis project Ga0209157, IMG submission 185892) | Grasslands soil microbial communities from the Angelo Coastal Reserve, California, USA - 14_0929_05_40cm (SPAdes) (version 2) | ecosystem: Environmental > Terrestrial > Soil >... | reverse complement strand
TCCTCCGATCGGAAGCGCCTTTCGAAGTCCGCCAGCGTGCGCGGATAGTCTTCCATGGCCTGCTACACTACCTGTTGTGGTTACCTGAGTTAAATGGATACCCCATTTCATGCAAATGATAGGGGGTGGGCGTACCGGGCTCTCTTTGGTTCGGCCAACCCGCCCCCTCACAGCTGATTGGCCAGCCGGATACCAGCTACGCTTAGCAACAGTCCGGCAACGACGCTCGCCGCGACATACGCTGTGGCGCGCGCCCACTCGCCATCTTCCAGCATCTTGGCGGTTTCCCAGCCGAAGCTCGAGAAGGTGGTGTAGCCGCCAAAGAAGCCAACGGCGATGGCCACGCGCCAGTCCGGCGAAATCACCATGCGATTCAGAGTGAACTGGCCGATCAAGCCGAGCAAAAAGCAGCCTGTCAAATTTATGAGCAACGTGCCATACGGAAAAGTGCTTCCTATGCGGATTTGCACTAGGCCTTGCAGGCCGTAGCGCGCCAGCGTGCCAACCGCCCCGAAAATCGCAATCAACGTGAGACGCAATTCCTCTCCAATCTGGCAGGCCGCCCGGGAGCGCCAAAGGATGGCCGGAGCATCTGCAAACAAAAAGCTCCTGGCGCGCTGCTGCCAGGAGTCATCAGACCCGGTGAACAGCGCCGGGACGGTTATGGCGAACTCCATCGCCTCCAGAATGGCGCTTCAGTTTAGCATTTTCCCGCATTGGCGGAAGGCCAATTCAATTGCTTGATCCATGGCCGCGAGAGGAGACTCGACGGTCTGGCCGTGGCCGACGGCAAGACGCTCCGGCTTGAGACTGCGCAATTTTCGCGCGCTCTCTGCCGCGACCTGACAGTTCCACGAAAATAAAGCAGGAAAGGGAAAGAGAAGTTTGAACGTTCCGGCGGCGAGCACTCCGGTCTGGGTGGTAAAAGCATCTCCTGCGATGAGCGAGCCGTCCCTGACATCCAAAAAGGCAAAGTGGCCCGGCGTATGACCAGGCGAGAATATCGCTTGAAGGGATCCGACGCGGTCGCCGTCATTCAAGAGCAGTGTCGGTTGAGACTTCACGCCCGGAAAACCAACGAGCCGTTTGCCCGCTTCACCCGGATCGAGCGAAAAGTCCTTCCGCAGGAGTCTGGATTCGCGTTGCCCAATTGCAAATTCCACGCGTGGAGATTGAGAAACCAGCGCGTCCAAGGACCCCACGTGATCAACGTGAGCGTGCGTGAGAAGGATGCGGCGGATTGGCGCGCCAGGGGTTTGCGCCGCTTTGCGAATGCCGCCAGCTGAACCGGCAACGCCCGTGTCGACCAGTGTGGGTCCGTCGTCTTCCCTGACCAGGAAACAGTTGACCATGCCAAAGCGGGTCAGGCGGACAAGATTCTTCGTTTCTCGAACGAGTTGCACACCGATCCTCGGGAAATCAGTAGTGGAAACGGTAGCGCAGTTGGACAAAAAGTTCTCGCGGATTCAAGTAGTGCGTGCCGCCAAACGTAAAGCTGTTGTCGAGCAGGACACGGCGATTGGCGACGTTCAGGGCTTGAAGGTTGAGAGCGAAGCGCTCGCCGAGACTTTTACCGAGCGACAGGTCAAAGGTAGTGTGCGGCTGCAAGTGCCTTGGCGGCGGATCGCTGTTGGAAAATCCGGAGGCGTAGTAAACGTCAGTTGAGAGGAAAGCCCGCCAGGGCAGGGTGTATTGGCCGCCGAGGTGCAGCGTGTTGCGCTGGTCATGATCGAGGAGACCGAAACTGTCACCAAAGGAAAAGTCCGTGAGGCCGCCATTGATATTTCCAAAGGCGAGGGCGAGTTGATTCGAATAGGTCAAATAAACCTGCACGCGATTGTGAATGCGAGGAGAGCGCAGCGTAAGCTCCCATCCGTTGATGCGCGCGCCTTGGATGGTAATTGGAAAAAACAGGTCGGAGTTATTGAAATTATTGTGGTCGAAGAAATTCACGGCGCGGGTGAGGAAATTGCCGGCGTCCAGTGTCCAGCCATGGAACGGAATGGTGACGCCAAACTGGTGCTCTTCATCGCGTTCACCGTGGAGCGGAATGAAGCCCAAGTTCTGATTGCTGGCGGCTTGCAAGAGCGGACCGGAAACCGTAAGCAAAGGCGGCGCCTGGTAGAAATGCCCGTAAAAAGTGCGAAAAACCCAGTTCAGTTTGGGAATCCGCAAAGATGCACCGAAGCGCAGACTGGAGGCATTCTCAACCGTGCCCCCGGAAAAGTGCGTTTGGCGAAAGCCGGCATTAAGCGCGAGCCGCGATGTTGCTTTGAATTGCTCCTCCCCGTAGACCGCCGAGAGCGATCCATCAGGGCTATGTCTTTCGGGATCGACGTTCTCGCACTGCGCCGGGTCGTGACAGAGCAAGCCAAAAAGTTGGCCGTCTTGTTGAGAGAAGCCGTAAAGGCCAAGGCGAAGGTTGCTGCGGCTCTTGATCCAGGAAAGTGTGGCTTGCCCACCTTCGTATTTTGAGCTGCGGTTTTCCGTGGCGGAACTGGGAAAATCCTGCAAGGAGCTTTGATAATTTGCGCTGTTGTAGTGGTAGAAGGGCGAGACTGTGAGCAGGAGCCCCGGACTGAACGTGCGGATCCAGGAAAGAGTAAAAAAGGAATCGTTTTCGCGATTGGCGTCGCGGAGGAACTGGCCTGGCGTGCCAGGATCATTGGGATCGTAGGGAACTTGATAGAAATCGCGTCGCGCTTGGGCGACGAAGCGCAACTGGTTGTGAGAATCCGCGTTGTAGATCAACGAAGTGAAGCCGCCGAAGCCGTTCGCGGCATCGTGAATCACGGCCGTGGTGGGAGTTTGCAACCCGAGATTGGTGCGGTTTCCGTTCACGCTGGCGTAATAGGCGAAGCGATTGGTGTGGCCGCCGAAGTTGAGCTGGTCGTCGGTTTGGTAAAAATCGCCGGCGCTTAGAACGAGCTCGGCTTCGTTGTTGCGCTCGAATCCGGTGCGCGGGACGACGTTGAAAATGCCGTAAGTGCGGTCGCCGTAGTCGGCGGAGTAGCTCCCGCGCTGCGCCTCCATAGTGTCAATGTCTTTTGGGTCGACCTGGGGGCCGAGGTTGCTGGCGATGTTGGTGTTGGGGATGGCGACACCGTCAACCAGCCAGGTTACTTGGTGGCCACCACGAACGTGCAACTGGTCGTGGACTATGTAGGAACCGGGAACGTAGTCGGTGATTATCGCGAGGCTATTGGTCCTCACGGCTCCGGGAGTTTCCTGAATTTGCAGGCGGTCGACGAGAGTCGTAGGCGTGACGGTTTCAGTCTGCCCGGCGTCGGCGGAGACAAGTACCGTCTCGTTCTGTGTGGGAAGTCGTAGCTCAAAATGCAAAATAGGCGCAGTCCCGGAGAGTACCGCGACGTTTTGCTGGTCCGCGGTGAAGTTTGAGTCAGAAACCGCGACGGTATATTCGCCAAGGGGAACGGCATCAAAATGAAACTGGCCCGCGTCGTCCGTACGCGTCGTCAGAGTGAACTCCGACGCGCGCGCTTTTAAAACCACTGGAATGTCGGATACCGACCGGTGCTGGGGATCATGGACGATGCCGCGAACCGCGCCGAAGACCGTTGCAAAACCGGCACCGGCGAACAGAAAAATTGAAAGTACGAACCACAAAATCCTGCGCATGAGAACTCTTTCTCCTGAAAAGGATGAATCGCGCGGCATCCAAGCCGCGGCGTGAGTTGATCAGATAATTTTCCGGAGAGTACGGCGCGTCAGGCGGCCGCGAAAACGAAACGAGGAGGAGGGGAGAGAGGTTCGATGCAACGTGGAAAATCCATGGGCTTTGCCAATTCGATGGGCGAAGTGATGGCTATCGACGATGCGGCAGCAATGGACGCGGGCAGAACGAAAGCAATCGAGGTGAACTGCGAGCGGTCAGAATCGTGACAGCAGGACATGCTGCAATCCAGCATTCCGCGCATTTCATGCCCGCAATCCATGTGATTCGCGGGCGCAGCGGGAGGTTTCTGGTGATGATGCGCGGGAATCTTGCAGTGACCGGAGACGCAGCAGGAGGATTGATAGGACGACCAGGCTGCGCCGGCAAGAGGCGCGTACAGCAAAACCACCATGAGCAAGCAGATGCTTGCAGAAAGGGAACGGTGGCGATGGTAACGCGCAATGTGCATGTGGCACGCAAGCCTGAATATGTCGCCAGACACTATAGCGTGAAGCGCCATAGTTTGCAAGCCGGTTCGTCAACCCGGTCGCTTACTTCGTACACTATACGCCAGTCCTGCGAATCTCTCACGCGCCGCACATTCTTGGCCGGCACGCACTCCGCAGAAGGGCTCTAGCTTGACTTGAATTGCGGGGCGTCGCAGACTCGAATCATGGCACACAGTTACATACGATTTGATTTTGGCACGGACGAGGAGAAGGCGCAGCAAGCGCGGCACAAGCTGGACGGCTGGCGCCAGGCTTTTCGGCTCGACAAAAAGTTGCAGTACAAGCTGGACCGGCCCGACAGCGCGGGCATCGAGACTCTCTCCAAGCCCGAGCCCGCCCCAAAGTCGCCGGCAGCGGAAAAATCCAAAGGAAAAGCGGCGGAAAAGGCCAAGGGGAAAGCGGCCTCCGCGAAACCGAGCGCGTCGCCCGCAGAAAAACCGGCAGCAGCCGCCAATGGAAGAGTCGGCTTGCTGGTCAGGCTGTATTTTTCTTCGCACGAAAAACTTTCCGAACAGCGGTGGCTGGACCGCATCCCCTCCGAGGAGCCGTTCAAGGGCGCTTCTCCGAAAGTTATCCATCACGGCGACGCGGAATTTGAGACGACGGACAAGCAATTTGAAACTTTGGTGTGAACGGTTCTTAAGCGGCCTTGCCGGAATCGCAGGACAAGGCCAAATTGGCTGCATCCTCTGGGAGTGGCGAGTTTGGGCAGAAGGGCCGATTTGGGCCGGGCGTGATGGAAATCCGGTATAATTAAATTCCGCGAAGGCACCATCCTGAACTCCAACTCGAGGGCAGAACGAATGGCGTTACAAACGCGCGTCAAACTGGCAAAGCTTGACGCCCCCAAAGTTCACGGCCTCGATCACGACACCCTGATTCGAATCTACCGCACCATGTTCCTTTCGCGGCGGCTGGATGACCGCGAGATCCAGCTCAAGCGGCAAAACAAAATCTATTTTCAGATTTCCAGCGCAGGGCACGAAGCGGTTTGTGCGGCGATGGGACTATTTCTGCGGCCGGGAGTGGATTGGATTTATCCCTATTATCGCGACCGCGCGCTATGCCTGATGCTTGGCGTGACGCCACTGGAAACACTTCTTGCGGCCGTGGGAGCGAAGGACGATCCCAGCTCCGGCGGGCGGCAGATGCCGTCGCATTGGGGGCAGCCCAAGCTGAACATCGTGAGCAAGTCGTCGTGCACGGGGACGCAATTCGTGCAGGCTGTGGGCGCTGCGGAAGCGACACTTTATTACGAAGGACGGCCGAAGGCGCTGGCGCAAGCAAAGAGAGCGCCGCTTGGGGAGTACGTTCGCCACGAACGCGACGAAATTGTTTATGTTTCGGGCGGAGACGGGGCGACCAGCGAAGGCGAGTTCTGGGAATCCCTGAACGTGGCGTGCGCGAAGAAACTTCCGCTGCTGTACTTGGTGGAAGACAACGGTTATGCCATCTCCGTGCCGGTTGAAGTGCAGACGGCCGGCGGCAGTATTTCGAAATTGGTGCGAGGATTTCCCGGACTGCACGTAGCGGAGTGCGATGGGACCGATCCAATCGAAAGCTATTCGGTGTGCAAGGAAGCGGTGCAGTATTGCCGCGAACGGCGCGGCCCTGCCCTGGTTCATGCGCACGTGACTCGGCCGTATTCGCATTCGCTATCCGATGACGAAAAACTGTACAAATCTGCCGAGGAGCGCGAGGAAGAGGCCCGGCGCGATCCAATTTCGAAATTTGCGCTCTTTTTAGTGCGCGAAGGCGTGCTCGACCAGAAGCAGATCGAAAATTTGGAAGCGGAAATCGACAATGAAGTGCGCGATGCCGCCGACCATGCACTGGCCGCCGAGGAGCCGTCGATTGATTCGATTCGAATGAACGTGTATTCGCCGGACGTGGATCCGACTTCCGCTGCGTTTGAGGCAGAACCTCATTTGCACGGCGCGCCGAAAACTATGGTGGAAATGGTCGCGCTGACGCTCTCCGACGAAATGGCGCGCGACGAGCGCATCACCGTTTTTGGCGAAGACGTGGCCGACGCCAGCCGTGAAGAGAACCTGAAGCACGTAAAGGGGAAGGGCGGCGTCTTCAAGGCTACCGCGGGATTGCAGCGCAAATACGGAAACGACCGCGTGTTCAACACGCCGCTCGCGGAAGCCAGCATCGTCGGGCGGGCGCTGGGGATGGCCACGCGCGGATTGAAACCCGTGGCGGAGATTCAGTTTTTTGACTACATCTGGCCGGCGATGATGCAGATTCGCGATGAATTGTGCGTGATGCGTTGGCGTTCGAATGGAGCCTTCAAGGCGCCGGTGGTGCTTCGCGTGGCGATCGGCGGATACCTGACTGGCGGCGGCGTGTATCACAGCCAGAGTGGCGAATCGATTTTCACGCATTGCCCGGGGCTGCGGGTGGTGATGCCTTCGACCGCGCTCGATGTGGCAGGTCTCTTGCGCACAGCGATTCGCTGCGACGACCCTGTAATGTTCCTCGAGCACAAACATCTTTATCGCCAGCCGTACAATCGCTCGGAAAATCCCGGGCCGGATTTTTCGATTCCGTTCGGTAAAGCGCGCACGGTGAAAGAAGGCAGCGACCTGAGCATCATTACTTACGGCGCGGTCGTACATCGTGCGGAAGTCGCGGCGGTGCAACTGGAGCGCGAAGGAATTTCCGTGGAGATCATCGACTTGCGCTCGCTATCGCCGTACGACTGGGAAGCGATTGCCGCGACTGTTCGAAAGACGCACCGGGTCATCGTGGCATACGAAGACATGTTGAGCTGGGGCTATGGAGCGGAAATCGCCGCGCGGATTGCAGATGAACTCTTTGAAGAGTTGGATGCCCCGGTGAGGCGCGTTGCGGCAATGGATACGTTCTGCGCGTACCAGCCGAAGCTCGAAGACGTGATCCTGCCGCAGACGAATCATATTGCGGCGGCCGTGAAGCACCTTCTGGAGTACTGAGCCGTTTGGATTTAGACTATTTCGCGAGGAAACTTTTTCGACCCCATTTGCGTAATTTAATTAGAGTAGGGAAGCCAAAAAAAATCGCTCTGTGGGGGTGACCCAATGACTTGCGTAAACTGCCAGAAGGACATCGCCGTCGGTTCGCGGTTTTGCTACAACTGCGGCGCCAAGCAGCCCGAGACTCCTCCGCCGGGATTGTCTCCTGCAACGGGTGGCAAGAAGAAGCTGATGCGCTCGAGCACCGACAAAAAGATAGCGGGCGTGTGCGCCGGTCTGGCCGATTATTTTGACCTGGATCCGACCATCGTCCGCGTGGTGTGGTTGCTGGCAGTACTTTGCGCCGGGACTGGCCTCCTCCTATATGCGATTCTTTGGATTGTCCTGCCCTTGGCGCCGGCTGGGGTGATACCTACCTCGGCGACGGTGACTTCTTAACTTTTCGAAGCTCTTTCGCCGCCCCTTACTTCCATAGACGCTAAGCGGTTGCCGCCCTGGTTTTGGCGCGTGTGTCTGACTGGTCCCTGAAGTTCCAGCGCTTGTGATTGACACTGACGGATGCTACCTCATCGGGCGAGAACGGAATTTCCTTGTACCCGCGTACCTCGATGATACAGCCCTCGCTGATGAGCACCTGCTCGAAGATCCTCGCATCCTTCAGTTGTACCGAAACAACCTGATAACCGAAGCCGGTCTCTTCCACGTTCTTCAGGTGTTCTGCACACCCGCAGGGAATAGGCACCAACCGTTTCATTAGCATCCTCCAGCTAAGTCAGAAGTATCACGGGGAGCGGAATAGTACGATACAGGGGAGGAACTGTCTACCATCGCGGGGACGAAGAACAAGCGAAGTTACTTGAGGCGCCCGCGACCCTGCGCATAATTCACGCGCGAGGGGTTGCCTGGCGTACTTCGAATGCTCCAGGACCGTTACTTGCCTTTGCCTTCGAAGAGCACATGGTCGAGGGACAAGAGTCCCGCGCCAACCGTGGCGAGCGCGAAACTTGCAGCGAGCATCGCGAGGGGGAATTCGTAATTGTGCACCGCCAGATAGCCTCCAGCGCTGTGGACCTTCCAGATAGCCACTCCCATTTCAACGGCCAGGAGCAGCGCCGCCACGCGTGTGAACACTCCTAAGGCCAAAAGAAGGGCGCCGAAAACTTCCATCACACCCGAAATGTAGACGAAATATCCCGGCAAGCCGTGCTCTACGAAGAAGGCCTGCATCCCCGGGGCGGAGTGCGCCACCTTCGGATAGCCGTGGGAGAAGAAAATCAGCGCGAGAACCAGGCGAAGGACCAGCAACCCCAGCGGCTGAAGGGAATTGAGAGACTTCATTTTTGCACTCCTCCGCGATTTGTTGAGAAAGTTTCCTCGGAACGCCTGGAATTCTAGCAGAAAAGTAAAGCCGTCACGGGCACCCGCGGGGTTGTCCGCGTTTCAGGTACAATCTTTAGCGAACCACGAAGAGTGACGGAGCAGTATGGCAAAAATTAAAACGATTGGTGTCGTTAGCCGTGGAGATGACGCCGGGGAATTGAGGCGAATCAGCGGCGGAACGCTGCGCGACTCGCTCAGCGTGGCCTCATTGCGCACCACCCGCGCTACACCCGAGAGCGTCGCATGAAGAGGAAACTCGTGATTGCCGTGCCGCTGCTGGCGCTGGTGGCGCTGGTCGCCTGGGTCCTTCGCCCAAAGCGCGAAGCGCAGGGCGAAGCGTTTGTCAGCGAAAAAGTCGCGCCGCTCCTGAACAGTATCGCCCAGGTCCGCGAGCAGGTGGGAATGGTGCATTACGGAGAGCGCGTCGATGTCATCGCGAAACGCAATGACTATGTAAAAGTGCGAACCAGCGCAGGCGCGGTTGGCTGGGTGGAGAGCCGTCAATTGATGGAGCCCGCCCTGTGGCAGCGCAGCATCAAGCTGCTGGATCGAACGCGCGGAATGCCGGTGCAGGCGCGCGGGCGCACCAAAGTTTCCACCAATTTGCGGGTTCAGCCTGGGCGAACAGAACCTCGCCTCTATCAATTCGCGCGCAACGCGCCTGTTGAGATTGTGGGGCGCGCCACGGCGGATTGGGTGCAAGTCTCGGACGAAAGAGACAATTCGAACGAGCCGCAGGAAACGAAGAAGGAGGATTGGTTTCTGGTGCGCGGTGTGGCGACAGGACCGCCCGGAGACTCCTCGGGGCGAGCCGCCGAGCCCATAAATACAACGCAACCTGGCGACCAGACTGTGCCCATCGCCGGCTGGGTGGTGACCCGCTTCATCGAGATGGACTTGCCCGATCCTGTTCGCGAAGGAGCGGCTTCCGCAAATATCCGGCCGGTGGCTTGGTTCGAACTGAATCGCGTGAGTGACCCTTCGGGCGACAAGCCGCAGTACCTTTTGGCGGCGGCGCGCGGGCCGGAAGGCCAGACTTGCGACTTTACGGCGCTGCGCGTTTACACGTGGTATGCCAAGAGGGACCGGTACGAGACAGCGTTTATCGAGAACCGACTGTGTGGCCAGCTCCCGATTCGGCTTGGCAAAGGGCCTAAAGACGAGCCTGAATTTCGCTTCCATGTAATGGACGGAAAAAAGGAAGAGCGCGTCTATCGCTTGATCCAGACGGTCGTTCGTCGTGTGCGCGAACCAGGTGAAGTTTCCGGGAAACGAGGATCGACGAAGATGGGAAAACCGGCGTCGAAATGATTTCAATCGCTTTGAGATATTGTGAAATTAGCAATCAATGTGTCGCTCGCGCTCTGAGATCAAAGGACTAAGGCGGAAAGAAAGACGATGACGCTGCACATCAGCGAGGCGGAAGTGCGGGAGGTGCTCACGATGCCGCAGGCGTTGGAAGCCGTGGAAGAGATTTCGCGCAAGCAGTCGACCGGAGAAGTTGTGGTGCATCCTCGCCGGAGGTTCGAATTGCCGGGGGGAGGATTTTTTCATTACATGGCCGCGGCGGATTATTCCACCGGCTACGTCGCCATGAAGCAGTACACCTACGTGCGCGGGAAGCTGCGGTTTCTGGTTCCACTTTATGAGATGGCCACGGGCGACTTGCTCGCGCAGATCGAAGCGGATTATATGGGGCAGCTGAGGACCGGCGCAGCCTCAGGCGTGGCCACGAAATATTTGGCACGCAAGGATTCCCGCGTGGCGGCAATCATTGGCACCGGGGGCCAGGCCAAGACGCAACTCGAAGCGGTCGCTGCGGCTCGCAAGCTGGAATCGGCGCGCGCCTATGGGCGCGATGCGGCGAAGCGCGAGAAGTTCTGTGCCGAGATGTCCGGGCGAATTGGCATTCCGGTCGACCCATGTTCTTCCGCGGCAGAGGCGGTGCGCGGCGCAGACATCGTTTCAACCGCCACAACTGCCTCGCAGCCGGTGGTTCGCGGTGCGGACCTGTCGCCTGGAACGCACATTAATGCCATTGGCGCGAACCACGCGCACAAGCGCGAGCTGGACGATGAAGCAGTTGCCAGCGCGGACGTCATCGTCGTGGATTCCGTCGAGCAGTCGCGGCAGGAAGCCGGGGATCTGATCATCGCTTTTCATGGCGACGAGATTTGCTGGACAGGTGTCAAAAAACTTTCTGAAATCGTAGCGGGAAAAGCCAACGGGAGAACCAGCGATACGGAAGTCACGCTCTTCAAATCGAACGGAATTGCTTCCTGGGATCTCGCAGTGGCGGTGAAGGTGTACGCGTTGGTGCGGGAGAAGGGGCTTGGCAGGGAATTGCCGTTATGGAGTGATAGCGCGAAAAGCTAGGAGAACAGGCTAATTCCCAGTTTCCTGCAGCTTGCGGCGCAAAGCGTCATGAAGCCGGGACTTCACGTCGCTCGGCAATTCGATGGGTTTCGAGTCACAGAAAATATCCACCGTCAGCCGCGTCTGGTCGACCACCATTTTGCAGTCTTCACAATGTTCGAGGTGGCGCTCGAGTTCCTGCCTTACCGACAGATCGAGATCCCCGTCGATATAGTCAGAAATCTCGCGAATGACGCCTTTGCAATTCAATTTGCAACACCTTTGCGAAAATAGCGGTTCAGCTTCTGACGGAGTTTGAGCCGCGCCCGCAGCAGCCGCGATTTTACCGCAGGAACGGAAATCCCGACCACTTTGGCGGTTTCTTCAGTGGAAAGTTCTTCGACGTCGCGCAACACGAAAACAACGCGAAAATCCGGCTCCAGCTTGTCGATGACCTCGGACAGAATTTCGTGCATTTCCGTCTGCGCAAATCGTTGTTCCGGGCTCGGCCCCCAGTCCTCAAGCTCGCGGGGCATGAGGTCGTCGTCGCCTTCCACCGGCTCGTCAAGCGAAAATTGGTTTGGGCGGCGTTTGCGCAAGCGCATCAGAGCTTCGTTTGCGGCGATGCGCACCAGCCAGGTATAAAAACGGGAGTCTTCCTGAAAATCCTTGAGGTGCGCGTAAGATTTGAGGAAAGCATCCTGCATGGCGTCCTCGGCGTCTTCGCGATTGCGCGTGATGTTCATGGTGAGCCGGAAGATTTTCGCTTCATAACGGTTCACCAGTTCCTCGAACGCGCGCGTATCGCCGCCCTTGGCGGCAGCCACCAGGAGGTGCTCGTCTTCGCGCGCAACAGTAGAAGGCAGGCGATGGGGATTCGGTGCGTTCAATGTCATAGGCAGCCCGAGCGGCGGCTGCATCCTCGCTTTCCCATCCATAAAGGTAGCACAGAGCATTGAACACTTCCCGTCCACCCATGTTTCGATGCTCTGGCTGGCGATAAGATTCAGGAAACGGGGAAAAGTTACGTACGTTGTTGTTGCGCTTTGCGGATGGCAAGGGGAATAACTGGTGTTAGGAAGGTCTTTCCTGTTCAAAGAGGCCAGTGATGACCTGGCTGCCTATGCCGAAAAGTGCGCTGGCAGCTTCAAGGGTAAGTAGTAGAATCGAGAGCCATAGTAATCTGGCGAAATGCGAACACTTCTCGACCACCTCCGGAAAGGCATGAAGCTAGTGATCGTCGGCTGCAATCCGAGCGAGTCTTCTGTCCGCGTTGGCCATTACTATGCCGGCCGCGGAAACGAATTCTGGCCCATACTTTATGAGAGCGGGGTGGTGCCGGAGCCTTTTGATTATCACGACGACAAGCGAGTGATCGAATTTGGGGTCGGGCTTACGGACCTGGTGAAGCGTCCCACCAAGGGTATTGAGGAATTGAAGCGCGAAGACTACGCCGAAGGCCGCATCGTCCTGTCACAGAAGCTCGAGGAATACGCTCCTCACGTTGTGGCTTTTAATGGAAAGCTGACTTACGAGCAGTTTGCCCAGCGAAAATGTAAATTTGGCATTCAGAAAGAGCTGCTCTACGGCGCTCGCGTGTATGTACTGCCTTCCACGAGCGGCGCGAACGCCATAGGCCGGAGCGAGAAGCTGCGGCACTTCAGAAAGCTGGCGCAACTGGTTGCGCGCATCTGTAAAGAGCACGAGGCCAAGGCCCACTGAACGGAGTTCCGCCGTGAGCAATTCTCCACAACCTGCGCAAGCCGGAGCGGTCGTCCTGGAAAAGAAGCACGAGGGCATCGCCACGCTGGTGATGAATCGACCCGACCGGTTGAATGCGCTGAACAACGAACTCGCCTCCGCGCTTAATGACACGCTGGGACGCATCGCGGGGGATGACACTGTCCGCGTTGTAGTGATCACTGGAGCGGGGCGCGCTTTTTGCGCGGGCGGAGACCTTGGCGCGCTCGGAAAGGGCCGCCAAACCGGCGCGACACACGAGTTGGAACCGTTGCTGCGCGCCGGCATGCAAATGGTCCTTAAGATGCGCACCATGCCGCAGCCGGTGATTGCGGCTGTAAACGGCGCTGCGGCGGGTGCCGGCATGAACATTGCGCTGGCTGCAGATATTCGCATTGCTACGGAAGAAGCTACATTTGGACAGAATTTCGCGAAGGTCGGACTATTTCCCGACTATGGCGGAACGTATTTCCTGCCGCAGCTTGTGGGGCCGGCGAAAGCGGCGGAGCTTTTCTACACTGGCGACATGATTGACGCGAAGACGGCGCTGACGTTCGGCCTGGTAAATGAGGTCGTTCCGGCCGCCCAGCTCGAAGCTGCCGTGAAGACGTTGGCGCAAAAGATCGCGCAAGGGCCGTCGCTGCCTATCCGCGCGGTGAAGAAGGCGCTCTTTGCAAGCGAGGAAAAGGAACTTGCGCGGGCCCTCGACAACGAGGTGCGCGAGCAGATTCGTTGTTATCTGTCCGATGATGGCAATGAAGGAATTCGCGCGTTCTTCGAAAAGCGGCCCCCAAAGTTTCAGGGAAAGTAGCCTTCCTAATACAAGTTCCTCGACGATCATGACTACCGGCCAAGAAACGGTTCAGTTACGGCTTGAAGATCGCACGGCATGGATTACCCTCGACCGGCCGCCGCTCAATATTCTCGACATTGCGACGATGCACGCGCTGGATGCCGTGCTGAAACGCGCTATTCCCAAATGCGATTTCGTGATTTTTCAGGGCGCGGGTCCGAAAGCTTTTTCGGCCGGAGCGGAAATTGCCGATCATACGCCCAAGCGCGTCAGGAAAATGCTCTCGGCGTTTCATGCTGTCTTTCGCCGCCTCGCTGCCGCGGATTGCGTGACCGTCGCCGCGGTTCATGGCTACTGCCTTGGCGGCGGGATGGAACTCGCGAGCTTTTCTGACTTTGTGCTTGCCACGGAATCCGCGGAGTTCGGACAGCCGGAGATTAAGTTGGGCTGTTTTCCTCCTGTCGCCATGGTGACGTTGCCGCAGCTCATCGGAATGCGCGCGGCAGCACGCCTAATTTTAACTGGCGAGCAAATCGGCGCGACGGAGGCTTGCCGGCTTGGCCTGGTTACGCGTGTTGTTCCTGATGCGGAGCTGCCCGCTGCAGTGACGAACTTGCTCGAAGAACTTCGTAAGCTGAGTCCAAGCGTACTTTGTCTAACGCGCAAGACGCTGAGTCGTCTCCGTTTTGCGGGTTTCGCAAAGCAACTCAAAGAGGCGGAACGCGTATACTTATCTGTGCTGATGAAGAGCCACGATGCGCAGGAAGGGATTCTAGCTTTCCTCGAAAAGCGCCAGCCGATATGGAAGGGAAAATAGATGGACGAATTGGAGATTACGCCCGCGGATGTGAAGGCGCGGATGGATCGCGGCGAGCAATTGGTGCTTATCGATGTGCGCGAACCGTGGGAGCATCAAGTTTGCCGGATTGAGGGCGCGAAGCTGGTGCCGCTGGGCTCGCTGGCGGCGAGCCTGCAGACGCTGCCGGACGTGGACGAAGTGATCTGCTATTGCCATCATGGCATGCGCAGCCTGGACGCGGCGGCTTGGCTCCGGTTTCAGGGCATCGAAAAAGCGAAGAGTTTGGCCGGCGGAATTGAGCGCTGGTCTGTTGAGATCGATCCGAAGGTTCCGCGATATTAATGAAGCCCCGCCAAAGATGAAAATTAAATTTCTACAGAAGCCGACGTGAACGACTTGCCGAAAAGCAAGAGGTCTCTTGCTAGAAATGGGTGCGGAACTCGAATCACGCGACCTGGGTAAAGAGCGATTGACGGAGGCCGAACTCGAAGAATTGATTGGCGACCGCGATTACAAAGAATTCCTGAATACGCGAAACGAGCTTTACCGAGCAGGGAATATGAAAGAACATCCGCCTTCGCGCGCGGAGGCCATCCAATTGATGGCGAAAGAGCCGAACCTCATTCGCAGGCCGGTGGTTCTTCGAGGATCGCAGATGGTGCTTGGATTTGACGAAGAACAATACAGAAAAATTCTAAAGTGAAATTGCGTCTGACGGAGTGCAACAAATGGATGTGAAGACGATCGCAGTGATTGGCGCAGGCACAATGGGGCGGGGAATCGCCTACGCCGCTGCTTTCGGCGGCTACCATACGATCCTCGAAGATGTTTCGCGGCGTGTGCTTGACCAAGGCGTTGCCTGGATTCGCCAATCCTTTGAAGAAGGAGTAGCGCGCGGCAAGGTGGAACCCGGCGTTCGCGATCGGGCGCTGGCGCTGATTTCGACAGCCAATAACGTCGAGAATGCGATTCGCGACGCTGAGCTCATAATCGAAGCGGTTCCCGAAGAGCTGGAGATGAAGCTGGAACTCTTTACTATCTTTGACAAGTTCGCCAAGGCCGGCGCCATTTTTGCAAGCAACACTTCCTCACTTTCGATCACGGATTTTACGGACGTCACCGTTTCGCGCGATCGCTGCATTGGAATGCATTTCTTCAATCCTGTGCCAAAAATGAAACTCATCGAGATCGTGAAGACCCCGCACACTTCGGATGAAAGCGTAGCCACCTGCCGCGAGGTTGCCCGGCGCATGGGCAAGGAAGTGGTGATCGTCAACGAAGCGCCCGGATTTATCACCACGCGCGTAAATGCGCTGATCGGCAACGAAGCGTTCACCATGCTCGAAGCGGGAATTGCCACGCCCGAAGATATCGACAAGGCGCTGAAGCTGGGGCTGAACCATCCCATGGGGCCGTTTGAGCTGGTCGATCTCGTCGGACTCGATGTACGGCTTAAGATTCTTGAGTATCTCCATCAAACGTTGGGCGAAAAGTACCGCCCGAATTCCTTGTTGCGGCAATACGTCCAGGAAGGGCGGCTGGGCCGCAAGACGGGACGCGGTGTCTATGAGTATCCGCAACAAAAAGCCGCGGAGAAAAAAGCGTAGCCGTGCCGGAAAGAATGGATTGACTCCACGATGAAATCACTTGCCGAGAGAATCGTCATTCAGCAAGGTGACCTGACGGAGATGGATGCGGACGCCATCGTCAACGCGGCCAACAACGATTTGGTTTTGGGCGCGGGCGTTGCCGGCGCGATTCGCCGCAAAGGCGGTGAAGAAATCCAGCGTGAATGCGACGCTATCGGCAGCATCCCGGTCGGTTATGCGGCGATTACCACGGGAGGAAAACTGAAAGCGCGATTCGTGATTCATGCCGCGAGCATGCAGCTTGGCGGCAAGACGAACGCGGACGCGCTGCGGCGTTCCACGGCCCATTCCTTGAAGATCGCCAATGAGCGCGGGCTGAAGACGATCGCATTTCCTGCGGTTGGCACCGGCATTGCGGGATTTCCGCTGAAAGATTGTGCGGAGATCATGCTTCGTGAGGCGGCGCAGCACCTGAGAGGAGAAACCTCTCTCGAAACGGTCTATTTCGTGCTTTTCGACGAGGCGGCTCAGGGAATGTTTGAACGGGCCTGGAAAAAAATCCAGGCGGAGGCCGCTTCGGGTTCAGTAGGAGCCAAAGGCGCGTGACGCCGCTCGCTGAATTACTTGCTGACCGCATTCGCCGATTCGGCCCCATCACGTTCGCGGACTTCATGCGCGAATGCCTCTATCATCCCGTTCACGGCTACTACAGCAAAGCGGAGTTCAAACGCTTCGCCGATTACTACACCAGCGCCGATGTGCATCCCATTTTTGCCCGGCTTCTGGCGCGGCAGTTCGCTGAGATGTGGGAAACTCTCGGCCGCCCGGAGGAGTTTACGCTTGTCGAGGGCGGAGCGGGCGCGGGGCGGTTTGCTTCGCAAGTTCTCGATTTTTGCGAAGCAAAGCTTCCTGTTTTTTATGATGCGCTGCGCTACGTCGCTGTGGAGCGTTCCGCTGCGCGGCGCGAACAGGCTACGGTTTGCTCGAAGCGCCACGCGGCTGCCGGACACTTCGCGAGTTCCGCTGAAGTTCCGGCGCACATTGTGGCAGGGTGCTTTTTTTCCAATGAATTGGTGGATGCGCTGCCGGTACACCGGGTATTAATGGAGAGCGGCGCGCTGAAAGAAACCTTCGTTGGCTTCCGCGATGGGAAGTTCGTGGACACGCTGGCGCCGGTCTCGACTTGCGCTATCTCCGAATATTTTGCAGCTCAAAACATTACTCTGCACGATAGCCAGCACACTGAAGCGGGGCTGGAAGCGTGCGACTGGATCAGTGAAATTGGCCGGCGTCTCGGACGCGGCTACGTGCTCACGATTGACTACGGCCATCCCGCGAGCGACCTCTTTGACGAGCACCACATGCGCGGCACGCTGCTGGCGTATCAGAATCATCGCGCCAGCGAAGATTTTTATTCCGCACCGGGCGAGCAGGATTTGACGGCGCACGTCAATTTCACGGCGCTCGAATTGTGGGGAAAACGGTCAGGCCTCGAAACCGCGGGCTTTACTTCACAGACGGCCTGCCTGCTCGCGCTCGGCCAGGGCAATGAATTTGCCGACCTCTACGATGAGGGGCAAACCGAAGCGGAGCACACGAAAGCGCGGTTGCAACTCAAGATGCTGATTCACCCGGAAGGAATGGGCGAACGGTTTCAAGTGCTGGCGCAACGAAAAGGGGTCTGCGCCTCGCCATTGACCGGCCTGGCCGGGATGTCACCAAGCATTTCCGGCTAAAAATGCCACCCTCTCTCCCATTCCCCTGTTTTTCATCAAGTGGTGATTCTAAAGGGACTTACGTTGCACCAAAGTGGTGCAGAATTTTGCCCTCCTTTGCGTGCTTCACCAGCCAGGATTTGCGCCGGAAACAAAAAAAGCGGCAGAGAACCCGCCGCCTACGGAAATGCCTCCGGCCTGAAGGCCTGAGCTACAGGTTTCGGATGACAGGTTTGCGTTGAGCGGCGGGAGGAGTTTTTATCCGATGCGCTACGGGAAGAGTTTTCATTGTGGGGGAGGGGTGGGCTTTTTCAGGACGGGCTTTTCGCCGGAGGCAGGGGTGGGGATCGCCAAGGCGGGTTTTGCGGGTTCATTGGTGGCAGGGGCGGCGACAGAAGTACCGCCCTCGGAGTACGCTTTTTTCAGGTAGCGTTCGGCGGTTCCTTGGGCTCCGCCCGTGTTGTCATTGGTTTGTTTGGCTTTGCTGTATTCATTGACGGCGCGCTCGCGCTGCCCCAGCAAATCAAAAATCTCTCCAAGATAAATGTGGCTCCAGACTTCGGTCCACTTTTCCGACGGTTCCGGAACAGTTTGCAAGGCTTCCTTGAAGGCGTTTGCGGACGCCTGATAGTTTTTCTGGTAGAAGAACGCCTCACCCATGCGGAAATTGGCCAACGGCCGGTTCGGCTGAATGGAAAGCGCCCGCTGATACTGCGTCACGGCATCGTAGAAGCGCCCTTGTTCAGCCAAATCCTCGCCTCGGGCGATGGCGGCGCGGGCACGCAGCGAAGTGCTGCCCTTGAGGATGAGGTTATTGGGATCGATTTTGATTCCGCCGGCTTTCGGGCGGCCGAAGGTTTCGACAGTGAATCCCGATTCGGTGCCGATCACGTCGATGGTTTTCAACTCCGGATTTCCTTCCGTATCGATACGCAATTCCACCGGCATGCGAAACGTGTCCAAGGGCTGCTTAATCTTGCCCACGATGCGAAAGCCCTTGGGTGTGCGGTACACGACGTATTCCAGCGAGAATTCCGGCACGCCCGTTGAATTCAGCCATTGGGCGAAAAACGCCTGTAGGTTCGGAGGGTCTTGCTGCGGTCTGACGGCGGCTTGGGCGCGGCGCTCGGCGATCTTTTCAAAGTCGTCGATGCCAGCGCTCTTTTCCGCAAATTGAAAGTAGAAGTCGTGCAAGGCGGCTTTGAAGGCGATGTCGCCCATTTGGGCCCGTAACATGTGAAAAAGCATCGCGCCTTTGTTCATCACCACGGAACGATAATCGGGGGAGTAGGGAGCTAAGCGCGCTGCTTGCGCGATAGGCGCGGCGTCTTCATACATCAGCGCGCCGACGGCAAATTCGTCCACGGCGCGGAGTCCCGCTTCTTTGCCGGCGTTTTGCTCGGCGTAGAGCGCTTCGGAATACCGCGCCAAGCCGTCGCTGATCCAGACGTCGCCCGGGGTAGCCGGCAAAACCTGAACTCCCCACCATTGCGAAGCCACCAGGCGCGCAATGGTCCTGTCGGCGCCCTTGGGATCCCAGGCGCGCTGGCTTAGGAGCAAAACTCCGGGGGCCGCGAAATCGCGAAGGGTGCCGTCGGGAATCTGGATCAAAGTGAAACGGGGGTCCGGAATTGGCCCAAACATATCCGAAAAAATAATCGCCGAGCGCGCGACGCTCGACGCAAATTCCGCGGCATTCGCGGAGGACGCCTTCGGGGCGTAGACCGCGACGTTGATTCCTTCGGCCTGCTTGGGATTGAGCTGGAGATTGCCCACGACGAACGTGCCATGCGGCGCCGGATTCTTGCAATCGAAAGTGTAGAGAAGCCGGCCGCCTTCCACGGCATTCTTGCCGGGCATAGGCGTTGGAGCGGAGGCTTTGCCGGTTCCGGCCACAGCGAATGAATCTGGAACGTTCAGGCGAAAAGTCGCGGTGTAGCGGTTCGACGGAAAGTCCGTGAGCGGGAACCACCTTGCCGGGAGCAGCAGATAAGCGCCATCTTTGTTAATCACAGCGGCTCGAACACCGGGCACAGGGCTGTTTTCTTCGTTTACGAGCAAGCCCGAATACGTATAGGTGAGGGTGACGTGGCCGGCAGTGGCGACGGGCGTGGGCAACTGGACGACAACGACGAGGGGGTTCTGATTGTCGCGCTCGAAGGTAAGCGGCTTGCCGTCGGGTCCTTTGACCTCTTTCACGATTAGATTGGGGTGCAGCTCGACGCGCACGCTGCTGGAGGCTTCCACGGCCTTGAAATCGATTTTTGTGACCGCGGAAATCGATTGGCCGATGGCGTCCACAGACGCGGATACATCGTAGTGTTCGGCGAGGAAAGTCGCGGCCCGGGGAACCTGCGCGTGGAGAGGAGCAGCAAGGCAGGAAAGACAAATCAGCGCAGAGACGCAAGAAGCGCCTGAAACTCTTCGGCGAAGGGCCATCGGACCCCTTTCAAATGTCTTCAATTTTGCACCAATGTACACTAATAGGATACCAAACCACTCACTTTGCGTTGCTTGGGGCTGCGCCAAGTAGCTTTGCAATCTCATCCGCAGCCCGTTCGACGGCTCCCGGGGGACCAAGTAGGCGCCGCACTTCCGCCAAGCCGCGGCTCATTTCTTCCACTCGTTGTTTGCCTTCTTCCGAGCCGGAGAGCAGCTTTTCCGCTTCTGCGGCGACTTGCTGGGGAGTGAAGTCGTTTTGGATTAATTCGGGCACGACGGCGCGCCCGGCGATCAAATTCACCATGCTGAAGAACTTGGTTCGGACGAGCGGTTTTGCGAGGCGCGCGGTCATCGGTGAGAGCCGGTAAACGACGATCATCGGTTTGCCGAGGAGCGCGGTCTCCACCGTGGCTGTGCCACTGGAAACGATCGCCAGGTCTGCAGCGGACAAAGCGTTGTAGGTATCGTCCTTGGCAAAACAAACATGCCAATCGGAAGGGAATCGCGCCTGGAGCTGCGCGATATCCAGACCGGGGGCAACGGCAATCACAATCGCAAGCGGGCTCTTCAGCCTTTGGCGGATCTCCGATAGAGCGTCAACCAGCACCGGCAAATGGTGAGCGATTTCTCCCCGCCGGCTGCCCGGCAGAATGGTCAATATTTTGCTTCGTTCTTCCAGACCGTATTTCTTGCAAAATAATTCCCGAGTCAGCGTGGGCTCTACGTTTCCTACCAGCGGGTGGCCGATGAATTTCACGGGCACGCCGGCATCGGCATAGAACTTCTCTTCGAAGGGGAAGATGCAGAGTGCGTAGGCGAACCGCCTGCGCACCAAATCCACGCGCCAGGGACGCCAGGCCCAGAATTGCGGACAGATGTAGTAAACGTTGCGAATGCCCCTGGGGCGCAGCTTGCGAGCGAGGCGAAGATGAAAGCCGGGGAAGTCCGTGAGAATCGCAAGGGGCGGCCGACGGCGCTCCGCTTCATCGACGAGGCGACGCATGGCACGGAATAAGGAGGGCAAGCGCTTGAGCACTTCGGTGATTCCGACGACGGAAACTTCGGAATAATCGGTGATGATCTCAACGCCCGCGGCGCGCATTTGCGGCCCGCCCATTCCGAAAATCGCGACGTCGAGGCGCTGCTTGAGAGCAGTGGCAAGGCGCGCGGCGTACATGTCTCCGGAAGCTTCACCGGCGGAGAGAAGGAGCGGAATGGGTGGCATGTCTGGATTGGGCAGGGATCAGTCGTTGGCCGGCAACACCGAGGGTTCCGCCGAGCGGCCGGCTTCGAAGGGAAGGTGCAGTTCCTGCTCCTTGTACTGCAACTGGTAAAGGCGGTAGTAGATTCCGCGGAGCGCGAGAAGCTCCTGATGGGCGCCCTGCTCGCGCAAGCGCCCTTTGTGAAACACGAGGATGCGGTCGGCGTGCTGGATGGTGCTGAGGCGGTGCGCGATGACCAGGGCGGTTCGGCCGGACAACAAGCGATTCAACGCTTCGCGAATGAGCAGCTCGGTCTTGGTGTCGACGCTGGAGGTAGCTTCGTCCAGAATCAGGAAGCGCGGATTGTGTGCCAGAGCGCGGGCGAAATTGATGAGTTGGCGCTGGCCGACGGAAAGAGTTGAGCCGCGCTCGTTGACGTTGCTGGCGACACCTTCGGGAAGAGAGCGGACGAATTCGCCGAGGCCGATTTCTTCGACGGCGCGCTCGACTGTATTGCGATCGATATTGGGAGTGCCGAGCCGGATGTTGGTTTCGATTGTGCCGGTAAAAAGAAATGGATCCTGAAGCACGATACCGAATTGCCGCCGCAAATCCTGTAATTCGATGGTGCGAATGTCCTTGCCGTCCAGAAGGATCTGCCCGCGCTGGACGTCGTAAAAGCGCAGCAGCAGAGAAATGAGAGTGGTCTTGCCCGCGCCCGTGTGTCCGACGATGGCGATAGTTTGGCCGGGGTCGACGCGGAAGGAAACGTCGCGCAGGACCCAATCTTCGTCGGCGGGTTCGGGGGCGCTCTTCATTTCAGGGTTTGTATGTACAAACCCTGAATCCCGGCGATAGCTGAACCACACATTGCGGAATTCGATTTCGCCGCGCGGATGGTCGAGCGGAATGGCGTTGGGGTCGGACTCGACGAGCACCGGCTCGTCGAGGAGTTTGAAGATGCGCTCGGACGCCGCCATGGCGGACTGGAGGATGTTGAATTTCTCGCTGAGATCCTGAATCGGGCGGAAGAAGCGCTGCGCGAACATGGTGAAAGCGGTGAGGACCCCGAGAGTAAGCCCGCCGGAAAGAATGCGGTTTCCACCGGACCAATAAATCAGCGCAATGGTGGCGAAGCTGAGAAACTCGACCGCGGGATAAAAGAGCGCGTAGGCGAGAATCGCATCGCGCCAGGCGAGCATATTGTCGCGATTGCGCTTCTCGAATTCATCCATGGCCTTGCCTTCGCGGTTGAAAAGCTGCACAACGCTCATGCCGGAAATGTATTCCTGGAGAAAAGCGTTGATGCGGGCAATGGCCGTGCGGATGCGGCGATTGGCGTCGCGCACGAACTTGCGAAAAATCATGGTGACAATCAGGATGCCGGGGAGAACGGCAAGCGTATCGAGCGCGAGGCGGCGATCGATCTTGAAGAGCAGGCCAGCCATGACCACGAGGAGAAAGAAATCGTTGATCATGGTGACGACGCCGGCGGCGAAGAGGTCGTTGAGGGCGTCGACGTCCGTAGTTACGCGGGTGACCAGCCGGCCGACGGGGTTGCGGTCGAAATAGCTCATCGGCAAACGCTGCATGTGGCCGAAAATTTCGCGGCGCATGTCGTACATGGTTTGCTGGCCGACGCGCTGCATGATGCGGATCTGAATGTATTGGGCGAGGAAGTCGAAAGTAAGGACTCCCAACAAGAGAAGGCTAAGCCAGCCGATGCCCGACCACGCCAAGGCTTCGGTGATCAGGCCCTTCAGCTCGGGAACAAAGTATTTATCGATGCCCTTTTGAAAAATGAGCGGCGGGGCCAACTCGAGCGGGGTGACGATGGCCACCATGACCAGAGCGAGGACCACGCGCCATTTGTAAGGCTTCATGTATTGCAGAAGCCGGCGCATCAAGCGCGAATCGTACGCTTTACCGAGGGCCTCTTCTTCGTGCAGATTGCTCATGCGCGTTCGAGCTCTTCTTCCAGCAACTGTTTGTGATACAAATCCGCGTAGTAACCGCCGCGCGCGAGCAGTTCGTCGTGCGTGCCGCACTCGGCGATGGCGCCTTCGACTAGGACAACGATTTGATCGGCGTCGCGGACGGTCGAGGTGCGATGCGAGATCAGAATGGTGGTGCGACCTTGCATGATTCCGCGCAAGCCATTGAGAATGCGTTCTTCAGTTTGGGTGTCGACGCTCGAGAGCGCGTCGTCGAGGATCAGAATGCGTGGATCGCGGACAACGGCTCGCGCAATCGCGGCGCGCTGCTTTTGTCCGCCGGAGAGAGTGATGCCGCGCTCGCCGACCATGGTTTCGTAGGATGTGGCGAAGTCCTGGACGTCGCCATGCAGGCTGGCAATTTCGGATGCTTCGCGGACGCGCTGCTCGTCATAGTCCGGCAGGCCGAAGGCGATGTTGCCGCCGACGGTTTCGCCAAACAAGTAGGTATCCTGCGGCACAAAACCGATGGACTGGCGCAAGGTAGTGAGAGGCCACTCGCGAATGGGACGGCCGTCGATCAAGACGCAGTCATCGGGCGCTTCCCAGAGACGCGCGATGAGAGCGGCGAGGGTGGTTTTGCCGCTGCCGGTGGGGCCGACGATGGCGAGGGTCGAGCCGGCAGGAACCTTCAAATGAATGTCGCGAAGCACCGGATGCGGACCGCTGCCGTTGGACTTGGAAGCGCCATTCGTGCCCGCTCCGGAGAGAGTCGTGGGGTAAGTGAAGGTGAGATGGCGGAATTCAATTTCGCCGCGCGGCTTGGCGCCTTCCGGAACTTTCGCGTGGCGGTCATCAATATTGGGCTTGGCGGTGAGGATGTAGTTGAGACGGCCCATGGAAGCGGCGCCGCGTTGAAAAATGTTAGTGACCCATCCGAGGGCGATCATCGGCCACACAAGCTGTGTCAGGTATCCGTTGAAGGCAATGAAAGCGCCGAGCGAAATCTGGTGGCTGAAGACCTGATGACCACCTTGCCAAAGAACGATGAGAAAGCTTGTCCCAATAAGCGTCTGAAGCGACGGCATGAACATGCTCCAGATTCGAATAAGGCGGACGTTTCGCGAAACATACTCGCGGTTGGGCCCGTCGAAGCCGCGGATCTCCGCTTCTTCCTGGGCATAAGCGCGAACGACGCGCACACCGGCAAGATTTTCCTGGACGCGAGCGGTGAGCGTGGCGAGCGCCGCCTGAATGCTTTCGTACAGGTCGTGAATTGTCTTGCCAAAGAACCACACGGCGACGGCCACCACCGGCGCGGGGAGCAGAACCCAGAGCGTGAGCGAGGGCGAAAGGGTGACCATAACCAAAATAGCCAAGATCATGGTGACGATGGTTGTAGCGGTGTACATGATGCCCGGGCCGAGGACCATGCGGACGGCGTTCAGGTCGTTGGTCGCGCGGGACATCAGTTCGCCAGTGCGATTGCGAACGTAGAACTCAGGCTCGAGGATCAGCAAGCGCTTCAAAAGATCGTTGCGAATGTCGAACTCGATGTCGCGGGAGACGCCGATGAGCGTCCAGCGGGCCGAGAAAGAAAGGATCCCTTTAATCGCCACGCACAAAACGACGATGAGACAATAGATGCCCAGCGTGCGGCGGCTGCTCGGCGCGTAGAAAGGAATGAAGTTGGTTAGCCTCGACGCGTTCAAGCCCAGGACAAGAGGAGCCCCTCCAGTCTGCGTGGAGTGCTGAAAAGGAACGGAGTTGCCCGCTAACACGTCCGTCATGATGCCCGGGACAAGGGGGATTACGTTGCCGACGGCGCCCATCAAGACGACCGTGAGCAGGCCGAATACAATGCCGCCGGTGTAGCGCCGCAGATACGGCATCAAGCCGCGCAACCCTCTGTCGTGCGGAGCTTGGCGCGGGCTATTGGATGCCCGATTGCTTGCGGCCGTCGGGGCAGCGCTCATCGCAGCACGGACCTCGGATCTTGCATAGACGGTGATTCGGGGAGGAAGTGCTCGTAGGAGCGGTCGAGCGACTGGTAGCGCTTGGTCTGCGGATTCCAGCGGACGCCGATAGGCAAAACGTGCGAATCGGTTATGCCTTTCAGAGGCGTGAAATAGAGTTGCAAACCCTTTTCACCGTTTTGCTCGTACTGCAGCCGCCAACCAGTCACCGGCGCCAACGGTGTCAAACCCAGAAAACCCTTTTGGTTTTTCAGGTGTTCATCGCAGCGCAGCACTTCCGCCCATTGTCCATCGGTATTTTCGGCTACGACAACGCGAGTCACGATCGTTCCAGGCAAATTGTTGGTTGGTGTCTTCGGCACGACGTTTGCTGCCAGAAATTCCTGCTTCCCGTTCTTGGCGAGATCCCCGAACACCAGCACTTGAGACTCACTTCCCAGCAGCGACTGGGACGCCGACTGAATCTCTTCGGGTACGACCGGTTCCGCAGGCTTGGTTTCGGCCTGAGTGGCAGACTTTGGAGCATCCGTGCCACATCCGCTCAGAAGAATAGACAGGGACAGAAAACTCAGCGAGAAAATCAGGGGGATTCTCCACCCGCGGGCCGAGCCAGCGCCAGGGCCCACTCCTAGGAAGGACGGACTGATACACGCCTCGTTAGCACACGAACAGTTACTTTGGGAAGTTTTCTCCATCAGAAATTTGCCGCCGTGGGCGCTATTTTCCAACCTCCGCCCAGGCGTTTCATCCTTCTCTGGCTCTGGCATGCACGGCACTTTTATCTTCGCGGGGCACAAACTCAACCCGTTTCACCAGAACGCTTACCCTAGCAATTCTAACCGTTGCCTGCCCCTGGGGGAAGGACTCCGCGAATTGGGCTTGTCCAAGATTGGAATGAGCTAGCGCTGCGCAAGTATGGCGTCTAGCCGCGCTTCAAAATTCTCTTCTCCTTCAGACCAAAGCTCGCTGCGCTCCACCGGCAGCGCGCGCTCGATCGCATCCACCCAATTGAACAATTGTTGGATGTTTTCGCGGGTCTTGGAGTGATATTCCTTCAGGTTGCCGCTCGCCGCCATCCATCGCCGGAACGTATGCTCCAAGGGATGATCCGAGGAATTGAAAGGATTCGACGCCGCTCCCGGCGCCAGCAGCCCTCCGTGCCCCGTAAAAAAGTGCTCGAAGCCCAAGTCAGCCATGAAATGGCCGGCCGTGGACGCGAGCCCGTCGTCGTACTCCTGCCCGTGGCATGTCAACACTAAAGGCTCGGGTTTGTGCTGCCACTTTAGGCTTTCGATATCGAACCCCCACAAGTCCCATTTGGCGCTGGCGATATACGCGGTGTCCGCGTTGAGGTGCTGGGCCGCGAGCGCCGCAACTTCCGCGGGCCCGGTCTTGAGCGGGCGCAAATCCCATTCCGCAACGGGCGTCTCCGTCGCGTCCACGGCCTGAACGATAAGCTCGCTAAAAGTAGTTTGCGCCGCTGAAAGCGGCGCGGTGGTCATAAACCGCGCGAATTCGGCAATCATTGTTTCCAGCGAAAAATCGCGCGTCCACACACGCAGGTAAGCATGGTTGGCCATGGTGGTTGGAACCTTCGGGATTATACCGGGCTATGCAGAGAAGTAGCGAATCAGCAGCCAGACGACGTTGGACAGCTTTAGGTTTCAGCTTCCCGTGTTGGCGCTCTTGGCGAGCGGAGGGGGCACCGTCGGCGACGTAAAACCCTGCGCCATTTCCCGCAGACGCTCCCGCAGGGATTCTCCTACGCCCTCGAACACCTGGCCGCACGCTGCGCGGAGTTTTTCATCGGCTGTGGCGGCAATTCGCGAAATCATCTCGCGCGACCGGTTATCCAGCGAGGCCACGGTTGCCAGCATCCACTGGTTAGAAACATTATCCAGGCGGCCCTTGTATTGCTCCGCGGCTTGTTCGCCCATCTGGTTGTAAATTCCGCGCATCTCTTGCTGATGCGCAACTGTCATGGCTTTCCAGGAATCCAGCAGCGGCCCAAATCCCTCCGAAACCTTCTTCTGAGCTTCCGCCACGCCCGCGTCAAGCGCACCGCTCATGGAGGACTGGAAGCGCCGCAAAAAAGCTTCCTGCTCGGCAGTCGTCTGTCGTGCCAACTCCGCACGCGTCGCGTCCAGTTGCTGACGCGTTGCTTCCGTGGAACGCTGGGCCTCTTCGTTGTATCCCTTCAGCTCTTCACGGCCGGTGCGCTGAATTTCATCGGTGAACGCCGCCACCGTGGTGTCCGCGGCTTCCGCAAAGAGCGCTCGCGCGCGCGCGAACGAATCCCGCACCAGCTCTTCCATCTGCGTTTGCGCATGCCCCACGAAGCTGCGGCTCGAATGATCCAGCTCGCTCGTGAAGACAGCGGAAACCTCTCCCGCCTTTTCCCTCAATTGGTTTCCAGCGTGCTCGATAGCCCGTTCCGTCTGGTTCTGAATCTGCGTCTGCGCCTTCTTTTCGTACCATTCCGCTGATTTGTGAAGCTCTTCGACCATCTGGTGTTTCAAATCGCCGGCTTTTCCTTCCAGTTCCGTCAGGTTGCGGTAGGTAATCGATTGCGAAGATTCCTGCAGGATTTGCTCGACGCTGCCCAAGTTCTCCCGGAAGCGAGCGAGCGATTCCGCGAAGGCTTCATCGGCGGAGTTGCGGATACGGTCTTGCTGCATCGTCAGCGCGGCATCCAGCAGCGAGCGGCCGCCTGCCAGCCTATGGACCGCTTCGTCGACGCTTGCGACCTGTGGCTGCACCACTTCTTTAATTTGCTCTTCAAACTGTGACACTGCCTGGCGGCTGGCCTCATCAAATGTCGCACGAATTTTTGAATTGAGCTCGTCGGCGATCGCTTCGGAGCGGCGCTGCAATTCCTCGCGGTGCGGGTTCAATACCTTTTCGAGGTTTGATTGGAATCCAGCCAGGGCCTGCTGTTGCGCGTTTTCGAGCTGCGCTGAGTGTTGTTCGAGACGCTGGCCCGTTTCTCCCGCAACGGCCAGCACGGACTCTAGCCGTTGGGTCTGCTCCTGCAACGAGTCTCGCAACGCAGTCAGCCGCTGCTCTGCCTCTAGCGCGGTGTTTGCGGCGGATTCCCGCGCCGCCTTTGCATGCCGCGCTATCTCATCCTGCAGCTGATCCATCCAGCCGCGCGCGTGCTCATTCAGCCCGCCCGCGGCGCGATCCTGGGCTTCCGCTAATGTGCTCTCCATGGCTGCCTGCCAGCGCGCTTGCGCAGCTTCCAATTCAGCCGCAAGCTGCCCGTGCAAGGACGATTGCGCGGACGCCAGCGCGGCTGTTACCTGTTGCTGAATCTCCTGGGCCGCGGCGAGCAGCGCCTCACGCTGGGTGGACGCCGTTTCCTCCGCCCGCTTCGCCGTCTCCTCAAGTGCCTGCGTCGCTGACTCCGCGCGCGCAACAATTTTTGCTTCCAACTGCTCCGTCTGAACCTTCAACCGGGCAGCGGTTTCCTCTGCTTCCTGGCTGGCAGTTCGCAGAGCCTCCGCCGACGTTTCCAGCCCCTGAGCGTGTTCGTCGCGCTGGGCGGCGCCTTGCCTCGAGAGATTCTCCGTCAGATCGCGTGTGAGTTGTTCGAGCTGGGGCGCCAGCCACCGCGGCAATTCCGTGCGCAGCGCCTCGGCCGCTGCCGCATGTGCCGTTCGTGAATGCTCATCCGCTTCGTGCTGGAACTTCTCAATAGCCTGGACGGTCTCATTTTCGATTACCGCGCGTCCTGCAGCAAACTTCTGCTCCCACTGCTCGAACGACAGACGCCGCTCCGCCGACACCGCCTGGGAAGCCGCCTCTCGCGTCGCCGCCTGGATTTGCTGTTTGGCGTCGGCCACCAATCGCGCCACTTGCCGCGCCAACTGCAGCGATGCATCCGTTGTGCTCGCAGGAGAAGGGAATTGCCTTAGATTGTCCGTTTCCTCGGACAGCGGAACATCAGCTTCCTCCAAATGCGGCAGGGCATCCGATTTGTCCGGCTGAGGCGGCAATGGCGACGACTCCGGCGGCGCATCCAACTTCACTACGAACTGCCCGGCTTCGGGGAATGCGGTCCAGTCTTCCGGGGGAAAGCCAATGCCCCAAACGTTGCCGGAAACTTCCAGTTCCAGCGCCACTTGAAAGAGCTGGCGAACAGTTCGAGGCCGCTGAATCCATGCCACGCGTCCCCGCACCGTGCGAGGTGGCTGGCCAGTTTCCGGGTGCGGGATTTCCATGGTCACCCACATATTTTTTAGCACGTAATGCTTCGACTGGTAGCGGCAGCCATGGCAATTGATAATCAGCGAGGAGGTTCGCTCCACGAAGGGACGCCCCAGTGCATCGACACCTGTCACCACCAGCGGAACGGCCTGCACGATCCGCGTGCTGCGGCGTTTCCTTAATTCCGCACTGGCGTTGTTGGCGTTCTCAGACACCATTTCCAATGTCTCGTCGGCAAAATTGCTGCCTGAATCGTTCATACAAGCCACCACCGGCCCTCAGTATTTTAAGATTTCGCGCAGACGATTGAAATCGCTGCATCTACTTCATCGCGTCACTTTGCGGAGTACCTTCCGAGGTCGGCCTGCGGTGCGTGCCCGTTAGGAACATCCATGCTTCCTTTGCAACCCAGATTGGCCCTACCAGCAAATAGATCGGTCCCTGAAAAAACGCCGGATGGTTTCCCTCGATCCGGTGGCCGAGAAAAAGAAGCACCCATCCGCCTAGAAAAAATCCCGCTGCCAAGATCCATTTTGCGAAAAGCAGAAGGACAACCCCGGCAAAAATTATCGGGATGCCCACGCCATGGAGGAATTTGTTCCAGCCGGATTCGTGCTCGTGGTCGTACTGCGTCATGTAGTGCGCCAGGCTCGGCATTCAGCGCACCTCCTGTCAGCCATGTGCGGGCTGCCCAAGGTTCGGTGGGAGACAACCACCTTGGGAATGAGATTCTATACCTAACGGTGAGGATTGGCTAGAGCGTCCTGAGCGTACTAAGAGTCATGCTGCTCTTTGCCTATTGCGGTCTAAAACGACGCGGCCGTTTGAGGCAGGGGAAAGTGGGTCTTTTTGAATGCAGTAGGGGGACGAACCCTACAAGTCGCGTCGTCCTTCCATGGCCTTCAACATGGTCACTTCGTCGGCATACTCCAGGTCCGCCCCCACGGGAATTCCGACACCGATTCGCGTGACGCGCACGCCTAGTGGCTTCAATAGTTTCGAAAGGTAGACTGCCGTGGCTTCGCCCTCGGCCGTGGGATTCGTGGCGATAATGATTTCTTCAACGGCGCCGCCTTTTAGGCGCTCGATCAACGACTTGATATGGAGTTGCTCCGGTCCGCGGCCGGAAAGCGGCGAGAGCGACCCGCCCAGCACGTGATACATCCCGCTGTACGTCCGCGTTTTTTCGATGGCCATGATGTTGTGCGCTTCTTCGACCACGCAAATCGTTTTCTTGCTGCGCGTCGGGCCCACACAGTACAAGCATGGATCGGAATCGGTGATGTTGGAGCAGATCGAGCAGGCGCGGATTTTTTCTTTGGCGTCGCGAATGGCGTCCGCCAGCGCCAGCGCGTCCTCGGGTGCCGCTCGCAGCAGGTGAAACGCCAAGCGCTGCGCGGTCTTCTGGCCAATCCCTGGGAGATGTTTCAGTTCATTGATGAGTCGTTCGACGGGCGCGGCAAAATCGGGCATGCAGCATGTGTAGCATAGGCGCGCGCAATAGCGCAAACCGTCTAAAGATCGCGATACATAATGTACGCGTCGACGTATCCCCGCGTCGGGTGCTCGAAGGCACGGGGCAGACGCCCCGCAATCTCAAAACCAAAGCTCTGCCATAGCCGGACTGCGCGTTCGTTGGTACTGATCACGAAATTGTATTGCATGGAGCGAAATCCACGTGCCCGCGCTCGGTCCAACGAATGCGCGCACATCGCCCGACCCACGCCGCGGCCCGCCGCCGTCACTGCAGTCATGTAGCCGCAATTGGCGACGTGAGATCCGCCGCCTTTTTGGTTCGCTTGCAGGCTATAGGTTCCAACGATACTGCCATTGTCTTCGGCGACGAAAACCTCGCGCTCACCGGAAAACCAGTATGCGAGCGCACTCGCTTTATCCATGTCACGCGGCAGCGTATAAGTCTCGCCGGCCCGAAGGATGGGCTCCATGATGGTCCAAATCGCGTTCTTGTCCGCGGCGGTGGCGGGCCGGATCAGCATCCTCGTAGTTTGCCACGAGTCCTTGGAAATACAGGCGGGTTCCCCCGAACTGATGGGGGAGCCCGCGCTTCGAGTCTCGATTAGACTTGCCTAGTTTTCGAACTGCGCCTGGAAAACTTCGCCGGGAAGAACGAATCTTCGAGGCCGCTGAACGGATTCAACACGAGGCAGATTGACTGGCAGCCGTTCCTGTTTCTCGGGAAGCCCAGCCGTTTCATCCGCGCGCAGGCGCTCCATCTTGATGCCGAGCGCACGCTCCAGCTGGAACAACTCGGACCGCTGCTCTTTGACGAAGAGCGTGGAAGCCACGCCGTGTCCGCCATTGCGTCCGGTTCGCCCGACGCGGTGGATGAAATTCTCCGCCACTTCCGGCAGATCGTAGTTGATGACGTGCGCGATGTCCTGCACGTGAATCCCGCGCGAAGCCAGGTCCGTAGCCACCAGCACGCGGAAGCGGCCCTGCTGAAACCCTGCCAGCGCCGTGGTCCGCTGCGATTGTGAGCGGTCGCCATGAATCATGCCGGCGGAGAAGCCTCTGCGATTCAAGCTCTCGGCAATCCGTTCGGTTCCGCGCTTGGTTCGAGCAAACACTAGGCACTTTCCCGTTTCTTTGGCCAGCAAGCGCTGCAACATTTCTTGCTTGCGGTCCATCGCAACTTCAAACGCCTGGATGCGGACGTTTTCCGAAGGCTTCGAGGTCGAACCAAACGAAAGGCGCACAGCGTTACGAAGATAATCCTTCACGACGCGCGCCATGTCGCCTTCCATCGTTGCGGAGAAGCACATGGTCTGCCGCTCTTTCGGAAGGATCGATACGATGCGCCGGATTGCGGGGAGGAATCCCATGTCCAGCATGCGATCGGCTTCATCTAGGATGAGCATGCGCAGCGCATTAAAATGGAAAAGCCTGCGATCGAGATAATCTTCGAGCCGCCCAGGGGTCGCCACCACCAACCGTGCTCCTTTGCGAATGGCCTGGAGCTGGCCTCCCTCGGCCAATCCGCCGACAACCAGCGCTGCAGGCAGAAGCTGATTGCCGCGCAGCTTGTTAAATTGATCCACCACTTGCATTGCAAGTTCGCGGGTGGGAACCAGCACCAGCGCCGCGATTCCCGGAGTCTTATCCTTGAGCAGCCGCTCAATCACCGGAATCAGGAACGCCAGCGTTTTGCCGGTTCCCGTCTGCGCCGTGGCCAGCACATCCTTGCCTTCCAGCGCTTGCGGGATTGCCGCAGCCTGGACCGGCGTGGGCGTGGTAAACCGCGCCGCGGCCAACCGCTCCTTCATGTAAGGAGAAATCAGCATTTCGGAAAATCGCGCTGACGCGCGTTCCGGCAGAGTCTCCGAGGAGCGTTCTGCATTCACTTCTGAAACATTCAACATTCAATATTACTTTCTTGCTGGCAGAAGCCGTCGCGGCGCGCACACGAGTTCTCGGGCGGACCGGCGGCTTGCTTTGCCAGCCTTGTTTTAGATTACGCGTAAAACGTACGGAGGAAACTGGAGGCGGGGAGTCTCAGATCAAGAACTGCACCAGAGGGACCGCACAACACAACCGAGGTCATAAGCGCAAAAACACTATATCACACTTTGGGGCTCTTCGTAACCATCAAATTATGGAATCTAATCTCTCCCGGCTTGAGGCAACGATTGTGAACCTCTCGTCGCCGGATAAGTCGTTCATTTATAATGCGTTACAGCGGACCAGTTTACTTGCAGAGCCACTTAGTAAACAAAGTGCAAGATTACTTCTTGCCGTCGTTCTAACATGAAGACAAGGAAACACGCACTCCCAAGGACGCCCAATGCCCATGGTCGAGCTGCTGGTCTTTTTCATCGGCATCTTCCTGATCGCCACCCCCGTCATCGCCCTCATCCTTCTGGTGAGGTACAGCAAAGTTCGCTCGGAGCTTAATCGGCTTAACGAGGAAAACGCCCGGCAGCACACTTCTTTCCAGCGTGAACTTGCTGATCTAAAGCGGCAACTTTCTGCCGTGGTCCATCCTGCTGCGCCGACGTCTGAAAAACCATTGGAGCGCCCTGTCGTCGCTCCGTCACCAGCTGCGACAAAGGTAGAAGATATTCGTGTCCCATCTCCGCAAGTTGAGTTGCCCGCGCCAGTCAAGCTGCCCCCGGCCGTATCAGTGCCTTCTCCTTCGGTGCAGCCGCCACTGCCCAGCGTGCCCTCCGAGCCGAAGCCTGTGATACCCGCAGCCGGGAAGACGCCAGCCGAAGCAAAACCTTCTGCACCGGTTGCTACACCGCAAACCACTCCGCCATCTGTTCCCTCGTCCCAGCCTTCTGCGCCGCGTATTCCCGCGCCCAAGCCGCAGGAGCCAGCACCGATTCCTCCCGCTTCAGCCGCCCGCGTTTCCGCGCCGACCCTGCTCTCTGCGTATCGCGTCTCTCCATCGCGGCCGACTCTTCAACAACGAATGAAAACGGTCTCTGCGATTGAAGAAACTCTGGGCACAAACTGGCTCAACAAACTCGGCATCATCATTCTCGTAGTGGGCGTCGCTTTATTCGGCATCTACGAACTCGGCGCACTTGGGCCGCTGGGCAAAGTCGGGATTTCTTACCTCGCCTCCGCGTTTCTTCTGGTGGGCGGAATATTCCTGGAAAAAAATGAACGCTACCACCTCCTCGGCCGCACCGGCATCGGTGGCGGGTGGGCGCTTCTCTTCTTCAGCACCTTCGGGATTTATCACGTGGAAGCGATGCGCGTTCTCTCACAGAACCCAGGCGCGCTCACGCTCGATTGCGCTCTGATGCTCCTCGTCGGGGTAGCCATGGCGTTCCATACCTTGCGCTATCGTTCACAATTTGTCACCGGCCTGGCGTTCCTGCTCGGCTATACCACTGTCGCGTTGAGTCAAGACACCGTCTACAGCCTTTCTGCCGGCGTATTTCTTGCCATCGGCCTTGTCTCCATCGTCCTGAAAATGGGATGGTTCGAGCTCGAAGTCTTCGGCATTCTCTCCAGCTACTTGAATCATCTTTATTGGCTCTACCGCATCCTCGGCATCGAGGGTGCTCACGGCCGTCACTTCGAGCAATACCATGCCAGCTTGGCTTTGCTTTTCTTCTACTGGCTAACCTTCCGCATTTCCTACATTGCCCGCAGCATTAAAACCGATTTCGAAGAACACGTTTCCACATTGGCTGCCCTATTAAACGTCCTCCTCCTCCTCGGCGTTATGAAGTTTCAATCCGTCCAGCCGGAACTCGCTTATCTCGCGCTGCTCATCATCGGTGCGTTCGAATTCCTTCTGGCCCAATTGCCCCTCACCAAACGCCGGCGCCAGGCGTTCGTTGTGCTGAGTGTGGTTGGCGCCACGCTGATGCTTGCCGCAGTGCCATTCCACTATTCCGGCAACAACGTGGCCATCCTCTGGCTTGTGGGTGCCGAGGCCTTTCTCGCGGCTGGAATCATCGCGAAAGAAGTCGTTTTCCGCAGTCTTGGCCTGTTGACGGGCCTGCTTGTGGGCCTGCACCTTATCGTTGTTGACTTTCGCCAGCTCCTCAACTTGCGTCTTGCGAATGAGGATCTGGCGGTCGCCGCCGGTGTCCTTTTCTCTCTCTGTGCTGTCGTCTTCTATATCAACGCCCTCGGCGCTGGCTCGCGCTGGAAAGAATTATTTGCCGGCTCACCTGATCGCCCGCTGCTGACTGTCCATTCTCACGTTGGTGCATTCGCAGCCGTATCCGCTGCCTGGGCTCTTTTTTCACACGACTGGACCGCGCTCGCGTTTGCCTCCATCATGCTCGCTGTCGCGGCTCTTGGACGCGCTCTCGAATCACGGCACCTGCAGGTTCAGTACGTTCTAATTGGAGCGCTCAGCCTCTATCGCGGCGTTGTCGTGAATCTCCATCTCGAATCGGGGGAGCATGCTCACGTGCGAATACGGCTCCTCACACTCCCCATTCTCGCCGCAGCGTTCTATGTCTCCGCCAAGCTAGCAGCTCTGCGTGACGATCCCGAGCAGCGTACCATTCGTGGCCTCTTCGCGGCTGCAGGAAGCGCTTTCATCGCGCTTCTTATCTGGTTTGAGGTGCCGGAGCTTTGGCAGCCACTCGCGTTCATCGCCTTTGCGGTGATTTTGTCTGAAGCCGCGGGCGCGATTCGTTATCACGCGCTTGCCTGGCACGCGAATCTTCTTACGGGTCTCGCCGTCTACGCAGCTCTCACGGCCGATTCGGCCGGTATTCACCGCTGGCACACCATTCTGGTGCGCGCGTTCAGCGCGTTGCCGGTCGTTGTCGGCTGCTATTGGCTTGCCGAGCGCCTCGGTACCAAGAACGATCGGCACCTCGAGATTGCGCGAGCGGCCTACACATGGGTCGCAGCCAGCATGATGGTTTGGATCCTTCAGGAAGCGCTCCACGCGCCCTGGATTGCCGTTGGCTGGATCGTTTTCGCCGTCGTGCTCGCGCTTTCCACGCGCTGGATTCGTTATACTCAGATTGCCTGGCAAGCGAACGTCGTCGGCCTCTGTGCCCTCCTCCGCGCGTACTTTTATAACTACAACCTGGAGCAGAAATTCTGGGGCGCCATTTCCTCGCGCATTTTTACAATATCGGTCGTCGCCGCGGGCTTGTACTTCCTCTCGCGCAAAGCCGCGCCGGAAGAACGTTTCGCCCGGGCCATCGCTTTTCTTCATTCTTTCGCGGCGACCGGGCTACTTGCCCTCCTCGCCTGGTACGAAGCGCCTAACGGATGGCTAGCTCCGCTCTGGGCCGCGTTTGCGCTGGTCCTGGCCATTGTTGATCAGCGCCTCGAACTCGAGGAATTGCCCTGGCAATCGCATATTCTCGCTGGCCTGACGTTGCTTCGCAGCATCAGCGTGAATCTCTACGTCACCGCCACCTGGCACGGCATCAGCGTGCGCCTCTTGTCGCTGGCCATTGTCGCGGTGATTTTCTATGCGCTATCGCGCCTCATTCGCATGCCTGAAGAGTGGCGCCAGCGTGACATCCATCACATCTATTCCTGGGCGGCATCCACCATCGGCGGCCTGCTCCTCTGGTATGAATTGCAAACACAGCCCACCAGTGTCGCCGTCGCGTGGGGTGCGTTTGGCTTAGTGCTCTTTGAGTACGGCCTGTTGCGCAAGATCACGCAGTTCCGCTATCAGGCGTACGTAGCGCTTATCGCCGCCTTCACGCGGATTTTCTTTTCCAATCTCACCTCAAGCGAACCGGGCGAGTTCTGGGGACCGCGCATGTACACTATCCTCCCGCTCGCACTGATTTTCTTTTTCGTCTATGCGCAATTGCCGGAGAAAGAAGAAAGCACGGGGCGCGACCGCAGGCTCCACTTTGACGTTCTTCTCGCGTACCTGGGCACGGCCACAATCGTGGCGCTTTTCTATTTTCAGTTTCCCATCGAATGGGTGGTCACTTCTTGGGCGGCCGTCGTGTTCGCGCTTCTCGGCGCCGCGCTCCTCCTGAATCGCCCGCTCTTCCTTTATCAAGGGTTGCTACTGACGTTCTTGGTTCTCGCCCGTGGTATGGTGCACAATCTTTTCGGCGCCGGCTATTTTGGTGAGGGTGACTGGCAAGGGCGCTATTTCATTCTCAGCAGTGCATCCGGGATTTTACTGGCGAGCCTGTTCTTCGCTTTCCGTCTCCGCGGGCGTTTCAACATCCCGCAGAATCTGGGTGCCTGGGTAAGACCGCTTGCGGTGATTGCAAGCCGCCCGGAGCAAGTCGTGTTTTTTGTCTCCACCAACCTGGTCACCTTCATGCTCGCGCTAAAAATGCGGTCGGGAATGATCACCGTGTCGTGGGGCATTGAAGGTGTGATGATTTTCTTGCTGGCGCTGGCGGTCAAGGAACGCAGTTTTCGGCTCACGGGCCTGGGAATTCTTCTCCTCTGCGTCGCGAAAGTCATGGCTCTCGATGTTTGGGGGCTTCAGCCGCGAGATCGATACGTTACCTTCATCATTGTCGGCGCCGCACTGGTACTCGTTTCCTTCCTTTATAGCAAGTATCGCGACGCTATTCGCCAATACCTATGAAGCGCTCCGTTGTGTTCGTCGTTTTCTTTCTCATCCTGGGCTTTGCGCTCGCGGGTCTCTATTGGAGCCAGCGCCGCCCCAAGTCCCCTCCTGTCTCGGCCAACGCTATTTTGAATATGGCCGCGGACGCCCAGCGCGATCTCTCGCGTGTTCCCATGCGCTTCACGCGCCTCTCCGATGAACAGGAAATCGCCATCGGCAAGGAACTGGCCGCCCGCTACGCAACACGGTCGCGCCAGCTCACTCCTGAAGAAGAAGGCCTCGAAAAGTACGTTACGCGTGTCGGTGGTGTGGTGGCCTTGCACGCGCATCGTCACCTGCCGTATACCTTCACTGTTCTTCCCGATCACAACATGATCAACGCTTTCTCCCTACCGGGCGGTCCGGTCTACGTCGGCGAAGGCATGCTCGACCTTATGATGAGCGAAGATGAGCTTGCCAACGTCCTGGCCCACGAGATCGAGCACATCGACCACTATCATTGCGTCGAGCGCGTGCAGCTCGAAGCAAAACTAAAGAATCTTAACCTCGATATTCTGGGCGCACTACTGCAGATCCCTCTCGATTTCTGGCAAGTCGGCTACCACAAGAACGAAGAATTCGAAGCAGACCGAGAAGGAATGTTTCTTGCAGTTCGGTCCGGCTACTCTCCGTACGGCGCCGTCGATCTGTTCGAGCGTTTCTCTAAATTGTGCGACGAATATGTCATCCACGCGCAAAGCCCGGACGAGGAACTTTCCGAGTTGGCTATTCAGAGTTTGAACGGTTATTTCCGCTCACACCCACTCCCCTCCGAGCGTCTCGCGCAAGCCAGGCGTTTGATCGCCGAGCAACATTGGGAGGATCGCAAGACGCAAAAGTCTTTTCGCGTGGAATACGAAGTGCACAGCGGAGAATACGTCAAGTGATGACACGTGCGGTAGAACTGGAAGGGAAATCAGAGCGGGAAGTCTCAGTCCGCTAAAACAATCCGGGAATCTTCATGCCGGCTATTCCGGGAATGCCGCCCGCGAGATTTTTCATCTGGTTGGCGAGTTCTTCATCGACGCGCCGCGACGCTTCATTGACTGCCGCGCGGATCAAGTCCTGCAGCATCTCCTGGTCCTTACCGGCAAAAACTTCCGGCTCGATTTTCACGTCGACGATTTGCTTCTGGCCATTCATTTTCACATTGACCATGCCGCCGCCGGCCGAGGCTTCCACGGTCACGGAATTCACCTGCCTCTGCAGGTCTTCCTGCAATTGCCGGAATCTCGACAGCATCTGTTGGAGAGCGCTGACTTCCATCAGGATTCCTCTTGGTTTCGTTTCACTTCGGAGATTTTACCTCCGAAGCGTTGCAACAAGGACCGCACCATCGGATCGCGCTCGAATTGCGCACGCAACTCTTGCGTGCCGGACGCACCTCGCGTCGACGACGCGGCTGCCGCTGCAACTGTCTCAAGTTTAGCACAGACCCGCACCGTCCGACCGAGCACCTTGCTCGAAATGACACGGATCTTTTCCAGGGACTCGCGGCCCTCGAGCAATTCCGCGAACGGCCGTTTCTCTGGAGAAAAATAAAGCCGCAGTTCCGCCCCTTCTAATTCCCACCGGTTGCTCTGTTCCACGATCTCGCCGAGAAATTTCTGTTGCGCCTGAATCGCGGCCTTGATCTCCGCAACATTTTCTTGTGAAATTCCGACAACCTGCGCCACTGGGCCATTTGTTCTGGCCGCGGCGACGGGTTCTTCCTTCTGAACGCTTTCTTCGGTCGCCGCGGGAACTGTTGCCGGGGCAACTGCGGGCACCGCGGTTGCAGAAGCGGTTCGCCCCGTTGCGAACGGAGAAGGGAATTGTGTTCGCGCTTCGACCTTGCGGGGTTGCGGCATCGGGGGTACAACGTTCGATGCAGCGCTCCTTGGAGTGGGCGTAACGGTTCCCGCACCTGTTACTCCACGCGCCGTTCCTATGCTTGCAGAGCCGCTTAGCGCGCCACTATGCAATTCCGCGAGCAGCTCCTCGAGCGGCGCCAGCCGCGACGCATTAATCAGCCGCAGCAATCCCATCTCGAGATGCACGCGCGGATCAGGTTTGCGCCGCAAATCATCATCCGTCTGCAACAGAATTTGAAAAAATCGCGTCAAGTCTTCTTCGCTGAAAAGCGCCGCCGCTTTCGCGAGCGCCGGACGCTGGTCCGGCGTCGCCGCAATCAAATCCGAATCTGCGCCGCACGTCCGCGCGATCAGCAGGTTGCGAATGTGCCGGATCGCTTCCCGGCAAAAGTGTTGCAGGTTGCGCCCTTCCTTCTGGAACGTGTGTACGAGCCCAAGCGCGCGGTCCGCCGATCCTTCTGCAATTGCCTGGATTAACTCTTCCAGGGCATCGTCCGGCACCACGCCCAGCAATTCGCGCACCTCTTTGTCCGGAATCGTGTCGCCGCAATAGGCGCGCGCCTGCTCCAGCAACGACAGGGCGTCGCGCAAGCTGCCTTCGGCCATTCTCGCAATCACCGCCATGGCGCCCGTGTCGATCTTCAAGTCTTCTTTGTTCGCGATCTCTTCCAGGCGTCCCGCGATCTCTGCGAACGTCAACGCGCGAAAATGAAAGTGTTGCGACCTTGATCGGATCGTATCTACCAGGTCCTCAGGTTGGGTCGTCGCCATTACAAAAATTACGCGGTCCGGCGGTTCTTCAAGCGTCTTCAGCAATGCGTTCGACGCTTCTCCCGTCAGCATGTGCGCTTCGTCGAGGATTACGACTTTGCTTCTCGAAGCTGCCGGCGCGTAGCGCACCATCTCGCGCAGTTCGCGGATCTGGTCGATGCCGCGGTTCGAAGCCGCATCGATCTCAATCACGTCCAGCGAAGTCCCGGCCGCAATCTCCTTGCACGAGTCGCATTCCCCGCAGGGATTCGGCGTTGGCCCCTTCACGCAATTCAACGCTTTCGCCAGAATCCTCGCCGCGGTCGTTTTTCCCACGCCCCGCGCACCCGAAAAGATATACGCGTGCGCCACGCGGTCATGCTTGATCGCATTTTTCAGAGTTTCGGTTACGTGCTGCTGGCCGACGAGATCGTCAAACGTTTGGGGGCGCCACTTGCGGGCTATGACCTGGTAGCTCATGGAAAAGTTTTCAGTTCTCAAGCTTCTCGAATCAGCGCAGAGAAGAAGTCATCAGCATTCCTTCGGTCTTTTCTCCCACTGAAAGCTGATAGCTGATTTCTGATCATCATTCAGTGAGAGGAACTTCGGGTGATCTGCGGCACCCGAGGTGATCCCGGTACCGTTGCTCCCTTCCGGGCCTGGCGGGGTTCGCGGGACCTCGTTGCACAGAGCCCGAAGTTCCACGCTCCGGCACTCGCGTTTATGTTCCGCGAGAGCAGAGAAAAGTCTAGCACAGCGTCTCCAGCCCAGCCAGAACGCGCGGCCTCGGGTGCTTACATTTCTTTCGGGAAGATTCTTGATTGTTCGAGAATTGCTGGCGCGCGGATCAGGATTTCGGTTTCGCGGCCGCTGCTGCCGGCGCATCCGGTGGCTGCACGTCGGAGGGATTCACCCAGTTCACTTTGAACGGTCCCGCTCCGTGAACCTGTACGATGGTTTCGCCCTTGCTCATCGCGAAATGCCTCATTTCCTTTGGCATCGTCACAAAATTTCCGACGTTCATCGTTATCATTTTTGTTTCGTCGAAAGTCTCGCCCATGCCTGCCAGGAATGTTCCCTTTAACACGGTTACGTTTTCATCGGTCGGATGCCAGTGCGCCGGTATCTTGGCACCGTCGACGCACCTGAGGCGCACCACGAATGGCGTCCCCTCGACGCTGGGATCGCCGGCCACCGTCGCGAGATCGCAGCCCTTTATGATCGGCGTCCACTTCAAATCCCCGAAGTGCATGATTTTGGGTGGCGCCGCACTCTCTTTTTTGTCTTGACTATGAACGCCCATCGCGAGCACCGCCGAACCAATCAAAGCGACACACACACCTATGATTCGAATCCTTTTCATACGACTCTCCTTCGTTAAAAGGCTAGGGCTCCCGAACTGGCCAAAAGATACTCCTCCCACCCGGCGCAGGCAACTCAAGTCCATCTCGCAGTCGCCGATCAAGCACTGTCTCACGCCCGCGCCACTACGGTGCCAGATCGATCGCGCAATTCTTCGTTCAACCTGGGTTGGTTGAACGCCGCCCAAAACAAGATGAGCCGCGAAGGGACATTCCAGGCTGTCCCCGCGCGGCTTGATTTCGCTGCGATCTCTGCGCTAAATCTCTGTTCTTCCTATTTCCTTGGAAAGTTCGGATCGGCCTTCACTTCATTGATCTGCTTGGTGTGACGTTCGCTGTGCGCTGCGATGAGGAGAACAAACTCGTACCCATCCAGCTTGCCCATCGGGCTGTCTGTCACATGGTCGCGCAAGCCCGTTGCGTTCTTGAGAAAGTCTTCTGTCGTCGCGCGGCTCTCCACAAAATGCCTGACAGAGGCGTCCGCCGAACCGAAACGGTTCGTTGGCACCAGCGGTTCCGGCGCTTGCGCCTTATTTGTGCGGTCGGGAACCATCGCCAGCACGCCTTCATCGGTTTTTTTCACGTCGCGCCCCGGCTCACCCGCCGGCGCCATCATGACCTTTTCCTTCACCATTCCGAGGATAAAATCCTCCGCCGCTGCGATGTGCTCCATCACCTGCGCCACAGACCAGCGGTCCGGTGCCGGCTTGAAGTTCCACTGCGCTTCCGATAGTCCCTTCGTTGCCTCCAATACGTTTTTCTTCGTTGTTTCCAGATACTGCAGCGCCTTGTCTTTCTCCGTTTGCGTTACTTCTTGTGCCGATCCAGTCGCTGCTCCCGCCATCATCAGCAACGCGAACAGCATGCCTCCCAGGGACTTGGTTCTCATCTTTTTCTCTCCTTGTCTTATGCGGCCGCATGGGGGCCGGCTTTCCTTTTCTCGATTGGGAAACGGGGATTTGCAGGATACCACAGCATCTGTCCTTCTTGCGCGGCGCAAGTGCGGCTCGAAGTCCCCATCAGGCGCGAACATCGGCGCAACCGGCGCAAAGAACGAAAGCAGAGGTGAATTTAGCGGATGGTTTTCGGTGCGAGGAATGAGCGCCGCGTTCCGTGTGGACGGGTTACGCGGCGGCTTCAGGGGCCTCTGGCTGGCGGCTAGGAGTTAGGCTGTGGAACTACTGTTGGCAGGATCTGTTTGGCGAACGGTGTTTGCATCGCTGTGTTGCGTTGTCCGCCACAATCTCCTTGAATTCTGGCTCTCCTCCAATGACGTGGAACTAAATTTCACAAACTACGGCCCGTGTTTCTGCGCCGGCTTCTCTGATCCCTCAGTCCCCATCTCCAGTGCCGGAGACGCAGATGCAGGGCGGATGACAAAGGACGATCGACGCAATCCGCGCATTTTCAATAGCTTGAAATTTGCTGCGAATGTAGGTGCTGCGTCAGGGCGGGAAATCGGTTCACGTTGGAACAGCTCGCGTCCGCAAACGAGTCGGCGCACGCGACTTACAGCTTGTTACAACGCAAGCTTTGTCTCAGGCTGCGGCGCCACCCGTTTTTTCTTTTCTGGTATCGAGGCCATCGCGTTTCAGGTAGCGGTACAAACTGGTGCGTCCGATTCCCAGGAATTGCGCAGTCCTCAGCCGGTTTCCCTGGCACATCTCCAGCACGCGCTGGATGTGCACTTTGCGCACCTCTTCGAGCGACAGCGGTTTCCAGTCATCGTCCCCCCGCGAGCGCGCCTCCGGCCGCTGCAGTTGTTCCGGCAAATCCGCCAGATCGATGAAATCTCCCGTCGCCGTTATGCACGCGCTGGAAATGACATTCTCCAGTTCGCGCACATTGCCCGGCCACCCGTGCCCTAGCAATACGGTCTGCGCACGCCGCGTCAGCCCTAAAATGTTTGCTCCATACGCGCCGTTGTATTTCTTCAGAAGAAATTGCACCAGCAGTGGAATATCTTCCAGCCGTTCCTTCAGTGAAGGAATGCGGATGTGGATCGAGCTCAAGCGGTAAAAAAGATCTTCGCGAAAGCGTCCCGCCAGTACCTCTGCGCGCAAGTCCCGGTTCGTGGCGGAGATCAGCCGCACGTTGATGTGCCGTACTTCGGGCGAGCCCACTCGCTGGATTTCCCGGTTCTCAATCACGCGCAAAAGTTTCGCCTGCATCGGCAGCGAAGTTTCTCCCACTTCATCCAGAAACACCGTTCCGCCGTTCGCGAACTCGAAGAGTCCCGGCCGCGTGTCGGTGGCCCCCGTAAACGCCCCGCGTACGTGCCCGAAGAGCTGGCTCTCCAGCAGCGTGTCCACCATTGCGGAACAGTTACACACCGCCAGCTTTTGCTGGCTCACCGGACTGATTTGGTGGATGGCCCTGGCGACCAGCTCTTTTCCCGTTCCCGTCGGCCCCACCAGCAGAACGTCGGTGTAGTGGCGCGCAACTTTCCGCGCAAAGTCAAACACCTCCAGCATCGCGGGACTCTTCCCAACGATGCCATGAAATTCCAGGTCCTTAAGCAACTGCTCTTCGAGCGCCCCCACGCGCCGCCTTTGGTCGTACAACGCAGCAATGTCATCCAGCGACCTCTTCAGCCGCGTGCGGTCGATAGGCTTCGGCATGAAATCCGACGCTCCCCGCCGGATCGCTTCCAGCGCCGATTCCAATGTGTAATCCCCGGTCATGAGAATAATGTGCGCTCCGGGGTCACTACGCGATACTCGATTCAGGAACTCGTATCCGTCCATTCTCGGCATGTGCACATCGACCAGCACCAAGCGGCAATGGCCACTCTTTACCAGCTGGAGTGCTTCTTCCGGGCTGGAAGTAAGGACGGTCTCATATCCTATGTCCGCGATCACCGCCGACAACATTTCCAGTTGCGCCGGATCGTCATCCAGGATGCACGGCGTCAGCGATGATTTCGGAGCGACGACCTCAACCGTTCTTGACGAAGCCAGTCCCACAATGCCCCCAATAGTCCTTCCTTGGCATCCCAAGTGCCATTCCTTCGCCTCTTGCCCATCTGCCCTTCGAGTTTCCAGGGATTGCTTCGAGTTCTCTACTCCGTTGAAACTATTGCGGTTATGTCTCTCTAACCGACGATCATCGGTTTCGACGCAGAAAGGACTTCTTGTTCAATGCAGCGCCTGATTCGAGATTCCTCCCAGTGATCTCAGCCCTTGCTCCACTTCGGTCCACATCCGCTTCCGCCATTCCCATTCCGGCACATTGCTCGTCTCACTCGGCGGCGTGGGAGCACTTCTTACCCGCGGATTCCCACACCCCATTCGGGCGTTGTTGTCCACCGCTTGACTCCCCTCGAGACTATTCTTCTTTATCGATAGAATCGCAATTCGGCTGGACCTGCTTGAGGCGGAACTGTTGATGTCCTTCGGCGGTGACTCCGACATGCTGAGCTCGGTAAGCGACTGGAAGAGAGCGCTCCGGGGAGGTGGTTTGCAGAAGCCGCAGAAAGATCAAGGACCCTGGACAGCGCGAATGGGTGAGCGTGAGGTACTTGCCGCTCTCTCCTTTCCAATCAAGCTCTGACTTCTCGACAAAAAAAATGGGCGATATCCCAGCCGGATGCTTCGACGGGATAGGAATTGCTGATCGCACGTTCTTCGGTCAGCGGCATGGCGAACCTCTGGAAGACGGAACTGCAGATCCGCTGCCAGCCAAGTTTTGGGCCAAATCAATGAAAGCGCGGCCCTTATCAGTAGATGAAGTTTCTGGAACTGTCTGCGGATGGCACAGCCCTAAGTGGCGTGTTCACAAATGGAGCACAAGCTCAGTGCCGGAAAATTGTCCGAAACAAGGGCACTAGGAGTTGCTCCGGCAACAACGTATCCATGGCAGCTCCTTCGATTGGCGAGAAAACGTAACCGAACCCGACAACTGCAAGTACCAGTCCAACCATCGCGTAGCTGTTGCCCCTTAGCCAATCCAGGTATCGTTGCGCGCGAGTCTCCCCCATGAACAGCATGATGCCCGTGCTGCCGTCAAGCGGCGGAACCGGCAGAAGGTTGAATGTTCCGAGCAGCAGATTGAGGAAGAAAAAAACGCCAAGCACGCTCGTGGGGAAATCCGCGCGCCCGCTGCTTTCATCCACGCGAAGCCAGTGGTGAGTCCATCCGAGCCGCAGCCCTAAGGCCGCGATCAGCATCAGGGTGTAGTTTGTCGCCGGTCCGGCCAACGCCATCCAGGCGGCCCGGCGCGGATGCCGCCGTTCCCACACCGGATCGTACGGCGCGCTCGCCCAGCCAAAAAGGTTGCGAGTCACAATCAGCGAGAGTATCGGGAAAACCACCATTCCCCAAGGTTCGCGCTGAATGTGTGGCACCGGATTCAGAGATACTTGACCACCCGCGAACGCTGTGTCATCCCCGCCGATTTTGGCGGCCAGCGCGTGCGCCGCTTCGTGGCAAGTGGTGGAAAACAGAAACGCAACATACCAGATGAATCCCAGCGCGATCAGTTCCGGTTGGACATCAGCCATGAAGGACTCTTCGTTTCCTCCGCCGTGTAGCGTAGATGCCCGTACCTCGTTTTGCAAGCTGCCGGACCGGCGCTTGCCCCACTATGGGGCGTATCGCACTGTGCTTGGAGGAGCGGCGACGTCGGCGTCCGCGATCTCGCCGATCGCACGCCCATCAACTCTGTCATTGCTATCGCCGCTGCGAAGCCGTGGCGGCGCCTGCCGAAAAACGCTACGGAGCGGTTTGTGTTGGAATGGCTTTGGGGCCCGACGGCGTGAAATGGAAGCGAATGAGCCATTCACTCGGGACGCTGTGGCCGCCGACTTCCGGTGAATTGAATTGCCAGCGGCGGGCGGCCTTCAATGCGAGATCGGCGAAATACTTGCTGGGGCCGGGGGAATCGAGTGTTGCCTCAGCCACATTGCCCGTGGGATCGACATGAACGCGCACGCCGACGCGGACGACTCCATGAATGGTGGCAAGGGCACTTCCCGAAGCCTCCGGCAGAATTTGCTCGAGCACTTCACCGCGCGAGGGTGACGACGCAGAACTACTCGGAGCGTTTGCGGACGGAAACGTATCTGTGCGCACAGCGGCAGGCGTTGGCGTGGTAACCGCCGAACCCCGAGGCTCTGGCGCGGCCCTTTTCACTGCTGCCGCTCTCAGCGAGTTTTGCGTTGCGGCGGGTGGGGACGGCTTCGGAGCCGGAGCGGTTTCCCGGCGCGCGGGTTTTTCGACGGGATCGGGTTGTACTTCGGGTTGCACTGCGGCCGTTGCGGCAGACGACGAAGAGTCGGAGCGATGGCCAAGGATTTTTGGGAGCGCCAAGGCGGCCACGATAACCAGAAGCCCAGCGGCCACAGGAACGACGTAATTGGGAAGTTCCAGCCCTTTCTTCGGCGGCTTCGTGGCTTGCGGGCGCGGCGGCGCCGGTTGCGCTATTTGCGGCGCTGCGTCGAGCCTTGGAACTTGCAACTTCGCTGCCGGGACTGCTGGAACCGTGGAGAGCGGAACCGTCAGCGGCGAAACGGACTGCGCGGCCGCCGCCGCGACGGCCACTGGATTGAGGCGCGCCGCGATTTCGGAAACGGACCAGCGCCGCCGAGGATCGCGCCGCAGGGCGTGCCGCGCGACGTCCAGAAAGGGCTGCGGAAGTGTGTCGGGAACGATTGGGTCCGCCTGGCTTCCCGGTTGCAATGCACATGGGCGCTGCGTGAGCGTTTCGACCAGGGTCATGCCGAGAGACCACACGTCCGCGGCCGGGGAGAGCGGAGCAGCAGCGGTTTCCGGAGCGTCGTGCGCATCGAACTTGCGCGATAATTTGCGGGACTCACCGATGGGGAAGAGCGTGTCGCTGGAAAGTTTGAGCTGATCGGCAGTGGCTAGAATGTTCGAGGGCTTGATGCGCGAATGAACGTAGCCGAAGCTATGGAGATAAACGAGAGCGTCCAGCACCGGCTCGAGCATTTCGCGAGCTTCGGACCCCGTGAGGGCGCGCTGGGGAAGAATCTGGGAGAGGTCTTCTTCGGCATATTCCATCACGACGTAAAGACGATCCCTGTTTTCGATGCGGCAGCGCCCGATGTCGTAGAGGCGCAGTAGATTCGGATGAACAAGCTGCATGATTCGGCGCCAGAGAGAAATCTGGAGGTCTGCATTAGGGCCGGCGGGAATGAATTTGATGGCGGCTTTTTTGGATTGCGGCTCCGCGAGCTGCGTAAGGAATACGGCGGAGTCGTCCGTGCCGCCTAAGTAGTGCCGCAGCCGGAATCGATTATCGATGACCTGACCTTCGCACTGCCTCCAGAATTCGCTCATGGCGCACCTCCAACTGGGAATTATCGTGAGCCGGCCGTTGGGGACACACCCAACGGCTTGGCGCGCGACCGCCGATGAAACACCGCGGCGTCTAGAGCAGAGCTGGAATGTCTCGACGTGCGATTCGCAGGCGCCTGGGGCCGGGCGCTCGTCGAACACATTTTGGCATGAAACAGGTCGGAAGGGGGAGTCTGGTTCCAATCGGTTATGGAAAGGCCGGGGACCGTGCGGAAACGCTTCAACGAGCCGCTTCGGCGGAAGAGGCCTGGATCAAGGCTTCGCAGGCGGAGATGCAGGCGTGGCGGAAATCCTTGGAGATTCTCATATGCACCTCCACGGAATGAAGGAGCGTAGCAGTGCCGTGCAGGAGCGCTACGAGCGCCAGAGCCACGGGCGTGTGCCGATCAGGCTGACCGCCAATTTGCTTGGCCAGACTCTGCTTCAGGAATTCGAATGAAGGCATGTGTTCCTTGCGCGCGAAGGCGATAGCCCAATCTTCGGAGATGAGGCGGAAATCGTTGGGATGAGCCGCAAAGAAGTCCAGAACGCGACGACAAACCTGCGCAGGGCTCTTGGAGGATTTGATAGCCGAGAAGAGATTTAGCCGGGCGCGGCGGCGTAGGAGAGCAAGAAGATCTTCCTTCTTGGAAAAGCGTTCGTAGAGAGTCGGCGTTGTGGTACCGCAGGCGCTGGCAACGGCGCGCATGGTGAGGGCGTCCTCGCCGCGTTCGCTCAACAGTCGGTACGCGGCGTCCAGAATGCGGCCTTGCAAACGAGCATCAGCCTTGCGGGGCATGCAAACCCTCCCACCCCCCTTACCGAGATTATATCCTTTACATCGTTAAAGATACAATGTATAAAGAATAGGCCCGGAACAACCTTCTTTGGGATCCCTAACTACGGAAAGTCAGGTGCGAAACGGCAAGTTATGTTTCGATTTCAATATTGTGTGACCACCAAGGCCAGCAGAAAGCTCGCCTGGGACGTTTTCTCGAATTGGCGGCGCTGGAATGAATTCGCAAACATTTATGGCCAGTTGTACTGGCGCGAGGGCCGGCCGTGGGAAGCCGGAAGCCGCCTGGATATCGAAGTACTCGATCCGGTAAGAACCGTGGTGAGCCACGTCATCACGAATTGCCAGCCCGCGCACAAAGTGGGATGGATCGACCATTCGCTTGGCGTCGTGCTGGCGCAATGGGTCAGCTTCGAAGAGCATCCGGGAAAAGGCACGCGGGTGCACACGTGGGGGGACATCGTCCACTCCGGCGTGAAGATCGCGGGGCAAACCGTGGAGCACGTCATCACCAGGTTCACGGAAACGTGGTACGAGAATTTTCGGTGTGCGTGCGACCGGCTCGCAGAAGCCAACACCGCCTGAAAAGTCAGTCGAACTCGAAGTCTCCCTCTGAGCCTAGCGAGCAGCGGGCAAGTTCAAACCCTCTCAATAGTTTCAAACTGGAACGAGTATGCCGCAATGGCCCCGTTAAGGAGTTCCCGCCCGTATTCCATTTCCGTATGAAGCGCAGGGACAATCTCAACACCAGATCACTTTGAGCCCGAAGGTGCTTTTCTACGGCCCGTGGCGGGGGCGAGAAGGCGCTTCGGGCCACTGACGAAGGGATTGCCGCGCTCGTAAAAGCGTAGGACCCGATCGGCAGCCCTCGTAATGCCGATGCGAACGGTCTTTCCGATTGGCACGGTGCGATGGCTGGTTTCGCCCAGCCAGAGAGGGCTGGGAGCGCACAGGTCGAGACCGTCGTGGCTGCGGTCGATTTGAAAAGCCGCTGCGAGGCGTCCGGGGCCGCGCGTGAGGTCGAGAAGCCGAATGGTTTTGCGGTGGCGTTGCATGAGTTCGATGCCTTCGAGAGGTTCGAGCGCACGGATGAGAATCGCCGCGGCTACTCCGGCGGGCTCGCTGACGACGTTCAGCATGAAGTGCGCGCCGTAATTGAAAAAAATGTAGGCGTGGCCGGGAGCAAGATACATCGAGCGAATACGCGGCGTGGGCCCGCGGAAATGATGTCCCGCGGGATCGCCGGGCGGATAGGCCTCCGTTTCCACGATGCGGCCGCTCAGGCGGCCCGCGGGAAGGTCGTGGACGACCACTTTGCCAATGAGGAAGCGAGCGAGGTTGACGGTGTCGGCTGGAAGTTCTGCGCGGCGGAGCCGGCGAATTGAGAATTTCTCTGGATAGTCTTTGAGAGCAATACGTGGAGAGGACATAGGGTGCCGAGTCAGCGGGAAAGCAGCTTCCGCAGGTCTTCAGGTGGAACGAGATCTTGATACTCCGTGTGCTTGCGAAGGAAACTGGAGGCGTAAGGACAGAGCGGAACAACCCGAAGTTGTTTCTCGCGGGCGAAATCGAGCGCAAAGCGCATGAGCTTTGCCGCCAGGCCCTGGCCTTCGAGCGGCTGCGGCACTTCGGTGTGGAGCAAAACGATGCAGCCGGGAGTAAGGCGGTACGCGAGCAGGGCGCGAAGGCCGTTGATATATAGCTCGAATCGGTGTGCCTTTTCGTTGTGTGTGACGGCGACGTTATTCAGGCTTACATCCACGGATTCGCTCATGGGGACCTCCAGGTACCGGGAAAGTCTATCAGGGAATTCGAAAGCTACGGCGTGGGGAAGTCGGGAGGCTCGTTGTTGAAGAGGCGGGCGAGCTCCGCGTGATCGATAACGACCGCTGGGTCACGCTGGATGGCGTCGAAGTATTTTTTTTGGAAGGCGTCGCCGGACTCCGTGGGAACAAACATTTTCCGCGCAAGCGCGATGGCGCTGCTGGTGTATTCCGGGGTGACGGGTTCCTTGGCAGTTAGCGTTTCATCGATGCGCACGACGAATTCGGAGATGTTATGGAGCCAGGCGAACTGTGCGTGGTCGATGACCAGTTGGAAAAGCTCGCCGGTGTTCACATGGCCGTGCTCGCGCTCGTATTCGCGGCGCTCCATGTTGATAAGAGTTTTGTGGAGACGTAGAAGAGCGAGACGCAGAGTAAGGAGTTTCTCGCGGGCGGGGGAATCGTTGTTCGTGGGGAACAAATTGGAGCTTGGAGAATCCATTTTCGAATGACACCTCTATTCTCCGATAGTCGGCGGGCAATTTCAAAACGAATGCGGAAGGAAGAGCGCTCTGGCACAGAGTTCAGGAAGAACACAAAGAGTACGCAGAGAAACAAAGCGGGAAATCAGTCGTGATAGCGCTGCTCGCCAACGGGAAGCGGAATTGGAAGGCGGTTGCCCGGTAGCGGGAGCGGGCAGGTTGAGTAAGGAGTGTAGGCGCACGGAGGATTTTCCAGACGGTTGAAATCGAGCACGAGTTCGCCGGGTTTATCGAGGCCGTTGGTGGGAAAGCCGGTATAGAGAAACCGGCAGGCAGGGTAGGTGGTTGTGGTGCTGGTCGCGTCGCGAAGAATGAAGAAAAGCTTTGCGACCGCGGGATCCTCAAGAACGGGCTCCAGCCGAAATGTTAATCCCGCGAGCTTGAATTCCGCAACACCAGGAACGGGTTGGTCATAGCTGGTGCCGACGAGCGTGGCGAGAGTCACGGTCTTGTATGGAGAATACGGAATCCACCGGGCGATGACGCGAAAAGCGATATCGGGCTCGTACCACTTGAGTCCGTGAAAACCCGTGATGGCGGGGGAATGAGAATCCTTGACGCGAAGTGCGAAGCGCGTCTCGCGACGAATCACGTACAAGTTGAGTGTGCCGATGGTGAGATGAGGAGAAAGCTTATCTTTGTTTGCTACGGCTTGCAGAGTTTGCGATTTGGCGGGAGTCCCCGCGACGAGCAAGCCCGGAGGAAATCCTCCTGCCGGAGGATTTAGCATAACGGTTTCGCCTTCGAGGTGCAGGACCGCGAGACGAGCGGGTCCGGATGCGAGATGGATTTTGCTGTCAGGTGCGGAGCCGACGGAATTATCGCCAGGCTGGAGCCATTCCAGGCCGGCCAGAGATAGCCAGCCGTCCGGCTTGAGGAGGTCTGCCTTGTGTGCTTCGCGCCAGTCTGCGTTCTCTTTCTCCCAAGGGTTTTCCTGCGCGGCTGCTAGCCCGGGCAGCACAGCAAACACAAGGGCGGTGAAAGCCAGGCAGGCCGAACGATTCCTGAAACGCATGAGAAAGTATACCGTGAAAGAGAACACGCCGAAAATGAAGATGAGGAGAAAGAGCATGACCACGCCGCAGATTGTCTGGAGGCGCGGCACCTGGAACTGGAAACGAATCACTGAGCTGCAGAAATATGATTCCCCGGCATTACTATTTACATGGAAGTATACGGTAGGTCGTTGAGGATAGTAACGTTAGCTAAACCGATTTTCTGATGCAATCACGCAATTCTTTTGTTGCTTGAGATGCAACCAGGAGGCGCTTCTCCTTATCAAATCTAAGGTAGTCAAATCATGCTTTCCTCAGCGGGAATGATCGTCTTGATTCGCTTCCGCGGGGCGAGGACAAAAGGAAAATAGACGATTATGAGAAAGACAAGGCTTACCGCAGGGCTGTTGGCATTTTCCTTGCTGCTTGCCGCCGGTGCCATCGCCGGTAGCTCCAACAAGGGTACGCTGAAGGTCGATGATACCGTTACTGTCGCTGGCAAACAGCTCCCGGCCGGCACCTATCAAGTGGAATGGACGGGAAGCGGATCGAGCGTGGAAGTCAGCATTTCCGGCTCCAAGGGCGCAGTCGTCAACGTTCCGGCGCGGCTGCTTCAGCTCAAGAAGGCCGGGGCTGAGAATGGGTATTCCACCAACACCGATCAGGCTGGTAACAAAGAGCTGACGGGGATTTTCTTCGGCGGCAAGAAGTATCAGTTGTCGATCGGCGAAGCTTCCGCGGCGACGATTGCACCTTCAGACAAAACGCAAGGGAGCAACTAACCTCGCCATTTGATCTCGAGGTTCGTGGATAGAAGAGGAGGGGCCGCGGGAGCGGTCCCTTTTTTTGTCCATGTGTAATTTATGTCCTTGAAGCTCAAGAGCATGGCTATCTGACACTAAGAGAGACTGTCGATTGCAACCAGGTGAGGTAATCTAACCGCATGAGTACCCATAAGTGTATGATTTGGAGCGCTTGGTCCTGTGGAGGATTGGCCTTTCTTGAAATAGGTTGAGTTTATCGCCTGACCGAGTGCAATTCCCGACTTCTGGTTCTTAACATCGGAGGAAGCTGCATGCTTGTAGGTGTGCCCCGAGAGAGTTTTCCCGGAGAGCGGCGAGTCGCGCTGGTGCCCGCGACTATTCCCCATTTGACAAAGGCGGGCCTGGAAGTTGTGGTGGAAGCCGGAGCCGGAATCAGCGCCGGTTATCCAGACGCGGACTATACCGCAAAAGGCGCAAAGATTGTCTCCGACCGCGCCGATCTCTTTCGGGCCGCCGACATCGTGGTTCAAATTCTCTGCTATGGATCGAACGACAGGACCGGCAAGGCCGACGTTCCGCTGTTCCGCAGCGGGCAAGTACTCATTGGATTCTTGAGGCCGCTGGGCTCCATCGAAACGATTCAGGAAATCGCCGCCAAGGGAGTGACCTCGTTTTCCGTGGAATTGATGCCGCGAACGACACGCGCGCAGAGCATGGACGTGCTTTCGTCGATGGCCACGATTTGCGGTTACAAAGCAGTTGTGCTTGCCGCGGACACTTCGCCGCGCATTTTTCCGATGCTCACGACCGCTGCCGGAACGATTACGCCCGGACGCGTTTTCGTGATTGGAGCGGGCGTGGCTGGTTTGCAAGCGATTGCTACGGCCCGGAGGCTTGGCGCGGTCGCTTCGGCGTACGACCTGCGTCCGGCGGCGAAAGAGCAAGTGCAGAGCCTCGGCGGACGCTTCGTCGAGCTTCCCATCGAGGCTAAGGATGCCGAAGATGCGCGCGGGTACGCGCGGGCGCAGGATGAGACATTTTACAAGCGCCAGCGCGAACTCTTGGGAAAGGTTGTAGCGGAAAGCGACGTGGTAATCACTGCCGCGGTCATTCCCGGAAAGAAGCCTCCGATTCTGGTGACCAAGGAAATGGTCGCGAGCATGGCGCCGGGGTCGGTGATCGTCGATTTGGCCGGCGAGCGCGGCGGCAATTGCGAGCTCACTTGTCCGGGAGAGATCGTCGTTGAGCATGGAGTGACCATCATCGGATGGTTCAATCTGGCCAGCACCGTTCCGTATCACGCCAGCCAGATGTACGCGCGCAACGTGAGCGCCTTCCTGTTGCATCTAGTGAAAGACGGAAAGCTGCAACTGGATGTGGAGGATGAAATCATCCGCGAGACGATGTTGACGCGGAGCGGGGAAGTGGTCAATGCGCGCGTCCGGGAATTTTTTTCGCTTCCGCCCCTGCCCGCGCAATCGAAGGAGGTGGCGAAATCATGAAGCTGGATTTGCTTACGAGCCTCTACGTTTTCATGCTCGCCGCATTTATCGGATTTGAAGTTATCCGCCGCGTTTCGCCGCTTTTGCACACACCTTTGATGTCCTTGACCAACGCGCTTGACGCCATCGCCGTCGTCGGGGCCATTATTCTTGCCGGTGAATACCACGCGCACGGCGCGATGCTCGCGAAGATTCTGGGGACAATCGCGATCGTCGCGGCCACCAGCAACATCGTCGGCGGATTTCTGATTACCGACCGCATGCTGAGAATGTTCAAAGCGAGCGCGCCGAAGAAACCATGACCAACTTCTCCGGCATGGAACAGATCATCGAAATCACCTACTTGATTGCCACTGCGCTTTTCATTCTATCGCTCAAGTGGCTGAGCTCCCCGGCGACCGCGCGCCGCGGCGTCTTTGCCGGCGAACTCGGCATGCTGCTGGCGATTGCCGGCACGCTACTGCATCACGGGATCGTGGAATACAAATGGATCGTGATGGCCCTTGTGCTGGGAACGATCATCGGCGTGCCGCTCGGCGAAGTGGCCATGACCGCAGTCCCGCAACGGACCGCGCTGAGCCACGCGTTTGGCGCCTTGTGCGTGACGCTGGTCGGCACCGCCGAATTTTATTTGCGCACGCCCGATGTGCCGCGCTTCATGATGGGCGTGCTTTCGCTGGAGGTCATCCTCGGCTCGCTGACGTTTACCGGCAGCTTGATGGCTGCGGGAAAATTGCAAGAAGTCCTGCCGCAGCGGCCTATCACGTATAAAGGACAGAACATCGTCAACCTCGGACTCCTTGGAGTTGCGATTGTCGTCGCCAGCATGTTGGTGGCGCATCCGGAGAAGACGCAGCTTTTTCCATTGATCGTCGGCATCCCGCTTCTGTTCGGCGTGATGATGATTATTCCCATCGGCGGCGCGGATATGCCGACGGTGATTTCTCTTTTGAATTCGTATGCGGGACTCTCCGCCGCGGCGATGGGCTTCGTTCTGGACAGCAAACTGCTGATCATTGCTGGCGCGCTGGACGGCGCATCTGGTTTCATCCTTTCCGTGAACATGTCCAAAGCGATGAATCGCTCGTTTTCGAACGTGCTCTTCGGGGCGTTCGGACAGGAGCAAACTGCGGCCGCAGCCAAGCAGGAGGCGCGCCCGGTGCGCAGCGCCACGCCGGAGGAGGCTGCAGCAATTCTTGCAGCAGCGAACAAAGTGGTCATCGTGCCCGGGTACGGAATGGCCGTGGCGCAGGCGCAACATAAAGTGCGCGAGCTATATGACGCGCTGACGAAGCGCGGCGTCGATGTAAAATTTGGAATTCATCCGGTCGCCGGACGCATGCCCGGGCACATGAATGTCCTGCTCGCCGAAGCGGACATCCCTTACGACAAGCTGCTGGACATGGACGAGATTAACGGAGATTTTCCGCAAACCGACGTGGCTCTGGTGATTGGTGCGAACGACGTCACCAATCCGGCCGCGCGCACGGACGCCTCCAGCCCGATTTACGGCATGCCCATTCTCGACGTGGATAAGGCGCGCACCGTGATGGTGATCAAGCGTAGCATGGCCGCGGGCTTCGCCGGAATCGACAATCCGCTCTACTACCTCGACAAGACCCTCATGCTTTTCGGTGATGCAAAATCTTTCGTAGGCTCCATCGTGCGCGAAGTCGGCGGCGGCCACGAGTAGTTCCGCATTCACGGAAGCTGGCGGCCTAGAATCGCACTTCACTTTGCATCATGAAAAATGATGCCCAGCGTGTAGCGCGTGCCCCGGTGCACGCGGCTCACGCCGTGCCGCAGATTCACGCGATAGTAGCCACGCGAACCCTTCACAGGCCGATAGCGCGTCGTAAAAATAATCGCTTGGCCCTGCTCGGCAACCACCACTTGCGGCTTGGACTGCGCTCGGGGTTGCTGCTCGACGAGGATGAACTCTCCGCCATCCCAATCGCGGCCTTGGCGGCCGAGCAGAAAAACCATTTGCAGCGGAAAGCTGACCTCGCCGTAAAGATCCTGATGAAGGCAGTTGTACCCGCCTGCTTCGTAGTGCAGCATCAAGGGCGTGGGCTTGGTCTGCTCGGCTTGGTGGCAAATTTTCAGGAAAGCGGCATGTTCCGGAGGATAAGGAGAAGTCTTTTCACCAAGAGCTTCCGTCCAGCGATTCGCAACTGCGGCGAGGTGCGGATAAGCGTTGCTCCTGAGCTCGGCGACCAGTTCTGGGAGCGGATTGGCGAAATATTTGTAATCGCCAATACCGAAGCGATAGCGCTCCATGATGATGTGGCTGCGAAAACGGCTTGCATCGCTATAAAGCGCGGTGAGCTCAGCGCATTCCGCAGGCGAGAGAACCGGAGCCGTAACCGCGTAGCCGCGCTCCGAAAGAGACTGCTCCGCGCCGCTCCAGTCCAGGGCGTCGATTCGTTCGGCGATGGAACGTCTCGCGAGACTATTTCTTGCTGCCTGGGCCATGCAACCTCTAAGTTTCTCTGTGTACGACGTCAAACTAAGAGCCTAGAGCAGAACGCTTTAGAAAATCTATCCGATCTTCGCTATCAAATTTTTCGTTGCCGGCCATCCAAAAATACAGGGCAACGCTCGCCGGCCCGTCCGTGTTGCAACTGGCTCTTAAATCCTCCTTCGATTCGGTGCTATAGTGAGGCGTAAGCCGGGTGAAATAATCCGGCCGCTCTTGTTGCGGCGGAGAGCAGCAAGATTAGCGGAAACGATTTGCGCGTTTGAGGAGGGCCGGATGAAAGCCAACGAGATTCTTTCCAATGGTTCGCGAAGGGCGTTTCTCCAATTGTCGGCTGTCGCCACTGCGGCGGCGGCGTTTCGCATCGCTACGGAGGCATCGCTTGCGGCGGAAGACCGCAAAGTTTTTCATCCGGGAGCGGTTGTGATCGATGCGAATGAAAACCCGCTCGGCCCATGCGACGCCGCGCGGAAGGCTATCGTGGACATGGCTCCGCAAGGCGGCCGGTATTCCTACTGGCTCGCGGAAGAATTCGTCAAGACCTTCACCGAAATGGAAGGTCTAAAACCAGAATACGTGCGCGTCTTTCCGGGGTCCAGCGAACCGCTGCATTTCTCGGTGCTCGCGTTCACTTCGCCGGCGAAAAGCTACGTCACCGCCGATCCTGGCTACGAGGCCGGTATGAAAGCGGCAAAAATCTCCGGAGCCCGCATTGTAAAAACTCCGCTGACGAAAACCTACGCGCACGATATCAAGGCCATGCTTGCGGCGGCGCCGGACGCCGGGCTCTTCTATGTGTGCACGCCGAACAATCCGACCGGAACATTAACGCCGCACTCCGACATCGAGCAGCTCTTGGCCGCGAAACCGAAGGGCTCCGTCGTGCTCGTGGACGAAGCCTACATCCATTTTTCCGACGGCGTCAGCGTGCTTGATCTCGTCAAAGCCGATCGCGACGTTGTCGTGTTGCGCACGTTCTCGAAGATTTATGGCATGGCCGGCATTCGCTGCGGAATGGCCATCGCGCGTCCCGACTTGCTCGCGAAGCTGGAGAACTTCAGCGGCTGGAGCGCCATGCCCATCACCGCGTTGGCCGCCGCAACCGCCAGCCTGAAGCACGAGCATCTCGTTTCCGACCGCAAAAAATTGAACGCTGAAATCCGCCAAAAAACGTTTGATTGGCTCGGAAGCCACGGCTATTCCTATGTTCCTTCCCAGTCCAACTGTTTCATGCTGGACACCAAGCGTCCCGCGAAGGAAGTCATCGACGCGATGGCCGCGCGCAATGTGTACATCGGCCGAATCTGGCCAGTGTGGCCGACGTATACGCGCATCACCATCGGCACGCAGCAGGAAATGGAAACCTTCCAAGAAGCCTTTGACGCCGTCATGAGCAATGCTAAGACTGTCAGCTTCGCGCGCCCGAGCAGCCCGGCGAGTTCACGTGGCAGTCGATTCTACGCCGACGGCCAGAACTGGCCCAACGCATAAGGGAAGCCATTTCGGTAGAAATGAGTTTGAAAGCATTCTAGGGACAGTCTTCCGAGGCGGGCCTCTATCTTGCTACGACGGCTTGTTCATCACTGGGGTCGACATTTTGCAACTCCCATGTTTGCACGTCCCTTCTTTCGTCAGGCGTGCGCTTCCGGCGCATGTCCATTTGACGGTGTGAGCGGCACGGTGCCGTGAAACTGCTCGGCTTCCGTCGAGCCTGCCAGCGCCGTGGTGGAAGAATTGCCGCTCGAAACCACCTGCGCGATTTCGTCGAAATAGCCCGTACCGACAAAGCGCTGGTGCGTCACCGCGCGATAGCCGAGTTCCTGCGAGGCAAATTCCTCCTGCTGCAGCTTTGAGTACGCCGTCATCCCCGCTTGCGCATAGCCGCGCGCCAGATGGAACATGGACATGTTCAGCGCATGGAATCCCGCCAGCGTTACGAACTGGAATTTGTAGCCCATTTTCCCGAGTTCTTGCTGGAAGTTGGCGATTGTTATGTCGTCGAGCTTTTTCTTCCAGTTGAACGACGGCGAGCAATTGTAGGCCAGCAGTTTGCCCGGGAATTTCGCGTGGATAGCCTCTGCGAATTTTCGCGCTTCCGCGAGATCGGGCGTCGAAGTTTCACACCACAGCATGTCGGCGTAAGGTGCATACGCAAGACCACGCGCAATAGCTGCGTCGATGCCCCCGCGGTACTGATAAAAACCTTCCGGCGTGCGTTCGCCGTAAATGAATTCGTGGTCGCGTGGGTCCGCGTCGGAGAGCAAAAGCCCTGCGGAATTAGCATCCGTCCGCGCAATCAAAATCGTCGGCACTCCGCAAACGTCAGCTGCCAGCCGCGCTGCCACAAGCTTTTCGACGAACTCCCGCGTCGGCACCACGACTTTGCCGCCCAGATGCCCGCACTTCTTTGCCGACGACAATTGATCTTCGAAATGCACGCCCGCGGCGCCCGCTTCAATCATCGCTTTCATTAGCTCGTAAGCATTCAGCGACCCGCCAAAGCCGGCTTCCGCGTCCGCGACGATCGGCGCAAACCAATATGTCCCGGACTTCTTGCCTTCCGCGGATTCGATTTGGTCCGCGCGCATTAACGCGCGATTGATGCGTTTCACCAGGTTCGGCGCGGAGTCGCACGGATAGAGACTCTGGTCGGGATAAACGTCGCCGGCCGTATTGCCGTCGGCAGCCACTTGCCATCCGCTTCCATAAATCGCCTTCAACCCCGCCTGCACCATTTCAATGGCTTGATTGCCGGTGATGGCGCCGAGCGCAGGAACGTACGCCTCCGTGTGCATCAGACTCCAGAGCCGCTCTGCTCCAAGCTTCGCCAGCGTGTACTCAATCTGAATCGAGCCGCGCAGCCGCAGCACATCCGAGTAAGGGTAAGGACGCGTGATGCCGGACCAGCGGGGATCGGTGCTCCAGCAGGAAAGTGCCTTACGCTTGCCGCCGTTGTCATTCCCGTTGGCCCCGTTCGTTCCGTTTGTCGACATTTTGCTATTCCTAACCTTTCTTCTGCGGCCCAACCGAAAACTAAAAACTCTTTCTCACGCCGGATTGAACTCCTCGCGCCGGATCATTTCCTCACTGATCCTCCGCGCTTCTCGAAGCGTCGTTTGCATCCGCGCATCGCTGCTCTTCTCTGTTTCACGCAACAGCCGTTCGAGCTCTTCGTCAAACAGATCGTGGACAAACTCCGGCGTGTGACGAACCGCTGCGTCATTCTCATCGACAACTTCGACCTGGTGCGAATGTTTCATGCGCTGCGCGATCATCAAGCGATAAATGCGGTCGGTGGCCAGATCTTCCATGTAGCCGTCGAGGAGACTTGCGCCCTTGCCGTTCAGAACTCCATTGCGATAGCGAATCACCGTGCGAACCGCGGCGCGGGTTCCCGCCAGCGTGCGCTTGCCGACTCCCTTCGGCAAAGGCCGTAGGTCGGGGTGAGTGTTGCCATCCGCGGGACGCGCCGGCATCTGATTCGGGGCAGGGAACTGGCTGACGGCAATTTCGTTTTGATCGGGATGTCCCGTCCATGCGCCGTCCATCAGCGAGTTGGCTTCGTTCTTTTTATCTTCCGCAAGGACCTTCAGCGCCCGCGCGTTCAGCTCCGCATCTTCGCGGCTCGGGTAAAGAGCGGTCATGCCGCCGATGGCGAGCATTCCGTGTTTGTGACAAATGTCGGGCATCAGATTACGCAGATTCTGGAAGAACGCTACGTTGTGCGGAATCGTGTTTCGGTCCGGAAGAACCCATTCCGGATTTTCCAGATTGAAATGGATCAGGCTGGCCATGTAGTCCCAGCGTCCCAGGTTCAGTCCCAGGATATGGTCGCGAAGGTTCCAGGCGAACTCTTCCATCTGAAACGCGAGCGGATGCGATTCCACCAGCGCCATGCACTTGATGGCGTTTGCCGGCAAGCCCTTCAGTCGCGCAATCATCTGGAAGAGATCGCGCCACCACAGCGCCTCATCGGCGGATTCGGACTTCGGAATGTAAATGCACAGGGGATGCTTCAGGGCGCTGAAGTCCACCTGGTAAGCCACCATGGCGACGTCGAACAGAGCGGCCGGAAGCAGTTCCCCTGGCAGAACACCGGCTTGATGCAGATGCAATCCGCGGGGACGCGTGAAAATGACCGTGGAACTGGGATTGATACCGACGGTTTTGTCGCGCTTGCGGTCAAAGTAAGTGAGCCGGCCCGGGAGCGCTTCGAGAATATTCTTGATGCCCCGGGAATTGTGCTCCCAGGCGTTCGCGGTGGAGTCTTCCAGGTCGAGCATCACGCCGGGAGCGCCGGAGTTGAGCATTTTCACTACAAGGTCGGCGTCATCGGCAGGCCCGGTCATCTGGTTCCGCTGGTCCGCACACCATGCGGGAAGCTCGATGCGCCAGGAATTCGTTGTGGCTACTGAAGGGGGCAGGTAATCGGGAACTTTGCCGGCGTGCGCCTCAGCCAAGGCAAAATCGCGGCGCGCCACTAGGGCGCGTTGCCGGAGGGTTAGGGCGGCGTGTAGCGGGGCAAGAAAATCGAGGAAACCCTCGGGCAGATCGCGCGCCGCATCGAAATCCGCCGGAGCCGAGTTGACCGGAACCATGCGATTCGCGAAAGGCAGCGGTTCCAATGACGGATTCGGTTTCGTCGTCGCAGATGCCATGATTTACCTGATCCCTTTCCCCTCACGAAATTGAGTCAGAGTCGGCCGCCGAGAGAGTAGGGCAATTGGGAGGCCAATTGCTAGGCGACCGGCGTTTCTTAAGACCAACCTGTGCAAGCACATAAGAGCAGCGACGTGCGGCCCCTGAACCGGCGCGGGAAAATCCCGTCACGATGTCGAGAAATTTGCACACCAATGGCGAGTATTTTCTCGATTGTGGCAGCGTGTTCAATGCGTTGAACATCTGTTCAGCCTTCCTGTTCCTTTGATACCCAAGAACTGCGTAGGGTTGCAAGAATGTGTTCAGTATCCTGAACATGTATTCTATACTGTGGACATAACCGGAACTTATAGGAGTCCGATCGTGCCAGCCTCAGATGCCAGTCCCGCAGTTGCCGTCGAGCGCGCCCTGAATATTCTCGAAGCCGCGGCCAATCGCCGCGATGGAATGACCAATTCGGAAATCAGCCGCAAGCTGGCCATCCCCAAGAGTTCCGCCAGCTACATTTTGCGCACCCTCGAACGGCGCGGCTACTTGCGGCGTGAAGCGGAAACGGGCCGCTACCGCCTCGGCCTCAAGATCCTGAGTCTAGGAGGAGACGCGCAAGCCAATCTGGACATCGCCGACGTCGCGCTGCCCTTCATGCGGATGCTCGGCGAGAAGATTCGAATGACCGTGCACCTGGCGGTGTTGGACCAGGGCGAAGCCGTCTACATCGAAAAAGTGGAAGCCCCCGGATTTTTTAAGGTGAACACCTGGGTGGGGCGGCGCATGTTTTTGCATTCCACCAGCGTCGGAAAATGTTTGCTGGCCTGGCTGCCGAAACAGGAAATCGAAACCATGGTGAAGCAGCAGGGGCTAAAAAAAAGAACTCCCAAAACCATCACTACGATGACCAAGCTGCTCGCGGACTTGGATCACGTGAAGCAGTCGGGCTACGCCGTGGATGACGAGGAAAACAGTTTGGGGGCGCGGTGTCTGGGCACCCCCATCTTCGACGCCACCGGGAATGTGACGGCGGCGCTCGGCGCCAGCGGGACGCTGACGCAAATGGACGAAGACAACATGCCGCGAATTATCGACGCGCTCAAGGAAACGGCGCGCCGCATTTCGCGCCAATTGCAAAGAAGCGGAACAGCAGGGGCCGCGTAGCAGGCGGCCCGCGCAGTCGAAAGGTTATTTGCCGTCGCTGGCAACCACCAAATTATTCTTTACCGAAAAAACATTGGGAACCCCGCTGGCGCGCAGGTTCGCAAGGTTTTTATCTGTTTCGTTATCCACCACGCCTTCCAGCGTGACGTTGCCGTTCTTCACGATGATGTGGATAGACGGCACAGCCTGAACGGAGTAACGCGAAAGTCCGGCGTCTCCATAAATCGCGCGGTACACGGCGCGGCGGAGTTGATCGTCCAACGGCGAGAGCGGAAGAACCTCGATGTTGTTCACCACCGAGGCCACGCCCTCGATGCTCTTCACGGCGCCTTCGGCATCGGATTTTAAAGTCGGCCGGGTGACTTGGCCGGAGAGAATGACCTTGTCGCCTTCCATCTTGTACGCAAGGTTGTCGAACACGGAATACCACGGCAGCATGACGAGCTGATGCCGCACTTCTTTTGCAAGTTTTTCCCGATACTTTGCTTCACTGCGCTGCTTCTTCTCTTCCTGCGGCTGAGCCGCAGGAGAGTGTGCCAAGGCCACCATGGGAATAGCGAGGAGCAGTATTACATACAGGGACCGGAGTTCCTTCCTCATGATTTCCTCCTGGACATGTGTCCTAATGTTCTTCGATCAGTTAGATTCAAGGTGCAGGGCACATGGCTGCCTGCATCCGTTGCGAGGAGAGGTGTTAGCATACTCCCGGCAGGGAGGGCCGGAAACATGGGATTGTTTCGGAGAGAAAAACTTTTTGAGAGAAGTGGTTCTAGTTAAATTTATGGCGACGCTGAGAGTGGTGTAGTGCTGGTGATTGCGCATCGTGGGGCCTCGGGGAACGCGCCGGAAAACACGCTGGCGGCGTTCCGGAAAGCTGTTGCGCTCGGGGCGACGTTCATCGAGACGGACTTGCAGCTTTCTCGCGACGCCCGCTTCGTGGCTATCCATGATGGCACCGTGAATCGCACCACCAACGGACAGGGCTCGGTGCACGACATGACGCTCGCCGATTTGCGGCGGTTGGACGCGGGGTCGTGGTTCGGGAGCGAGTTCGCCGGCGAACGCATTCCCACGCTGGAAGAAATTCTGGAGTTCTCCAAAAAAAACGACGTGGTGTTTTACCTGGAAATAAAACCCGGAAGCGCGTGGGGCGGAGAGCACGCCTTGATTGGCGCGCTGCGCGATTCCGGAGAAATACCGCGGGCCGTGGTGATTTCGTTTGATGCCGCCATCGTGCTGAATGTGCGGAAAATCGAGCCAACGCTAATGACCGGGCTTTTGTACAACGGGCAGATCGAAAATCCGCTGGACAAAGCGGTGGAAATCGGCGCGCGGCAACTGGTGGTGCGCGGCGACCTGGTGACGCCGGCACTGATCGCGCAAGCCAAGAAAAAAGACTTGCACGTGGTGTGCTGGACCGTGAACAATCCCGCGCACATGCGCATGCTGATTGCCGCCGGAGTCGACGGGATCATGAGCGATTATCCGGACCGGCTGCTGGCTGCTACAAAAAGAGAGCCTCATGGCGCAGAATCCGGGCCTGCGAGTAAAAGAGAATGAAGGGCGGCGAGCTGGCCGACGGGGAGCTGCTCGGCGCGGGCATCAGGGCGGAGTTTTAACACAGCGAGGGCGTCGCGCGTACGATCAGGCTTAGCGAGAGACCGCAGATTGTTCACAAGCGTTTTGCGCTTCTGCGAGAAACACAATTTCACAAAATCCAGGAAGCGGGATTCGGCCTCGGGGGACGAGTGTGCCTTCGTGCCCGCGGCTAGCGGACCGCTGGAGCCAAGAGAAAGCTTCGCGCGTTCCCCCGGCAGACGGAGAGTCACGAGGGCGGAAGTGACTTCCGGCGGTGGATTGAACGCATCGCGAGGAATCTCGAAGACAAATTCGGGGCGCGTGTAGAACTGCGTGACAACGGAAAGATAGCCGTAGTCGCGCGTACCGGGCTGCGCGGCGAGGCGAAGAGCGACTTCGGTCTGAATGACGACGTGGATCTCGTCGATGAGATCGGCAAAGGCGAAAAGATGATGAAGAATCGGCGACGTGATGTAGTAAGGAAGATTGCCATAGACACGGACGCGCCGGCCCGAAGCGATCGCGGTGATGTCCGCTTTGAGAATGTCGCCGGGGACGACGTTGAGATTGGAGAATTGCTTTGCGAGGTGACGCAGGCCCGGCAAGAACGCCGGATCGAGTTCGATGGCGTGGACGGGAGCGCCGCCGGCGAGAAGGTGCTGGGTCATTTCACCGTGTCCTGAACCGATTTCGATCCAACAATGCTGGTCGTTCCGGGGAAGCGGGGCTTGCTGACGTCGATCGTCGCCAGCGAGTGGCGCCAAGGAATGCGGTGAAACGCGAATGGCGCGCGCGATCTCTTCGCGCCAGTGAAGGTCGGCAAGGAAGTGTTGGCCGAGGCGTAGGCGTGCCATTGGTAGAACAGTGTAGCAAGAGGCACGGAGAACGCTGAGCGAGGGGACGAAGTAATCCCTCCCCCACCCGGCCAGTTTTTCATAAGTGTTGATTAAAGGGGCTTACATTGCACCAAAATTGTGCAAACTGTGGCCTTGCCAAGCCCGCGGTCATTCTAAAGGGGTTTAAAGTGTTTGGAATGAATACTTCCACAAGTGTTGATTCTGGAGGGGTTGCGGAAGGGAGGCACACGTCTGCTGCTGGGGGAGTCAGAAGGACCGCTTGGAGAGCGAGCCCCGGTACGAAAACCGGGCAGCTGCATCCGGGATGCAAAAGGCGCACAGAAGACGCACATGGTTTGGAGGGCGCGCTCTTATGGCGGGTAAACTGCGAGAGCGTGCCAAATCAACAAAACTACTATATCTCAGTTGGTAACGTATGTCAAGGATTACTTTAAGTGGTTTAGTTGCTGTGGGATAGCCAGTATGCGATTGACCTCACCGGAGACGAACTCCACGAACTGCTTCGCGTCCTGTTCCGACTTGAGCGTCGTCGAGCCAGCGTTCTTCAATCGATTCTCTTTGGCAGCATGAATGACCGCCCGCCACATGGGCGGGACGGTTTCCATCGCCCAGGCGTAGGCTTGGTCTTTGGACGCCAGAGCCCTGTGACGGGCCGAGTAAAGGATGCGACAGGCAGTGAGGACAGCGTACGCGTTGTAGACGAACGCCTTGTCGGATCGATCTCCGATTCTGGAGGCGAGGCCTTCTTTCAAGTAATTCAACTCCAACAGAAGCGCGTCGTTGAGGCATTGGTCGGACACATGGGGCGCGATGAGCTTGGCGTCCTTGCCCCACAGGGTGATGCCGCATTGGGCGACATTCATCCAGATGATGGGGTTTCCGTCCGATCCGTGGCGGGTGAGTTTTCCGGTGTGGTTGTAAAAGCCGCAACAACGCGACGCCTTGTCGAGAAGTTCGCGGTCGATGACGAAGCGCATGTCGATTCGCTTGACCCAGCGATTCTGCTCCGCTTTCGTTTTGAACCAGCCATCCAGTTCTGAAAATTCGCGGTCGCCGAGGTGTCGCCGGGTGACTTCCACAGAATCGAAATCGCTGCAAGTCTCGTCGAATGCATCGTAGGTCAACGAACCCCACACGTAGATGCCAACGAGATTGCCATGCAGAATCGCCGGGAAATCGGTGGCCATCGCTTCCAGAAGGCTGGACAGATCCTTGGGGATATTCTTCGGTAGGTTCATTTCTTGGGAAGGATATCAGCTATGGTTCGCGTAAAGAATCTCTCCGAGCGAACAGCACGAGGGGATGCGAGCAAGAAAAAGCAGAGTCAAGCCGCCCACATGCAAAATCAGCGTGTGGGCGCCGGCGGCCGTACAAAGAAGCGGAAGAGGCGAAGATGCCGGGCTGAAGCCCACGCTACATTGAATTCCAAAGATCAGCCAGGCGAGAAAGGTGGAAACGAAACGTCCCCTTGAACGTTTAGGGGAAAGTGGTACATTCCCCTAAGGGAGTTATGGAGGCAAGAATGGAGAAGCAGGGAGATTTGGTGCAGGGGACGCTGGACATGCTGGTGCTGAAAGCGCTGGTGCGGGGGGCGAAACACGGGTACGCCGTGGCCGAGTGGATCCATGAAAGCTCGAATGATGTCCTGCACGTGGAAGAGGGAGCGCTGTATCCGGCGCTACACCGATTGGAACTGCGCGGGCTCCTTTCGGCGGAGTGGGGCAGTTCGGAGAACAACCGGCGCGCGAAGTTCTATTCGTTGACGGCAGCGGGGCGGAAGAAGTTGACGGAAGAGGCGGAGTATTGGCGGAGGATGTCTGGGGCGATTGCGCGGGTGATGCAGACGGCGTGAGGAAAGGCAGTTGTTAGTCTTAAGTTATTAGTCGTAAGTCAGAGATCAGAAGAGTCGAATTTCGGTGTGTTTGGAGGAATAGTTATGAGAATTTGGGCGAGGGTGAGGGCGCTCTTCAGGCGGAGGCAGCTGGAAAAGGACTTGGATGAAGAGCTGGCGTTTCACCTGGCGATGCGCGAGGAAAAGAAGCGCGCTGCAGGGGTAGCGGCGGAAGAGGCGAAGTATGCGGCGCGGCGCCAATTCGGAAACGTCACGCGCATCAAGGAAGCCTGCCGCGAGGCGTGGAGCTTCGCGTCGCTGGAAACCACCTGGCGCGATCTTCGCTACGGGGCGCGGGCGCTGGCGAAGAATCCGGGATTCACGGCGGTGGTGGTGCTGGCAACGGCGCTCGGAATCGGAGTGAATACGGGGATTTTTTCCGTTCTGAACGGGGTCGCTCTGAAACTTCTGCCGGTTCCCAGTGCGGAACAGATCGTGAGCGTCGACCAGATCGTTCATGGAAAAGTTCGGCGCGACGTTCACGGCGAGCCGGGTTTGTTTTCGTACGCCGAATACAAGAACTACCGAGCGAACAATCACGTTTTCTCCGGATTGCTGGCATATGCTCCCTTTTTGGAAGCGACGCTGGGAGGAGAAAACCCTAAACAACTGGCGGGAGCGGAGGCGTCCTGCAACTTCTTCCATGTTCTGAGGGAGCGGCCGGCGCTGGGTCGGACGTTTGTGGAGGAGGATTGCCGCGCGGCTGGAGCGAGGCCGGTGGTGGTGCTGAGCGACGCCCTGTGGAGGAGCCAGTTCGGCGCGGATCCGCAGATTGTGGGCAAGGACATTTCCCTGAACCGCGCCAAATTCACGGTGATTGGCGTGGCCGCGCCGGGATTTCGTGGGATCGACCCCTGGCCCAGCGAGTTTTGGGCGCCGGTGGCGATGCAAAAGGCACTGGAACCCGACGCTAATTTGCTTCTCGAGGACTACACCGGTTGGCTGGCGCTGCTCGGACGGCTGCAGCCTGGCGTTTCGCTCAAAGAAGTGCGGGCAGACCTGGCAGTCATCGCCGGACGAATCGATCAGCAATATCCCGGTCGGACGACCACATTGGCGATTCATCGCGCGACATTTATGGTAAGGCCCGAAGAACGCAGGGTGGTGTTCGGCATTGGCGCGGTAGTTCTGGCTGCCGTGGGATTGGTGTTGCTGATTGCTTGTGCGAATGTGGCGAACCTGCTTTTGGCCCGGGCATCGGCAAGGCAGAAGGAGATTGCGATCCGGCTTTCGATTGGAGGAAGCCGGTGGCGCATTGTCCGGCAACTGCTCACGGAGAGCCTGCTGATTGCGTTTCTTGGCGGGACTTTGGGATCGATGGTGGCGCTCTGGTCGATCGAGGGCATTGCGCGATTTGTGCTGGCGCACTTGCCGCTCGTCGGACCGCCGCTGGTGTGGAACGTAAACCCAGACCTGCACGTTTGGGGATATTCGCTGGCTCTGACCGCCATTACCGGAATTGTGTTTGGATTGGTGCCGGCTCTGCATGCGACGAGACAAGATTTGAGCACGGCTGTGAAAGGTGATGGCCTTGGCGTTATCGGCAGGGCCGCGAGCGGAGGAGCGTTGCGAAGCACGCTGGTCGGCGTCCAGATTGCGGTGTGCATGCTGTTGCTAATTGCCGCTGGACTATTGATGCGCGGCCTGTTTTTGGCGCAAACAGTTGATCCGGGCTTCGAGATGAAAGAGATTACCCAGGCGCAATTTAATTTGCCCTCGCAAGGCTATAACACAGAAAAGGCGCAAGCGTTTCAGCGCGAGTTGATGGCGAGCGTCGACGCATTGCCCGGTGTGGATGAAGTGGAGCAAGCACAAGTTACGCCGTTAAGCCATGCTTTTTTAGGCACGGGAATGACGCCTGCCGGAGAGGTGGAATCGCGGCAGTTTGAGTTCAATGCCGTCTCGCCGGGATTTTTCACCATGCTGGGAATGCCGATGGTGCGCGGGCGAACATTCACGGCTGCGGAAGCGCAGTCGGACGCTCCTGTTTTGGTTGTAACGGAGTCCACGGCGCGAAAGTTGTGGCCGGGACAGGATGCGATTGGAAAGACTCTACGAGGATGGGAGAAGAAAACGTATCAGGTGGTGGGCGTGGTGCGGGATTCGCAGGCCTCGCACTTGGGCCAGACCGATGGGCTTTTCTTCTATATGCCTGCGGGCCCGAAAGAACAGGAAAGACAGCAACTACTGGTGCACAGCAAGGGCGGCGACTTGGCGACGATTAACGGGATTCGCGAGGCGGCGCGAGCGCTGGACGCAAATTTAGTCGTGCACGTGGCGAAGCTGGAAGACAACCTTGAAGCGTGGCGAGTACCGTCCCGGATTGTGGCCGCGCTCTCCGGTGTGCTCGGTGCACTGGCCCTGCTGCTTGCGGCGATCGGCGTGCATGGCGTCGTGTCCTACGGAGTGAGCCAACGCATTCGCGAAATCGGTATTCGAATGACCCTGGGGGCCGACGGACGCGAAGTGATGAGTCTTTTGCTGCGGCAAGCGATGCGGCCGGTGGTCATCGGCGCGGCGATCGGAATCGCAGGATGCGCAGCAGTTTCACAAGTCCTTTCGAAAGTGTTGTACGGCATCGGCTCGCATGACCCCATTGCTTTTGTTGGCGTGCCAGTGTTTCTGTTGGGGATTGCCTTGATGGCAAGCTACATTCCGGCGCGGCGGGCGACCAAAGTCGATCCGGTTGTGGCGTTGCGCTATGAATAATTCGCGGCGCACTCGTTGAAAGTCTCGGGGACGAACTCCCACAGTTCAATTTCCTGAATCTTGACGCCAACATACCGCTCCGGTTGCGTAAACGGGCTACGGAGTCGACGCTCGGGAAATTCATGAGAATTTTGTTTGTGGCATCGGAGGAAGAAGTTTTGCAAATCACCACTCCTTTTCCACAGCCCGTCTCTTTCCTTTTGTAGTACTTCCGTACTACGATTTTATGGGAGCGTCCTACTTCCTTCCAGGTACGTTTCCACTATAGGTTTGCGCGTCGCCCCGGGAATACACTCTTTTCGGTTACGGTTTCAGCAGTTTTCCGGAAAGATGGTTTACCCCATGGCGACCCAGCACGAACTGATGACGAAAAATCACCCAACAGGAAGTTCCACCAAGCCGATTTCCAACACGGAGCGCCGCGGCAGCCGCCGCTGCAAGATTACTCAGCTGATGCGCATCCGTCCTTCGGACCCGAAGAAGGATCACTTTGAAGACCTGCGCGGCTCCGTTAGCGTTTCGCGCTCCGGCGTCTTTTTCCAGTCCAGCGAAGCCAGTTACGAAGTGGGCATGCGCCTCTTCGTCACCATGCCCTATTCGAAAGATCCCGCATCCATGGCTCGCGAGTACCTCGCCGAAGTCGTACGGAGGGACGTTCTCCCAACCGGCATGTTTGGCATCGGGATCAAGATCCTCATGGAAATGGGAATCCAGCACACCTATCACTTTGGCCCCGGCCAGTCGCGGTAGTTACGGCAGGCCGCGAGGCCATTCGAACCATCGGATAAAAGCAAGAACGGGCGCCCCAGAAGATTGGGACGCCCGTTCCTGTGTTTGGGGGTGGAGAGAACTGTCTAAGACGACGCTTGCCCGAACAGTTGCATGGCGCGGTGTCTTAGGATGCCAAGTTGCCGGTTGAGCGGGTTCCTGCGGCCAAGGAAGGCCAGAACGGGAGACCGGCGAGGTGTCAATTTGTTCATCGCAATCGTTAGCCGGATATCGCGGCGCGCGTATTTCAGCCCCGTTTGCAGGGCATCAACAGCCTCTTCACGGCGCCCAGCGGCGGCGTAAACTTCGGCGAGATTCAGGTACAACTGGGCCTGATTCCGCTTCATGCGAACGGCGGAGTCGCACAGCCGTTCCGCTTCGCCCCACTTGCGTTCCGAGCGCGCCAGCACCACTCCGAGGTAAGACATGTAATAGGGATTGTTCTTGTCCAGATCCACCGCGCGCCGCATGTGCGGCAACGCCTTCATCGCATAATTGTCCCGCAACAGAGTCAGTCCAGTTTTGAATTCACGGAAGGCTTCCGTATCCATCATCGCCTCACCTCGTCCACCCCGACCACTTCGGGGTTGCAGGAGAATTGAAATTCCGGGAGGTTGGGAAGAACTCGCGCAGCGCGTTAGAGGATCGCGCCAACTTCACTTGCCAGTCATCCTGAAGAATTGTCCTGCTCAGCCAGGCGGTGAGCGGAACAGCGAGCAGTACGGTCGCGAGTAAGCTTTCCATCCGAGTCCTTGTTGAAGCTACTCGCAGTTTTCTCAAGAATCTACTGACCGGGAGGACAGTCTTGGTTCAGCGGCACTGGAGTTGGAGGGCCAAGAATGAGGACAGGTGCTCTGCGAGCGGCTAACGCAGCGCGGAGCCTTTCCAATCGTCGCGCCAGTGTTCCCAATCCTTGAGGGTGGCTTTGTGCATCGATTTCGCGGCTTTGTGCAGCCAGCGGCCCTTGCGCGAGGCCAGGTCTTTTTTTACTTTAGCGATCGCGTTGGGGCTTCCGAAATGTATGTTCGCGGTTTCCCATCCCATGTCGTAGAGAAGCCGCGCTTCGTCCCTTTCTTTGGGCAAGGAAGCAAGTTCGATGCGCGAACAATCCGGCGCCAGCCGCCGAACGAGCCAGTGCCCGTGAAAACGCACAAAGGGGTCCTTGACGCGGATGGCGCGCTCAACCAGTTTCGCGCCGTAAACCTCTTCGGATGAAATTCCACGGCACCAGGCCCAGGCGGAAGTGCGGATGCCTTTGGCTTCGCGGGCAATAAATGCGCCTTGCCAGGAGGACAGGGCCAAAATTCGAGGATGCCCCAGGCTGCCAAGACCGGCGATGCGGCGCCTCAATTGGTAGGGGCTTCGCGGCTGCGGAAAGGAGGCCTCGATCAATCTTATGGCCTCCTGCGGCGGCTTCGCGGTCAATGGCCGGCATTCCTGCATCTTCTCCCAGAAGCGCACTGGGTCCCGCAGTTTACCTAGCGCCAGCAATCGCAGCCATTGATGGTGTTCGGCGAGGACAAAGGCTTTGCCGCCTGCGGCCAGGGCATCGCGGTAGCCCTCTTCGAGGGCCTCGGCAGCTTCGCGACGCGTCACGCCGAGGTGCTCGACCGAAATTGCCAGATAGGCGCTGGTCGCCAGGCGTACAAGATCCAGGGCGTAGGAAGCCGGCCAGGCTTCGTCGAGGTCATTCACGCCCCAAATCAGACGGCCCTCCTCGTCGCGCCATGTACCGAAGTTTTCGATGTGCAGGTCGCCGATAGCGAGCACGGCGGGAGCTTTCGCGAGGTCGGGGCAGACTTCCGGCCAAAGCTGAATCCAGCGGTAGAAAGTGGCGCGAAAGAAAGGGAAGGGCGCCTCCGCCATGTGGGTATGTTTCAGGGCGACGTCCTGGCGAACGATGGGGAGCCGCTTCGCAAGCCAGCGCTCGAAATCGGCCGTGGCTTTGAAGATGTTCATGCCAAGTGTGCCGAAGTTCGCGCTGGGCTAAACGTGGGCATGCTCGATTCGCGCCGGGCCGCCGCGGAGACGGGACTCATAGATGGGGAATTTCGCGGCAAGTTCGGCAACTTGTTTGCGGACGCGCTGCTCGACTTCGGCGTTGCCGATGTTGGAGAGAATTTCCGCGATCCAGTTGCCGATTTGCTCCATTTCCGGTTCGCGCATACCGCGGGTGGTGACGGAAGGGCTGCCCAGGCGGATTCCGCCGCCCTTCATGGGCGGCAGAGGATCGAAGGGAATGGAATTCTTGTTTACGGTGATGCCGGCACGATCGAGGGCTTTTTCGGCATCCGTTCCGGTGGTGCCGCGGGAGTGGACTTCGATCAGGAACAGGTGGTTGTCCGTGCCGCCGGTGACGATGCGGAAGCCGTGCTTGGCGACGGCCGCGGCCATGGCTTTGGTGTTGGCCACTACTTGCTTCTGGTATTCCTTGAAGGACGGCTCCATAGCTTCTTTTAGGCAGACTGCTTTTGCGGCGATGGTGTGGACCAGCGGACCGCCCTGGGTGCCGGGGAACGTCAATCTGTCCAGCTCTTTGGCAAACGCCGCTTTGCACAAGACGAGGCCGCCGCGCGGACCGCGCAGCGTTTTGTGCGTGGTGGTGGAGACGATATCCGCGTGCGGCACGGGGCTGGGATGAACGCCCGCAGCAACGAGTCCGGCAATGTGCGCCATGTCCACAAAAAAGAGCGCGCCAACGGATTTTGCGGCTTTGCCGATGCGCTCAAAATCAATGATGCGTGAATAGGCGCTCGCGCCGGCGACGATCATTTTTGGCTTGTGCTCGGCGGCGAGCTTCTCAATTTCGTCGTAGTCGATGCGCTCGTCTTCTTTTTTCACGCCGTAAGCAACGAATTTATACATGCGGCCAGAGAAATTCAGCGGATGCCCGTGCGTCAGGTGGCCGCCGTGGGAAAGATTCATCCCAAGAACCACGTCGTCTTTTTGCAGGGTGGACATGTAAACAGCCACGTTAGCGGATGTGCCGGAATGCGCTTGCACGTTGGCGTGCTCCGCCCCGAAAAGTTCCTTGGCGCGATCGATAGCCAGTTGCTCGACCTTGTCGGCATATTCGCAACCGCCGTAGTAGCGCTTGCCCGGATAGCCTTCGGCGTACTTGTTCGTGAAGATGGAGCCCATGGCTTCGAGGACCGCTTCGGAGACGAGATTCTCGGACGGAATGAGTTCGAGACCGGTGGCCTGGCGCCGGGCTTCGTCGCGAAGGAGATCGGCGATTTGCGGATCGACGGAATCGAGGGGACGATTCATGCGGTCATTGGCGATGGTGGTCTTGGTCATGGAGTGGCCTCAACTTGCCCGGCGCGTTGGCACGCGGGCGGCGAGGCGATTTTATCGGATGGAGTGGAGGAAAGCCAATTCGCAGTAGCCGTCACACTTGACGTGAACACACTGGGCGTCTAAGTTAGTCAAGGATGCGTTTGGCTAAGCCAATTTTTCTGGCGATACTGGCGGTCGCTCTCGCGGCGTACGCATTTGACTGCAGTGCCGCGACAACGCCGGAACAGGCGATGCAGTGCTGCAAATCGATGTCGTGCTCGTCGCACGGTCATCGCGCGCAGGATTGCTGCAAAACCATGCCATCGATGCACGCTCCTTTTGTACAGCCTTCCTCCGGGCATGGCGTTTCTCCCTCTCACGTTGTGTTCGCAGTGCTGCCAGGGACTGAGAAGGGTCACGCCGTAGATTCCTCTAACGGCGTGATTGCGGCGCATTGCCACGCTCCCCCGATCCTTTACGCTCCGGCCCCCCTGCCACTTCGGATCTAATCAGTCCTCCAGTCGGCTCCCGGCTTGAAGCATTCGTGTGCCTTGGCATACGCGTTTCCACTGGAGGAAGCATTCGTGAGAACACGAAATCCATATTTCTTTGGACGATTTGCGAGTGTGGCCCTATTGTTCCTCTCGCTTCTGTTCGCTTCGGCAGTCAAAGCGCAGGGTCCCGCCCCAGAGACGGCTCCGCCTCTGTTCCCCGGTGGCGGACTCCTCTCCTACAATTCCATTTTCACCACTCGAAGCCCCATGCCGGGAGTTTCGAGCGGCATTCCTGCGACAGCCCGCCCTACTTTTTCGCATGAGGGCGATTTCAACTTCACTTGGGGGTTCTACCGCAATTTTGATTTGACCGTCCTCGTTCCCGTAATGACGAATCACTTTGACAGCGGGAACGTGCCATCCGTCGAGGGAACTGGTCTTGGCGATGCCCAGGTACTCGTGAAGTATCGCTTCTATCGGCGCGACTCAGAACGCGGGACCACGCAGGCATCGGTCGCCTTTGGCCCCAAGATCCCGACGGGGCGAACGGATTTGACCGACACAAGCGGAAAACGACTCCCTGCGGGTCTACAACCCGGGTCAGGTTCCACCGATCTGTTCGTCGCCGCAAATTGGACTTACACCGGATTGTTTAATTTGAGGCGTCTGGTCGCTGACGAGGATTTCCATTCCCTTATCCGGTCACGGGGAACGCAGGCAACACGCCTCGGCAGCGACATCGAGTCACGTTTCTGGCTGTCGTACAGGCCCTATGAATCGAAGAACGTGGCGCGTGAATGGTTCATTGGCCCGGTGCTGACTTGGTTGCACTCTCAAGATGATCGCATCGGAGGAGTCCGGCAGAACGGGAGCGGCGGCGATGTGCTACTGGCTGGAATCACGACTTACGCCGGGGTGCGTCCCGGAATGCATGTGTGGCTCGGGATGGATTGGGACGTGGCGCATTCCACGGGGACGACGTTCATGCCCGTGCGCCGTCACATCAGTTTTGGAATTACACAGCAGTTTCGGATGCACCGTTAGGGAAGGGAGGAATCATGAACACGAAAAGAGTGGCCTTGCTTGCTCTGCTCATTTCGATTGTTAGCCCAGTGGCTCAAGCGCAAATCAAGCACATTGAAATGCGTGTCGAAGGCATGACTTGAAACTTTTGAGCCTACGGGGTGAAGCAACACCTCGGACGCCAGTCTGGCGTTCAAAACGTCGAAGTCAGCTTGCTCGATGGAAAGGTGGAGGTCACGCCCAAAGAGGACGGGCAGATTGATCCAGCCCGGCTTCTGAAGGCCACCTACGACAGCGGCGTGACCGCTGCAGAGATGAATATGACCGCACGCGGAAAAATCGTGAAGGACTCTGCCGGCAGCCTGGCCTTACAAATTGAACCGAATCGGTCTTTCGTGCTGACACCGAATGAGTTGTCGAAAGGACTTGAAGCTGTCGCCGATACCCAAACGATGGTCACAGTTCGTGGTCAGTTGTACAAAAAGCCGGCAGGGAAAAAGAAAGCAGATCCTTCGGTTCCGCTGAAGCTGCTGCTTCTGGAAGTTCAGAAGAAGGAATAGATGCTGAGAAAACGTTTGTTAGCTCTGAGCCTCGCTGCGACAGGACTTGCCGGGTGCAATCAGCATTCGGCGAGTCCTCCTCAGCCAAAAGAAGAAGCCATAATCGCGGCAGGTGAGATAGGTTCACGGTTGCCTGATTTCTCCGTGAAAGATTTGCAAGGGCGCGAGATTTCCTCGGCTGACCTTCGCGGCAAGGTAGTGCTGATTGATTTTTGGGCGACATGGTGCCAACCGTGCAAAACGGAGATGCCGGGTTATCAGAAACTCTTGGATCGCTATGGCCCTCGCGGATTTGCCGTTATCGGGTTCAAATTTGACACCATGATGGATCTGGAAGAGCCGGTCACATTTGCGAAGAAAATCGGAGTCCGTTATCCGCTGGCGGTAGCTGCTGATGACTTAAAGCAGAAGTTCGGCGGCGTTGAGGGTTTGCCAACCACCATGCTGTACGACCGCAAAGGAATACTGCGGGAAAAAGTCATCGGGTTTGAATACACGAATGTCATTGAATCGGAGCTAAAACCACTCCTCTAAATGGTTTTGGCCGATGGAGTAATTGTCTCTTCGAGATTCGACCAGGGGCGCCGGGACGTACTCCTACCTATGCGCATCGCGCTCGAGTTGCGTGATTTTGTCGACGCGACGCTGATGGCGGCCGCCGAGGTAGGCGGTGGTCAGGAAAGTTTGCACCATTTCGACGGCGGCTTCGGCGGTGACAATGCGGCCGCCGAGCGCCAAGACATTGGCGTCATTGTGTTCGCGGGCGAGCCGCGCGGTGGTCACGTCGTGAGCGAGGGCGGCGCGAATGCCGGGGACTTTGTTGGCGGCAATGGAAATGCCGATGCCTGAGCCGCAGACCGCGATGCCAAGATCGGCTTGTTTTGAAGCGACGCGTTCGCCAACGGTCTTGCCATAATCGGGATAATCGACGGATTCTTCGGACGACGTACCCTGGTCGTCGACGGCGTATCCCGCACCTTCCAGATATTTTCGAATGGCTTCCTTGACCAAAAATCCGGCGTGGTCGGAACCAATGGCGATGCGCGGTTTTTTAGGGAGTTCGGCCATCGGCTTCCTCGCGGGGATTGTATATGATGATGCTCGCCGATGCGACGGCGACGGGGATTCGTCGGTAGCAGCAGGTGGTATAGTTGCCGGAGTCCCCAGATTTTTGGCGTTGATGATCTGAAACTGCCGTGCGATGCGGAATTTCTAACGCAAGGAGCGTCACGGAGAACATGTTTGAATCGAGGCGCGATATTTTTTCGAAACTCCGGCGTAATCGGCAGAAGGCGCGGGCGATTGCTGCACGAATTATTGTGCTGGCGCTTCTCTGCGCCGGTGGATTGAGGCTGCCAGCGCAAGAGAAAAATCCGTACGCGGGGGACGCGAAGATGGCGAAACTCGGCGAATACCAGTTTCGCTCCAACTGCGCTTTCTGCCACGGGCTGGGAGCGCGGGGCGGAGGACGTGGCCCGGACCTCACACGCGCGCAGAAACATCACGGAAATACTGACGCTGAACTTTTTCACAACGTCCACGACGGAATCGCGGGAACAGCCATGCCGGCGGCAACGAACGGAGGCATCGGGGTGGGTATGTCAGACGAAGAAATCTGGCAGGTGATTACTTATATCCGCAGCCTAGAAAAGAAAACCTCTGCCGCCGAAACGGGAAACTCCGCTCACGGAAAGGAACTTTTCTACGGCGTAGCGGGATGCGGGACCTGCCACATGGTGAATGGTAAAGGCGGGCGCCTGGGGCCGGATCTCAGCTCGACAGGAGCGTCCCGGTCCATCGAATACCTCACCGAGTCGCTGCGCAATCCGAGCAAGCGGCTGGCGGAAGGAATCTCCGAGCCGCTCAAGGATTTTTCGCAGGAATACGAGACGGTGACCGTTGTGACTTCCGAAGGGACGAAGCTCCAGGGCGTGGTGCTCAACGAAGACAGTTTTACCGTGCAAATGCTGGACACGCGGGAACAGTTGCACGCCTTCGAGAAGGCCAAGCTGCGATCGTACGAGAAGACACGCGAATCGTTGATGCCGGCGTATGACACGAAAGCGCTTCCGGAGAAGGATCTGAAAGACCTCATAGCGTTTTTGCTGGCGGCGAGCGAGAAGGGAGGCGGGCAATGAAAATTGCGCGCGTTATTCGTTTCATTCCTTACTTTATCGTTTTCTGCGTGCTTCCTTCCTCGTCCCGCGCGCAGGTGACTTCCGAGCGGCTGCTCCATTCTTCCAAGGAGCCGCAGAACTGGCTGATGTATTCCGGAGACTATGCCGGGCATCGCTTCAGTGCGCTGGATCAAATCAACGTGTCGAATGCGGCGACTCTCGTTCCCAAGTGGGTTTATCAAACAATGGCGGGCGGCAAATTCGAAACGACGCCGCTGGTGGTGGACGGAATTCTGTACGGCACCGGACAGGACGACCGCGTCTACGCGCTGGATGCGCGCTCCGGTCGGCCGATTTGGCAATACCAGCAGACGCTGCCCGTGGACATTCGCCCGTGCTGTGGACGAGTCAACCGCGGCGTTGCGATTCTAGGCGATAAGATTTTTGTGGCGACTCTGGACGCGCACGTCGTCGCGCTGGACAGCAAGACGGGAAATGTTGTTTGGGACGCGACTGCGGCCGAACACGCCAAGGGCTACAGCTTCACGCTAGCTCCTCTGGTGATCAAGAACTTGGTGCTCGTGGGAGTATCCGGCGGCGAATACGGCATCCGCGGATTCATCGACGCCTATGACGCGGCAACGGGCGCGCGCAAATGGCGGTTCTATACGATTCCTGGGCCGGGAGAGCCCGGGCACGATAGCTGGGAAGGAGACTCTTGGAAAATCGGCGGTTCGCCCTCGTGGATCACGGGTACCTACGATCCTGCAACGAACACGACGTTCTGGACGACGGGGAATCCTTCGCCTTCGAATCGCGGCGAAGGTCGCGCGGGTGACAATCTCTACAGTAATAGTCTGCTCGCTCTCGATCCGGACACGGGCAAACTGAAATGGTATTTCCAGTTCACGCAGCACGACGAACACGACTACGATGCGACGCAGGTTCCCGTGATGATCGATGACGGGGACCGCAAATGGATGGCGCAAGCGAACCGCAACGGATTTTTTTACGTTGTGGATCGAACGAACGGAAAACTTATTTCGGCGACGAGTTACGCCAAGGTTTCCTGGAGCACCTCAAAGGACGCGACGGGCCGGCCCGTGCCGGACAAAGCCGGCGCACCTACACCGGACGGAAACCGCGTTTGCCCGGGAGCCCTTGGAGCGACGAATTGGATGTCGCCGACGTACGATCCGCAGACGAAACTTTTTTATGTGACCGCACGCGAGCAATGCGACATCTTTTCGACGGCACCGCAACCGTATGAAGCAGGGCACGCCTACTATGGTTCCGCTTATTTTCCTAATGATGATACGCAGCCGTTTTGGGGGGCGCTGCGCGCACTCGATCCCGCCACAAGCAAGCTCAAGTGGGAATGGAAACATACTTCGCCGACCTGGGCCGGCGTGCTTTCCACGGCGGGCGGGCTGGTGTTCACGGGTGACGCGGAGGGAAACTTCATCGCGCTCGAAGCGGCTTCGGGCAAAGTGCTGTGGCACTTCCAGTGCGGCGCTTCGGTTTTTTCTTCGCCGATGTCGTTTGCGATTGACGGCAAGCAATATGTGGCCGTTGCGGCGGGGTCGGCGCTGTTCGCGTTTGCTTTGCCATGAGACGCCCCCCGCAAGAACCCACAGATCGAACTCCTTTGACGTCATAATTACGGCCCCGGATGCGCGTTTCAAAATCATTTGAAAAATTAGACAACTGAGCCTCACATGGCGGTCGAGCGCGAACGCCCGTTTCACGCTATAATTGGAGGGTTATGCTGGCCGTCAACAACGTCACTATGCGGTTCGGACCGCGGGTCCTGTTTGAGAACGTGACCTGCACCTTTATGGCCGGGCGCCGCTATGCCATCACCGGGCCTAATGGCGCCGGTAAGTCTACGTTTATGAAGATTTTGACTGGGGAGCTCGACTCCACCAGCGGCTCGGTCACGCGGCCGAAAAAAATGGGCGTTTTGCGGCAGGATCAGTTCGCGTTCGACGACTACCGCGTGATTGACACGGTCATTATGGGGAACGCCGCGCTATGGAAAGCCCTCGAAGAGCGCGACGCACTGTACGCCAAGCCGCACGAGCAATTGACGGACGCGGACGGGATGCGCCTTGGCGAACTCGAGGGCATCGTCGGAGAGGAGGGCGGTTATACGGCGGAAGCCGATGCGGCGGTGCTGCTCGATGGCTTGGGCGTGGAAGGCGAACTGCACGAACGCAAGATGGGCGAATTGCAGGGCGGACAGAAAGTTCGCGTGCTGTTGGCACAAGCGCTCTTTGGAAATCCGACCGCGCTGCTGTTGGACGAGCCGACGAACAACCTGGACCTCGATTCCGTACATTGGCTGCAGCGGTATCTTTGCGAATATGAAGGCGTGCTGATTGTCATTTCGCACGACCGGCACTTTTTGAATAGCGTCTGCACGCACACTGCGGACATCGACTACGAGACGATCATCATGTACGTCGGCGGGTATGACGACATGGTGGTGGCCAAAACGCAGATTCGCGGGCGCATCGAAGCGGACAACGCCAATCGCGAGAAAAAAATTGCGCAATTGCAGGAGTTTATCGCGCGGTTCTCCGCGGGCACGCGTTCCGCGCAGGCGACTTCGCGGAAGAAGGAAGTCGAGCGACTGCAAACGACGGAGCTGGCGAGGAGCAACATCCAGCGGCCGTACATTAAGTTTGACATGAAGCGGAATTCGGGGAAGCACCCGCTGGAGATTCGCAGCGTTGAGAAATCGTATGACGACTTAAAGGTGATCCCGCGATTCTCAGCGAGCGTGGTGCGCGGCGAAAAAATCGCGCTGATGGGACGCAACGGCGCCGGCAAAACCACCATGCTGAAGTCGCTCGTTCGGAACGCGCCGGGATTTATTGAGGACAAGGACCAGCAATTTCCGATCGATGGCGGCGAGGTGAGATGGGGGCATGAAGTGGCGGTGGGCTACTTCGCGCAGGATCACGGCGAATCCATCACTAAGGGCATGACGGCGATCGATTGGCTGTGGCAATTCGATCCTACTGCTTCGCAACAGGAGTTGCGCGGCTTAATGGGACAGATGCTGTTCAGCGGCGAAGATGCGCTGAAGCCCACGCGCGCGCTTTCCGGCGGCGAGTCCGCCCGGCTGATTTTTTGCCGGCTGATGCTGCAGAAACCAAACTTTCTTGTACTCGACGAACCGACAAACCACTTGGACCTGGAATCGATCAATGCGCTGAACATTGCGCTGCAAAGGTACGACGGCACTGTGCTGCTTGTGACGCACGACCACGACGTCATCGACGAAGTGGCGACGCGCATTTGGCATTTCCACGGCGGCAAGACCGAGGACTTCAAGGGCACGTACGAAGAATTCGTCGCCTACGAAGAAGCAAAAGCAGCGCAAGCCCCGGCGGCTCCGGCACGCGCTGGTGGCGCACGCCGCGCCCCGGTTCCGTCATAAAGCCTGGCCAGCTGCCGCGCCAGAAGCCCACGCCCACTGAAAATTGAATCCCCCGAGATGACCGGTGACGTCGACGACTTCGCCGATGAAAAACAATCCTTTGACCTTTAGGCACTCCATCGTTTTGCTCGACAATTCGGCGGTATCCACGCCCCCTGCCGTGACTTCTGCCTTCTCGTAACCTTCCGTGCCCGCCGGCTTGATCACCCAGTCGTGCACGAGGTTCTGCCATTTTGCGAGAGCGTCATTGTTCCAGGCGGCGGGTGGATTGTTTTCCAGCCAGCGTTCGGCGAATCGCTTTGGCAAGATTCCTTGAAATGCTTTCTGTGCGGCGGAGGCATTGCGGACTTTCGATTCACGAATTGACTGCGCCATATCGCGATCGGGAGCGAGATCGATATGAATGGGCTGGCCGTTTTTCCAGTACGAAGAGATTTGCAGGATGGCCGGACCACTCAATCCGCGATGGGTAATCAGCATTTTTTCGCGGAAGGCGTGATGATTGGCCTTCGCTATGACTTCCGCCGAAACACCCGCCAAGCCACAATAGCGAGTGCGATCTTTGCCGGCCAGGACAAAAGGCACAAGCGCGGGCCTGGTCTCCACGATTTTCAAACCGAATTGCCGCGCCAGTTCGTAGCCCAACGGCGTTGCACCCATCTTGGGGATCGAGAGTCCGCCCGTGGCAACCACCAGCACCGGCGCACGAAATTCGCCGGATTCGTTGCGAACAATGAATTCGGTAGTGCGTTGCACTTCCCGGATTCGACTCTGCAGAAAAATCTGTACTCCTGCGGACCGGCACTCTGATTCGAGCAAGTTGATGATGTCCTGCGCGGAGCGGTCGCAGAAAAGTTGCCCGGGCGTTTTTTCGTGGTACGGAATGCCATGCTTTTCGATCAGCGCGATGAAATCCGCGGGCGTGTAGCGAGCCAGCGCGGATTTCGCGAAGTGTTCGTTAGCGGAAATGAAATTCTTCGGCTGGCAATAGAGATTGGTGAAATTACAACGGCCGCCGCCGGAGATCAGGATTTTCTTGCCGATGCGTTCGGCATGCTCCAGCACGGCGACACGCAGTCCGCGTTTGCCGGCTTCGATCGCGCAAAGCAGTCCCGCGGCGCCGGCGCCGAGAACCACAGCGTCGAATTTACACATCAAGAATGACTCTCACTTGAGCCGAAAACAGGAAGCTGCCGCATTTCCGCCGCCATGACCTCAAGGTTAAACTATGTGCAGGAGAAGACCGAAGAATTTGCCTCCGATTATCAGCGCGCAAGGATTGTCGAAGAGATATGGCGTTGCGCCGCTCTTCCAGAACATTTCTTTCACCGTGTCGGAAGGGGACCGCATCGGAGTGATCGGCCCGAATGGTTCGGGCAAGTCGACGCTGCTGGAAATGCTCGTTGGCCGCGTCAGGCCGGACAGCGGGGACGTGGCGATTCGCAAGGGGACGAGGCTCAGCACCGTGGCCCAAGTCTCTGAGTATGCCGCGGATGCGACGATTCGCGCGGTCATTGAACACGCTTTGGAGCGGTCCGCGGTTCCCGAGACGGAGCGCGCCTCGCGCTTTGCCGAAACGCTGGGCCGTGCTGGCTTCGTGGATCTCGATGCGCACGCCACGAGGCTGTCGGGCGGATGGCGCAAGCGTCTTGCCATCGCGGAGGCCTTGGTGCAGGCGCCGGACATTATCCTGCTGGACGAGCCCACGAACCATCTCGACCTTGCAGGAATTCAGTGGCTCGAATCGGTTCTCCGGAACGCGCCGTTCGCCTGCGTGGTGGTCAGCCACGACCGCTACTTCCTGGAAAATATCGCGAATGAAATGGCGGAGCTCAACCGCGCCTACCCGGACGGCTCGTTGCGAGTCAGCGGAAACTACAGCGCGTTCCTCCAAGCGAAGGAAGAATATCTGCACGCACAGAAAAAGCGGCAGGAGTCGCTGGAGAATCGCGTTCATACCGAGCTGGAATGGCTGCGCCGCGGACCGAAAGCCCGCGCGACCAAGGCCAAAGCGCGCATCGATAAAGCTCACGAGATGATCGACGAGCTCGCAGAGATGAATGCGCGCAGCCGCACTGCCAGCGCCGAAATCGATTTCTCCGCGACAAACCGGAAGACCAAACAACTCATTACGCTTGAAAACGTTTCATTCGGGGTTGGCAGCCGCACGCTGTTCAAGAACATTCATTTCAGCGTTATGTCAGGAATGCGCATAGGCCTGGTCGGTCCAAACGGCAGCGGCAAGACGACTCTGCTTCGCCTGATGCGCGGAGATGTCAAACCGGAATCCGGCAAGGTGCGCCGCGCCGAAGGTTTGCGAGTCGTGTACTTTGACCAGAACCGCGAGCTTGATCCGGACATTACCTTGCGCCGGGCGCTCGCGCCGGACAGCGACGCGGTGATTTATCAGGATCGCGTTATTCACGTCGCTTCGTGGGCGGAAAGATTTCTGTTTTCGAGTGAAAACCTGAATCAGCGCGTTGGCCGGCTTTCCGGAGGAGAGCGCGCCCGCGTTTTGATCGCTCAGCTCATGTTGCAGCCGGCTGACGTTTTGTTGTTGGACGAACCGACCAACGATCTGGATATTCCCACACTGGAAATCCTGGAGGAGAGTTTGCTCGAATATCCGGGAGCGCTGGTTCTGGTTACGCACGACCGTTTCATGCTGGATCGCGTTTCGACTGTCGTAGTGGGGCTGGATGGTCTTGCAGCCGCGGAACGATTTGCCGATTACTCACAATGGGAAACCTGGCAGCGCGCGCAATTGGCAGCGGCCGCCTCCAAATCAACGGACGGAATCCGGCGTCCTCGCGCCAGTGTGGAAGAAACCTCGCGGACCGCCCCGCCGAGAAAGAAGCTCTCGTATAACGAAGCCCGGGAGTTCGCAGGCATCGAAGACCGCATCCATGAAGCGGAAGAACTCCTTCAAGCCAAGCGCGCTGCGCTCGAAGACCCTGTGGTTACCAGTGATCGCGTGAGCCTTCATGACGCGTGCAGCCAGTTGGAAGCAGCCGAGAAGTCAGTAGACGCGCTGTACGCGCGCTGGTCCGAACTCGAACAAAAGCAAACGTAGTCTTCCCGCATACAAGTGGCTGCACCCCCTACTACTGCTACCCCCACTAATTTGTATGGCTGTCAAAACAAAGGAGTTATGGAGTTTGCAAATCGTAAGTGATTGATTCTCAAGGATGCGTTTTTCGAGTGTTAAGGCATTCCCAGAAAACGAGCGCTACAGACGGAAAAGCAGGGCCAAGCTCCCCCAACTCCAGATACAGTTCTATACGAAGTTAATTATAGCAGAAGTTAGGAGAAAGTTAAGAGGAACTTCGGGGATTTTTTGGAGTCGAGTACCTGAGGTCCACGACCCAGGCCCATGATCAGACAGGCTTCACTCGACGCTACGCTGTCCTCTACACTATTTGCCGAGCAAACTCTTCCAACGCGCCCAAGCTTCAGTCCGCGCCTTCTTGTCTGGCTCTTTTGCATCAGGAGCTTCGCCGGAGCGCATGAAGCCGTGGCCAGCGCCATCATAGCTCACGATGTCGTAGGTCTTGCCGGCGGCCTTCATTTGCGCGACGGTGTCGGGGATCATGGCGCCGATGCGCGCGTCGTTCCCTGCATAAAAGCCGTAGACCGGAGCTTTAATGCGCACCAAGGCATCCCTATCCGGCGACGGACCATAAAAAACAAAAGCGGCCGCCAAATCGGCGCGATTGGTGGCGAAGCGGAAGGTCTGTCCGCCGCCCCAGCAAAAGCCGCCAACGAAGAGTTTGCCATTCGAGGCCGGGATTTTCAGTGCATAGTCCGCCGTGGCATTCAAATCCGCCGTCACCTGGTCTGGATTCAAGTGGCTTACTGCTTCCATCGTTTTGCCCTCCGCAAAATCGCTGCTACGGCCGCCGTTGGGGCCCATGCCGGAGAGAAGATCGGGCGCAACGGCAATGTAGCCTGCAGCAGCCACTTGATCCGCAAGATCCTGCACCCAATCCGTCATGCCAAAAATTTCGTGAATGATCAGCACGACGGGAGTTTTGCTCTTCGACTCGGGATAAACGACAAACGTTTCGACGGAGCGGCCATCGTGCTTCACGGTGACCCACTCGCGGTGCCTTGATGATTTCTCCAGTGTGGCCTTGGCCCAATCCTGCGCCGAAGCAAATGGCGCGGCGCAAAGAATCAGCAGGGAAATCAGAGCGATGCGTTTCATAGAGCAATTTCTCCCATAAGAATAGCCGGCAGGAAGCAGGTCAAATGCATCCATGCAAAGCGACTGTGATAGTAAAGCCCCGAGGGAAAGCCTGCAAGACCCTATACGCCGCACCGTTCGGGAGCGCCTGAGTTTATCGTCGGACTCTAGAAGTGGATGACGATGCCTGCGGAAACGCGAGGCTGATTCTGCGTGGCTCCGTGCAAGCGAGTCCGGAGGTAGTCAAGCTGAAACAGCCGGACCGACACGAAGGGGAAGATCTTCATGTCGACGCCTGCTCCTGCCGCCGCAGCGACCGAAGTGCCCGTCCCAAGGCTAAAGAAGGTGCCGCTGGTGGTTGCATCTTGCGACTCTTTGGCGGCTCCGACCAGAACATGAGCAAACGGAGAGATCTTGGCAGGAAAAGAGACTTGAGGACCGACCAGAAAGGTATGAACGCGCGTGCGCGCTCCATCCAGAGTGCCATACTGGCCGCTGAAGTCGCCGACAGCGCCGAGAAAGGGTATCGGCTTGTATTGGAGCGACAAATCCCATCCGTTCAGGTTCACCTGTTGTGGAACCGTCGGCGGAGTGCCGCAATTGGGAGGACACGCTGTTCCTGGACCGAGAGGTCCGAACTGCCCGACCTGAACAGAGGCACGTAAGTACGAGTAACCGCCGAAGAGTTCAACTTTGTTTTGAGCCCTTGCTGAATTGGAAAGACTTACTACCAGCAACGGCAGAACCGCCAGCTTCAGGAGCGCAGAGGCCCGCAGCGACAGGACGCGTAGCATGAGTTCGTACCTCCCGTGAGCAGAGCAGACTGGACAGAATTATGCGATGCGGAGCGCGCCGCCGAAAGTTGCTCCGAAATGAATCGCGTTCGCTAATCACTCGGCAGGTTCGTTGACACTGAGGAGTGCGTCCGATACGCTTTTGAATTACTCAAGTTGAGTTATTTGCCTCTGAGAGGAATGGACAAACCGCCGCATGGCCGAAGAAAAACTTCCCACCCGCGCACAGGATTTTTCCGAGTGGTACAACCAACTGGTCGTCAAGGCGCAACTCGCCGATTACGCGCCGGTGCGGGGCTGCATGATCGTGCGCCCTTACGGATGGGCACTTTGGGAGAACGTCCAGCAGGCGCTCGACCGCCGCTTCAAGGCCACGGGTCATCAGAATGTGGCGTTCCCGCTGCTGATTCCACGCAGTTTTATCGACAAGGAAAAGCATCACGTGGAAGGATTTTCGCCAGAGCTTGCGGTTGTTACGATTGGCGGCGGAGAGGAACTGGCCGAGCCTCTGGTCATCCGTCCTACGTCGGAAACCATTATCGGCCACATGTGGTCGAAGTGGATCCAGTCGTATCGCGACCTGCCCGTGTTGATGAACCAATGGAACAGCGTGGTGCGCTGGGAATTGCGCACGAAGCTCTTCCTGAGAACGCTCGAATTCTACTGGCAGGAAGGCCACACCGCGCACGCAACTCGCGAAGAGGCCGAAGCGGAAACGCGCCAGATGCTGGATATCTATGCGGACTTTGCCGTCAACGATGCGGCGATTCCGGTGATTCCGGGGAAAAAGTCCGACGCCGAGAAATTTGCCGGCGCCGACGTTACCTATTCGATTGAAGCGATGATGGGGGACGGCAAAGCGCTGCAGTCCGGCACGTCCCACTTTCTGGGACAGAATTTCGCCCAGGCGTTCGAGGTTAAGTACCTCGACCAGGGGGGCCAGTTGCAGCATTGCTGGACAACATCGTGGGGGCTCTCCACAAGGATGATCGGCGCGATCATTATGGTCCACGGGGACGATCAAGGGTTGGTCCTGCCGCCGAAGCTTGCGCCCTATCAAGTTGTCATCGTCCCGATCTTTAAGACGGATGAAGAAAAGACGTCCGTTTTTGACACTGCGCGCAAACTGAAGGCCGAGCTGGTCAAAGCCAACATCAGGGTCACTCTCGATGAACGCGAGGGGAATAGCCCCGGCTGGAAATTCAACGATTGGGAGATGCGCGGAGTCCCTCTACGTGTGGAACTTGGCCCCAAAGACGTTGCGAAGCAAGCCGCCATACTCGCGCGTCGCGACCGCCCCGGCAAGGAAGGGAAAGTCAGCGCTTCGCTTGCCGATCTGCCCACTACCATTGAACGGTTGCTGGCGGAAATCCAGCAATCACTTCACGACAAGGCTTTGGCTTTCCGCAAGAGCAACACACACGACACGAAAACCTACGACGACCTGAAGAAGGCCGTGGAGACTGGCTTTGCGTTCTCCTTCTGGTGCGGAAGTGCCGACTGCGAAGCCAAAATCAAAGAAGAAACCCGCGCTACCATGCGCTGCATCCCCCTGGAGCAAGAGGGTGGAAGCGGGAATTGCGTTTACTGCGGCCAGCCTTCCGCCGCGCGCGCCATCTTCGCGCGGGCCTACTAGAACTCGCGTTTCTTTTCAGGAACATGTTGCGCGCCTAATTCTCGACACGCGTCTGCGCGGGTGCTAGCTTTAATGAAGCCGATAAATCATATATCCCGTTCCCGTGCGTGGGCGTACCGCGGCGTGAACGGACCGGGAGATGAATCCAGTGCTTTTTGCCAGCCGAAAAGGTCGCGCATCAGCGAACCGCCATTCCGAACGGGGAGAGGGCAAGCTCAAGGGCATCCTTATGGTGGCGATCGTGGTGTTGGCGATCTACTCTGCTTGGAAGATCGTGCCGGTGTACGTGAACGAGTATCAGCTTTCCGACAAAATGCAGGAACAGGCGCGTTTTGCGGTCGTGAATCACTATACGGAAGACCAGATTCGGGACAATATTTTCAAGGTTGTCCAGGATTTGGAAATTCCGGCGAAGCGCGAATCCATCAAGGTAGTTGCAACCAATTCGATTGTGAAAATCAGTATGGAATACACGGTTCCTGTCGACTTGTTTTTCTACCACACGGACCTTCATTTTTCTCCGTCCAGCGAGAATAAGGCCCTCATCTGAGGTATGGTTGCAGAAGCGGCTTGCTATTGCTGCTTGATTGGCAACCCGGCATCGGGCAACACCGTCTTTCCCAGAGTGCGGTCTTGCGAGAGAATAAAGGTTTAGCCTTCGGGAGCTAAGAGTTGCGCATTCGCATTCAACAGGGGTTCTTTACCTCAAAGATCGGCCTCGCGTTCCTAGGCACAATCTTCGCTTTTTTCCTCGTCGCCGGCGGTGTTTTTACTTATTACTACATGAAGTACTCGCGCATGATCGATGCGCGGCTTTCCGGCAATGTCCTGCAGAACACCACGCAGATTTTCTCCGCGCCCGAACATATCTCGGCTGGTCAGGCCTGGGGGCCGGAGGATCTCGCCGGCTATCTCACCCGTGTGGGATACCGCCCTGTCCTGGATGAGAACGCCATCGGCCAATTCACCGTGAGGGAAAATACCGTCGATATCCGGCCTTCCAAACTTTCCTATTTCGGGGGCAATAATGCCCTGGCGGTTCAATTCCGCGGAAAGAGCATTCGGTCGATCAAGCCGCTGGCCGGCGGCACGGACCTTGATACCGCAGAAATCGAACCGGAACTCATTACCAATCTTTTCGACAGCGCGCGCGAAAAGAGGCGGCCAGTACGCTATGAAGATTTACCGGTAATGCTGGTGGACGCGATTCTTTCCGCCGAGGACAAGCGTTTCTTCGAGCACGGCGGTTTTGACTTCATTCGCATCGTGGGGGCGGCGTGGGCGGACTTGCGGCATACCAGCCAACATTACCAGGGCGCAAGCACGATCACCATGCAAGTGGCACGCACCTTCTTTCTCTCGACCGAGCGCAATTGGCGGCGGAAACTGGCCGAGGCCATGATTTCGGTCGAGCTCGAGCAGCGCTTCAACAAGCAGCAAATTTTCGAGCTGTACGCCAACGAAGTTTATCTAGGCAACCGCGGGAGCTTTGGCATTCGCGGCTTTTCCGAGGCCAGCGTCGCATATTTCGGAAAGGATCTGAGGCAACTGACGCTGGCGGAGTGCGCGTACCTTGCGGGAATCATTCGCGCCCCAAATTACTATTCGTCCGCCGACCGTCACCCGGAGCGCGGGGTGCAGGCGCGCGATCGCGTGCTGACGCAGATGCTCGACAACAAGTACATCAACGACGAAGACCTTAAGGACGCAAAGGGCGAGCTGCTGAAAATTATCCGGACGTCGACGTCGGGGAGTGAGGCGCCCTATTTCGTCGACATGGTGAAAGACCACCTGCTCGACAAGTACTCTGAGACCGAGCTTCTGAGTGAGAATTTTCGCGTGTATACCACGCTGGACCCCGCTTTGCAGCGCGCGGCCGCTGCCGCCGTCGATGCGGGGATGAAAAATGTGGACCTGCTCCTGGCGAAAAAATACGACAAGTGGAAGCGCGACCAAGCCAGGAAGGGAGGCAACGAGGCGATCCCCCAGGCGCAAGTCGCGCTCGTCGCCCTCGATCCGCGGACCGGCGAGATCAAGGCGGTCATCGGCGGACGCGATTACGGACAGAGCCAGCTCAACCATGCGCTGGCGCGGCGGCAGCCAGGGTCAGTGTTCAAACCGTTTGTTTATGCAGCAGCTTTCGACAATGCCGTTGACAACGTCCAGCCCATCATAACGCCCGCAACAACAATCGACGATGAGCCGACGACGTTTGAATTCGATGGCAAGGAATACACTCCGAATAACTACGGCGAAAAGTTCATGGGCCGCGTCACGGTGCGAGATGCGCTGACGAATTCTCTCAACGTCGCAACCGTTAAAGTCGCGGAACTGATCGGCTACGGCCGGGTCGTGCAAGTCGCACGGAAAATGGGCCTGGGCACGAACATCCAGCCGACACCGGCCGTTGCTCTCGGCGCTTATGAAATGACTCCGATCGACGTGGCCGCGGCGTACACGACATTCGCCACCATGGGCACGCGCGCGGAGCCGCAGTTTCTGCACGTCGTCGTTAACGCGGACGGGACGCCACTGGAGAAGTTCACGCCGCAGACCCATCTGGCGCTGGATCCGCGGGTCACCTTTCTCGTCGACAGCTTGCTGAAGGACGTTCTTAACCGTGGCACCGGCGCGGGAGTCCGCGCGCGCGGATTCACGTTGCCGGCAGCGGGGAAGACGGGAACTTCGCGCGATGGATGGTTCGCGGGCTTCACTTCGAATCTCCTTTGCGTGATCTGGATCGGCTTCGATGACAACCGCGACCTGGGGTTTACCGGCAGCGTGGTGGCCGGGCCAATCTGGGCGGATTTCATGACGCGCGCGACATCACTCGCGCAGTATCGGGACGTCAAGGATTTTACGATGCCGGACGGTGTGCAATCCGTGCTGATCGATCCAGATACCCTGGAGCTTGCGACGCCCAATTGTCCTACAACCCGTGAAGAGGTTTATGTCGCCGGTTCTGCGCCGACCGTATTCTGCGAGGTCCATGGAGGCCACAACCTCTTCACTTCCACGGGATCCATTCTCTCCCGCGTCTTTGGTGGTGGCGATCCCAAATCGCCGCAAAAAGACGCAAATGGCCAGCCAATTACAACCTACGATCCGAACCGGCCGCCCAATGCGACTGGCCAGGGCCCCGCGGACCCCTCAGCCGAACCCGGCGAAAAGAAAAAGAATCCTTTACAGAAGATTTTTGGTATCTTTGGAGGTAAGAAGAAGGAACCCGACAAGGTCAAGCCTAAGCCGGAGAAGGGAGATTCGCCATGATCCGAGTAAGATTGGCGTTTCCAGCAGTCGTTCTCCTCTTCAGTCTTTCGATTCCCTCCGCAGGTCAGTCGTTCGCTGAAACTCCGAGTGCTCCCGTTGCGCCGCGCATGCAGCAGGCGCAGCCCCAATCGCCGCCAGAATCATCGGTTATTGTCGTGAAGCCAGGCCTTACTGACGAGCAGCTTGCCGATCTGTATATGGCGCGGAAAGAATACCGAGAGGCCGCCATGTCCTATAAGCGGCTCGCCGACGGGAACCCTCAGAATCCTGTGTATTTGAATAAGCTGGGAATCGCCCTGCACCAGCAGGCGGCTTTGGGTGCGGCGTTGAAGTATTATGAGCGTGCGTCAAAGGTTGATCCGACGTATGCCGATGCGCAGAACAACATCGGAACAATTTGGTATCAGCGAAAGAAGTACGGCAAGGCCATTAGGGCGTATCAAAAAGCGATCAATATTCGCAGCGACATGGCCGTTCTCTACAGCAATCTTGGTTATGCCTACTTTGGCGACAAGAAATATCAGGAGGCCATCTCCTCGTTCCGGCAAGCGCTGGCATTGGATCCCCAACTCTTCGAGCACACTAGCTCGAGGAGCGGGTCGATTTTGCAAGACCGCTCCGTGGGCGACCGCGGGCGATTTTATTTCCTGCTCGCAAAGTCCTTCGCGGAAGCGGGCAACCTGGAGCGATGCCTGATTTACCTGCGAAAGGCCAAGGACGAAGGCTACAAGGAATTGTCCGCTGTGAAATCTGATCCCTCTTTTGCGGCGGTCTTGAAGGACCCCGCGATACAAGAGGTCCTTGCTCCACGGCCTCCCAACAGCACGCAGCCTTGAACGCGTTTCGTTCGCCGATTTCGAGTCGATTCGCACATCCGGCGCGAATCGAGCGGCTGCGTCTGTTACAATGCAACAGACATGGAGCGCCATTTCTTCAGCGCGCGTTTTCTGCTCTTACTCTCCGTCGCATTCATTTTAGGAACAACTTCGGTTAGTCCGCGGCAATCTGCTCCGTCTTCTCGCAGTGGTTCCGCAGCCCACCAGCAAGGAATCTATTTGGTGTTTCCCTTTGAAAATGCGGGCGCGTCGCCACGATTGGAATGGCTCAGCGAGGGCCTCGAGGAACTAACTATCCAGCGGCTTTCCGCGGTCGGGGAGCAGGTGTATTCGCATGCCGGCCGGCTCGCCGAGCTGGAACGGAACGGCCTGCTGCGCTCGTCGAAACTCAGCCGCGCCACCATGCTCCACATTGGAGAAGATCTCGACGCAGATTTTGTGGTCTTTGGCCGGTTCACGGCGAGCGGGAACTCGCTCACCATCGAGTCACGCATCCTGAAGGTCAATCCCGCGCGATTGCTCCCCGTATTGCGGGAAGCTGGCACACTGGATTCGCTGATGGATTTGCATTCTCGTCTGGTGTGGCGAATGCTCTCCGGAAACGATCACAACTATTCCCAAAGCCTTGCGGAGTTCATAAAACGCCAGCGTCCACTGCGCCTCGATGCCTTTGAACATTTCATTCGGGGACTTTTGGCCAGCGAAGATGACGCTCGGCTGCGCGAGCTGCGGGAAGCGGCGCGCCTCGAACCGGAATGGCCGGAACCCGACTTCGCATTGGGCGAAGTTTACTTCGCGCGCCGCGACTGCGATTCCGCGCTTCCCTGGTATGCGCGGGTGCCAAAAACTCACAACCATTATGTAGAGGCTGTCTTCGCCACGGGCGTCTGCCAGCTTCTGCTGGGACAGCCGGATCGCGCGGAGGAAGTGTTCACTTCCTTGCAGGAGGCTCTGAAGAACAGCATGGTCTCCGGAGCTGACCTGCCGGAGATTCTGAATGATCTGGCGATTGCAAGGGCCAGGCAGGGCAAGACGCCCGCGGCCCTGACAGATCTTCGCCGCGCGGCCGAGCTGGATCCCGACGAAGACGACTATCCGTTTAATCTTGGCTTGCTTGCGCTGCAGAACGATGATGCCGCCGCGGCGGCAGATTATTTCCGCGAAGCCGCGGAACGCGCTCCGGATAATCCCGAGGATCGTGCGCTGCTGATACTGTCCCTGGAAAAGGCGGAGAAGAAAACTGAGGCCGACCAGGAGCGGGAAACGGCGAATGAAACGTTTGGCCCAAACGGACTCCCGGCGATTCGCCTAGATGCGAAGAACGAAGCCCTGGCACGGCTCAATCGCATCAAGACCGAGCTTGACGTTACTGCCCTTCGCACGGAGATCGAATCGGCCGGGACTCGGTCGAGCGACGCTGCTTCCTCGATTGACGCGGCCGTCGCACACCTGCGGCGCGGCCGGCAGGAGCTCTCCACGGGAAATGCCGATGCCGCGGAGAAAGAATTTCGGGCTGTGCTTGCCGCTGACCCCACGAGCCCCGCCGCGCACCGCGGGCTCGCGGAAATTGACCGCCGCCAGGGCAAGATGGATGACGCGGTGAAGGAATTGCAGGAGTCGCTGCAGGCGCGGGATTCCGCGGTCGTTCGAACGACGCTGGCGAAAATATACCTGGAGCAGAAGAAGCCCGATCTTGCGCGGGCGGAAGTCGAGAAGGCTCTGAAGCTGGCGCCAAACTACGCGGAAGCGAAACAACTGCTCGATCATTTGCGAAATTTCAAGCCAGCCGGGAAAAAGCCAGGAGGAGGTGCGCCATGAGCGATCGGTCCCGATCGATGCAGCGCTTCCCATCTTTCAGGAAATGGAAGTTTCTGCTGGCTTTCTCGCCCCTTTTTCTGATGCTCTCTGGCGCGCTTCTCCGGCAGCTGCCGTCGGTTCGCGCCGACGAGCACTCCACCGGGCCATTGGTCCTTGAATTGAGCCTGGATGGTGAAGTGGAACCCATCCTGGCCACGTATATAGATGAGGGGTTGGCGGACGCGGCGCGGCGTCACGCGGCGCTTGCTCTAATCACCATGGATACCCCCGGCGGCTTGAGCGACTCGATGAAGGACATGGTCCAGCATATCCTCGTTTCCCCCGTGCCTGTGGCCGTGTACGTCTCGCCGACAGGCGCGCGCGGGGCTTCCGCGGGCTTCTACATTCTACTTTCAGCTGATATTGCTGCGATGGCTCCGGGCACGCATGCCGGCGCAGCTTCGCCCATCATCGCAATCGGCGGATTTCCGCAGCAAATCGACGAAGTATTTCGGAGAAAAATCAACCAGGATGCCATGGCCTTTCTGCGAAGTTTTTCGGAGAGGCGCAAACGCAACCCTGAGCTGGCAGAAAAGGCGATCACTGAATCCAGGGCGTTTACCGAAAAAGAGGCGCTGGATGCGAAGATGATCGATCTGGTCGTGAATTCCACAGAGGAGCTGCTTCGGCAGTTGGATGGCAGAACCATCACGCGTTTCGACGGCACGCAAGTGATGCTTGTGCTCAAGAATGCTTCGCGCGTGCCCTTCGAACTTTCCGCGCGGCAGAGATTTCTTGCGCGGATTGTTGAGCCGGACGTTTTCTTTGTGCTGTTGATTCTCGGCGTCCTGGGGCTCTACACGGAGTTTACGCACCCAGGAGTGATCGCTCCTGGAGTCATCGGAGGAATTTGCTTGATTCTTGCCCTGTACGCAATGCATTTTCTGCCGGTGAATCTTGCGGGACTGTTTCTGATCGGTTTGTCACTCGCCTTTTTTATTTTGGAGGCGAAAGCTCCGAGTCACGGAGTGCTGGCCTTTGGTGGAGTGGTGTCGATGTTTTTAGGCGCCATCTTCCTGATACGTTCGCCGCTCACATCCGGCGGAGTAAGCATCGGCGTGGCGCTGGCGGGAACGATCCCTTTTGCCATGCTGGCCGTGGTTCTGATGCGTCTGGTATTGCGCTCGCGCCAATGGAAAACGGCAACGGGCAAGGAAGAGTTGATTGGATCACAAGGCATCGCCATTGCGCCGCTACCTGCAGGCGCTGAAGGCATGGTTCGCGTGCATGGGGAGCTGTGGAGGGCTGAGTCTTCGCGACCTGTCCAGGAAGGTGAGACTGTCCTGGTTCTACGTGTCGAGGGACTGAAGCTGTACGTTGAGCCGGCCGATGTGGCTGTTTCAGGGTCGAAATAGGGATTCTCACGTTCGGGAGGAAGACATGGAAATTGGTTTTGTAGGAATAGCGTTGATCGTCGGCCTCGGGCTCATCTGGTTTTGGAATTCGATTTACATCATCAAGGAATGGGAACGCGGCGTGGTGCTTCGGCTCGGCCGCTTGATACCCGTGGCAAAGGGCGCCGGCATGAGGCTGGTTTTTTGGCCGATTGAAACGCTGTACCGGATACCGTTGCGGATTGAGACGCTCGACGTTCCGCCGCAGGACATCATCACGCGCGACAACGTCTCCGTGAAGGTGAACGCTGTATGCTATTTCCGTGTGGTTGACGCCAATCAGGCCCTCTCGCAGGTGCAGAACTACAGCTATGCGACGTCGCAACTTGCCCAGACAACCATTCGCAGTGTCGTCGGTCAATTCGAACTCGATGAGATTCTCTCCCAGCGCGATAAGGTCAACGCCAAGCTGCAAATCATACTCGACACCGACACCGAACCTTGGGGCATTAAGGTCTCTAAAGTCGAGGTGAAGCAGGTCGACATCCCCGAGCAGATGCAGCGCGCCATCGCCAAGCAGGCGGAAGCCGAACGCGAACGCCGCGCAAAAATTATTCACGCTGAAGGTGAGTTCGAAGCCTCGCAAAAACTTGCCGACGCCGCGAAAGTTTTGGAGACGCAGCCTTCTGCAATCCAGCTGCGCTACTTGCAGACTTTGACGGAGATAGGTGTCGAGAAGAACACAACGATTGTGTTTCCGCTGCCCATCGATATCATTAATCAGTGGACTAGCAAATTAGGGGGAACGCAAAGGTAAGAATGGCTTCTGGTGGAAAACGAGGGGGCGCCGGAGAGCGTGTACTCGAAAGCCGGCATGTCATTGGTTTATTCATGCTGATGCTGCTGTTTTCGGGAGTATTTTTCACGCTCGGTTACGTCATGGGGCGCAACGAGTACGATGGATCGGTGCGCGCCGCGACCGACTTTTTCAAGAAGCCGTCGAATTCCGTTTCACCCAAGGCGGAAGTGAATCCGAAGCGTGCGAATAATCCCGCTCCTGCCACGGTGCCAACGGACACTCCCGCCCCGCCGAATTCGGACTGGGAATTTTACCACGCGGGCGACAACAAGAAGACCGATGATCATCTGAAGCCCGTTGCTGTTGCCGCTGCGCCTGCAAAAAAGAACCTGACATCGCCTGCGAAATCCTCCGTTCCGCCGAGGAGCGCCAGCGGTTCGTCGAAAACTCAGAACCCGCCCCTCATTCCCGGAAGCGCACTCATCCTCCAAGTGGCTGCCTTGACGAGAGAATCAGATGCCTTGGATCTCGCGAGCCGCTTGCAGAAGAAAAAATTCCCCGCGTTCGTTCTTTCTCCACAAGGCGACAAATACTACCGCGTGCAAGTCGGCCCTTACGCTGATCCGAAGGCCGCCGAAGCGGCCAGGAAAGGCCTCGAGGACGCAGGTTTTAAAGCCATTGTGAAACACTGATGGCTCGGGGCGGTTGGCTCACGTATCTTCGCCCAGAAGCTGGCCAGGAAATCTCGGAGACCTTTCGTCTCATTGTCGCCGCCGTATCGGGAGCCGCCCTTTCGCTCTCCTACAGCGGCCTCTACCTCAGCATCTATTCCTGGGTTTGCGTTGGGATTCTCCTTCTTTCGTTGTTCGGCGTGCGCCCCCACGTGGCGTTCGGTTGCGGATTCCTTCATGGGTTACTCTTCGTTCTGACGGCGCTGCCTTGGATTGCGACGGTTCTCGCGGTCCATGGTGGCATCTCGCCGGCGGGCGGGTGGGGTCTCTTGCTGTTGATCGCCGCTGTCTGGGGAATTCTCACTGGCGCTTTTGCCTGGTCCGCCCACAGATTATCCCGCCAAAGCATCGACGTGGCCTGCATAGGCGCGCCGTTTCTCTGGGTGACATTCGAATTTGCGCGGGCACATTTGCCCGAAATCGGTTTTCCGTGGAATTTGCTTGGTTACCCCGCGTCCGCAAATCTGGGTCTCGCTCAGCTTACGACCATCACGGGAATCTACGGACTTTCTTTTCTTTCGGCGGGCTTCAATGCGTTGCTCACATGGACAGGCGTTTCGAATGCGCTGACGCCTCGCGCGCGCATGACATGCGCCGCTGCCGCAACGGCAATGCTGTTGAGCGCCGTCCTGGTTGGCCCTCGCCTGGTGCCTCAGCCACAAGCCCATCATTTCGCGCGCGCCGTGCAGCTCAATTTTCCCGAGGTGGATTCGTACCCAACGGATTGGTTCCAAGTACACGCCGCGGACCTCGATGAAATCGTACGCCTCAGCCTGGCCCCCGCTGCGGAGAAGCCCGACCTTCTCGTATGGCCTGAAGCGCCAGCGCCATTCTCGTATCAACACGCGCAATTCGCAAAAATTGCCGCGACGCTGGCGATTCGCTTCGGCCACCCGTTCCTTGCAGGGGCTGTCGAGTGGAAACCGCCGATCGACACGTCGGACGCAGCGCCTCGCGGTGGTCTCTTGCCGTACAACAGTGCGCTGCTTTTTGATGCGCAAGGCCGGCGCGTTTTCGTGTACGACAAAATCCATCTCGTGCCGTTCGGCGAATACGAGCCCTTTCCTTTGATTCACCGCGTGGTCGCAAGCGTCTCCGGCCAAGTGGGCGGCTTCTACAAAGGAAACAAATACGTCGTGGGGCAGCTTCCGGGCGGGAACCGCTTCGGCGTTTTCATTTGCTATGAAGCCATCTTTCCCGGCGAAGTGCGCCGCTTTGCGGCAAATGGCGCCCAAGTTTTTATTAATATTTCGAATGACGGCTGGTTTGGGCGCTCCGCCGCCGCGGAACAGCATCTGCGCATGGCTCGCGTGCGAGCCGTGGAGAACCGCCGCTGGCTCGTTCGCTCGACCAACAACGGTTTTACCGTTTCCGTCGATCCCTACGGCCGGTTCTTCGAGCCAATTCCGCCGGACACTCGCACCGCCGCTGATCTTCCTTACGATTTTCGAACCGACGAGACGATTTACACTCGTTTTGGCGATTGGTTCGCTTGGCTCTGCGTGCTCGTTTCCGTTATTCTAGTTGCTGCTACTTTTCGAAAGGCAAAGTGACGCCCGTTCCGTGACGGACGTCTTACCAGAACAAGCATGATCCTCGAAGATCTTCAGCATCGCTACGAAGGGCTCAAGCAGCGCATCACGCTCGTGCGGAGCTATCTTTGACGCCCCACAGTACCGCGAGCGCCTGAAAGTTCTCGAAGCGCGCGTCGCCGACCCCAATTTCTGGAACAATCAGGAAGCGGCACAGGACGTTCTTCGCGAGCGCAAGCGCGCAGAAGAACAGATTGCCGCGGACGCGAAGCTCACGTCCGTCTCCGGTGACATTGAGACGTACATCCATCTCGCTCAGGAAGAGACCAACGTCGAGCAAAAGAACGATCTCCTGAAAGAGCTCGACCACGAGCTCAACGCCGCCGACAGCTACATCTCCGAACTAGAAACCAGAACGCTGCTCTCCGGGGAAACCGATCACCTCAACGCCATCATGACCATCAAGCCGGGCGCTGGCGGCACGGAATCGCAGGACTGGGCTTCCATCCTTCTTCGTATGTACGTGCGCTGGGCGGAGCGCCGGGGAATAGATGCTTCGATCCTCGATGAGACTCCCGGAGAAGAAGCCGGCATCAAATCGGCGACGATTCAATTTTCCGGTGAAAATGCTTACGGCCTCCTCGCGGGTGAAACTGGCGTTCACCGCCTCGTGCGGATTTCTCCTTTCGATCAAGCCGCGCGGCGCCACACTTCGTTTGCATCGGTCTTTGTGATCCCCGAGATTGACGATCGCATCGAGATCAACATTCGGCCCGAGGACCTTCGCGTAGACACGTTCCGTTCCGGCGGCAAGGGCGGGCAGAACGTCAACAAAGTGGAAACCGCTGTCCGCATCACGCACATTCCTACCAACATCGTCGTGGCGTGCCAGGCACAGCGCAGCCAGGGCAAGAATCGTGAAATGGCTATGAAGATGCTCCGCTCGCGCCTTTATGATCTGGAACTTCAGAAGCGGCAGGCGCACACCGACAAACTCGACGAAAGCAAACTGGACATTTCCTTTGGCAGTCAAATCCGGTCCTACGTCATGCAGCCCTATCGCATGATCAAGGACCACCGCACAAAGTTCGAAGTAGGCGATGTGGATCGCGTAATGGACGGTGACCTAGACCCTTTTATCCGTTCTTACTTAATGGCCAAGAAAACGAAGGGACGGCTCGACATCCAGCCAGATGATGACGCGGACGCGGCTTAGCCCTCACCATTAAATGCAGCAAATAGCCGTTCAGTGGCCAATTTCGACCGTTCAATGCGCCAATAAGCGGCATGGAATCAATGCGTTGATTCTTATCCGCGGCAATGGTAATTTTGTAAAGTTTAGCAAGGTGCTGAATAACGGCAAGCTGTATACAACGGTGTGTCCCGCCGCGAACCACGAAGGAGAATTAGTTTGAGCGAAGCCTTACGCAATTTCCTATTTACGTCGGAGTCCGTCACCGAAGGCCATCCGGACAAAATTGCTGACCAGATTTCTGACGCTGTCCTCGACGAAGTCATGAAGCATGACCCCAAGGGGCGTGTCGCCTGCGAGACCCTCGTCACCACTGGCGTGGCAGTCGTCGCCGGTGAAATCACTACCACCGCGCATGTCGATTACGACGAGCTTGTGCGCGGCACCATTCGTGGTGTCGGGTACGATCGCGCGAAGTATGGCTATGATGCGGATACCTGCGCGGTCATGTGCACTGTCAAGCGCCAGTCGCCGGACATCGCCATGGGCGTGGATACCGGCGGAGCGGGCGATCAGGGCCTGATGTTTGGATTCGCCTGCGATGAAACTGAAGAATTGATGCCCATGCCCATCCAGCTTGCCCATCGCCTCACGCAGCGCCTCTCCGAGATTCGCAAAGCCAACAAAGTTGATTTTCTCCGGCCGGATGGTAAGTCTCAGGTCACCATTGAGTACCGCAATGGCCGTCCGGTTCGCGTCGACTGCGTGGTGATCTCCACGCAGCACAGCGAGAAAGTGTCGAATGCCGACCTTCGCGATGCCATCACCGAGCACGTCATCAAGCCGATTATTCCTGCCTCCATGCTGGATTCAAAGACGAAGTATCACATCAATCCGACCGGCCGCTTTGTGATCGGCGGTCCGATGGGTGACGCGGGTCTTACTGGCCGAAAGATTATCGTCGACACCTACGGCGGATACAGCCGTCACGGCGGCGGCGCATTCTCCGGCAAGGATCCCTCGAAGGTGGACCGTTCGGCTTGCTACATGGCGCGCTACATCGCAAAGAACATTGTGGCCGCTGGTCTGGCGCGAAAGACGGAAGTGCAATTGGCCTACGCCATTGGCGTTGCCGAACCTGTTTCGGTCATGGCAGAAACCTTCGGCACGGCCGCAGTGCCGGAAGAAAAAATCACCTCGCTGATCCGCGAATTTTTCACCCTGACACCCAAGGCCATCATTGAAACGCTCGACCTGCGCCGCCCGATTTATAAGGCCACTGCCGCTTATGGCCACTTTGGCCGTAGCGGACCCGGATTCACGTGGGAACGCACGGACCGCGCGGATGCTCTCCGCAAGGCTGCAGGTCTTGGCGCCGCCGCTGCCGTAGAAGTCGGCGCACGCATCTAACTTTTAAGACTAGGGCAGCACGATATGCGGTAGCGGGTGCGCCTTTCACCGGGATACTTCCGTTACTGCCCTCTGGCTCGAATCCAAAATTGAGGAGCAAGACATTGGCAATCGCTGAACTAAAAAAGGGTGATGTGAAAGACATCGGGCTTGCCGACGCCGGCAAGCGCAAGATTGAATGGGCCGGCCAGCAAATGCCCGTGCTCGAGTCAATTCGCAAACGTTTCGTGAAGGAACAGCCGCTCAAGGGCTTGCGCGTTTCCGCCTGTCTACACGTAACCAGCGAAACCGCAAACTTGATGATTGCGCTGCGCGATGGCGGCGCCGACGCCGTGCTGTGCGCCTCCAATCCGCTGTCCACGCAGGACGAAGTCGCGGCTTCACTGAATCGCGATTACCACATTCCAACTTTCGCCATCAAGGGCGAGGATAACGACACTTACTATTCGCACCTGAGCGCGGCGCTGGAGCACCAGCCGCAGTTCACCATGGACGACGGCGCGGATCTGGTCACCATGCTGCTGACCAAGCGCACGGATCTCGTCCCCAACGTGATTGCTGGGACCGAAGAAACCACTACCGGCGTAATCCGTCTGCGCGCCATGGCCAAGGACGGAACACTGAAGTACCCAATCATCGCCGTCAACGATGCGATGACGAAACACTTCTTTGACAATCGCTACGGCACCGGGCAATCCACGATTGACGGTGTCATCCGAGCCACGAACGTGTTGCTTGCAGGCCAGAAGGTAGTTGTTGCCGGGTACGGTTGGTGCGGCCGTGGCGTGGCTATGCGCGCCAAGGGTCTTGGTGCGGACGTGATCGTTACGGAAATCGACCCGGTCAAGGGCATCGAAGCCGCGATGGACGGCTTCCGCGTGATGCCTATGGCCGAAGCAGTGAAAGAAGGCGACGTCTACATCACCGTGACGGGAAACAAAAGCGTGATCCGCGCTGAGCACTTCGAAAAAATGAAGGGCGGCGCCATCGTTTGCAACTCCGGCCACTTCAACGTGGAGATCGACATTCCGGCTCTCGAAAAAATGTCCACCGGCAAACGCGAAGTCCGCCCGCTCGTGGATGAATACCAACTCAAGGACGGCCGCAAAGTTTACCTGCTTGGAGAAGGACGCCTCGTCAATCTCGCGACTGCCGAAGGACATCCCGCCGCTGTGATGGACATGAGCTTCGCCAACCAGGCGCTTTCCGCTGAGTACTTGCGCGCGAATCATAAAACTCTCAAGCCGCAGGTGTATGTCGTTCCGGAGCACCTAGACAAGGAAATCGCCCGTCTCAAGCTCGACTCCATGGGCCACCGGCTCGACAAGCTCACCCCTGAGCAAGAACACTATTTGGCCTCCTGGAACGAAGGCACGTAATTTGGAGTGCGGCGGCTCTGCTTGCCCGGAGCCTCGAAGGACCGCCGCTTTCTTTCCCCCGGTGCAGCATCCCGGCAGACCAGGAACAGTTACTGCGCCCATTCGTTTTTCCTGATATCTTTTTCAGCTTGACGAACGCCCATGTGGGACCTCTGCACCAACGCCCTTGATACCGCCCGACTGCGCGGTGCTGCTTATGGCGATGTGCGCGTCATGCATTTGCGCCAGCGTGATCTCACTACCAAGAACGGCCAGGTCGGCACTCTGTCGCAAAGCGAGTCGATCGGGCTCGGCATTCGAGTGCTGGCCAACGGCGCCTGGGGTTTCGCCTCCACGGATCGCTTGACTCGAGAAGGCGTCGCCGCTTGTGCGGCGCAGGCGGTTTCCATCGCGAAAGCATCGGCGCTGGCGAAACGCAGCGAAGTTGTTCTCGCTCCCGAAGAGGCCTACGTGGACAGTTGGCAGAGCCCGTTCCGCAAAGACCCGTTCGAAATTCCCCTTGAAACGCAGCTCGCCCTGCTGCTCGCGGCCGACGCCGAAATGCGCCGCGTGAAGGGCGTCACGCTGACCGAAACGGACATGCAATTCCGCAAGATCGATTCCTGGTTTGCGTCCACGATCGGATCGCGCATTCACCAGCGCAAAGTGATTTCCGGCTGCGGCATTGCCGCCACTTCATTTCAGGGCGAGGAAATTCAAAAGCGTTCTTATCCCAACAGTTTTGGCGGCCAGCATGCTCTCCAGGGCTACGAACTTGTCGATTCGCTCGATTTGATGAGAAACGCTCCAATCATCGCTGAAGAAGCCGCCGCCCTCCATTCCGCGTCGCAATGCCCGGAGAAAATCGGCACGCTCATCCTTGGTGCCAGCCAGCTTGGCTTGCAGATTCACGAATCGATTGGCCATCCGATTGAGCTGGACCGTGTTCTCGGCCAGGAAGCGAATTTCGCGGGCACAAGTTTCCTGACCCTCGATCAGCTGAACAAGCTGAATTTCGCTTCGAGCATCGTGAACGTCGTGGCCGACGCGCGGCTCGACCACGGCCAGGGCCTCGGCACCTTTGCCTATGACGACGAAGGCGTTCCCGGACAGTGCACGGACATCATCAAGGCCGGCAAATTCCGAGGCTATCTTTCGAATCGCGAGACCGCCCACTTGGTTGGGCTGGACCGTTCATCGGGAACCATGCGCACGGAAAGTTGGAATCGTTTGCCCATCATTCGAATGACGAACGTCAGCTTGCTCCCTGGTACTTGGGACTACGACGATCTCCTCGCCGACACAAACGACGGAATCCTCATGGAGACAAATCGCTCCTGGTCCATCGACGACCGCCGCTACCAGTTTCAGTTTTCTACCGAAATCGGATGGGAAATCAAGGGCGGGAAGAAAGTCCGGATGCTGAAGAATCCCAGCTACAGCGGTATCACCACGGAGTTCTGGAATTCCTGCGACGCTATCTGCAAGCTCGGCCACTGGACGCTTTGGGGGACGCCGAATTGCGGAAAAGGCCAGCCCATGCAGACCATGGGCACGGGCCACGGAGCCTCGCCGGCGCGTTTTCGCAACGTGCGCATCGGAACGGCCTTTTCGAACCAATGAAATCCGCGCCCACGTCAAAGAAGGCAAGCGCACTGGCTTCCGAGCTTCTCCCCGAGCGCGAACTTCGCCGCATCGCCGACACCGTCCTTCATCTGTTGAAATCCACGGCCGCCGAGGACACCGAAGTCCACGTCGACGAAGTTGCGAACGCGTTGACCCGTTTCGCCAACAACGCCATTCACCAGAACGTGGCTGAGCACGGGCTGACCGTTTCCATTCGCACTGTCGTCGACAGCCGAACCGCGCGCGCCACCACCAATCGCATCGACGAAGACTCGCTCCGCGCCACGATCGAAGCTTCTCTCTCCCTCGCGCACAGCCAGCCGAAGGTCCCCAACCTGCTGCCAATGCCGGGAAAGCAGCGCTATCGCACCGTAAACCGCTTCGTCAAACAGACCGCCGCTCTCTCGGCTGAAGATCGGGCACGCGCCGTTCGCCGCGCCTGCGATTTGGCCGTCAAGAAAGGCCAGGTCGCGGCTGGAATCTTTTCGAACGGCCAAAGCCAATCCGCTCTGGCGAATTCTCGCGGCCTATTTGCGGCTTACCGCGAGACGCACTCCGGGTTTTCCATCACCATGCAAGAAGGCTCCGCGGCGAGTTGGGCCAAAGCTAACTCTGCCGACGTTCGCACCTTTGACCCCCTGAAACTCGCCGCGCGAGTCGGTGAAAAAGCACATCTCGCCCTCAACGCCCACGAGCTTGCCCCCGGCCATTACACGGTCATCCTCGAACCCGCCGCCGTGCTCGATCTCGTCGGCTTTCTCTTCTACGATTTCGCAGCCACCGCGCTCGCGGACAAACGCTCCTGCCTCAACGAACGCATGGGCAAGCAACTCTTCGGCCAAAATATCAGCATCACCGACGACGTTTATCATCCGCTACAGCAGGGCGCCCCGTTCGATGGCGAAGGGCTGCCGCGCCAGCGTGTTGTGCTCGTCGATCGCGGCATCCCCAAGAATCTCGTTTATTCACGCGCCGCCGCCAAGGCCGCGCACAAGCAGCCCACCGGCCACGGCTTTGCTCTTCCCAATGAATACGGCGAAGCGCCCATGAATCTCGTCTTTGGCGGCGGAGACTCTTCGGTAGACCGAATGGTCGCCTCCACCGAACGCGGCCTGCTCGTCACTCGCCTGTGGTATATCCGCGAAGTCGATCCCTACGAGAAAGTCATGACCGGCATGACCCGCGATGGCCTGTTTCTCGTTGAGAATGGGCGGGTTACCGGCGCCGTTCGAAACTTCCGCTTCAATCAGTCGCTCATCGAAATGCTCAAGAATGTGGAATTGCTTGGTCCTGCCATCCGCGCCACCGGCGAAGAGGCCTTCGAGATGGTCGTCCCGGCCATGAAAGTGCGCGACTTTCACTTCTCAGAAGTGACCAAATTTTAGCGATTCGATCCCGCTCAGCCTCTACTATCAAGAAATCAATTCACAGAATCAAAATTCTGCGTTGTACAACCACCCCCGTCCCGTTCGATAAACTGGTATGTCCTATCCGCATGGTCGAGGCCAACGCGGTCAGCACGACGCGCGACCCCTTTCCGCTCGGGATCGTCACCCCAACTGGGGGCACCCGGACCATGATGCCTGCGGCACAGGATTCATCGCTCGCCTTGGCGGCGCTCCCAGCTACGAAATTATCCAGATTGCACTCACAGCATTAGAGCGCCTCACTCACCGCGGTGGAGTTGATGCCGACGGAGCCAGCGGCGACGGGGCTGGCCTGCTGACTTCGCTCCCGCAAGCCTTCTTTCGCGCCCGCGCTCAAGAGCAGGGAATTGATCTGCCGGAAATGTTCGGGGTTGGCTTTGCCTTTCTTCCTCCTTCCGTCGTTGAAGAGGCCCGCGCAGCCGTTGAAGTCGCCGCGGACACCGAGCGCCTGCGCGTCATCGGCTGGCGCCGCGTGCCCGTGAACACCAATTCTTTGGGTCGCCGCGCCCTGGAAACGATGCCCGAAATTTGGCAGTTCTTTGTCGAGCCATTTCATCCTGCGCGCGGAACGGCGCGCTTCGAGTGGCGGCTCTCTCTTTTAAGAAAACGCGCCGAATCGCTCTTGCCTCCTCGCTGTTACATCTGCTCGCTCTCTTCGCAGACCATTGTGTACAAGGGGCTGCTCACTCCTTGGCAATTCCCCCAGTTTTATGAAGACCTGCGCGATCCCTCGTTCGCAACTACCTTCGCCGTTTTTCATCAGCGCTATTCCACGAATACGCAGCCTTCTTGGCATCTGGCGCAGCCGTTCCGCTACGTCGCTCACAACGGTGAAATCAATACCATCGTCTCGAACCGCCGCTGGCTCCGCGCCAAAGCCGCCGAATTCCGCGCGCGCCTCACCGTCGGCTCCTGGTTTCCGCTTCTCGAAGAGAACGTCAGCGATTCTGCGAGTTTCGACAATGGTTTCGAGCTTCGCCTTCTCGAAGGCCTGTCCTCGGAGGAAGCCATGCTCGCCATGGTTCCTCCCGCCTTTGAGAAAGATCCTCTGCTTTCGCGTGACGTGCGCAGCGCGCTGACCGCGCTTTCGCAGCAAAGCGAGCCCTGGGATGGCCCCGCAGCTTTGGTTTTCTCCGATGGCCAATTTGTCGGCGCGAAGCTGGATCGCAATGGCTTGCGCCCGCTGCGCTATACGCTGACGCACGACGGCCTGCTGATCGCCGGCTCTGAAACCGGCCTTGTTGATCTGGACGAGTCTCGCGTCGCTGAGCGCCAGCGGCTTGGCCCGGGAGAAATGATTCTTGCCAATCCCGTCACCGGGCTTTTCTTGCGCTGGCGTGACATTCTCAAGCGGCTCGCCATTCAGCAGGCGCGCAACGCCATTCCGCAAAGGATGCTGGCCGCATCAGTTGCCGCTCCTTCCACTCCGGTTATGGAACCAAAGCGCGTCGCAGGCGCTGCCGGCTGGACCGAAGATCAATTCAAGATTCTCTTTTCCGCGCTTACCCGCGGCAAGGAAGCGGACTGGAGCATGGGAGATGACGCGCCGCCCGCGTTTCTCTCCGCGCTCCCCAGAACTTTGTGGGATTACTGCAAGCAACGCTTCGCGCAGGTCACCAACCCGCCGATCGACCCCTTGCGCGAAACCCATGTCATGTCTCTCGATGTCCATTTGAAAGACGGCCTCACGCTGCCGAGTCCCGTAATTTCAGAGGGCCAGCTCTCTCAACTTTCCGCCATTCTCGGCCCCGAGCAGCGCATCGACATTACTTTTCCTGCCGCCACGGGAGTTCCGGGGGCGCGCTGCAGTTTTGCTCAGCTTTCTTCTACCCCTCTGAGCAGCGGCGGGCGCCCGGGGCTCCTCCTCATCTCTGACCGCGCGATTAGCGCCGATCGCGCGCCACTGCCTGCGCTGTTGGCTACCGCTGCTGTGTGGAAAGCAATGGTTCGCGAAGGATTGTCGGATGTTCCGCTAATTGTGGAATCGGCGCAGGTTTTTGACACGCACCATGTCGCCTTGCTTGTGGCCGCTGGTGCCAGTGCCGTGTTGCCTTATCTCGCGGATGAATTCGCGGAATCTCTCGAACCGGGCGGCGTGGAGAAAGCTCGCGCGGCTATCAACGCCGGCTTGCGAAAAGTTCTTGCCCGCATGGGCGTCTCCACCGTGGCCAGCTATCGCAACAGCCACCTTTTTGAAATCGTGGGCCTCTCCGAGGATCTCTGCGCACAAGTCTTCGAAGATGCCGCCGATTATCCCGGCCAGAAATCGCTCGACGATCTCCTCTCCGATTATCTCCGTCTGCACAAAGCGGCCTTCTCTGCCGAATTCGATGAACTGCCCGATTCTGGCCTTTACCGCTTCCGCAAAGGTGCGGAACTTCACGCCAGCTCGCCCGAAGTTGTTCGTCGGCTGCACGCGCATGTCCGGGCTCCCAGCGCCAAGACTTACTCGGCGTTTGAAGAGCTCGCCGAACACCAGGGGCCCGTCTTTCTGCGGGATTTGCTCGATACGGTTCCGGACACGGCCGTTCCTCTCGACGAGGTCGAGCCGCTCGAATCTATCGTCAAGCGTTTCAGCACTCAGGCAATGTCTCTCGGCTCGCTCAGCCCGGAAGCCCACCGCACGCTGGCGGTGGCCATGAATCAGCTCGGAGGCCGCAGCAATACGGGCGAAGGCGGCGAAGATCCCCATACCTATCGCTTCGAACCGGCCGAAGCCAACAAGATCAAGCAGGTCGCCTCCGGACGCTTTGGCGTCACCGCCGACTATCTCGTCCACGCCGAAGAACTCGAAATCAAAATGGCGCAGGGTTCGAAACCAGGCGAAGGCGGCCAACTGCCTGCGAAGAAAGTCAGCGAATACATCGCGCGCATCCGGCATGCCACGCCAGGCACGCCGCTGATTTCGCCTCCGCCGCATCACGACATTTACAGTATTGAGGACCTCGCGCAATTGATTCACGACCTCCGTGCCGTCAATCCGCGCGCGCGCATTGGCGTAAAGCTCGTCTCCGGCGCCGGAGTCGGCATTATCGCCGCTGGCGTCGCTAAAGCGGGAGCCGACGTCATCACCATCAGCGGGCACAACGGCGGCACCGGCTCTTCGCCTTTGACCTCCATCAAGAACACTGGTCTCCCCTGGGAAATTGGCTTGCGCGAAGCTCATGACACGCTGGTTCGCGCGGGCCTCCGTTCGCGACTCTCTCTCCGCGTAGACGGAGGTCTGAAATTCGCCCGCGACATCGTTCTAGCCGCCATTCTTGGTGCGGATGAATTCGGATTTGGCACCGCGTCCCTGCTAGCCATTGGTTGCGTCATGGCGAGGCAATGTCATCTCAACACTTGCCCGGTGGGAATTGCTACACAAGACGAAAAGCTGCGCGCTAGGTTTACAGGCAAGCCCGAGATGGTGATCACCTACTTCCGCTCGCTCGCCGAAGAAGTGCGCAATCGTCTCGCCCAGCTTGGCGTTCGCTCGCTCAGCGAACTCACCGGATGGTACGACCGGCTCAGCGCGCGTTCAGGAGTGGACCCGTTCCTGGTTGTGCCCATCTCTCCCTCGAATCGTGTCGCGCCCCAGCAGGAACCTGCCCTTCACGTCGGGGCGCTTGAAGAATCACTTCATTTCTATACGGCTCTCGCGCTTCAGAAAGAGTCTCAGCCGATTCAGAATTCGGATCGCAGTGTCGGCACGGGTCTGAGCGGGGAACTGATGCGCCGGCGCAAGAACTGTTTACCCAGTGACGAAGAGATCAGGCAGAATTTTCAGGGCTCTGCAGGCCAAAGCTTCGGCGCATTCCTTGCCGAAGGTGTAACGCTCAAGCTCAAAGGCGAAGCCAACGACTATGTGGGTAAGGGTCTTTCCGGCGGCACCATCGCCATCGCCGCGGGCCTCGCTGCTTCCAGGCGCGGCGACGTTCTTGCCGGCAACACCGTGCTCTATGGCGCTACCTCGGGCCAGCTCTTCATTGCCGGCCGCGCCGGCGAACGCTTCGCTGTTCGGAACAGCGGCGCGCTTGCCGTAGTCGAGGGCGTCGGCCAGCACGGTTGCGAGTACATGACCGGCGGCGTGGCTGTCATTCTCGGGCCGCTCGGCCTCAATTTCGGTTCGGGCATGACTGGCGGGCTCGCTTACGTCTTGCGCGCCGAAGCCGAGGATGTGCTTCACCGCGATTTCGTTACCCTCCTTGAAATTGATTCTGACGAAGAAAGCTGGTTGCGCCGTACCTTGGAAGAACATGTTTACTTCACGGCTAGTCCTCGTGCGGCTCGTTTGCTTTCGCGGCGCGGTTCTTTGCCGCTGATGCGCGTGCAGCCAGTGCATTTTCAGGGCACCGTGGAGGCCACTTGGAGCGCCATTCTCGCCCAGCTGAAGCGTCGTCAGACAATTTTACCGTCGCCCATTGCCGCGCCGCTTTCGCAAGCGGCGTTTCATGCCTGAAGGAGGCTCGGGAAGAGCCTGGAAAGGAAGGACAGGTACTCCGCATCCGGCATCAAGAATTCGCTATAATCCCTGCCGGGCGTTCTGACTATGGACTTCGACCAGCTCACTACTTTTGTCTTTGTCGCTAAACTAAAAAGTTTCTCACGCGCGGGCCAGAAGGTTTTCCGCTCGCAATCCGCTGTCAGCGCCCAAATTCGCCAGCTCGAACAAGCCTATAAAGCCCGGCTTCTCGACCGCTCCGCCAAGTCCGTTGAGCTAACGCCCGCCGGCGAAGTTCTTTTCGAATACGCCGAAAAGTTGCTCCGCCTGCGCGACGAATCCATTCAGGTCGTCGCCGACCGCGGCAACGTCGTCCAGGGCCCGGTCGTCTTTGGCGCCAATGAAGCGACCTGCCTTTATCTGCTCCCCGACATTTTTGCGGAATTTCAGCGCCGTTATCCGCTGGTGCACATCAGCATCTACCGCAACTTCAGCCACAAGATTCTGCAGCGCGTTGAGGACGGCTCCGTCGATGTGGGCATCGTCACGCTGCCCATCAAGTCCCCCAATTTGAAGATGCACCACATTTACAGGGACCGCCTCCGCTTCATGGTCAGCACCAAGAACCCCCTTGCTCATCGCTCCAAAATCACTCTTGCTGAAGTCGCCGAACAGCCGCTCATTTTCCCGCGCACCGGCTTCACCCGTCAGGTGCTTGACAAACTTTTCCGGCCGTATCGCGCTCGCATTCACGTCACCATGGAGTTGCCCAGTATCGGCATGATCAAGCGCTTCGTCGCCGCCGATGCCGGTGTCTCGTTTATTAGCGAGAGTTTTGCAAAGGACTACGTGAAGGCCGGAGAAGTGAAGCTGCTCACCGTCGAAGGTGTGGACCTCTGGCGCGAGCTCGGCCTCGTCTACCGCCGCGACCGCAGCCTTCCCCGTGCCGCTCAGGCGCTCATCGGCATCATTCGCGAGCACCGCAAAGCCGCCGAGCCCGCCGAAGCCGCCGCCAGCTAGACGGACGACAAAACAAAAACACTTACTCTTCCCGCAAAGCCATCGTTGGGTCGAGATTGGCAGCGCGTCGTGCCGGCAGCCAGCACGCTATTGCGGAGATCAGGAAGAAGACCACCGCCACGGTGGTGAAAGTCACGCGGTCCGTCGCTTTCACACCCACTAGCATTGTGGTCATGCCACGGGTAAGGGCGAACGCCGCGACCATGCCGGCGGCGACACCGATAGCGGTGAGGCGCAGTCCTTGTCCTACGATTAGGTTGAAGATTTGGCCAGGTCCGGCGCCGAGAGTCATGCGAACGCCGATTTCGGCGGTGCGCTGCCGGACGACAGTGGCAAGAACGCCGTAGAGCCCCACGCTCGCCAGTACTGCGGCAATCACGGCAAAGACTCCGATCAGCAATAGCGAAAATCGCGTGCCGGCTTGCGCGCGCTCCATCAAAGTCTCCATGGGCTGCATCTCCGTGATCAACAGGTGCGAATCGACCGCCTTGATGGCCGCGCGAATGTCGCCTCCGTATTTTGCCGCGTCGCTCCCAGTTCGTATGGCCCATTGGCGGACCGCGCCAGACCCCAGGAAAGCGTCGGAAAAATAAACCTGCTCGCGGCCGCGCTCGGCCAGAGACTCGTCGCGCTGGTGTGCGACGACGCCGATCACCTCCACCCATTCGGCCTCGGGAGTGCGGATGCGGATCAGGATTCGCTGGCCGATTGCTGATTGCTGAGGAAAAGCCTTATCGGCTAGGAGTTGGTCGATGACCACCAGGTTGCGGCCCGGCACGTTGTCGGCATCGGTAAACGTGCGGCCTGCGATCAGGGGCGTGCGCATTGTTTCAAAGTAGCCCGGAAGCACGATTTGAAAGTCCACGGCCTGAAATTTGCTGGCGTCGGACAGCGCTTCCTCGGTACCCCAGCGGATAGGACTGAAGTCCCCTGCCAGCGGAAAAGGAAACGAGGCGGCAACACCCTGCACGCCAGTGATGCCGCGCAAACGGTCCTGAATTTGGTGCATGAACGCAGCACGTTCCTCCGGCTTCGTTCCTCCTCGATTGCCAAGAACTTGAAAGGTTAGAAGGCCGTGTGGGTCGAAGCCTGGATCGATGCGCTGAAGTTCGCGGAAACTGCGCAGCATCAATCCGGATCCGATAAGCAGTACGAAGGAGAGGGCTACTTCCGCGATGACGACAAGCTTGCGTAAGGGGCCGCCGCTGGCGAGACCTTCGTTTCGGCTGGTTCCGCGAAGCACATTCATGACGTTCGGCCGCGAAGCGCGCCAGGCCGAGGCCAGCCCGAAAATGGTTGCGGCCAGCACGCCGGCGAGCGCCGTGAATGCGAGCACGACGGAATCGATTCGAATGGTATCCAGGCGGGGAAGGTTCGCGGGAGCGATGACCAGTAATTCATGAATTCCCAGCCACGCAAGGGCGAGACCGCCCAGTGCGCCAATGGCGCCGAGCAAAAACGCCTCGGTGAGCATCTGGCGGGCGAGATGCCACCAGCTTGCGCCGATGGCCGCGCGCACGGCGAGTTCGCGTTCGCGCAGGGACGCCCGCACCAGCAGAAGGTTGGCCACGTTGGCGCAGGCGATGAGCAGGAGAAAAACTACTGCGCCCATAAGCGCCAGAATGGCGGGCCGGACCTCGGAAACAAGATGCTGCCGCATGAGCTCTACACGAATTGCGTAGCCGGCGGTGCGCTCGATCAGGAAGTTCTTGCGCGCTTCTGCTGCCACGTTATCGGCTGCTGCTTGCGCGCGTTCTAACGACACGCCATCTCTTAGCCTCCCTACGGCATGAATGGAAACGCCGTTCCGATTGGCGTTGTCATAGCCGAGGCGGTTCGCGAGCCATACTTCCGGGACAGGTTCTACGTTTGCAGAGGACGGGAAGTACAACTGAAACGCGGGCGCCAGCACACCGGCAATCTGCGGGCGAAATGGCCCGTTGGTAATCATCGCCTGTCCGATGACGCTAGGATTAAGGCCGTAGCGGCGCTGGAAGTATTCGTAACTGAGGATGGCCATGATGGGAAGAGGGGGCGCCGTTGGGACTCCGGGCTGGGCGCCCGGCGGAGCGGGTGGTTGTGGCATTCCGTCGGCGTCCGTGAAATCGCGGCCGAGCACGATTTTGGCTCCTACTAAACGAAAGAAATTCGTTGTGACTACGGCGGAGCGGACTTGCTCGGGTGTTCCATCGTCCTTGAGCAGGATGTTGCGGAAAGTGAAGACGCCGGCGAGGTCTTGGAATGCGTCTTTTGTCCCTTCGCGCATATCGATGAAATCCTCATTGGAGAAGGGGAAGTCGCGGACATTACGTTTGCGCAAGTCGCTGGCGGCGATGACCAGCCGGTCGGGATCTTTGTACGGAAGAGCACGCAATAGAACAGCATTGGTGACGCTGAAGATGGCCGTGCTCGCGCCAACGCCCAGGGCAATCGTCAGTGCAGCAGTCAATGCAAAGATAGGACTTTTCCGCAGCGTTCGGCCTGCAAATGCGAGATCGCGTAAGGGCATCGTTCCACCTCATCCATCAGCGGCCCCGCGCAAAGGATAGCACCTCCGTTGTCCCCAATCGACTTCGGTTTTCCGAGCCACCGAAGCCGCCGCCAGCTAGGCGCGTTCTCGGAACTCTAAGATATTTGCAAGTCTCTGTGTCGCGAGGTAGTGTCCTAATTTAGGACACTACGCAGTTAAAGAGACCCCAGTTATAGAAACCCCTTGACCCTCTGTTGGTTCTCTGCTCCTATACTTAGCAGGTAAGAGTGCGATTCCTGTCCAGCGCGGCGGCTAGTCTGCCGCCTTTTTATTCCCACCGTCCCACGATTTCGGTCACTAGGATTAGGAGGGGTTGCGTTTTGCGGTCTTTTTGCTGGCTCGCGGCCTAGCGGAGTCCGCCGAATCGCGCTTGTTGACCGGGGGAGAATTCTCTGCGGCCCGCGTTCGAGGTTAAGTGATTCGGAATCAACCCATACAAAGGCGTGCGCAACTGTTGATTCTAAAGGACTTTTGGAATTCCTAAGCCCTTTAGATGCAACATTTACAAAAAACACGGGGTGGGTAGGGGCGCAGAGGAAAAATATTCAACTCCATTTTTTCTTCCTGCGAACTTGTATCTGGAGACTTACAACTGCCCTCGCACGGCTAGTGGACGCTAAAATCCAGGCTGGAGATCGCTCGCGAGATCACATTTTCCTGAATCTGAATCAGGTCGCTGTCGGCGTAGGTCATGGCCAGCACCGTGAACATGTCTTTGCCGCGCGCGATAACAACCAGCTTGCCCGACCAGTCGTGCTCGTCAGCCTTGCCCCGATATTGATACTCCACGGCTGGTAATCCTCCGATCGCTGTTTTGCGCTGGGACAGCCGCTGATAATTTACATACACGTCTTGCAGCCGTTTTTCCACCGCTGCGGCCGCCGTGTCCAGGGGTTCTTTCGTTTTCTCCTCGCCGACAACCATCAGGGTGGATTCGTTCGACGTGCCCATCGCCACGATCGCGTTGGGAAGCGCCCCGCGCGCTTCTTCAATCAAGCTCCAGCTCGGCGCCTTGTACATGTGGAATCCGTGAGTGTAGTTTGTGTAGAGATTGCCCTGGATCTCTTCGCGGTTTGCCGGAACTTGCGGCTCTTTCGGAGGCGCGGGCGCTGTCGCAGGTGCCGTCGCAGCCGTTGTCACTCCATTTGTCGTCGCGGCTGGAGCCGCCTTGATTGCCGGAGCCGCGGCATTGCTCGCTGTGGTATTCGCTGGAACTTCCGGCTTCGCAGCAGCACTCGTTATTTTCGGCGAAGCCTTGTCTGTTTTTCCTGCCGACCCCGAATTTATGGTTTTTGCGCTGGCATTCGACGCCGCGGTGCCTGCATCGGCAGAGGTTGCGACCGCCGGCTCGGCCTGCGGCTGCGAATCGCCTGCAGGCTTTGCGGGATGCTGGGCTCCATCTTTTTTCGCAGTCGCGGACTCTGATTTTCCTGCCGGCGTCGACGGAATTATAGATTCGATTTTGTCTTTTTCGATCAGCTCATATCCGTACTCGGTCTTGACCTTGAACATGTTGTCTTCATAGGCCACGATCACGCCGTACAGCTTCCTGCCGCCTTTCAGGCGAATCTCATCCGCTCGCGCCGGGAGCGCCACGGCGCAGAACGCCACGGCAAGGGACGCCAGAAATAGGGGGCCGCGCTTATTGGGGACAGCCATAAAGAAAGTATCCCGCCGCGCAATGCAGGCCGCAACCTTCACGCGCGGGGTGGTGTCCGGCGTGCTACCTCCGCCAGGAGCGCCCTCGTCCGGGCTGCCAGCCGCTCGATTTCGCCGATGGCTGCACTGAGCCGCGCGCGCAGCGGTTCCGGCAGTTGCGCGTGAGTTTGCTGCAGTGCCAGCGCCTCTGCAATCATGCGAATCTGCCCGCGGCTGCGCGGATTCAATCGCTCCCAGAGCCGCCGCTTGCTGCTGCGGTTTCGCCCCAGCCACTCCTCGCCGGTCCCCGCCGGCCGTCCCGTCTCCGGTTCCGCCACCGGCGCCACATTTTTTGGTTTTGTTTTGATCATGAAATTCATATTCAGATTCCAGTAGTCCTTGTTACCATGGGAAATCGTTCACCCGTCACGAATTCACTTCTTCAACGCCTCCAGCATCTCGCCCTTGATCTGCCCGTCCTGCTCGACGCGCCCGGTCACGCGCATCGTGCGCGTTTCAAACACCAGACCGCCATAGCGATCGTACGCATCGGGGAAAAGCACCACTTCATACACGCCGCGCTGGTCCTCCAGCGTGACGAACATCATGTTACGGTAATTTTTTGTTCCCACGTGCCGGTAAGTCACCACCCAGCCGCACAGCGTCACGCGCTTTCCGCGCAAGCCAGGAAGTTCGTCGCTCCAGGCTTCGCCGTTGCGCGGCAAAAAATCGAGCGGATGGCCGCTCACACACACTTCCAGAATTTCGCGTTCGTAGCGCAGTTTTTGTTCGAGCGTATATTCCGGGGTCTGCATTTCCACCAATGCCGCGCCAATCGCATCCGTAGCGTTTGCTTCTGCAAATAACGTTTCCGTTTTTTCCGACAGCCCGATTCCTTGTCCCGGGCGAATTCGCGCAGCATTCGGTTGCGCGCCTTTGCCGGCTGCTTGCAGCAGATTCCAGCGCCACAGCAGTTCCGGCCGCGTCATTCTGCGCGTTCCATCGTTCACTTCATCAAATGCCCCGCACTTGATCAGCGATTCGATCTCATCGCGTTCCACCGGAACGCGCCGCAAAAAATCTTCGAGCGATTGAAACGCTCCGCCTTCTCCCCGCGCCCGCAAAATGGCCGTGATCGTTTCCACGCACAGTCCCCGCACTTGCATCAAGCCCACGCGCAGCGCGCGCTTCCCATCTTTACCATCTTCCGCCGTGTACTCCATCCGCGAATGATTCACCGACGGCAGCCGCACCGCGATGCCCCAGCGCTTGGCCTCCTCCACATACGCCGACACGTGATAAAACCCCGCCCCCGCGCTGCACATCGCCGCAAGAAATTCCGCCGGGTGATGCGTTTTCAGATATGCCATGCGGTACGAAATATCCGCATATGTCGCGGCGTGTGCTTTGCAAAAACCAAAGCCCGCGAATTTTTCCACCATCATCCAGGTCTCTTCGCGTTGCTGGCTGGTCAGCCCCATCATTCCCGCGGCTTTCAGGAATTTTCCGCGCAACCGGTCGCGGTCGCTCCGGCCGGAGAATTTCGCGGAGGCTCGTCGCACAAGGTCGGCTTCCGCCAGCGACATGCTCCCGAGAGATTGCGAAATTTGCATCACCTGCTCCTGGAAAATACATACGCCCAGCGTGTCGCCAAGAATTTTCTGGAGTTCCGGGTGCGCAAATGTGATTTCTTCCTCTTTCCGCAGCCGCTTCACAAATAATTCTTTCGATCCATACTCCGCAGCGCCCGGCCGGATGATTGCCAGGGCGATGGCCATTTCCTCGAGCGTCCGCGCGTTCAGCATGCGAAGCATGCCGCGCATGGCCGGCGATTCGATCTGGAAAACTCCCATGGTCCGCCCGGCCGCAATCACCTCGCACGTCGCAGGATCGTTTTCCGGTATCGCGTCAAAATCAATTTCACGTGCGGTGGGACAGACATTCCTGTCTGTCCGCTTTCTGGGTTGTGGTTCGCGCACGCCAAGAAAGGCAGGAATGCCTGTCCTACTTTTTTCGATGTTGTCCAGTGCCAGCGACATTGTGGTGAATCCACGCTGGCCAAGCAGATCCATCTTAATCAGCCCGAGCGCTTCGATGGCGTTCATGTCGTACTGCGTAACGACAATTCCTTTCGTGGCGCGCTCCAGCGGCGTCAGCCACGTCAGCGGACGCGCGGAAATCACCGTGCCGCAAGGATGAATCCCGAGATGCCGCGGCGCGTCGTCGAGACGCAACGCCACTTGCAGGATCGTTTTCCAGGGCTCATCGTCGATCGGCAGGTCGCGGCATTCCGGGAGCGCGCGAATGGCCTGCAAAATTTCACGCACCGGCCGGTGCGGCAGCCGCTTCGTGAAACGGTCCACTTCGCCCGGCGGCACGCCAAACACTTTTGCCACTTCGCGCACGGCGAGCCGCGCGTGCATGGTGACAAAACTCGAGATCATTGCAACGTGTTCCGAGCCCCAGTGCTCGTACACGTAATCGAGCAGCTCGTCACGGCGGGCGCCGCAAATATCGATATCGATGTCCGGGCAATCGCCACGCTGCTCATTCAAAAACCGTTCGAAATACAGTCCCCAGCGCAGCGGGCAGACGCGCGAAATTCCCAGGCAGTACGTCACCATCGAACTCGCGGCTGATCCGCGCGCCACCGCGGGAATTCCACGCCGCCGCGCTTCCTTCACGATGTCCAATACGAGCAGAAAATACGGCGCCAAGCTCCACTTCTTGATGACTCCCAATTCGCGCATCAGCCGCTCATGCACTTCTGGTGTTACTGAGTGATAGCGTTTCCGCGCACCCTCGAGGCTTACTTTTTCCAAATAGGAATCCGGCGTCTCGCCTTCCGGAACGGCAAACTCCGGAAAGATCCGTTTTCCCAGTTCGAGCTGCAAATTGCAGCGGTCCGCGATTTCCAGCGTTGCCTGCAGCCATTCCGGATGATCGGGGAAAAGTCTTTTCATTTCTGCAGCCGGCTTGAACCATGCCTCGCCGGTGGTGATTTCCGGTGGCGCCACCGTGGTCAACAATCCGCCGGTGCGGATGGCATTCACCGCGCGGTGATGCAGATGCTCTTCGGGCCGCAAAAAATGAACGTTGTTTGTTGCTACCAGTCGCACGCGGAGTTCGCGGCCAAGGCGTTCCGCTTCGCGCAATACACGTCCATCTCCGGGCGAGAGGTGTTGCACCTCGATGTACAGGCGGTCGCCGAAAATTTCCTTCAGTTGCGAAAAGTGATTTGTAATTCGTGACGCGGGACTCGCGGCAGGGGACAACGCGATTACACCGCGGCTATGGTCCGCCAATTCCTGCAGGGTCACAGGCCGGCCATCGGTTTCAGCCGAATTCGTGTTTTGTGACAATTGTGTTGTGCCGAGATGCCGCAGCGTGACGAGCTGGCAAAGGTTGCTGTAACCCTCCATGTCCGCTGCCAGCAGCGTGAGAGACGCGCTCGCAGAATTTTGCGTTTCGTTTTTCGAGTTTCGGAGCGCCTTTGCCCGGAGAGTCGCAGAAGGGTCAGTCGACATGAGAAATTCGGTACCCAGCACTACGCCGACAATCGCTTTTATTTTTGCTTCCTGCGCCAACTTGCAAAACTGTACCGCTGCATACAAACCATTCGTATCCGTCAGCGCCACGGCGGGCATGTTCTGCTCGACCGCGGCGGCGATAATTTCTTCCGGCGACGCCACGCCGCGCAGAAACGAGTAGTGACTATGACAATGCAAATGTACGAACACGGATGCCCCGGCGTGGAAAGGGAAGAAGGCATGCCCGTCTTTCGGCAGGCATGCTTGTTCATTCAAATCAGGTAGGGGAAGGGAAGAGAAAACTCAGCAAACTAGCCGAAGGGGCGGGGCTTGCCCCGCCCCGCCCGCCGAAGCCCTGCACCATTTGTAGCGGGCGACCCAAGGGTCGCCCCTACCGCGATAAGCATGGCGTCGAGAGGACCAGGCCGTTGGGCTTAGTAGCGTAATGTTCGCGGAGCTCGAGGCCTTTGCCGTAGAAGACGGCGTTCCAACCGTAGCGGCCACGGACGGAATCGAGGCCGCGGTTCAAGTACCAGCGGCGATTCGCGTTGGTGTCGAAAAGTTCGTGCTGGCGCTTATCGGTTTCAAGGTTGTGCACACTGACGCCGGCGAGACGGACCGCCACGCGGCGCGTGAACAATTTGGCGAACAGATCTTTTGCGGTGGTAAGCAGTTCGCGTTCGTCGTTGGTTGGTTTCGTCAACCGCACCGTCTGGTGCGCCGAAAAATGATCGACATAACGGATGCGCAGGCCGATGGTGCGCGCCTGCTTGCCGTATTCGCGCAGGGTTGCGCCGATGCGCTCGCTGAGATATTCGATCAAGCCGCCGAGAAATTCCGTGTCGATGGTGCCGCCTTCGATGGTCGTTTCGCGCGAAACAGATTTCGGCGTGGAAGGTAAGCCCGTTATGGGCGACTGCGAAGCGGTCGACACCTCGCGGCCATCGAGGCCACGGGCGCGCTCCCAGATTTGCAGGCCGATGGCTTCGCCGAAAGCGGCTTGCAGCGCGGGCTTGGGCACCTGGCGCAGTTGGCCGATGGTGGCGATGCCGCGCTCGGCCAGCGCTCCGGCATGGACGTGGCCGATGCCGTGGAGTTTTTCCACCGGCAGCGGGGTCAGAAAATTTTCTTCTTCGCCGGGCGCGATCATGCGAAAGCCGCGCGGGCGTTGCAATCGTGAAGCGATGGAGGCGACCACTTTGGTGCGCGCCGCGCCAATCGAAACGTTCAGGCCAGTGCGGGCGCGGATCTCCGCCTGCAAACGCCGCAGCGTGGCTTCATAATCGGGATAAAGGCGCCCGGTGCCGGCGAAGTCGAGATAGAAATCGTCCAGCGCGGCGGTTTCCACCGCGGGCGTATAGGTTTCGAGGATGCGCCGCACGCGCTCGGCAAAATCGGCGTAGTGCTCGTATTGCCCAGGCACGACGATGGCTTGCGGGCAGACGCGCAGCGCTTCGCGGAAGCCCATCGCCGTTTTCACGCCCACGAACTTCGCTTCGTAGCTCGCCGAAGCCACACAGCCGCGCCCCACCAGCACGGGCTTGCCGCGCAGCTTGGGATTCAATACTTGCTCGACGGACGCGAAAAACGCGTCCACATCCACGTGAACAATGTTGGGAATCGCGGTGGGAATTTTGCGGCTGGAATTTTTGCACGTTCCCAGCCAGGCCCAGGCAGACCACGGATTTTTCTCCGCCGCTGGTTCCGTCCGCGGCGGTTCGGGTGAATCCGCGGGGCGGAAGCCTAGCGCTACAGTTTCTTGTTCCGCGTCCGGCTCTTGATGCCCATGATGCGGGTCGAAAGATGCCGCGCGATGATTTTCTTCCGCGATTGCTTGAATCACGTTGACGGCTTCAATGGCGGGGGTGATGAATAATACGTTTTCGACACAGACGTCCATGGCGGCTCCTGATAGGGAAGCGGGACGCCTATACTGTCTCCGAGCGAAGGAGCCGACGTGGTCGGCCTTCGGGATCGAGGGATCGTCTTGCAAGTCGACCCCTCACCCCGCTTACGGCTCGGAACTTTCAACGGGTGGCGGCCGACTCGTGAGAGCCTAATCGGCAATGGAGGCGGCGCGCCACCCGTTTCCCGTTTCCTCTACCGCCCGTACTATAGGCGAACAAAAAGCGAAAGTCAAGAGCATTTCGAAAAGAGCTTCTGTGCATATTGTTGACAAATTCGGGCTCCTTGGGATGGACGGCCATGAGGGCCTATATCGTCGTGGCAACGGAACCTGGCAGGTCGCGCGACTTTGCTCGGCAGATCGCGGGCATGCCAGGAGTCAAAATGGCCGATGCCTGCTGGGCTCCCGCGAGGTATTCGCCGTGGTGGAAGTGAGAGGATCCCAGGAACTCAACGAGCTTGTGATGGATCAAATCCAGAGGCTGGTAGGGGTTAGAGAGACAAGCACCCATAGCCCTCGATTAGTTGCTTTTCGGCCGACTTCGTCTTCCAGTCAAAACCTTGCAGGTATTCACCTGTCCCTGATTTCAGGAACTCGCTGGATTCAATCTTCGTTTCTGCATCCGTAGGCTCCCAATGAGATGACTAGCACACTCCTCTCCCTGAGCTCTCGGCGTGAGGTCATCTGCATTGAAAACATCGCTCGACGGATTCCCCGGATGGGGGCAACAGATGACGCAAGCGGCCGAACTTGAGTACCCCCAAGTCTTAGCAAAAAACCGCTCCTTTGGAGCGTGCTCACCTTCACCGTCCATCGCAGGACTGCTCGTGGGCGCATCCCGAAGCATGGCAAGGTCGGAGGCTCGCGACTGTCTAAGTGCCTCCCTGTGGCTAACCAGCCTTCATAGGCCGGGTGTCTTTGAAGTCGTTCCTGTGGAGAATGTCAGCAGATCCGGCATGAAGATAGTCACACAGGAATTCTGGGAACCAGCCGAGATGGTACTGCTTTCATCCCCGCCTGGATTTTGCGTCCAGGGCTCGGTCGTATATTGCAAAAAGCTCCCCAGTGACGACTTTGTCCTGGGCATCTCGCTCGATGTGCCGATCGAGAATTGGGCCGAGACGCTCGCATTCGGGGAATCCTGACGAAGCATACATCAGAGCAGGGGGTGAAGAGTGCCCGGCTTTCGTGTCCCCCAAGGCCGCAGCTCAAAGCGGCTAATATCGAAGAGTCCTGCCAGCCTGATCATCAATCTGGACCGCAGCCCCAAGAGACTGCCCTGCCTGGTCGTCGATTCTTCGAAAGGAGGCTTCCGGCTACGTGGAAGTTTCGATCTTAAGCGCGGCCAAGTAGTCGAACTTATCCTCGAAGAAGATATGCCCAGCCCAGAGCGCTGCATGGTGGTCTGGGTCGGCAAAGTCGGCTCCAAGCAGCAAGGCGAAGTCGGCCTGGAAACCGGAAGGCGATCAGGCAGTCGATAAACACGGGCAGCCGTAATCGGAATGACCTATCACCCGGAATTGCGGGGTTTAGAACACGCGGCCGAGCTGGAAAAACCATTTGCGGTGGCCGGAGTCGCCTACGCTGCCGCCGATAAAGAAGGGTCCCAAGGCCGTTTCTGCCAGGAAGCCTGCAGCAACATCGTCCGGGAGGTCACTGCCGGTGGTCAAACCATACATCTTTCCGATCTCATAAGCTCCGACGGCATAGACCTTCTTGCCCAAAAAGGGGGGGAGGATCAGCAGGTCACGCAAAAATCCGGCGCGAAATAAATAATACTGATTGCCCTGAAACTCGTTCTGGCCGTAGGCGCTCAGTCGCACCGGCCCGCCGAAAAAGAATTGAGGAACGCCGGTGCTCGTGGTGCCGAAGGTGGTGCCGCCTTCGCTCTGCAGGAAAAGCGATGCGGACCGCGCAATGGGCTGAAAAAATCCCAATTTCAGGTCCATCGAAGGAAACGCGCCGTTGGCTCCTGGACTTTGGTCGAACCAGCGGAAATTGGTTTCCGCGCTGAAGCCCCGCCGGGGAATCACGGGATCATCGGTGTGGTCCAGCAAGTAGCGCAGCCGGGTCTGTCCCACACGACCCGCCACGGAAGGAATTTCCGGTGCGCCCAGTCGCAGCTTGGTATTCAGCGAGCCAACCTGGTAGCCAACGCGCAATTCACTGAAGCGCCCGAAACTGTACCCCACGTCGCCGCCGATGTTGATGCGATAGATGCGGTAATCCGCCAGCGGATCATTTTTCGCGTAAATCTGAAACGTGGTGTCGCTAGCGTCGGCGTGTGGAGCAAAAAACCAGCGGCTCTCCGCGCGGAGTGGTCGGAACAATTCCGTCTGGATGCCATACGTATTGCCGAGCAAAATGTCGGTCCGCCATTCCGACCGGAACCCGGCTACGTCCATGAACGTGAAGCGCGTTCCCGCCGTGAAATCCACGTTGCCGCTCTGCGAGCCGTCGACTTCAAACGCCGTCTGGAACATGGGCGGCGCATAATTTTTCTCCACGACTTGAACCAGCAAGCCGGTTTGGCCGTTTTTCTCGATGAGCCGGTAGCCCGCGGAATCGTAGCGCCCAACTCCGGTCAGCCGCGTCAGCACTTCGTCGAGTTTCGCCGGATTGACCGGCTTGTCCTGGAAGCGTTTCACGTAGCGAGTGACGTCGGCGGCTTCGTGCGCGTTGGTGCCTTCGATTTCGATGAATTGCGGAGTAGGAACATCGCTGCGCTTCCGCGCTTCGCGCGCTTGCTGATGCTCTTGCCAATCTGCATCGCTGAGAGCAAACGCTTCGAGCAGTCGCGCGCGCGCATTCGCGGCTTCGTAACCGCGCTTCATAATCTGTGAGCTCTTTGCATAATCCAAGGTGTTGTATTCGGAGAGCGGAACGGAAACGACGGCGTCCGCTTGCGCCAGGCTGCGCAGCTCGTTTTCTTCGAGTACCACGCGAACGGAATGATTCAGCACGCCGAACACTGACTGGATATCTTTTGCGTCGGCGGGCGCGGATTCCAGGTGCACAGCAATGACGATCTCCGCGCCCATCTGCCGCACCACGTCCGTCGGCAGGTTGTTCAGCAGTCCGCCGTCCACGAAAACCGCTTTTCCATCGCGAACTGGAGAAAAGGCTCCCGGAATGGACATCGTCGCGCGCAACGCCACCGCCAGCGAGCCATCTTTGAAGACATATGATTTTCCGCTGACGAGATCCGTCGCGACGCAGCGGAAAGGGACGGGAAGCGCGTCGAACGACGGAACTTCGTCATAGGACAGCGTCATACGATCGATAATCAAGCCGATCTGATGCCCCGCGTTCAGTCCCGCGGGCAAGCGCAAGCCACCGCGCAAACCAAAAATGAGCGAATTGGGATACGCGCGTTGATCTTCTTTCCTGCGAAACGAGAGGTCTTCATAAGGAGTGCGGTCGCCCAGAATTTTCCGCCAGTCCATGCCCTCGATGAGCGTTTTCAATTCGTCGGGACTCATTCCGGTGGCATAAAACCCGCCTACCAGGCCGCCCATACTGGTTCCGGCAACGTAGTCCACGGGGATGTGGTGTTCCTCGAACCACTTCAGCACGCCAATGTGCGCAAGACCCATGGCGCCGCCGCCTTCCAGTGCCACGCCGATTTTCGGGCGCGGGCGCGCTGCGGCGTTCTGCTGCGCCCGCAATGCGCCGGGCAACAGAAGCAACAAAAGAATGAAAACCATTCGGCGCATGCGGGCCTCCTCAGGGATTCGTCAAAATTGCTTAATTCGCGAATGAATTACGAGTTTGGCGCAGCGCGGAGATTCCAGCAAGCGCGAAAGGAAGCTCAGGAAACTTTCTTTTCCTGCAGGATATTGCCGCCATCGATAACCAAGATTTGTCCGGTAATGTAGGCAGCCTCGGGTGAAGCCAGGAAGCAAACGGCTGCGGCGACTTCGTCAGGAGTGCCGGCGCGGCCGAGCGGCGTGTGCAAAGCGGCGATTTTTTCGGACTCCGTCGAAGAACCCGTCGCAATCCAGCCCGGCGCGACTCCGTTGATGGTAATTCCATCGCGTCCGGTTTCGATTGCCACGGCCCGCATCATTCCATCCATTGCGGCTTTGGCGGCACCATACGCCGCCGAACCCGGATTGCTCACCAGCGGCCCGGTCACGGAAGTGATATTCACGATGCGGCCGTACTTTCGCGCGGTCATACCGGGCAGAACCGCGCGCGTCATTCGAAACGCGGTGTGCAGGGTAATTGCGATCTGGTTCTGCCATTCCGCGAAGGAAGTTTCGATCAGCGGCTTGCTCTTCGTTGGGCGCCCGGTTTGCGTCATTCCGGCGTTGTTCACCAGAATGTCGATGCCGCCCAATCGCGAAAGCACGGAATCCACCAGCCGCTGGACTTCGGTCTCAACGGTGAGATCGGCGACGAAGGAAAGAACTGCTTCGCCACTGGCGTCGAGCTCGCGCGCCCGGCTATGAATTCGATCCGTCGTCGAAGTGATCACCACGCGCACGCCGGCGGCATGCAGCTTTCGCGCACACGCGAATCCGATTCCCTCTGCGCTTCCCGCGCCCGTGATCAACGCTGTTGGTCCGCTGAGTGTGGACCGCCCGCCGCGAGTGGAGCTCATTCCGGATTCCCCAACCGCATCATACATCGGCCGGAGATTCCTGCCGCTCTTCCGGCTACTTGGTTTCCAGATGCACGCTCGGCTTGATGGTTCCTTTTTCTTTAGCCACTCTTAGCAATTCAGGATAGAACTGAACGAATGAGTGTTCGACAGCCGCGCTTTGATCGTGGCAAGTCCAGCATCCGTTCTTGGCCGGTCTGAGAGCGCCTGAAGACGGCTGTGTGGTGTCGAATGCGAAATAGGCCCACTTTTCCGGGAAGCGCGATTGGTCTTTGACTTCGACGTCCAGCCCCAGGAACGCGTCCTGATAACTTCCATGCTGGTTGATCGAGCCATGTGAAGTGGAACGATACTCCTCGAGAACGAACATGGTTTTATCCGGCCACTTGCCACTAGCCAGAAAATAATCATAGGACGACGGTGTTACAAAAACATTGGTAAACGCCGGCTGCCCGTTTCCACCCACATCGGGGTTGTAACTCATTCCAAATCCGGAAGAGACGTATACCCAGCGGCGATAGCCCTGCGGACGCACCAGTTTTCCATCGGGCGTGTATTGCGGACCAGGACTTGCATTCTGGGGCAGCTGACTGCGGCCCGCACTCAACAGCACGCTTCCTGCAAGACAAACAATCGCGAGCACCGCGAGAACTGGTTTCATGGCGAATCTCCCCCACCGGCGGCCCGATTTTCGAAGCGAAATTCGTGCCCCGAAGTATATGTCGTGAGACGCCATAGAGTCTAGACGCCGCAGCCGTTCGAATGTTTCCGGCAGGTGTCCGATAGGCTCCGCCGTGCTCTGTTCTCTTGTTCCGGGCGCGGACGGGGCCAGGATTTCTGTAGATGGACGAACGAACACGCAGGCGCGCGGTCCCAGGTCCGAAATGAGCATGCGGCCAATCGTGGTGAAGTGTGTTACTGTCGTTGAGTAGACTCCCGAAGTAGAATTGTCTGGATTCCTGGAAGAGGCGCGTTTGGCGATTTTCCCTCTCCTGATTTCAGCCATTTCAGGCTAACGGCTCGTAGCGTCTGGGAAGCGGCCCTTCACCAAGATCCTGCGCTCGTGGTGCTTCGAAGAGTACAGGGAGATTCAAGATGAAGAGTTTATTTGTGGGCAACATGAGCTTCCAGACCTCGGAGAGCGAATTGCGCGAGCTGTTCGCCCCGTTTGGCCAGGTAACGCGCGTTCACATGGCTATGGACCGGGAAACCGGACGCGCGCGCGGCTTCGCCTTCGTGGAAATGCCGAATGACGCAGAAGCGGCCGCAGCCATGACTGCTCTGGACGGAAAAGAAGTGGGCGGGCGCAACTTGAAAGTGAATGAAGCGCGTCCCAAGGGCGAAGGAGGTCCGCCGCGCGGCCCGCGCAATTTTGGTGGCCCGGGCGGTGGCGGAGGCGGACGCGGCAAGGGCGGAGGTCGCGATCGTTTTTCAAACGAAGATTACCGCGAGTCGGCGCGCCAGCCGCGCGAACCGCGCTGGTAGTTTCCCGTTTATGAATAGGCTGGACGGCAGGGGCCAGGGCCCTCGCCGCACTCTGCTGTGAGGAGAGGCTTATGACTACAACATTCCAGAAGCGGCAGAAAGAAATGAAGCGCATCGAGAAGCGCAAAATGAAGGAAGAAAAGCGCGCGCAGCGGAAACTCGATAAAACCACCAATACGGAAGTTGCATATGATCCCGCGTCTGATCCGACCATCGATTGGAACCACAGCAACGAGATCAGCTCGCAAGAGTAGTCTCGACTGGATTTCGCTCTCGACTGCACTGGCGGATTTCTTCAGCCCCTCTGCCGGGCCCGGAGGCAGCCCTGTTTGCGCACCAATCCTCTCAAATGAAATAGAAATGCCCGCGGGCTTATGTAATTTTCTTCCAGTAGTCGCAGCCTAACTTTCACGGAGCTCTTCGCGGTTATTGGCGAAGAGGAGCGTCATGCGGCCAGGTCGCCGAAATTTTTGCGCGTTCATTTTGTTCGCAGCGACCGCGGCTCTATTGAGCGTTCCTCCCGCGGCTGCGCATGCGGTTCTGCTGGAATCAAGCCCAGCTCAGAAGAGCGCGGTATCCGGGCCGGATGTTCCGATCAAGCTCCGTTTCAACGTGCGAATCGACGCGCTCCGTTCCCGCCTGACGCTCATTCGTCTAGACGGGTCCGCCCAAGCGCTCGAACTCAGTAAGCGGTCTCCCGCGGACACGCTCTCAGCCGAGGCCACGGGCCTGGCTGCTGGCGCCTATCGCCTCCGTTGGCAAGTGCTAGCCTCCGACGGCCACATCACCCGCGGCGAAATCCCGTTTACTGTCACCAGTTCTTGATCGCGATTCATGGCCCGACTACTCCAAGTCTTTGGTTTCCTCTCGGTCCTGTTCCGTGGCGCGACACTTACCTTTCAGTCGCTCGCCGTTGGCGGCATTGTTTTTCTGATGTTCGTCGTCCGCCGCGCGGAAGAAGATTCAGCGGCGCTACGGCATGCCTGTCTGCGCTGGATTCGCCGCTCCGCACTTGCGCTGGCCGCGATGCAAATCTCTTACGTTCTCGCGAACTCCATCATCCTTAGACAATCCGCCGACATGCCTCTTCGCGACGTCCTCGGCGCGAATTTTGTTCTCGCCGGTGTGATTGGCATCGTCTCAGCGTTCACCGTTATCGCCCTCTCTTCTTCAACGCGTTCCGTTGGCTATGCTGACCTTCTCCTTCCCGCAGTCGCTATCATTGCTTCGTCCGTCATGACCAGCCATTCCGTGGCGCGCCTGGAATATCGCGCGCCGCTGATGGCGTTCACCGCGCTGCATCAGGCGGCGACGGCCACCTGGCTCGGTGGCCTGCCGTATCTGCTGATAGCCATCCGGCAAGCGCCGTCTCCAGAGTTTGCGCGCCGGCTCAGCGCCCGATTTTCGCAACTCGCTCTCGTGAGCGTCGCCGTGCTCGCTTCCGCAGGTTTCCTGCTGAGTTTAGCTTACGTCGGATCGGTCAGGGCCATCTACGGAACTTCCTACGGCGCAATGGTCGCCACCAAAGTACTGCTCTTCGGCCTTCTGTTGTTTCTCGGCGCGCTCAATTTTCAACTCGTTCACCGCGGCCCCGCCAGCTCCATTCTCGCCAGCCTCAAGCGCTTTGGCGAAGCCGAAATCGGGATCGGCATCACGGTTATCCTCACCGCTGCTTCGCTGACTTCGCTCCCTCCCGCCGCCGATCTCGTTCAAGACCGCGTCACGGGTTCAGAAATCATCGCGCGCATGTCTCCACATCCCCCGAGATTCGGCAGCCCGTCTGTTCAAGAGCTTCCCGAAGATGCTTACGCCGCGCAGAAAAAGGCTTTCGAAGTCGGCTCGCTCTCGACCGAATCCTATGTTCCGGGCCAAACCGGAACGCGGCCCAACACTCCTGCAGAAAAGGCTTGGTCCGAGTATAACCATCACTGGGCGGGGGTCGTCGTTCTGACGATGGGGCTCCTGGCCTTGATCGCGCAGGCAGGACGAGTCTCCTGGGCGCGCAATTGGCCGCTGGCTTTCTTCGGGCTCTCGGCATTTCTTTTTCTTCGCAGCGATCCGGAAACCTGGCCGCTCGGCCCGGTTGGCTTCTGGGCGACTCTTGCCGATCCCGAAGTCCTGCTCCATCGTTTTTTCGCCGTGCTGGTCATCGCTCTGGCAGTATTTGAATGGCGCGTGCAAACCGGGCGTGTCGCTTCCGACCGTGGCCGGCTGGTTTTTCCCGTCCTCATCGCCGTCTCCGGCGCTTTGCTTCTCACCCATTCCCATAGCCTCGGGAACCTCAAGGAAGAAGTCCTGGCCGAGCTAAGCCACATCCCGCTCGCGATTCTCGCGGTAACCGCAGGATGGTCGCGCTGGCTTGAGCTGCGCCTTCCCACAGAAAATCAAACGCGCAGCGTCATGGCCCGCCTCTGGCCGCTGTGTATCGCTCTAATCGGCGTGGTCCTGCTGAACTACCGCGAAATGTGACCCGATGATTCAACTCAGGGTAGGGAATTGGTGCGGAGAAATCTGGTTCCGGGACGTGGACTCGAACCACGATACTCAGCTCCAAAGGCTGATGTCCTACCGATTAGACGATCCCGGAACCGGTCCAAATAGTGTAGCAGACGCCCGCAAATGCCCCCAAGCGCGGCCAATCCACGACTCTTACGGCCGGCTGCGTTTCCGCGCCATTCCCGAACAGCCCGTGAGGGTGATAAAACAGGGCTGCCGCATGCCGGGAACCGGCGGCGCATCTGGAAACCTTTTCAATCACTTGTGCGTAGAATGGACAAGGGAATCGCACGCATGAAACGGCGGATTTTGCTCCGAGAACCGATCGGTGTGGCCTTGGAGACTCTGCGCGCCCACAAAATGCGCTCCTTCCTGATGCTGCTGGGCATCATTCTTTCGGTCTCCACCCTCATCGTGGTCATTGCCCTGATCTCCGGCGTAAACCGTTACATCGCCGACCGCGTCGCCAACCTGGGCTCCAACGTCTTTCTGCTCACGCGTTTTCCCATCATCACCGACGTCGAAGAGTACGTGAAGGCTAATCGCCGCAACAAAAAGGTCACTTGGGACGACTTCGAAGCTCTGCGCGACAATATGAAGCTGCCGCTCCGCGTCGGCGTGGAGCTGCGCATTGACGGCAAAGTGCGCGCCGGCTCGCACAGCCTCAACGACACCAACATCCGAGGCGTGACCGCCAACATGGCGGACATCGACCCTGTGGTTCCGCGAGACGGCCGGTATATTTCTGAAGGCGACGATCAGAGCCGAGCGCTAGTCACTATGATCGGCAATGACCTCGCCACACAGCTTTTTCCCGGCGTCGATCCCATTGGCCACGAGCTCTTGATCGACGGCCGCCCTTTCCAGGTTGTCGGCATCGCGAAAACCATTGGCACGGCCTTTGGCCAATCGCAAGATAACTTTGCTTATATTCCCATCCAGACGTATTTCAAAATGTATGGAACCAACGACACCATCTGGCTCAACATCCAGGCGCGCGGTCCCGAGTGGATGGAACAGACGCAAGACGAAGCGCGAGCCATGATGCGCGCGCGCCGCCACCTCTCCCCCAACGAGAAAGACAATTTCGGTATATTCGACCAGGCCACGCTGATGGAGTTATGGAAAAATTTGACGGGCGTCATCGCTACCGCCATGGTTGGCATCGTGTCCGTCTTCCTGGTAATCGGCGGCGTGGTCATCATGAACGTGATGCTCGCCACGGTCACCGAGCGGACGCGCGAAATCGGCATCCGCAAAGCCCTCGGCGCCCGCCACAACGACATTCTCCTGCAATTCCTCGTCGAAGCGGCGGTGATGGCTGCCGTGGGCGGAGCTATTGGCGTCGGCGTCGCCTATAGTATCGCGGGGCTTGCCAAGGCATTGACGTCCGTTCCCATGAACGTTCCCCTTCCCGCGGTTTTGCTCGCCGAATTGATCTCTGCCGCTGTCGGCGTTTTCTTTGGCGTCTATCCGGCACGCCGAGCCGCCAGCCTGCAACCAATCGAAGCGTTGCGTCAGGAACTATGAGACCTCTCAAAATTGCGATGCGCATGAACCTTGGCGAGAACGCCCGGATGGCCCTCACCACGCTTCGCGAGAACAAGATGCGCTCGTTTCTCACCGTTCTCGGCGTGGTCATTGGCATCACCGCGCTTCTTTCCGTGGTGTCCATCCTTGTCGGCGTGTACGGTGACGTGAACGCCTATCTGTCTGACTACGGCTCGGACACTCTATTCATCTTCCGCTTCGATCCCGGCATCCACGCTGGCAGGCTTACTCCCGATGAGCGCGCGCGCAAACCGCTTACCTTGGAGGATGCCGAGGCCATTGGGCAATTGTGCCCCGCAGTGAAGGCCGTCACTGCCAGTCTCTATCCGCGATGGACAGATGAAGGTCCCGGCAGCGGGCCCGTCACGGCCCGTTATCTCAGCAAGGAAGTCTCCGGAATTGATTACAACGGCACGCTTCCTTCCAACGAAGAGGTTTTCAATTCCAGGCCACGAACCGGGCGGTTCTTCAGCGACGCTGAGAACATGCATCGCGCCGACGTTGCCGTCATCGGCCCCGATATCGCTAAGACCCTATATCCGGAGATGGACCCGCTCGGAAAACCCATCCAAATCAATGGGGTGTCGTACGAAGTCATTGGGGTGCTTGAGCCCCGCAAGGGGCAGCTCGTTAAGGATCAATCGGCGGACAAAGCTGTGATGGTCCCTTATCGCACTTACCACAAGCACATCCCGCAGGACGACGAAAACATGATTGGCGCTGTTGCGTATCCGGGCCGCATGTCGGAAGCCGAGGACCAGATCCGTGGCGTGCTTCGGCGCCGCAGAAATGTGCCTTACAGTAAACCTGATAACTTTGGGATTTCCAGCGCTCAGGAGATCGCCGATCAGTTTCGTCAGATTACCTCGTCCGTGGCCCTTCTGATTTCCGTCATCAGCTCCATCGGACTCCTGGTCGGAGGCGTCGGCGTAATGAACATCATGCTGATGTCCGTCACGCAGCGCACCCGCGAAATCGGAGTGCGCAAGGCCATCGGCGCGCGCCGCCGCGACGTCATCTGGCAATTTCTCACCGAAGCCGTTGTGCTTACGGGCGCGGGAGGCGTTATCGGCGTGCTTCTCGGTGGCGGCATCAGCCTGCTCATCAACTTGGCGGTCCCCACTCTGCCGTCCTCCATTCCGCTCTGGGCCGTCGTGCTCGCCGTGGGTGTCTCCATGAGCGTCGGCCTCTTCTTCGGCATGTACCCGGCTATCAAGGCCGCCCGCCTCGATCCCGTCGAAGCCCTTCGTTACGAGTAATCCGCTGGCCTCAATATCCCTCTGAATGAATCCCTAAAAGCGCCGGGCCGCCTCCCACGACGAATGCAGTCGAGGCTTCTCGATGCAACTGGTGTGCTTTGTTCAAGAGTGCCATGAATTCCGTCCGCGCCCGCAGCGAATCCAGCCACCGGTCGCGCAACATGGCCTGATGGCAAAAGAAACCGTTATCGATGGCCCGCGAGAGCGTATCCAGTGCTTGAGCTTCGTGACGCAAGTAGGCGAGTTGTCGGCCAAGATAATACATTCCCTCGGGATCGCGGAATGTAGCCTGCATCAGCTCTTCACTCACAGCCAGGCTCTCCTCGCCCTTGCCTTCCAACAGCGTCCGCAAGGAAGTAAGGTAGAGTTTTCCCAGGCGCCAAGGCTTGTCCAGTTCCCGTTGCCGCAGCATGGTCACGGCCTCCTCAACGCGTCGAGTCATGCCCAGAACCAGCGCCGCCCCGTACCCGTAGTCGCCTCCGGAGTTTTCGAGCGCGCGCTCATAATCTCCCAGCATGAAGTACGTGTGCATCACGCTCGTCGGAATCAACGGGTCCAGGCGCCGGGCTTCCTGATGAGCTATCAGCGCCGGCTGCAAAAGCCCGCAATAGCGGCACACGTGTCCCAGTCCGGCAAAGAGCTCCGCATTGCTTCTTCGTTGTTGAGCTCGCCCAAGGAGCCGTTTCATGGCCTCCAGCGAGCGGCCCTGATCTATCTGAACATGGGTATACAAGTTGTGTGTGAGCGTTAGATTGGGATTGAGTCGCAGCGCCGTCTGAAACGCCTCATCGGCGGCGCCTAACCCCTCAAGGGAACCTACCGTGTATTTATCCCAGAGCCAGCGGGCCCGGCCAAGCCTCGCCCAAGCCGCCGCGTACGATGGGTCCAAGCTGACGCAGCGCTCATACATCTCGATGGCGCGAGGAAGATTTTCCCACTCTCTGCCGAATTCGTTCGCCTGCAAGTAAATCTGATATACCGTTGGGCTTGCAGGGCGGTCTTTTTGCAGCGATTGGTGCTCCTGGACTGTCAGTGAGGGCAGAATAGACTCGACGACGCGGCGCACCAGGTCATCGTGAAGTTCCAGCAATTCGTGAGTGGTTGCCTGCGAGGAGTGCGACCACAGAAGTGTCCCGCTCGGCGCTTCCGCCAGCTGCGTTGTAATCCGCAATTGCGTGCCGACATTGAGCAGCGCTCCTGTCAGTACTACGTCCACCTCGGCCTCCCGGGCGATCTTCTGCAGGTCAGGCGCATGCCCGGAATACTGCGCCGCCACAATCGACGAGCGCACCACCAGGTTTTCCAGTCCAGCAAGAGAGACCGTTATTGCCTCCGGCAAGCTGTACGCCAGAAACTGGATGTCGTCGCTTGGCCGCAACATCCGGAACGGCAGCACGATGATCCGTCGTAATGGGCGTGCTCGCGCCTTCGTCTCGATTCCATCCATCTGCAGCGTGGCGCGCAAGTCCGCGGCCATCGCTTCCGCGCCCGGATATCGGTCCTGAGGCCCGCGCGATAGCGCGCGACGAACGATCCGGCCCATCGCCGCTATGGCGGGCGACCCGCTTAGCGCAGGCGGTGAACCCTCGAGAACGGCATGGGCTACTTCACCGAAGGTTTCGCCTGAGAACGGCGGCTGGCCGGTCAGCATTTCGAACAAAACCACGCCGAGCGAAAAGAGGTCCGACCGCGCATCAACCAGCCGGTCGAGGAACTGTTCCGGTGATGCGTACTTGGGAGTCCCAAGAAAGATTCCCGGAGCTGTCGCGTCGCCCAGAGTCGCCGCGGCCTCCTCATTCGCATTCAACGCCACGTGCTTCGCAATCCCGAAGTCCAGCAGCTTTGTTCCGCCGTTCGCAAGTACGATGTTGCTCGGCTTGAGGTCTCGGTGGACGATTCCTATCTTATGAAACGCCTCCAGCGCGGACAGCACCGACAGCGCGACCTGGCCGGCTTCCTGAGCAGGCAGGAAACCGCGCTCGAGGCGCTTCGCTAACGATTCCCCCTCGATGAACTCCATCACCAGGACCAGGCGACCCCGCTCCTCGGTTATATCGTAAATTCGGCAAGCATTCGGATGGGTTACCTGGGCGGCCGCCCGCGCTTCTTGCCAAAAGCGGCGGCGGCGCGTGTCATCTCCATCGAATTCGCGAATCACCTTGAGCGCCACGACGCGCTCTAGCCGCGGGTCCTCCGCCTTGTACACCACGCCCATTCCGCCTTCGCCAACCACGGAGAGAACTCGGTAAGGTCCGATACATTCGGGGATTTCAGCCATGGCTTATCTTCGTATGCCGCGCTTAGCATATCCAAGTCACTCGCCGCCCGCTACTTTGCCAGCCAATGTTCGGATCTGGTCGACGTCTCGGGCTGCACCGCCCCGCGACTCCCGCACACGCTGTCTCTTGCACGTCGCGGCGCGATGCAGTTCGATGTGATGCGGTGTGCGCCAAACAAAGGTTTCTGCTAAATTGGATTGGTTGTTTGGATCGCCGGAGAGGTGGCCGAGCGGTTTAAGGCGCACGCTTGGAAAGCGTGTGTAGGTTAACCCCTACCGTGGGTTCGAATCCCACCCTCTCCGCCAGAAAGCCGATTCCCTAGAGGTACATGATCCTCCGCACGGTCGAGCAGGTCCGCAGAGTTTTCCTCATCATTGCTGGATTCACCTTGCTGCTCGTGGGTGGCATTATGCTGGTCACTCCCGGGCCGGGTTTGCTGGTGATTTTTCTTGGGTTAGGTTTGCTGGCCGCCGAATTTGTCTGGGCGCGCCGCCTGATGGATCGTCTCAAACGCGAAGGCGGCCGCTGGAAAGACGCAGTCCTAGGCCAGCCAAAGGAATAACTCGCGCGTCCAGGAGCCGTACCCCTCTTTCCATCTCCCGGTGGCGTCCGTCTATTTCCAGCCACAGCCATTCCAACCAATATCTCCGCTTGACTTTGACGCAACGTCAACCTGTAGGCTGCATCAGAGACAGGAAACAGGGGGCACCAATGAGAGTTGGAGATTTCGCGCGGCTGGGAAATGTTTCTTCCCGGACCTTGCGTTTTTACTGTCAAGTCGGCTTGCTCATGCCCGCTCATACTAATCTTAACAACGGCTACCGGATCTACGACGCGCGGCAATTGCCGCAGCTTCATCAGATTCAGCAGTTCCAGGAAATGGGATTTTCTCTTTTGGAGATTCGGGAACTCCTGGACAGGCGATTGAGTGCCGAAGAACTGCGGGAGGTATTCCAAGAGAGGCGTGCCGCGCTCCTTGACAAAATGAAACAAGATTCCCGGCGCCTGGCCGAACTCGATGCGAATCTACGCGCACTGAAAGCCAATCGGCGTAATGCTTCTCCAAAGATACTCGTACGGCAGACACGGCCAGTCTGGGTTGTATCCTTGCGCGAGAAAATCCATCGCTATGAAGAGGCCGAAGAAATGTTCGAAGAAGTAGAACGCCGTGTGGGCGCAGCCAACGTATCCGCAGAGCGTGCGGCTCTGTGGCATACCTGCGCGAACGAAGGCTCGACCATTGACTGCGAAGTCTTGCGCTTCCTGAAGCGGCCGATTCCTGTGCGGGGCAAAGTCAAAACTTTTCAACTTCCCGCTGCGACAGTCGCCTCGTTGTTTCACGTAGGTGGCGATCGAACTCTGGACAAGGCCTATCGTGTGCTCTCGGCGTGGCTCGCCTCCAGCCCCTTCCGCTTGGCTGGACCAAAACGTGAGATCTACTGGCAGGAAGCCCGGCCCAGCAGCACAACTGAATCGCTAACCGAAATTCAATTTCCGCTGGTTCAAGTGCACCATGCGAGACGCGCGGTGAAGATTCGCGCTGCATAGACACGCTTTGTTCAAGCAGCGGAGTTTAGCGCACGAATGGAAAACTGGAGGAACCATGCGAACGATGCTGGCTGGCGTGTGTTTACTGGTGGTCGGGATCATCTCCCAGCCACGGAATACGGTTAAACCAAAGGAGCCCTTGAATATGGAACAACAAAGAAATGCCGTGCGGTTCATAAAGTCTGATGCGTTACCGCCTTCGCCCGGATATTCGCAGGCAGTGGAAGTGCGGCCCGCGCGGATTATCTACATCGCCGGACAAGTGTCGCTCGATCGGGCGGGAAAACTTGTGGGTGAAGGCGATATGCGGGCTCAAGCGCAGCAGACTTTTGAGAACCTGAAAGCGGCACTGGAGGCCAGCGGCGCCAAGTTCGAGAATGTGGTCAAGCTGAACTATTATGTTCTCGATGTCACGCAGCTGCCCGCCGTGCGCGAGGTGCGCAATAAATTCGTAAACACGGCAAATCCTCCAGCCAGCACGGCGGTCGAAGTGAAGCGGCTTTTCCGTGAGGGTTTCCTTATCGAAGTTGAGGCGGTTGCGGCTGTGCCAGAATAGTGAGCAAGTCGATGGGGGGCGCAGCAAGCTCTTTGCTGAGAGAGGAATCAGAAATGGAAATCGGACTGATTGGACTTGGAAGAATGGGCACGGGGATCGCAAAGAGTCTGTTGCGGTCCGGACATCGCCTGACGGTTTTTAATCGCACGCGAGCACGCGCCGAATCTTTGCAGTCGGATGGCGCGAACATTGCCGGCTCCGTGGCTGAAGCATGTCGATCCAGCGTAGTTTTGACAATGGTGGCGGACGATGCCGCGTTGGAGGCTCTCGTCTTTGGCGAGAGCGGAGTCCTGTCGTCGCTTCGCAAAGACAGCATTCATGTTTCGCTGAGCACGATCAGTGTGGCGCTCAGCGATCGCTTGTCCGCGGAACACGCTAAGGCGGGCCAGCAATTTGTTGCGGCGCCAGTGTTCGGACGGCCCGAAGCCGCTGAATCGGCCAAGCTTTCGGTGGTGGCGGCGGGGCCATCCGCGAGCGTCGAGCGCTGCAAACCATTGTTCGAATCCATGGGGCCGAAGTTGCTCGTCGTTGGCGAGCGGCCCTCCATGGCGAACGTCGTAAAGCTCTGTGGGAATTTCCTGATCGCTACGGTCTTGGAATCTCTGGCGGAGTCGCTCACCTTTGCGCGAAAATCCGGCGTCGATCCTCAAATGCTTCTGGACTTTCTGACCACGACGATGTTCACCGCGCCGGTGTATAAGTCCTATGGTGAACTGATCGTGCAGGGGAAACACGAGCCGGCTGGATTTGCCTTGCCGCTCGGATTGAAAGATGTGCGGCTGGTGCTACAAGCAGCCGAGTCAGCAGGCGTGCCGATGCCCATCGCCAGCGTCCTTCGCGATCGCTTTATTACCGCGCTAGCGCGCGGCAATCAGGACAAGGACTGGTCGGTGATCGGGCGCGTGGCCGCTGAGGATGCTGGATTGCCATCCGTCCGGAATTAACACGAGCAGACAGTCGAGGAGAACAGGATGAAAGACTGGCGAGGGAAGTGGGCGCTGATTACCGGAGCTAGCGCCGGAATTGGTGTGGCTCTCGCCGAAGAATTGGCGTCTGGTGGAACAAACCTCGTGCTTACTGCGCGGCGGAAGGATCGCCTCGCGGAATTGGCTCGCCGGCTGACGGCAACTCATAAAATCAACAGCGAACTGTTCCCAGCAGACTTAGCGGATTCGAACGCCCCGGAAATGATTTTTTCCTTCACCAGGGAAAAGGGAATCGAAATCGATCTGCTGATCAACAACGCTGGCTTCGGCCAATATGGCGAATTCCCTTCCATTGAAAAACAGCGATTGCTCGACATGGTGCAGGTGAATTGCCATGCGGTCGTGCACCTGACCCGTTTATATTTGCCGGAAATGATCGCGCGCCGCCGCGGCGACATTCTCATCCTCGCGTCAACCGCTTCCTTCCAGGCCGTACCTTATATTTCCACCTATGCGGCCACGAAAGCATTCGATTTGCTTTTTGCCGAAGGTCTCGCTGAAGAGGTGAAACCCTACGGAATTCGCGTTTGCGCGCTTTGCCCGGGCTCAACGGAATCCGAATTTCACGTCGTGGCCGGCCAGGAAAAGTTCCAACGTAGAATGGAGACCGCTGAAAAAGTTGCGCGTACCGGACTGCAAGCTCTGGCCGCCGGAAAAAGTTATGTCATCTCTGGCTTCGGAAATTATCTCGGCGCCCATAGCGAACGCCTCGTCCCTCGCCACCTCGTGACCAAAATCGCCGCCGGCATGTTCAAGCCCAAGAAAGAGTAAACAGCCCCGGGAATTCGCCCGGTGGATCCTCTAGGGTGGCCTTCGATAAGAGTGAAGGCCGCCCCAGAATCTCACTGCCATAATATGCGCCACCCGCGATCGTGTTCGAGCGAGAATCTTCTCAGGCTGTATGAGATTAAATACACGAGTCAAGAAGTCGTGCTAGTTTCACAGCCGTAGTATGTTTGTGGAGTTCGATGACGCAATGAAATAGTTTGGTCCCGGTCTGATTGAGGAAAACAAGAGTGAAACGGACCGCATTGTTGATCGCCGTCTTTGTCTTAATGCTCCAAATGCCAGAGCATCCAGCGATTCAAATCGGTGAAGATCGGCTGCTTAGTGTCGACGGGCCTGCGCGACCTCTCGTTGAATCGCATCTGAGTGGGGACCCCAGCAACCCGAATCACATGCTTGTCGGTGTGATCCAATTTGATTCTCCTGATGGAAACGCTCGAACATGCGTCGCGTGGGCCTCATTTGACGGCGGCCAGCGCTGGTCGCGCAGCGCACTCCCTGTCCAAGCCTGTTTCGATCCTTGGGGCGTCGTCCTGCAGGACGGCTCTGCAATCATGGTCATGGGAGGTTATGTGCCCGGCCACGACGATAATCTCTTCCTATTTCGTTCACCTGACGGAGGCCGAACTTGGCCGAATTCTCCCTTAGGACTGGGGGCCCACCACGATCATCCGATGGTCATCGCGCAAGGGAACCAGGTCTACGTAGCGTCAGGGGGAGGCGTGCACAACAGTCTCAACCAACACCGAGACTCCGTCTCCGTTGCCCACTCGGAGGATGGCGGAAGGACCTTTGGCCCGCCGACTGATGTCATCGCGAGCAACCTGGGATATCAAGCAGAAGGGCCGGTGGTTCTCAGTGACGGCACGTTTGTGGTTGGGTTTCACGATTACTGCTGCCAACATGGGGACAAATGGCTTCTCAGACCTCGATCATGGCTGGTTCGGTCCAGCGATGAAGGGCGAACTTTCTCCGAGCCGCTTCTCGTCTCGGAATCGTGCGAGTCACGTGGCGGATGGCCCTCGATGGCGGTGGATGGCAAGGATCGCCTTTTCTGGCTGTGTATCGCCGACAAGTTCAACGGAGTGCTCGTTCAACGTTCGGACAACCGAGGCGAGTCGTGGTCGCAACCCCTGCGCCTGAATCATGGCGAAACCGCGCGTTCCTTCACTCCGAGCATCGCTGTCAATAAGGACGATGCTATCGGTGTGAGCTGGTACGAAATTCATGACAAGAGTTGCTTCGATGTCTATTTCACGGTTTCACTCGATAGCGGAAAAACGTTTCTTCCAGAGGTTCGCGTGTCGAGCACCACATCCTGTCCCGATACACCTCAAGATAAGGGAGCATTTGACAACGGGACCTTCGGGGCTGGCGGTGACTACAGCGGCTTGGTACCCACCGCTGACGGACTATTTCATATCGTGTGGTCCGACGCCCGCACAGGAATCTACCAACTCCGAACCGCAACCGTCAGCGTGAAACGATAGCTCCACTTGGCAGCCAATTGATGTGCTGTTTCCTGCGGTCAGCTTTGCCGCGCGGACAACCCGGGCCGACACGCGGGAGCCCTCTCTTGCGTCTAACCCATTGTCAAAACAAGGACTTTCAGGCGTTCGCTTCGTGTTGCTGCTTGGGGCAGGAACTTTTCTAAGACGCCGCGGGAAGTGATAGTTGAGAGCCGCCAGAACGTCTTACCAGGAGAGATGAGGATCGCCGAGCAAGACAGAGACGACGTTCTGTTGCTGCGGGCCGCCAGGGGCGATGAGGAGGCTTTCACGCTCCTGTACCGGCGGCACCAGGCGGCGATGTACCGCTTTGCGCTGCGCATGACCGGGAACACCTGGGCCGCGGAAGAGATTGTGCAGGATGTGTTCATGACCTTGATGCGCAATCCGAAGAAATACGACGCCACGCGGGGAGCGCTTGGAGCTTTTCTTTATGGAGTGGCGCGCAACCGGGTGATGAAACACCTGGAACGTTTGCCGCGGGAAATTCCGCTGGAAGAGAAAAACGAAGACGGCACCGGTAGCAGGATTGTCTTGCAGGATGCGTCAACACCGGCAACATGGGTGGAAAGGCGCGAACGTATGCAGCAGGTGCGTGCTGCAGTGCTGGACTTGCCCGTGGAGTTTCGCGAAGCCGTGGTGCTTTGCGAATTGGAAGAAATGAGTTACGAGGAAGCCTCGCGAATGGCCGGATGCCCTATCGGGACGATTCGTTCGCGGCTGCATCGCGGACGGGCTTTGCTGATGGCCAAACTGGAGATGCTGCGCGACGTGCCGCGTCGCGCGAGCGCGGCGCGATGAAGAAAGACTCGAGATTTGTTGGCAGTGCGGCGGACACCAAAAATGTTGGCCGTATTTCGGCCCACAGGGACATCGGTCGTTACATGGATGCAGTCAGCAATGGACGTGCGAGATGAACTGCGAAGAATTTGAACTGATTGGACTGGACGCGGAGCGTGACACGTCTTTGAGCGAAGTGGAACGTGTGGCGGCGCGTGAGCACGCCGGTGGGTGTTCGCGATGCGCCGCATTGCTGGAATCCTGGCAGGCGGCTGGTGCTGAGCTGCGGGCATTTGCCGAAGATACCGCGATGGCTCAAGCACCTGCGCGCGTGGAAATGAGGCTCCTGCAGGAGTTCCGTACACAGCATGTGACGTTGAAAGTTCGGCGAGCGGCCATGGTTGCGGCGTGGGCGCTGGCGGCTGCGGCTATCTTCGCCGGAGTCGTAAGCTGGCGCAGTTGGCGCCATGGCCAGCAGGATGTGGCCTCGAAGCATACGGGTTCCAAGCCGGCTGTAAAGATTTCTCCGGAAAATAATGCCGGCGCCGGAACGAATCCTGAAAACGCTGTCGGGTTTGCGAATGGAATGCCGGCGCAGGTTTCCGCCGGATCGGACGGTTCCGAGGCATTGGTGGCCGACAATGAATTGAGCGGCTTCACGCTTCTGCCGGGAACGATTGCCATGGATACCGATGACGCAGCGATTCTGCGCGTGCGCATGCAGCGCGGCGCGCTGGGTGCGCTGGGGTTGACCGTCAACGAAGAGCGAGCCAGTGAATGGATCCGGGTGGATTTGCTCGTCGGCGACGATGGGTTGCCGCAGGCGGTACGGCTGCCGCAATAAATGTTTCGTCGGGTGTGGGGTGCTTGCATCGCGCCCCGAAGGGGGACACGCAAATGGAGGCAGCAGCTTTTTGGAAAAGAGTAAAGCACGCGGCGGAAACGGATCGGAAAGAGCGCGAGAGGGTGGTTACAGCGTGGATCGCGCAATTGAAAAAGGGGCTGACAGCGATTGCCATGGCAAAGAGTTCGCAACAGTTCGGGAGAGAAGAGGAGACGAAATAATGAATCGCAGAGTATTCGCAAACCTGCTTCTCGCTGGAACGCTGACAGGATCCGCTGCGTGGTTGCGGGCTCAGGAAGCACCGCGGCGGCCACTTCCGCCGGAAGCAGTGATCGCCGGCGGGCCAGGTGACGGGATGCTGCCGGGGCCCGTGGCTGACGGTGTCGAGTTGTTGGGATTTGAAGGTTTGCACGGCGGCCAAGTGGTGACCGCCGCGCCTTTCAGCGCGGTAGCCGTTCAGGAAACGACCCAGACTCTCGCGGACGGGAATCACATTTCTCGCAAGTCGCAGGTGAACCTTTTCCGCGACAGCCAGGGACGATTTCGCAAGGAGGTGACGCTGTCGGGATTTGGTCCGCTGGCGGCTTCCGGGCAGCTGAAGTCGTTCGTGGTAATCATCGATCCGGTCGCGAACGCCAGCTTTGTGTTGCATCCCGAAACGAAAGCTGCGGAGAAAATGGGCCGTCCGTTTCGCGGAATGAAGGACCCCATGAGGGGCGCGTTCAAGGAAAAGGTGCTGGCTCGCGAGCAGGAGGAAATCGCCTCCGGCCATCTCAAGAAAGAAGATCTCGGCACCCAGACGATTTCGGGAGTCAGCGCGCAAGGAACGCGCCTAACGCGCACAATTCCCGCGGGGCAAATCGGAAACGAAAAGCCGATCGTCATCGTGCGCGAGACGTGGTTTTCCAACGATCTACAAATGGTAGTCATGAGCAAGCGGACCAATCCGTGGAGTGGCGAATCGACTTATACACTGACGAACATTCAGCGGACGGAGCCGGCTGCTTCGCTCTTTTCCGTGCCATCGGACTACACGGTAACGGCCGGCAAGAGCAGAAGGTTCATTCAGAAGTTCAAAGGCGGGCCCGGTGCGCCACCACCGCCTCCCGCGGACAACTGAGTTCACCCTCGGTTCCTTTGACTGCAGAGCAGTCGATCAGTCTAGGCGACTGCAAAGGAGTCGAACGCTTAGGCAACTGCAAGACAGTCAATCGCTTTAGGCGACTGCAAGGCAGTCGACACGATCTTCTCTCCTGAAGACGGTGCGCCCTTTTCGCAGCTACCCCCATCGCTGCGGGAGGGGCGTAACCGTTTCTGAAGAAAAGGCGACGTAAAAGAAATAACGAGGTAATGGGCTAACGAAAATTTGGCTTGCCAGCCACCGTGAATGGCGCGATGCGCGCATGGGGCGGACTCATGCGGATACTATCGCACGATCCAGGAGTTCGACGACGTGGAGGACTTCCTGGTTGCTGCGATGGATGGAGGCGCCGGCGCGGAGTTGCAAGAGGCAGCCAGGGTTGGCAGTGACGATGGTTTGAGCTCCGGTGGATTTGACATGATGCATTTTTTCCGCAAGTAATTCGAGAGACGTTTCGGTTTGCGTGACATTGTAGATTCCTGCGGAGCCGCAGCAAATTTCCGAGTACGGCAATTCCACAAAATCGAGATTGGGGATGGCGTGCAGAAGAGCGCGCGGAGCTTCGCGGATTTTCTGACCGTGGAGAAGATGGCAGGAATCCTGGTACGTAACGCGGATGGGAAGCGGCTTCATTTTTGCGGTAAGACCGAAAGCAGCAAGAAATTCCGTGACGTCGCGAGTTTTTCCTGCGAAAGCGCGGGCTTGCGCGTGCTCGGGCTCGTCCGGGGAAAAAAGATGATCGTATTCCTTGAGCGTGGAGCCGCAGCCAGCAGAGTTGGTGATGATGGCGTCAAAATCCTCGCAAAGAAACGCGGTGAGATTCTTTCGCGTGAGATCGCGGGCGGCATCACGAACGCCCGCGTGGGCAGCAAGCGCGCCGCAGCAAAATTGTTCCTTGGGAACTACAACTTCGCAGCCGTTGGCGGTGAGGACGCGGACGGTGGCTTCGTTGAGCTGAGAGAAAGTGACGTTGGCGACACAGCCTGCGAAGAAGGCCACGCGCGCGCGGCGCGGACCAGCGGCGGAAAAGGTCGAACCGAGGCGGCCAAAGAAAAAATTGTCGTCGATGCGCGGGAGGAGGCGTTCGCGCTCGGCGAGACCAAGAAGTTTCAAAATGCCAATGCCGCGCGCAATGGCCTGCAAGCCGGAACGCTGGTAGAGACGTATGACGTAGGCGAAGTCGATGAGCCGGTGCGGCTCGGGGAGCAGGTGGCGGAACACAAAATTGCGCGTGACGGTGGCGAGCCAGGAGCGGGAATAATCGCGCTCGATGCGGGCGCGGGCATGCTCAACGAGCTTTCCATATTCGACGCCGGACGGGCAGGCCGTTTCGCACGCCCGGCAGTCCAGGCATTTGTCGATGTGATCGACGAAGGAATCGGTGATGGGTTGTTGGTTCAATTCGACCTGGATCATCTGATGGATGCGGCCGCGCGGAGAATCGGCCTCGAGGTTCCACAAGCGGTAGGTGGGGCAGGCGTTGAGACAGAGGCCGCAGTGAATGCAACGGGCATAGTCTTCGTAAACGAGAGTCTGGCCGGGGACAGCAGAGCGGGGCATGGATGAAGGTTTCTGCGCGGTCGATTCTACGGGAGTTTGCGGCTGCTGGACCACGGTCTACGATAACAAGTGGCGAGCGGCATTTCGAGCGCATAAGCCGTGCCTCCCTTCCTCGGCACCCCACCCCCCTGTTTTGTGTAAGTGTCCCTCAGGGCCTCCGGCCCGCGAATGGAAGCCCGTACAGTGCAAAAAATGCCCATTACCGCGTTAAGTTGTTTGTTTTTAGGTCAGCCGTGATTGCGACCCTGCGTCTTTCGACCCTGTTTGCAGTGGAATGGGACACGAACGCTGAATCGAGCTTAGTTGCTTAACTACAATGGCATATAATTTGTATATTGAAAGAGAAGGGGTAGTGTGTCAAAAGAAAAAAGCGAAAAAAGAGCCCCAAGGCCCGGATTCAAATGAGGCGACCGGGGACGAAGATGTTGTGGGGGTCGAAAGCAGATTTGAGGCGGGGTCCCGCAGAGACGTCCGGGGCGCACGCAGCGCGCATTAGGAGGAGATCTGAGGACCCAGTGTCCAAAGTGTTGAGCCGTGGGCTTACAGACCCGTCTGGGGCGCACAGGGAGGGCTTGAGGGCTGGCGGGGCGAAGAGGAGAGTCGTGTCCCCGCCTACGGCCGAGGTCGATTGAATGATTTGAGACGCGGCTTGCGCAAGGCGAGCCGTAGTTTCGTCGTTTGCGGACGCGGGGAGGAGAGCGAAATAGATCGTGCCAACAGCGCGGACGACGAGCATGTGAGGAAGTTCGACCTGGCCAGCGATTTTCTGCACGCTTGCGAGGAGAGAGGCGAGTTGCGACGGGAGAACGCCAATTTTGAAGATCGTGGCGGCTGAAGAGGCTTCGAGAAGCATGGGAAAAGTTTCGCGGAGGCGGCCCCAGAGGGAGGGCCGGGTAGAGTCGTCGAGAATGGCGGTCGACGTCGCATGTGATTCGCGGGCGAAGCGCGTGAGGTCTCGGGCATAGCGTTCGAGGACTTCGGGGGCGCCGGCAAAGGCGGCGCAAAGCTGCCATTCGTGAGCGCGAAACCAGTCGCCAATAGGGGGAAGCGCGGATGGATTTGAATCGGGAGGCCCGGCACCGTTCTCGCCGCGAAATACAGCTACTTCGGGAGTGGCGGGAGTTTTCTCGGCGAAGATTTGCGCCAGGCTGGGGCTAAGGATGTCCAGCGTCAATGGATTGAGTGGCGATTCGACGATAGAGCGGCGGAGCGCAAGAGCGTTTTCCGCGCTGGCAAAGGATGCGACAAAGCCGCGGCTGGAAACAGGAGCGGGAAAGGTGCGGAAGTTGAGCCGAGTTATGACCGCGAGCGTGCCAAGAGAGCCGATGAGGAGTTTATGCAAATCGTAGCCGGTGACGTTCTTGACGACGCGGCCGCCGCTTTTGCAAAGCTTGCCGGTGCCGTCGATGAATTCCGCTCCGATGAGGAAGTCACGCGCGGTGCCATAGGACTGGCGCAGGGGCGAGTCGATCCCAGATGCGATGGCGCCGCCGACGGTGCTGAGAGAATACCAGGGAACCAGGAGCGGAAGGAATTGGTTGTGTTCGAGCAGATGGGCATTCACTTTTGCGACGGACGTGCCGGCATCGACGCTGAGGGTGAGATCACCGGGATCGTAATGAGGGATTTGATTGAGCGCAGTCATGTCGAGGGCGATGTCGTAGCGCGAAGGAGGCATGCCGACGCGGAGTTTGGTGCGGGCACCGTAAGGGATGAGGGCGAGTTTTTCGCGCGCGGCGAAGCGGACAATTTCGGCGGCTTCTTCGGCAGAGGATGGTTTTGCGACGACGGAAGGGACCATATCGTCCACGGCATAGATGGCGCGCTGGGCGCGATCGGAGAGAACACGCGAAGCGCCGATGAGGGCTTCCACGGCGGAGGCGAGATTGGGCGATGACGTGCTCATGGGACGAAAATCGAAAGAGAATTGAAACAGATAACGCTGAGACGCGGAGCAACGCAAAGGTGTGCAGAGAAGGCCAGGGCTGGAGACATTAGTCCACACGCAGGCGAGAAGAGGATGAATGCCGGACGCGGATTTCGCCGCAGCCTTTGCTGAGGGGGAAGATTTTGCCGGGGTTGAGCGACGAATCGGGGTTGAACGCGTCGTGGACGCGGCGCATGAGGGCGAAGTCGGCGTCAGAGAAGAGGAGGGGCATGAGCTCGGATTTTTCCATGCCGACGCCGTGTTCACCGGTCAGCGCGCCGCCAATTTCAACGCAATGGCGGATGATTTCGGCGGCTGCCTGAAGGGCGCGTTCGAATTGTTTTTTGTCGCGGGGATCGAAGAGCACAATGGGATGCAGGTTGCCGTCGCCGGCGTGGAAAATATTGCCGATTTGAAAGCCGTATTGATCGCCGATTTGGCGGATGCGGCGCAAAGCCTGGGGAAGTTTGGAACGCGGGATCACACCGTCGAGGACGTAGTTGCTGGGGGCCAAGCGGCCGAGGGCACCGAAAGCGTTTTTGCGGCCTTTCCAAAGAAGGTTGCGTTCGGCATTGTCGCGGGCGAGCCGAACTTCGCGGGCACGATGGGCGTGGCACACTTCGGTGATGGCCGCAGCCTGCGCGGCGACAGTTTCGGCAAGGCCTTCGACCTCGATGAGAAGAACGGCAGCGCTGTCCGTGGGAAAACCGGCGTGGATGTAGTCTTCGACAGCGCGCAGCGTCCAGCCATCGAGCATTTCGCAGGCAGCGGGGGTGATGGCGCGAGCGGTGATGTCGACGACGGTGTCGGCAGCATCGTCCACGGATTCAAAAATAGCGAGAAGTGTTTTTACGGCTTCGGGCTTGCGCGAAAGCTTTACGGTAATTTCGGTCACCAGGGCGAGTGTGCCTTCTGAGCCGACAAAGAGGCCGGTGAGATCGTAGCCGGGCGCGTCGCCGTGTGTGCTGCCGACACGAAGGACTTCGCCATCCGGAAGAACAACTTCGAGCGCGGTGACGTGATTGGTAGTGACGCCATAGGCGAGGGTGTGCGGCCCGCCGGCGTTCTCCGCGACGTTGCCGCCGATAGTGCAGGATTTCCAACTGGAAGGATCAGGAGCGAAGTAGAGGCCGTGAGCCTCAGCGGCGCGGGTGAGTTCGTAATTGACAACGCCGGGTTGAACGGTTGCGCGCTGATTCTCGACGTCGAGTTCGAAAATCCGATTCATGCGCGCGAAGACAAGCATCACGCCGCCGGTGCGGGCAAGCGCGCCGCCGGAAAGTCCTGTGCCTGCGCCGCGGCCGACGATGGGAAAATGGTGTTCCGCAGAGAGTTTGACAATGCGAGACACATGCTCCGTTGTAGTGGGAAAGACGACGACGTTGGGGCGGCCTTTTTCGATGGAGCCGTCGTATTCGTAAAGAAGAAGATCCTCGGGCCGGTAAAGGACCGAAGAAGGGCCGAGAAGATCTTCAAATTCGCGAATGAGGCCGGAGTACATAGGGCGCAGGGTCAGGCGCACCACGCACTATAGTGAGATTTGATGGACGCACGCAACGTCAAGTTATGCCGAAAGTGGGGCGGTGTGTTAGTGTAAATTTCCAAAAATCGTGTATGAGGATCTGAATGTCGAAACCGAAAGTGTTTGCGACCCATAGGCTGTTCGATGCCGCGCGGAAAATTCTCAATGAAAGCTGCGACGTGGAATACTGGGCCAACCCGGAACGTCCGCCGCGGGAAGAAGTCTTGCAACGCGTGAAGGACAAAGAAGGGCTGATTTGCCTGCTGACCGAGAAGGTGAACGAGGAATTGCTGGCAGCGGCGCCGAAACTGCGCATCGCGGCGAACGTGGCGGTGGGCTTTGACAACATCGACGTAGCGGCATGCACGAAGCGACGCGTGGCGGCAACCAACACGCCGGGCGTGCTGGACGAAACGACGGCGGATTTTGCGTGGACGCTGATGATGGCGGTGGCGCGACGGCTGGGCGAGGCCGAAACTCTGGCGCGCTCGGGCAATTGGAAAAACTGGGACCTTGATCAACTGGTGGGAACGGACGTGTGGGGGAAGGCTCTGGGCATTGTGGGGTTCGGGCGGATTGGACGCGCGGTGGCGCGGCGCGCGAGCGGTTTTCAGATGATGGTGATTTATACGGATGCGGTGCGCGCTCCCGAAGCGGTGGAGAAAGAGTTGAAGGCGGAGTTCCGGGAGATGAATGCGTTGCTCGCGGAGGCTGATTTTGTCAGCGTGCACGTGCCGCTGCTGCCGGAGACGCGGGGATTGTTCAATGCGCCGAAATTTAACCGCATGAAGGCAACGGCGTTTTTGATCAACACGTCGCGGGGGCCGGTGGTGGATGAAGCCGCGCTGGTGGCGGCGCTGGAGGGCGGAAAGATTGCAGGCGCGGGGCTGGATGTTTATGAGAATGAACCGTTCATTCATCCCGGGCTGAAACGCACGAATGTGGTGCTGGCGCCGCACGTTGCGTCGGCGTCATTGGAGACGCGGACGAAAATGGCATGCATCGCTGCGGAAAACGTGGCTGCGTTATTCGCGGGGAAACGGCCAGCAAACATTTTGAATCCGGAAACTCTGAAGACACCGTAACGAATCTCCAGGCAAACCTCTCATGCCGCAATTGAAGCAACTGGCCCGGCAGATTTTCCACGAAACCCTGGCGGCCATCGATATTGCCGGGACCATGCAGCGGAAGCTGCAGCGCAAGGGAGCAGTGCTGATGTGTGGTGAAATGAGGATTGATCTGCGAAATTTCGAGAAATTGCGCGTGGTGGCGATTGGGAAAGCGGCGCATGCGATGGTGGAAGGACTAACACAGGTGCTGGCGCCGTTTGTGAGAATGGAGGGCGTGGTGTCCGCACCGACGGCGGCACGAAAGCCGTTAGCAGGAATGAAGTATTTCATGGCGGGACACCCGGAGCCCAATGCCGAGAGTTGGAAGGCGGCGGAGGCGATTCTCGCGCTGTTGAAAAAATGCGATGAGAAAACGCTGGTGTTTTTTCTTCTTTCGGGCGGCGGATCGGCGCTTGTGGAGCTGCCCCTGGACTCAGCGCAGACCTTGGATGATGTCCAGCAGACGTACAGGGCACTGGTGACCTGCGGCGCGCCGATCGAGGCTATTAACACGGTGCGAAAACACATTTCCGCGATTAAAGGCGGCCGGCTCGCGGCCGCGGCGCACGAGGCGACAAAGGTCACGCTGGCGGTGAGCGACGTTCCCGTGGGAAAAGAATCGGCTCTGGCATCCGGACCGACGCTGCCCGACCCAACCACAGTTGCGGATGCGAAGCGCATCCTTGCCGAATATCGCCTGCATGACAGATTCCCTCCTTCCTTGCGACGCTGGCTTGACCGCGGGAAAATGCCGGAGACCCCCAAAGCGGAAGCGGGGGCGTTTCGAAATTCGCATTTCTTTTTGCTGCTGGGAATGGATGATTTGTTTCACCCCGCGCATCACGCAGCGGAAACGAAAGGATTCATCGCCTGTTGCGACAACACGAGTGATGACTGGCCGGTGGAAGAGGCGGCAGGGTTCCTGCTGGAACAGTTGGAGGCATTGCAGAGAACGCACACAGGACAGCGGGTTGCGCTGATTGCGGATGGGGAGGTGAGTTCACCGGTAACCGGAAATGGAAGCGGAGGAAGGAATTCCGCGTTCGTGCTGGCGTGCGTGGAGAAAATCGCTGGCAAGAAGATTGCAGTGCTCAGCGCGGGGACCGATGGAATCGATGGAAATAGTCCTGCGGCAGGGGCGGTGGCTGACGGAGAAACTTTGACTCGCGCACGGGCGATGGGGCTCGATCCAGCGGATGCGTTCCGGCGGAGCGATGCGTTCACGTTTTTCTCGAAGCTGGAGGATGCAATCGCAACGGGACCGACGGGAAACAATTTACGAGATTTGCGGATATTGCTTGCGGAACCGTAAGAGCACAATTTGGAAGGAAAGATTTAACACAGCGCGGCAGAGCCGCAACCAAAGGTAGAAGGCGCTTCTGTTCTCGATAAGATGTGGTGGTTCTGCAAGAACGCCATATCGTCGGAGGACAGAAACGCCATGGAAGAGTTTATCGCG
>Ga0209157_1000015_pt1 | contig 150187 bp, 154 predicted proteins | sample GraSoiAngelo_135_FD_185892 | JGI IMG/M metagenome (GOLD analysis project Ga0209157, IMG submission 185892) | Grasslands soil microbial communities from the Angelo Coastal Reserve, California, USA - 14_0929_05_40cm (SPAdes) (version 2) | ecosystem: Environmental > Terrestrial > Soil >... | reverse complement strand
TGACCCTGACGACGCGCAGCGACCTGATGAGGCTATGGGACCCGGAGATCAAATGCGAGGGCCAAGTGGAGGCGGGAATTCAGGACGTTGTCTGGAGCGCAATCATGGACAGTGACCCGATCGGTCGCACGTGGGGACCGCCGCCGGCCGGAGCTCCCGAAGGTTCTCCGCCCGAGGGCGTCATGCGGGTTCGTTCGCGCGTTATCCCCTTGTGGGGATGGAACGCTGCGATCGCACACAGGATAACGGTTCCGGTGCTGATCATTGCTGGAGAGTTCGACACGGGAGCCGGTGGTATTCAGGACTTTCCTGGGCTGTACAACGAGATTCCGCACTCTCAGAAGCTATGGTTCAAGGTTCAGTGCGCGGGACACTCCATGGTCTGGGAGAGCCAGCGCAAGGTGTTGCACCACATCTCCAAGGAGTGGCTCAAGCACGGCGCAGTCGATGGGTGTGCGAGGGGTAAGTTCTTTGTCGACACCGACGGGATCATTTCCCCGCCGCAGGATCCGCAGGATTCTCAATATCCTCAGGACCCATTAGCGAGTTGCGAGTAGGCAGTGAAACCCTGAGGTGCCCGCGAGCGATCCGAATGCGCCCCTCATGGTCCTGATGCTGCTTACGTTTGAGAACCACGCTGTCAGGCGCCGGCGCGGTTCACGAACGTGAGCAGCGGCACGGGCCTGGCCGGTGCGCCGGGCGCGTCAGTGACTGGGTGAGTTCGGGCCGGGGAATGGACAGCATCTATTGTTCGTGTTACTTACCGCGCGTTCTGCCCGGGGAATCGATTTCGCTTCCAGTCGAAGCTGCTCCAGGCAACCTCCATCCGATCGGCGATCCCCTGGAACTTGTGGAGGCCGTCGCGGTGAGCGGCCATCAACTCCTCGAGCGAGGAGAACTGGGCTAGATATCCGAGGCCATACTCGCCCGGCTCGGCCATCTTCATCTCGCCGGAGAGATAGCGCCGGTAGCCTTCGCCCGGGAAGATCCAGAATCCTTCCGACGTTTCCTCGGTGAAGAGTCGCGGCTCCTGGCCGGCCGGCATCGGGCACAGGAAGAACCTCGCCGTGAAGCGGATCGGGCTCGAGGTCGGTGTGATGAAGTGAGAGAGGTAGCGCAGCGACCGAAGATCGCAGAACCAGCCTTCGCGAGCGATCAAATCGGTGAACGGCGCCTCGCCCGACATGAGCGCTTTGCGACAGCGTTCTATCCCGTCCTTCACGCGCGGGGTCGACGGATCAAGTGCGCGGCCCGTCTCGTCGCACGCGAGCAAGATGCCGCTCTCCTCGAGGAGCTCGCGCACCGCGGTGATCCAGAACGCGAGCGCGGGCACTCCCTCGTGTCCCGTGAGAAGCGCTTCCGCTTCGGAGGCCGCGATCCCACGACACCGCGCGACCGCGGCGGGAACGCCATCGCCGGGATCGACTTTGCCGCCGGGGAACGCGTAATACCCACCGAGGAACTTCATGTTGCGGTTCCGCCGGATCATGTACACCTCGAGCGGCTCAGGAGATCCTGGCGATGCGTCTCTCACCAGAACGACCGACGCCGCCGGCTTCGGCACCGCCGGCGTCGTCGGCGCCTCCGGCCTCCCAGTGCTCATGAGCGAGACAAACTACAGATTGATGAGCTGCGCGACCCGCTCGCGATGGTACGTCGCGTCGCCGAACGTGAACTCGGACGACTTGGCGCGCTTGAAGTAGAGGTGGAGATCGTGCTCCCAGGTGAACCCGATGCCGCCGTGGAGCTGGATGCCGGCGCCGGCGACCTTGCGGTACGCGTCGGTGACGTACGCCTTGGCCATCGACGCTGCCAGCGGCGCCTCAGGCGAGTTCTCGTCGACCGCCCACGCGGCGTAGTACGTCAGCGACTTCGCGTTCTCGACGTCGACGAGCATGTCGGCGGCCTTGTGCTTGACGCCCTGGTACGTCCCGATCGGCTTGCCGAACGCGATGCGGATCTTCGCGTAGTCCGTGGTCATGTCGAGCACGCGCTGGGCGCCGCCGCACATCTCGGCGCAGAGGGCCACCGTCGCGCGCTCGACCACGCGCGCGAGAGTCGGCCATGCCTTGCCCTTGACGCCCATCAGCGCGTCGGCCGGCACGGCCGCGTCCTGGAAAGTCACCTCGCAGAGCTTGCGGGTCTGATCCATGGTGGGCAGGAGCTTCACCTGAACACCGCGCGTCGCCTTGGGGACGAGGATGAGGCTGACGCCGTCCTCGGCCTTGCCCTCGCCCGTGCGCGCGACCACCACGATCGCGTCGGCCAGATGCGCGTCGGGCACGAAGAGCTTGGTGCCGTTGAGGACGAACCTGCCCTTGTCGTCGCGAGCCGTGCAGGTCACACCGGCCGCGTCCCAGCGAGCGCTGGGCTCGGTCCAGGCGAGCGTCGCCTTGGCCTGCCCGGCCGCGATGCGCGTGAGCCACTCCTTCCTCTGCGTCGGCGAGCCGGCCTCGCGGATGGCCAGACCGCCGAGGAGCACGGTGGAGAAGAACGGTCCGGGCATCACGACGCGGCCCATCTCTTCCATCAGGACCGTCAGGTCGACGAAGCCGAGCCCTGTGCCGTCGTACTCCTCGGGATAGATGAGACCGAGCCAGCCTTGCTCGGCGAGCTTGGCCCAGAATTCGTCGGTGACGCCGGCGGGCTCTTCCATCCGCGCCCGCACGAAGCCCGACGTGCACTCGTTCTCGAGGAATTTTCGCGCGGTCGAGCGGAGTAGCTCCTGCTCCTGGCTGAACCCGAAATCCATGGGCTAGTCCTTGGGAAGGCCGAGCACCCGCTCGGCGATGATGTTCTTCTGGATCTCGGTCGTCCCGCCCTCGATCGAGTTGGCGCGCGAGCGGAGGAACGAGTGGGCCCACACGCCGCCCTCGACCGCCCAGTCCGATCCCTTCACGAGCTGCGAGTACGGTCCCTCGATCTCCATCGCGATCTCTTGCAGCCGCTGGTGCGTGTCGACCCACGCCATCTTGCCGGTCGACGCTTCTGGGCCCGGCATCTCTCCGCGCAGCAGCTTGGTGATCGCGCGCGCGCCCGTGTACTTCAGGCACTCGGTGTCGATCCAGAGCTGCGCCAGCTTCTGGCGCATCACCGGCTCCTTCGTCACGACGCGGCCGCTCTTCTCCATCCCCTTCGCCAGCTCGAGCAGGCCCTCGAGCGCAATCCGGAGACGCATCTGCAGACCGAAGCCCAGAGTTAACCGTTCATACATCAACGTCGTGAGCCCGACCGCCCAGCCGTTGTTGACGCCGCCCAGCACCTGCGACTCGTGCACGCGGACGTTGTCGAAGAAGACTTCGTTGAACTCGGCCTCGCCGGTGATCTGCCGGAGCGGCTTCACCGTCACGCCCGGCAGCTTCATGTCGAGCAGGAAGTAGGTGATGCCCTTGTGCTTGGGCACGCTCGGGTCGGTGCGGGCGAGCAGCATCATATAGTCGGCGACGTGGGCGAACGACGTCCACACCTTCTGGCCGTTGACCACCCAGTGCTCGCCGTCCTTGACGGCCCGGGTCTGCAAGGACGCCAGGTCGGAGCCCGAATTCGGCTCCGAGTAGCCCTGGCACCAGATCTCCTCGCACGAGAGGATCTTCGGCGGATAGCGCTTCTTCTGCTCTTCGTTGCCCCAGGCGATGATCGTGGGACCGCCCATTCCGACGCCGAGCACGTTGAGGATCGGGGGCGCCTTCGCGAGCGCCATCTCCTGCTGGAGGATGAGCTCTTCCATGAACGTGAGGCCGCCGCCGCCGTATTCCTTGGGCCACGTGAGACCGATGTAGCCGGCGTCGAACAGCGTGCGCTGCCAGCGGCGGAGGAAGTCGTACTGCCCGGCGCGCGGGATCTCGGAGCTGCCCGTCGGCTTCCACTCGCGCGGCATGTTCGTCTTGAGCCAGGAGCGGACGGTGGCCCTGAAAGTTTCCTGGTCTGGAGTCAGTGAGAGATCCATTTCCCCTCCTGAAGGTGGGCGCGCCGAACGACTGAACCGTGGTTCATTTTCGGATCCTTCCTCGGTGAAGTCAAGGCTTATACTCCGTCCCACAGTGATCTCCATCTCGTTGCCGCGACTCACCTCTCGGATCAACACGCTCGCTCGGTTCGGTGGCCTGCCCGGGGGCGGCGTGACGCGCATGTGCTGGTCGCCGCCTCACGAGGAAGCCCGCGCCTGGCTCCTCGGCGAGATGCGCGCGGCGGGGCTCGAGACGTGGGTCGATCCGGCCGGCAACACTTTCGGCGCGACCGGCATCCGCGCCCTCCTTCCGGAAACTCCGGCGATCGTCACCGGCTCGCACATCGACACGGTTCCGGAGGGCGGCATCCTCGACGGGGCCCTCGGGGTCCTCGCCGGGCTCGAGTGCATCCAGACGATCACCGAGACGCGCACTCGCCACGCTCGGCCGCTGGTTGTCGCGGCGTGGAGCGACGAGGAAGGGCGATACGGAAGCCTCTTCGGCTCGCGGGCGTTCTGCGGCATGCTCGAGGACGCCAGGATCGACGAGATGGCGGCCGTCGACGGCGTGCGGCTCGTCGACGCGATGGCCCGCGCCGGATTCGACGCTCACCGCGCGCCCGAGGCACGCGTGCCCGCGCGCGCCGTGGACGCCTACGTCGAGCTCCACATCGAGCAGGGTGCTCGACTCGAAGAGGCGGGCATCCCGATCGGTATCGTCGAGACGATCGTGGGGGTGCGCCGCTCGCGCGTGGTCTTCAAGGGCCAGGCCGACCACGCGGGCACGACGCCGATGGATCGCCGCCGCGACGCCTTTCTCGCGTCCGCCGACTACGCGCTGCACGTGCGCGAGCATGTTGTCGCGCGCGGCAGCAAGGCGAGCGTGACCAACTTCGGCGTCGTCCACGTGCATCCCGGGGCCTCCAACATCGTCCCGGGCCGCGCCGAGCTCGTCCACGAGATGCGCGATCCGGACGTCGCGGTGCTCGAGCGGCTCGCTGCGGAGACGGCGTCGCTCGCGCGCGAGGTAGCCGGCCGGCACCAGGTCGGCGTCGACATCCAGCCGATGTCGGCCACGATCCCGGCGCCATGCTCGCCGCGCATCCAGGCGGTCATCGAGAAGGTGTGCGCGACGCTCGGGCTCGCGACCCGACGCCTCTACTCGGCGGCCGGACACGACGCGCAAAACTTGGCCCGGATCACCGACTCCGGAATGATCTTCATCCCGTCGCTGGGCGGGCGCAGCCATCGCGTGGACGAGATGAGCGACTGGCCGGCGATCGAGCGCGGCGCGAACGCGCTCCTGCACACGCTACTGGCTCTCGCCGTCGACTGACGGCGCCCGAGGACGGCTCGATGCCGAGCGACCACGCCCGTGGCACCCTAGGAGACGCCAAGGCGGCGGTCGACGTGCGGACGACATCGACGATCGGACTCGCCCTCAGCCTCGGGCTGGGCGGCTGCGCGTGGGATGCTCCGATGAGCACCGTCGCGGCGCGCTCGGACGTCGCGCGCGAGATCCTGCACGTCTACGCCATCATCACCTGGATCGTCGTCGGCATCGCGCTGGTCGTGGGCATCGCGCTCGCGTGGGTCGTCGTCCGCTTCCGCAGCCGGCCGGGCGCGCCGGGAATGCCGGCGCAGATCCGCGGTCACACCCTGCTCGAGATCTCGTGGACGATCGCGCCCGCGATCGTCCTGCTCGTGATCGCGATCCCGACGATTCAGGTGATTTTCCGGACGCAGGCCGCGCCGCCGCGGGACGCGCTGCAGGTGCGCGTGCTCGGACATCAGTGGTGGTGGGAGTTTCGCTACCCCGCGCTGGAGGTCGTCACCGCGAACGAGCTGCACGTGCCGGCCGGGCGGCCGGTAGCGCTCACGCTCGACGGCCCCGACGTGATCCACAGCTTCTGGGTGCCGATGCTCGGCGGCAAGCGCGACGTGGTACCCGGCCGCCAGAACCGGCTGACCTTCACCGCCGAGACCGCGGGCGAGTATCGAGGCCAGTGCGCCGAGTTCTGCGGCGTCTCGCACGCCAACATGGCCATGCGGGTCGTCGTCGACGCGCCCGACGCGTTCGCGCGCTGGGTCGCCGCGCAGAAGGCGGAGCCCGGCGAGCCGGCGCCCGGCCCTGCCGCCGACGGCAAGGCGATCTTCGCGCGAAGCGCCTGCGTGGGGTGTCACACCATCCGCGGGGTCTCGAGCGGGGCGCTCGGCCCCGACCTCACCACCTTCGGCAGCCGCCGCACGCTCGCGGCTGGCATCTTGCCGATCACCGTCGAGACCGTGACCGCGTGGCTCAAGAATCCTCCCGCCCTCAAGCCCGACGCGAAGATGCCCGCGCTCGGCCTCACCGACGAGCAGGCGCGCGCCGTCGCGACCTACCTGATCGGCCTGAAGTGATGAGCGCGCATCCTGCGGGTCGCGTCCTTCACGCGCCGGCGGCGGCCCTGGCCGGGGCCGGCGCGACGGCGGCGGTGGTCGGCTGGCTCACGACGGTCGACCACAAGCGGATCGGCATCCTCTACGGGGCGAGCGCCTTCGTCTTCTTCCTGCTCGGCGGCGTGGAGGCGCTCGTGATCCGGCTGCAGCTGGCGGTGCCGAATAACACGGTCGTGAGCGCGCACGCCTACAACGCGCTGTTCACGATGCACGGCACGACGATGATCTTCCTGGCGGTCATGCCGTTCAACGCGATGTTCTTCAACTACATGGTGCCGCTCCTGATCGGCGCCCGCGACGTCGCGTTCCCGCGCCTGAACGCGCTGTCCTTCTGGATTTTTCTCGCGGGCGGCCTCCTCCTGAACGCAAGCCTGCTGGCCGGAACGCCGCCCGACGTCGGATGGTTCGGCTACGCCAACCTGACGTCAAAGCACTACGCGCCGGGCCTGGGCGTCGACTTCTGGATCGTGAGCCTCCAGATCCTCGGCGTCTCGTCCATGATCGCGGCCGTCAACTTCATCGTCACGATCCTCAACATGCGTGCGCCCGGCATGACCATGATGCGCATGCCGGTGTTCGTGTGGATGTCCCTGGTCGTGCAGTTCCTGATCGCGCTCGCCTTCCCGCCCATCACCGTCGGATTGATCTTCCTGATGTTCGACCGCTTCTTCGGCACCCACTTCTACGACGTCGCGGCCGGGGCCGACCTCCACCTCTGGCAGCATCTCTTCTGGATCTTCGGCCACCCCGAGGTCTACATCCTGATCCTGCCCGCGTTCGGGATCGTCTCCGAGGTCCTTCCGACGTTCGCCAGGAAGCCGCTCTTCGGCGCGCCCGTCGTCATCTACTCGGGCGTGCTGATCGGCTTCTTCGGCTTCGGCGTCTGGAGCCATCACATGTTCGCAGCGGGCATGGGGCCCGTGGCCGACGCGGCGTTCTCCATCGCGACGATGCTGATCGCGATTCCGACGGGCGTGAAGATCTTCAACTGGCTCGCGACGCTCTGGGGTGGCTCGATCCGGCCCACCAGCGCGCTCCACTTCGCGCTGGGACTGGTGGGGCTGTTCACCATCGGCGGCCTCTCGGGCGTTATGCACGCCTCGCCGCCGGTCGATCTGCAGCAGACCGACAGCTACTTCGTCGTCGCCCACCTGCACTACGTGCTGATCGGCGGCAGCCTCTTCGGGCTCTTCGCGGGGATCTACTACTGGTGGCCGAAGATGACGGGCCGTCTCCTCGGCGAGGGGCTCGGCCGGCTCAACTTCTGGCTCATGTTCGCGGGCTTCAACCTCGCGTTTTTTCCCCAGCACTACCTCGGCGTGCTCGGCATGCCTCGCCGCATCTACACCTATCGTCCGGACCTCGGCTGGAACGGAGCCAACCTGGCCTCGACGATCGGCGCCTTCGTCATCGGGGTGGCCGTGCTCGTCTTCATGGTGAACGCCTGGCGGAGCCTCCGCCGGGGGGCTCCGGCGCCGGCCGATCCGTGGGACGGGCGCACGCTCGAGTGGCGGACCTCGTCGCCGCCGCCGGTGCACGACTTCGACGCGGTCCCGCCCGTCTACGGCCGCGACTCCTTCTGGCGCGAGAAACACGGTCCGCGGCGCCCCCTCACGGTCGCCGTCACGCCCGCCGGAGGTCCCGCCGCCCACGCGGCGCTTCACCTGCCCGCACCGTCGCGCTGGCCCGTGATGGTCGCGCTCGGGATGCTGATCGCGGCGGTCGGCGCCCTCACGCATGTGGCTCTCGTCGTGATCGGCATCCTGTGGACGATCTGGGCGATCATCCGCTTCGCCCTCGAGCACCACCGGACGCCGGAACACGCGGACCAGACGGGCGGGCTCGGGCTCGATCACCGCAAGATGGCGATGTGGGTCTTCCTCGGGTCGGAATGCTTCTTCTTCGGCACGCTCGTCGCGACCTACCTCGCGTACAAGGGCCGTAGCGTCGTCGGGCCCGCGCCGCACGAGATCCTCAACATCCCCGTAACGTCGGTCTCCACCTTCGACCTCTTGATGTCGAGCTTGCTGATGGTGCTGGCGCTCGCGGCGGTCCAGCGGGGCGATCGGCGGCAGGCGCGGCTCTGGCTCTTCGGGACCGCGTTCTTCGGCCTGATCTTCCTCGGCTTCCAGGCCTACGAGTTCACCGAGTTTGTCCACGCGGGCTTCACGCTCCAGCGGAACCTGTTCGGCTCGACGTTCTTCGTGCTCACGGGCCTGCACGGCACGCACGTCGCGATCGGCGTGCTCTGGCTCCTCTCGCTCTGGGTGCTCGACCTCCGCGGACGGCTCGGTGCCGCCGACGCCGTCAAGGTCGAGATCGCCGGGCTCTACTGGCATTTCGTCGACGTCGTGTGGATCGCGATCTTCACCCTCGTCTACCTGATCCCGTGATGGCGAGACATCCGGCGAGCGAGGAGCCGCGGGGCCACGAGCAGCCGACGGTCGGGACCTACCTCCGGGTGGCGCTCGTGCTGACCGTCGTGACGGCGCTCGAGGTCGGCGTGATCTACGTCCGGCGGCTCGCGCCGATCGTCGTGCCGCTGCTGCTGGCGATGTCGATGGCCAAGTTCGCGCTGGTCGCGATGTACTTCATGCACCTCCGATACGAGTCGCGCGTGCCCACGTTCCTGTTCGTGGGGCCGCTGCTCCTCGCCTCGGGGCTCGCGGTGGCGCTGATGACGCTGACGGGGGCCTTTCTGGTGTTCGGCCGCTGATGAGCGCCCCGCCGCCCTTCGCGTGGACGTCGGGCGAGGTCCACGCCGACGTGGTGCTCCTGGTCGGCGTCGCGGCGCTGATCTACGCGGTCGCGTGGGCGCGCGGCCCGCGCGCCTCGATCCAGCGCCCGGCGCGGTTCGCCGCCGCGCTGCTCGTGCTGCTCGTCGCGCTGAACGGTCCCCTGCACGATCTGAGCGACTACTACCTGTTCAGCGCTCACATGGTGCAGCACCTCCTGCTGACCCTCGTCGTCCCTCCGTTGCTGCTCGCCGGCACGGAGCGGTGGATGGCCGACGCGCTCGTGCGTCGTCTGACGCGCGCACGCGCGCTCGGCGCGCTGCTCCGCACCGCGACGCGGCCGGTGCCCGCGCTCGCGCTCTACGCGGTGGCGCTGATCGGCTGGCACCTGCCGGGTCCCTACGGCGCCGCGCTCGCGCATCACCGGGTGCACGTCGTCGAGCACCTGGCGCTGATGGCGACGGCGCTCATCGCGTGGTGGCCCGTGCTGTCGCCGTCGGGCCTGCTCCCGCGCCTGCACTACGGAGCCCAGGTCCTCTATCTCTTCGCGTTCGGGATCCCGATGACGGCCGTCGCCGCGATGATCACCGGCGCCGAGCACGCGCTCTATCCGTTCTACGCGGCCGCGCCCCGGCTCTTCGCGCTCACGCCGCTCGCCGACCAGCGTCTGGGCGGGCTCATCATGTGGGTGCCGGCCGGCGTGATTCCGCTCGTGGCGTTCACCGTCGTCTTCTTCCGCTGGGTCGCCGTCGAGGCGGACGAGGAAGACTTCGGCGCGGCCGTGGAACGACCGCCCTGGTGACCTCTGCTATGATCAAATTAATGAACTACTCCCTCGGCCGCCCGCCGGTCCTTCGATCGTAGGAATCGACGTGCGAGTGCTCATCACTGGCGGTGCGGGATTCATCGGCTCGCACCTCTGCGACTTTTTCCTGGACCAGGGCTGGGAAGTCGTGTGCATGGACGACTTCGTCACCGGGTCACGCGACAATCTGATCGGCGTCCAGTCGCGACGGGGCTTCACGCTGGTAGAGCACGACGTCACCGAGTACATCCAGCTCGACGGCGCGCTCGACTGGGTCCTCCACTTCGCCAGCCCGGCGTCGCCCCGTGACTATCTGGAGCTGCCGATTCAGACTTTGAAGGTCGGGGCCCTCGGCACACACAAGGCGCTCGGCGTGGCGAAGGCTAAGGGTGCGCGCTTCTTGCTGGCCTCGACCTCGGAGGTCTATGGCGATCCGCTCGTGCATCCGCAGCGTGAGGACTACTGGGGTCACGTCAACCCGGTCGGCCCGCGAGGCGTATACGACGAAGCCAAACGCTTTGGCGAAGCGATCACGATGGCGTACCATCGCGCCCACGGGATCGACACGCGCATCGTTCGGATCTTCAACACGTTCGGTCCACGCATGCGGTTGAACGACGGGCGCGCGATCCCCGCCTTCATGGGACAGGCGCTGACCGGCGCGCCGATCACGGTGTTCGGCGACGGCGCGCAGACGCGCTCGTTCCAGTACATCAGCGATCTCGTCGACGGTCTCTGGCGGTTGATGCAGGCGCCGGTCAACGAGCCCGTCAACATCGGCAACCCGCACGAGATGACGTTGCTCGACCTCGCCAAGCGCATCATCAGGCTCACCGGCTCGCGCAGTGAGATCGTGTTCCGCCCGCTGCCGATCGATGATCCCAAGGTCCGACAACCCGACATCAGCCGAGCGCGCTCGTTGCTCGGGTGGGAGCCGCGCGTGGACGTCGAGGAGGGGCTGCGGCTGACCGTCGACTGGTTCCAGGAGAAGCTCCGCTCGTGAGGGTTCTCGTCACGGGCGGCGCCGGCTTCGTCGGCTCCCACGTCGTCGATCGCCTGCTCGCCGACGGTCACACCGTGGACGTCGTCGACAACCTGGCCACGGGCCGGCGGGACCGGGTACCGGCTGCAGCGCGACTTCACGTGTGCGATTTGCGCGACGCGCGGCTCGACGACGTAGTCGCCGGGGTTCGGCCGGCCGTCGTCGTCCACGTCGCCGCCCAGGCTGCGGTCTCCCGCTCGGTGACCGACCCGCGCTTTGACGCGAGCGTCAACGTTCTGGGAACGATCGGCCTGCTGGAAGCGTGTCGCCGCGCCGGAGTCCGCCGGGCCGTCTACACGTCGACGGGGGGCGCCGGATACGGAGACACGGACGTCTTGCCAACCCCGGAAGACCATCCGCTCCGTCCCAGCTCACCCTACGGGGTGTCAAAGATCACCGCCGAGCGCTACCTCGAATGCTGGGCCGGGTTGACGGGGGGCCGCGCCTTGACCCTTCGGCTGGCGAACGTCTACGGCCCGCGGCAGGATCCCGCGGGCGAGGCCGGCGTCATCGCGATTTTCACGTCGCGACTGCTGTCGGGCGCGCCCTGCATCGTGAACGGCGACGGCGAGCAGACGCGCGACTACGTGTACGTCGGCGACGTCGCCGACGCGGTCGCGCGCGCGGTGTCGAGCCCAGACGTCGTCGGGGTCGCGAACATCGGCACCGGCGCGGAGACGACCGTCAACGAGCTCTATCGGCGGCTCGCCCAGCTGACGGAGGTGCGTCGCTCCGCCGAGCACGGGCCGGCGAAACCCGGCGAGCAGCGTCGCAGCCTGCTCGACGCGGCTCGCGCCAAGTCGCTGCTGGGGTGGAGCGCGACGACGCCGCTGGACCAGGGCCTCACCCAGACCGTCGCCTGGTTCCGAAAGGAGCTGAAACGATGATCGACGAAGAGCTGAAAGCGATCCTCGCGTGTCCGGCGTGCAAAGGGGACCTCCTCTTCGAGGAGACCCGGATCATCTGCCCCGCCTGTCGCAAGGCGTACCCGATTCGCGACGGGATCCCGGTGATGCTCATCAGCGAGGCCGAGGCCTGGTCGCCCGGTAGGTAGTGGCCGGACCCCCTCCCCTGCAGGCGGTCATTCTGGCCGGCGGCCAGGGAACGCGCCTGCGTCCGCTGACGCTCGCGCGCGCGAAGCCCGTCGTTCCGCTCCTCAACCGTCCCTTCCTCGCGTATCAGCTCGCGCTGCTACGGGCCCACGGCGTCACCGACGTCGTCCTGGCGTGCTCCTACCGCGTGGACGACGTACGCGCCGCCCTTGGCGACGCCGAGCATCTCGGTATCCGGCTCCGCTACGTCGTCGAAGACGACCCGCTCGGCACCGGCGGCGGTGTCCGCAACGCCGCCGATCTGGTCGCGGGGACGTTGTTCGTGCTGAACGGCGACATTCTCACCGACCCCGATCTGACCGAGATGCGCCGGTTCCACGAGACGCGCGGCTCGCGCACGACGATCTATCTGCAGCCGGTGCCGGATCCGCGTCAGTACGGGCTCGTCGAGACCGGACCCGACGGGCGGCTCCGCGCCTTCCGCGAGAAGCCGGCCGCCGACGAGGAGATCACGACCAACACGATCAACGCCGGCATCTACCTGATCGACGCCGAGCTCCTCTCGCGGATCCCGCGCGATCGCCCGAGCTCGATCGAGCGCGAGTTCTTTCCCGCGCTGATCGCCGACAACATCCCGTGCTTCGGCTGGTGCCCGACCGCATACTGGCGCGACATCGGCAATCCGTCGGCGTACCGCGCCGCCCAGCTCGACATGCTCCATGGTCGCGCGGCGATGCCGCTGGCGCCCCCCGGACAGCGCCGGGACGGGATCTGGCTCGACGGCGGCTCCACCGTCGACCCGGCCGCTCGGATCGTGCCGCCGGCCGTGGTCGGCGCGCGGGTCGTGCTGGGCTCGCGGTGTCGGGTCGGGCCCGGCGCCGTGATCGGCGACGGGACGCGCATCGGCCCGGACGCGCGCGTCGAGGGCGCGATCCTGTGGGAGCGGGTCGAGGTCGGCGCTGGCGCCGTGCTCCAGGATTGCGTGCTCGGCGCCGACGTGCGGATCGGCGACGGCGCGCGCGTGGGCCCCGATGTCGTGCTCGCATCCGGCACAACCGTTCCCGAGCGCGCGACGCTCACCGCCTGAGCGGCGACACGCGCGGTGCCGCCGACACCGAGCGCTGCGACCTCGCGTGTTAGACTGAGCCGATGGTCCTGAGTCGCATCCGCAATTTCTCGATCGTCGCCCACATCGACCACGGGAAATCGACCTTGGCGGACCGGCTCCTGTCCCTCACCGGGACGATGGACGCGAAGAAGGCGGTCGATCAGGTGCTCGACTCGATGGATCTCGAGCGCGAGCGCGGGATCACGATCAAGGCGCACACGGTGCGCCTGCTCTACCGGGCGCGCGACGGCCAGGAGTACACGCTCAACCTCATCGACACACCGGGCCACGTCGACTTCTCGTACGAGGTGTCGCGAGCGCTGGCGGCGTGCGAGGGCGCCCTCCTCATCGTCGACGCCGCGCAGGGGATCGAGGCGCAGACCCTGGCGAACTTCTATCTCGCCAGCGACGCGAACCTCGCCATCATCCCCGTCGTCAACAAGATCGACCTGCCGGCGGCCGACGTCGAGGGCACGCGCAACCAGATCACCGAGACGCTCGACCTCGACGGCACCGAGGCGCTCGCCATCTCGGCCAAGCACGGGACGGGCGTGCCCGAGGTGCTCGAGGCGATCGTCGCCCGCGTGCCGCCGCCGCAGGGCGACCCCGACGCGCCGCTCAAGGCCCTCGTCTTCGACTCGTACTACGACTCGTACCAGGGCGTGGTCGTCTACGTGCGCCTCACCGACGGCCGCGTGCGCCCGGGCACGCGCGTCTTGTTGATGTCGAACGGCCGGTCGTACGACGTCCAGCAGGTCGGCGTCTTCAGCCCGGACATGCGGCCGGTCGAGGAGCTGTCGGCCGGACAGGTCGGCTACCTGACCGCGTCGATCAAGCGCGTCGCCGACGCGAAGGTCGGCGAGACCATCACCGAGACCGCCCGGCCCACCGCGGCGCCCTTCCCGGGTTATCGCGACGCCAAGCCGATGGTCTTCGCGGGGCTCTACTCGATCGAGGACACCGACTACGAGGCGCTGCGCGACGCCCTCGAGAAGCTCCGGCTCAACGATCCGGCCTTCACCTACGAGCCCGAGACTTCGCTCGCGCTGGGCTACGGCTTTCGCTGCGGGTTCCTCGGCATGCTGCACATGGAGATCGTCCAGGAGCGCCTCGAGCGGGAGTTCGACCTGTCGCTGATCGTCACGGCGCCGAGCGTGCAGTACAAGGTCCTCACGACCGCCGGCGAGGTGCTCGACATCGACAACCCGTCCAAGCTGCCGCCTCCCGATCGGATCGAGCAGATGGACGAGCCCTACGTGAAGTCCTCGGTCTTCGTGCCGACCGAGTTCATGACCGCGATTTACAAGCTCGCTCAGGAGAAGCGCGGCGAGCATCGCTCGCTCGAGTATCACGGCAAGCGCGTGCACATCCGGTTCGACTTCCCGCTCGCCGAGATCGTCGTCGACTTCTACGACCGGCTCAAGTCGATCTCGAAGGGCTACGCGTCGTTCGACTACGAGCTCTCGGACTTCCGGCCGTCGGACCTCGTGAAGCTCGACATCTTGTTGAACGGCGACCCGGTCGACGCGCTCTCGGTCATCGTGCATCGCGACAAGGCGTACGAGAAGGGCAAGGCGCTGGTCGAGAAGCTGCGCGGGGTGATCCCGCGCCAGCTCTTCGAGGTCGCCATCCAGGCCGCGATCGGGAGCCGGGTCATCGCCCGCGAGACGGTCAAGGCCATGGGCAAGAACGTCACGGCGAAGTGCTACGGGGGCGACATCACGCGGAAGCGGAAGCTGCTCGAGCGCCAGAAGGAAGGAAAGAAGCGGATGAAGCAGGTCGGGAAGGTGGAAGTGCCTCAGGAAGCGTTCCTCTCGGTGCTCAAGAGCTGACCATGGACGAGCGGAAGATCGAGATCGAAGCCCATCCGGCGCTCCCGGCCGAGGCGGTCGAGCCGAAGCGCCGCCGGAAATCCATCGTTCGCGAGTACGCCGAGGCGATCGCGATCGCCGTGTTGCTGGCGCTCGTCATCCGGTCGCTCGTGGTGCAGGCGTTCACGATCCCGTCCGGCTCGATGATGGACACGTTGCTGGTCGGCGACTACATCCTGGTCAATAAGTTCCTGTACGGTCCCGAGCTGCCGCTGACCGAGCTGCACCTGCCGTCGCTGCGCGACCCGCACCGGGGCGACATCATCGTGTTCCGCTACCCCCAAGACGAAAAGCGTGACTTCATCAAGCGGATCGTCGCGACGCCGGGTGAGCGCGTGCAGGTCCGCGGCCATCAGATCCTCATCAACGGCAAGCCACTCAGCGAGTCCTACACGAAGTTCGCCGACTCCGGCGCGCGCGGCGGCGACGCCTACTGCGGGTACGCCTACGGCTGCGAGCCCACGATCGTGCCCCCCGACTCGTACTTCGTGATGGGCGACAACCGCGACAACTCTCAGGACAGCCGCTACTGGGGCTTCGTCAAGCGCGACAAGATCAAAGGTAAGGCCTTCCTCATCTACTGGTCGTGGGATGGCGACCGGCACTGGCTCCGCTGGTGGCGGCTGGCGAACTATATACCTTGACCGCCGGCTGTGATTGAGACTGGCGGGGCGCGCGAACGCCCTGTTGTTGTAGCGGGGTCCATGAGTCCGGCTCATACCGAGGGTGGCCTGAGACAGACGCGACCCGGCTCCGCATCCGCGGACAACCCTTCCGAACTGGCTCCGCTGTCGTCGACACTGGCCGACAATCCTCCCGAGTCGACGGAGCTGGGGTTCTACGTCCACGTCCCGTTCTGTGCGAAGCGGTGCGGCTACTGCAGCTTCAACACGGCGCCGCTCGAGGACGGCACGATGGCGCGCTACCTCGAAGCACTCCATCGCGAGATCGACCTCCTCGGCGGGATCGCGTGGTCGTCGCGCGTGCGGCTCTCGACGATTTTTTTCGGCGGCGGCACGCCCTCGCTGCTGGCCGCCGAAGAGCTGGGCGCCGTGCTCGCGCGGATCCGCGCCCGGTTCGACGTCGCCGCCGACGCCGAGGTCACGGTCGAGTGCAATCCCGAGAGCGTGACGCGCGACAAGCTCGCCGGCTACCGCGCGGCCGGCGTCAACCGGCTGAGCCTCGGCGTACAGTCGCTCGACGACTCGATCCTGCCCCGCCTCGGTCGGCTCCACGACGCGCGTGGCGCCCGCGTCGCCTTCGAGGCCGCCCGCGCGGCCGGCTGCGACAACCTGAGCGTCGACCTCATGTACGGCTTGCCGGGCCTCGACCCCGACGGCTGGACGCGCGCCGTCGAGGCGGTGCTCGATTGGGAGCCGGACCACCTCTCCGCCTACGGCCTGACGCTGGACGCCGGCAGCCTATGGGGCGCCGCTGGCGTCGAGGGCCTGCCGACCGAGGACACGCAGATCGACCAGTACTGGCGCCTGGCGCGCGCCGCGGCGGCGCGCGGCCTGGAGCACTACGAGATCTCCAACTACGCGCGGCCGGGCCGTCGCTCGCGCCACAACCAGATCTACTGGCGCGCCGCCGAATATCTCGCCGCCGGACCCGGCGCGTGCGGCTTCGTCGGCCGGCTGCGCTACGCGAACGTCAAGGCCACGCCGCGCTACTGCGAGACGCTCGCCGGCGGCGAGCTCCCGATCGCGTCCTCCGAGCATCTGTCGAAGGGGCAGCGCCTGGCCGAGCGGCTCATCCTCGGCCTGCGAACCGCCGACGGCATTCCCGCGGCGCTGCTCGAGACGCGGCTGGGGGGCGACGCCCGCCTCCGCGACCTTGTCGAGCGCTGGCGCGCTCGAGCGCTGCTGGTCGACGTCGACGACCGCGTGCGGCTCAGCGAGGCCGGGTTCCTCCTCTCCGACGCGCTCTTCGTCGAATTGCTATAATTTCGCCACAATGGATGCGCGACACCGCGACGTGCTCGTGGCCGTCATCCGCGAGTACGTCGACTCGACGGAGCCCGTCGGCTCTCGCGTGCTGGCCCGCCGCCACTTCCCGAATCTCTCGGCGGCGACGCTCCGGAACGTCATGGCCGACCTCGAGGAGATGGGCTACCTCGTCCAGCCGCACACGAGCGCGGGGCGCGTGCCGACCGACAAGGCCTATCGCTTCTACGTGGAGTCCTTCCCGCCGCCGAGCTCGAAGGGCGTCCGGCCCGGCGATACGCTGCCGCCGCGCCCCTCCGGCATCGACGGCTTCATGGAGCGGACGTCCACGCACTTGTCGACCGCGACGAAGCTGACGGGCCTACTGCTGGCGCCGCCGCTCCAGCAGACGACCCTGGCACGGGTCGACCTGATCCCGCTCGAGGACGACCGCGCGCTCGCGGTGCTCGTGACCGACGCGGGCTGGGTCACCGCGCGGGCGGTGACGCTCGATCCGACGCTCGGCGCCGACGAGGTGCGCGCGATCGGACGCGAGCTGAACCGCCGCTACCGCGGCCGAACCGTGCGGGACGTCGTCGACATGGAAGCGGAGCCCAGCGATCCGCTCGACACCCTGCACATTCGGGCTCGCGCGGTCACCGAGCAGATCGTCGCGGTGCTGCGGGATCGCACGCTCTACGTCAGCGGCGCGATCAACATGCTCGACCATCCCGAGTTCCTGAACCTCGAGACGACGCGCGAGCTGCTCCGGACTTTCGAGCAGAAGGAGCGGCTGGCCGACCTGATGACCGAGCTCGCCGCCGGCGAGGGCGTGAACGTGACGATCGGCGAGGAGAATCCCGTCGCCGAGATGCGCGAGTGCACCATGATCACCTCCACCTATCTCTACCGCGACCAGGTCATCGGGATCCTCGGCGTCGTGGGTCCGCGCCGCCTGCCGTACCCCGAAGTCATCTCGATCGTCAACGAGACGGCTCGTCACGTCACTGACGCTCTCTCGCGCGTCCGTCAGGACTTGTACCTGCCGTCCTAGCGCTTGAGGCCCCCGGGGGGGGGCGGGCCGGGGAGCGGGGAGGGTGCCTCCCGGGATCTGACGACCATCAATGCTCTGAGTAGAGGGCTGAGCTTCTTCGCGCGATCAATGCTGCCTACACAGATCCCGGGAGGCACCCTCCCCGCTCCCCGGCCCGCCCCCCCGCCGGCTTCGCTCTTGGGCGCTGCTATAATTCATCTGTTATGGACGAGTCGAACGTGCGTGACCGTGAGCCTGTCGAGTCCGATCCCGCTGCGGAGGCGCCGGCCGAGACGGTCGAGGAGCTCAGACGGCAGGTCGAGGAGAAGCAGGACAGGCTGCTGCGGGCCCTCGCCGACGCGGAGAATTTCAAGCGGAGGACACTGCGGGAGCGGGACGAGTCCGTCCGCTACGCGAACGAGTCGCTCCTTCGCGATCTCATCCCGGTGCTCGACAACCTAGACCGCGCCCTCGGGGCGGCGCGCGCGGCCGGCGGCCCCGAGGGCGTCGTAGGGGGCGTCGAGCTGATCCAACGCGAGCTCCTCAAGGTGCTGGAGCGCGCCGGCGTCACGCGCTACTCGGCGCTCGGTCAGCCCTTCGACCCCACGCGGCACGAGGCGATCGCCCGTGTGGTCAGCGCCGACGCCAAGCCCGGCACCGTGGTCGCCGAGACGATGCCCGGCTACCTGCTGCACAACCGCGTGCTTCGCGCCGCGCTCGTGTCCGTCGCCGCCGCGCCGGACGGAGACAACTGACTCCGGTGGCGCGCGACTACTACGAGGTCCTCGGCGTCGCGCGCAACGCCGGCGAGGCCGAGATCAAGAAGGCGTATCGCCAGCTTGCGATGCAGTATCACCCCGACCGCAACCGCGGCAACAAAGACGCCGAGGAGCGGTTCAAAGAGGTGAACGAAGCGTACGCCGTCCTGTCCGATCCGGACAAGCGTGCCCACTTCGACCGGTTCGGCACCGCCGGCCCGGGTGTGGGTCCCGGGTTCGGCGACACGGGATTCGGCACCCTCTTCGAGGACATCTTCGAGAACTTCTTCTCCGGCGGGCGCCGCGGGCGTGGGTCCCGGGCCGCGCGCGGTGAGGATCTCCAGTACGAGCTGAAGATCACCCTCGAGGACGCGGCGGCCGGGCTCGAGACCAAGATCCAGATCCCGCGTCTCGAGCGCTGCGAGGCGTGCTCCGGGAACGGGGTCGAGCCGGGTAGCCGCCTGGAGACCTGCGACATGTGCCGCGGCGCCGGCGAGGTCCGGCGCAATCACGGCTTCCTGACGGTGGCGCAGACTTGCCCCAAGTGCCACGGCGCGGGCCAGCTCAACCGCTCGCCGTGCAAGGAGTGCCGGGGCGAGGGCCGGCGGCGGGCCGAGCGGCTCCTGAGCGTCAAGATCCCCGCCGGGATCGAGGACCGGATGCAGCTGCGCATCAGCGGCGAGGGCTCCGGCGGGCTCGGCGCGGGGCCGTCGGGCGATCTCTACGTGGTCGTGCGCGTGCTCGAGCACGAGATCTTCACCCGTCAGGCCGCCGACCTCCTCTGCGACCTGCCGCTGTCCTTCACCAATCTGGCCCTGGGCCACGAGGTCGACGTGCCGGTGCTGGGCGGTATGACCACGCTGAAGATCCCCGCGGGGACGCAGCCCAACGAGGTGCTGCGCATGCGCGGCAAGGGCATGCCGCACCTGCGTCAACGCGGGCACGGCGACGCCTGTTATCGCGTCGTGCTCGAAGTTCCGCAGAAGCTCAACGCGCGGCAGCGCGAGGCGCTCGCGAGCTTCGAGGCGGCCTCGAAGGACGAGCGCGGGCCGCTCGCGACGGCGTTCTTCGAGCGGGTGAAGAAGCTCTTCGGCTAGGTCCATGGCCTCCCCGATTTCCAGGCACGCCTCGACCGGCGGGGCCCCAGCCCCGCGACGACCTGCGGCGCGCATTGGCTACTGGGAGCTCACCATCGGCGTCCCCAGAGAGCTCTCCGAAGGGCTCACGAACCTCGCGTGGGAGCTCGGCGCGCTCGGAGTCGTCGAGGAAGAGCGCCCGGGCAGCGGCGCCACGCTCCGCGCCTTCTTTCCCGAGACGATCGCGGCGAGCGCGCTCGAGGACAGCGTGCGCCGCTACCTCGACGGGCTCGCCGAGCTCGGCTTCGAGCCGGTGCGCGACCTGCGCGTGGCGGCGCTGGCCGACGAGAACTGGGCCGAGGCCTGGCGCGCCCACTTCACACCCCGGCCCGTCGGGCAGAGCCTCCTCATCGTCCCCCCCTGGGACGAGCGACCCGCAAACGGGCGAATCGTAATCACGATCGAGCCCGGGCGCGCGTTCGGGACGGGGCACCACGGAACTACCGCCGGCTGTCTCGAGGCGCTCGAAGCGGTCGTCGAGCGCGACCGGCCATCGCGGATGATCGACGTCGGCACCGGGTCGGGCATCCTGGCGATCGCGGCCGCGCGGCTGGGGGTCGGCACGGTCCTCGCGGTCGACGACGACCCTGACGCCGTCGCGTGCGCGATGGCGAACGCCGCCCGTAACCACGTCTCCGACCGCGTGCGCTGCGTCCTGGCAGACGCGGCGGGTCTTCGAGAGCCTCGCGTGCCGCTGCTGGTCGCCAACCTGCTCTCGGCCGCTCATCGACGGCTCGCCGCCCAGTACCGGCGCTCCCTGAGCGCGGACGGAACATTGCTCCTCGGCGGCATCCTCGACGGCGAGGCGGCCGCCGTCGTGGCGGCGCTGGCCGATCACGAGCTCGTCCACCGCGCGTCGTTCTCGGTGGAGGGCTGGACGACGCTCGAGCTCCGTGCGCCGCTTCACCATCGCGCCTGAGCGGATCCGCAGCGGGCGCGTCCTTTTCGACCGCGACGAGTCGCGCCATCTCGCGCGCGTCCTCCGGCTCCGGTCGGGCGACACGGTCCTCGCCGCCGACGGCGCCGGGCACGAGTACACGGTGCGTCTGGAGACGGTCGGCGACGAGGCGACGGGCACGGTGCTCGGGGTGAGCACGAACGAGCACGAGTCTCCGATCCGGATCACCCTCGTCCAGGCCGTCCCCAAGGGCGACAAGATGGAGTCGATCGTGCGGGCCTCCACGGAGCTCGGCGTGACCCGCGTCGTCCCGGCGCTGACGGCCCGCACCATCGTAGCGCTCGACCCCAGCCGCTGGCGGGAGCGTGCTCGGCGCTGGCAGCGCATCGCGAAGGAAGCGGCCAAGCAGTGCGGCCGCGCCGTGGTTCCCGCGGTCGACGTGCCCCGCGCCCTCGATCAGGGGCTGGAGCTCGCCGAAGCCGCTGATGTCCGGCTCTGCCTCTGGGAGGGTGTTGCTCATGTCGCCGCCGGCGGGCAGGGCGGGGGGGAGGCTCGCGCGCTCGGCACGACACTCGCCGCGAGCCTCCCCCCCGCCCTGCCCGCCGGCTCCCACATCTGTCTTCTCATAGGACCGGAGGGCGGGTTGACGCTGGAGGAGGTCGAGGCTGCGCGGGCTCGCGGCTGGACGATCGTCGGCGCCGGGCCGCGGATTCTGCGAACCGAGACGGCCGGTCCGGCGATCATCGCGGTGCTCCAGGCGCGCTACGGCGATCTCGGGGCCGCCGGTTGAGCGCAAGCGCCGCCGGCTGGGAGCATTTCGAGACCGAGGCCGACGTGGGTGTTCACGCCTGGGCCGCGACCCGGGGGGCCGCGTTCGCGCAGGCGGCGCTCGGCGTGTTCGCCCTGATCGTCAGACCCGAGGAAGTCGAGGAGCGCGAGCAGCGTGAGGTTCGAGCGCAGGCGGATTCGCCCGAGCGCTTGCTCGTGGCCTGGATCAACGAGTGCCTCTACGTGCACGAGATCGAGGGCATCGTCGTGCGCCAGGTGGAAGTCGACGCGTGTACGGAGACCGTCGTCCACGGCGTCCTCCGCGGGGAGGAGGTCGACGCCGGCCGCCACCAGCTCGGGACCGTCGTCAAAGCCGCGACCCTTCACCGGGTGTCCGTGACCGAGTCGGCCGGCCGTCACGAGGTCCGAGTGATCGTCGACGTCTGATGTCTCGCATCCGAGACGCGGGGTCGATCAACGCGTGTCATCCACGCCACCCGGCCACGCCGCGGTCTCGCAAGAGCTCTTAATAACCAGACACTTGCGGCATCGGGCGTTCGTGGCACTGCCGTTGCTAATTTCCGGCTGGGTCGCTATGCGTCAGCACACCATTCGAAAGCCGGTCAGCATCGAAGGCGTCGGTCTGCACTCGGGCAAGGTCGCCCGTGTGACCGTCTCGCCCGCGCCCCCCGACGCGGGCGTCGTGTTCAAGGAGCGGGCGACCGGCGAGCGGATCCCGGCCAGGCCCGAGAGCGTCGTCAACTCGCACTACGCGACGACACTGGGCGCGAACGCGACGCGCATCCAGACCGTCGAGCACCTCATGGCGGCGGCGGCCGGGCTCGGCATCGACAACATCGAGATCGAGGTGGACGGGCCCGAGATTCCCGCGCTCGACGGCAGCGCGAAGCCCTTCGTGGCGCTACTCGCGTTCGCGGGTCGCGTGCAGCAGTCCGCGCGGCGCCGGATGCTGTCGCTTCCGTGTCCGCTGCGGGTGGGCGGCGCCGGACGGTGGATTCACATCGTGCCGTCCGACACGCTCCGGATCAGTTACACGCTGGACAACGACCATCCGGCGATCGGGACGCAGGTCCTCTCCTGGTCGCCGAGTGAGCGGTCGTTCGTCGAGGAGTTCGCCCCGGCCCGGACGTACGGCTTCCTCCGCGACCTCGGGCTCATGCGGAAGAACGGCCTGGCGCGCGGCGGCTCGCTCGACAACGCGATCGTGCTCGGCAATAGCGGCGCGCTGAACGGGCTGCGCTACCGCGACGAGTTCGTCCGCCACAAGATCCTGGACCTGCTCGGCGATCTGGCGCTGCTCGGCCGGCCCCTTCGCGCGCACGTCATCGCGCGCAACGGCGGCCACGCCCTCAACCTCGAGCTGGTGCTCGCAGTTCAGCGCGCGGCGGGGCTCGAGCGCCGGGCCGCGGCGACCGCCTCGGCGACGGCGGCCGAGGAGGCGGCCCGGGAGGCCGCGCAGCGCGAGGGCTTCGTCCCGGCGCCCGGTCTCGTCACGATCTAGGCTGCTCTCCCGGCCGTCCGCCGTCTCGGATTTGCCACGCGTGTCTCGCATTTACCACGCTATAATTGCGCGGTTCGCCGTATGCGCTCCCTGTGGTTCCCTGGTCATCTCGTCGCGGCCGCGCTGGCGCTCGCCGTCGCCGCGCCGGCGCGCGCCGAGTTGCGCATCAGCGACCTGGACGTCTTCCTCAACGACCATGAGGTGACCGTCCACGTCGTGTTGCTGGGGGCCTTGCCCGAGGCGCTGAACGAGGGCATCCAGAGCGGCATCCCGGCGCACATCCGTCTCGTCATCGAGCTCTGGCAGTATCAGCGGATGGCGCGCGACCGCATGCTGACCTCGAAGACGATCGAGCGCTCGCTCTCCTACAACGTGGTCACCCGGGAGTTCAAGGTCGCGGCGGTCAAGGGCGAGACCCGCCCCGTCTTTACCACCCGCGACCAGCGGGACGCTCAGCGGGTCCTCTCCGACATCCGGGGGGTGAAGATGACCCCCGCGGCGACGCTCGACCCGGCCGCGGTGATCTACGTCAGGGTCCAGGCCGAGACGGCGCTGAACGGCGAAAACACCTTCGTGGCCCGGATGAACGGCACCGCGGAGCAGACCGAGCGGCAGTCCGACTACCGCACGATCCAGCGGGTGCAATAGTGCCCCTTCTGAGCGAAGAGAACCGGCGCAAGCGGAACCTGGTCATCCTGGCCGGCTTCGTCCTGCTGGTCGGCACGGCGAACCTCCTGGACGTCGGAGTCTACGCACCGGAACTGCCGCTGGCGTCCAACATCGCGGTCTTCGCTCTGTTGAACCTGAACCTGATCGTGCTGCTGCTGCTCGTGCTGCTCCTGCTGAGGAACCTGGTCAAGCTCTGGTTCGAGCGGCGCGAGAAGGTGATCGGCGCCCAGTTCAAGGCCAAGCTCGTGCTGGCGTTCCTCTCGCTCTCCCTGATCCCGTCGACCTTGATCTTCCTGATCGCCTCCAACTTCATCAACAAGTCGATCGAGGGCTGGTTCAAGCCGCAGGTCGAGCGCCCGCTGGATCAGGCCCTCGCGGTCGCGCAGACGTATTACGGCAACCTCGAGCGCACGGCGCTGCGCCACGCGCAGCAGATCAGCCGGGTGGTCGATCGCGAGGGGCTCCTGGCCGAGGACCGTCGCCAGGCGCTGGCGACGTACCTCGTCGATCAGCAAGACCGTCTCGGGCTCAGCGCGATCACGGTCTTCGGCGCCCAGGGGCAGGAGCTGGTCCACGTCAAGGATCCGATCCTCGGGGACCTGGCGACCCGCGAGGTCAACGAGGCGCAGCTTCGCCAGGGCGCCGCCGGCCAGGAGCTCACCACGGTGCGCGAGCTCTCGTCCGGCGACCTCGTCGAGGCGGTGGTCCCGATCTGGACGACGCGCGGGGGACAGCGCACCGTCGTGGGCGTCGTCGTGGTGGGCACGCACGTCACCGAGCGCCTCGAGGCGCGGGTGCGCGCCATCTCGCAGGCGTTCCGCGAGTACAAGCAGCTCAAGCTCCTGAAGACGCCGATCAAAGGCATCTACATCCTGCTGTTCCTGCTGATGACCCTCATCGTGGTGTTCTCGTTCACGTGGTTCGCCCTCTACCTCGCGCGCGGGATCACCGGACCGATCCAGCAGCTCGCGGAGGGCACGCGGGAGGTCGCCGCCGGCAACCTCGCTTACAAGGTCGAGGCGCGCGGCGACGACGAGATCGGCCTGCTGGTCAACTCGTTCAACCGCATGACCGACGATCTGGGCCGCTCCAAGCGGCAGCTCGAGGAGGCCTACCTCGACCTGTCCGACAAGCACACTGAGCTCGAGGATCGGCGACTCTACATCGAGACGGTCCTCGAAGCGATCACCACCGGCGTGGTCTCGTTCGATCCGCTGGGGCGCCTGACGACGATCAACCGGGCCGCCGCCCGGATGCTCGGCGTGAACCAGGCGACCGCCGCGGGTCGCCTCCTCGAGGAAGTGTTCGCCGGACCCGCGCTGCAGCCCGTGGTCGTCCAGGTGCAGCGCATGCGGCGGCCCAACGCGGCCAGCGCCGAGCTCGCGGTGCAGCTCAGACGCGCCGGCGCCACGCTCTCACTCGTCGCGTCGGCGACGGCGCTCCGCGGCCCCGACAACGAATACGCGGGCACCGTGGTGGTGCTCGACGACCTGACCGAGCTCCTGAAGGCCCAGCGCGTCGCGGCCTGGCGCGAGGTCGCGCAGCGGATCGCCCACGAGATCAAGAATCCGCTGACGCCGATCCAGCTCTCCGCGCAGCGGCTCCGCCGGCGGCTGGCCCGCACGGCGGGCGAGGAGCAGCTCGTGCTCGAGGCGACCCAGACCATCATCCACGAGGTCGACGGGCTCAAGCGGCTGGTCGACGAGTTCTCGCGCTTCGCGCGCATGCCGGTGCTCGCCCCGCGCCCGACCGACGTGCGGCAGCTGATCGACAGCGTGGCGATCCTCTACCGCGAGTCGCATCCGGCGCTGTCGATCACGACGCGGCATCCCGACGATCTGCCGCTGCTCGAGGTCGACCCGGACCACATCAAGCGCGCCGTGCTGAACCTGGTCGACAACGCCGTCGAAGCCGTCGGCGGCACCGGCGACGTCAGGGTCGAGACGGTCCACGTGGCCGAGACCGGACACGCGCGCATCATCGTGGCCGACAACGGGCCGGGCATCAGCGCCGAGGACAAGGAAAAGCTCTTCCTGCCCTACTTCTCGACGAAGGTCGCCGGGATGGGCCTCGGGCTCCCGATCGTCCACGAGATCGTGAGCGAGCACGGCGGCACGATCTGGATCGAGGACAACGAGCCCAAGGGCACCCGCTTCGTCATCGAAGTCCCCGTCTCCCGCGCCGGCGTGACGGTGGAAGCCTGACATGGCGCAAGAACAGGTCTCCCGCGTCTACATATTCGCGCGCGCAAGCGCGACCGCCGAGGCCTGATATGCGGGGCGGCCGCGCTCACAACCGAAACCTTGTCGCGCGCGTCAGCGCGCTTGTGACGGGGGCACCCCTCCGAGGACGGACATGGCCGGCGAGCATATACTGATCGTCGACGACGAGCCGGCCATCCGGTCGACGCTCCGCGATGTCCTGGAAGACGAGGGCTATCGCGTGTCGGCCGTCGGCGGCGGCGCCGACGCGCTGCGGTTCTTCGCCGACGAGCTGCCCGACGTGACCTTCCTCGACATCTGGATGGACCGGATGGACGGCCTCGAGACTCTCGCCGAGATCAAGCGGATGCGTCCCGAGGCGGTGGTGGTCATGATCTCCGGCCACGGTACGATCGAGACGGCCGTCAAGGCGACGCGTCTAGGCGCCTACGACTTCGTCGAGAAGCCGCTCTCGCTCGAGAAGATCCTGGTCACGGTGAGCCGCGCTCTCGAGCACGCCCGGCTCGAGCGCGAGAACGCGGCGCTCCGCGCGGGCTTCGAGCAGCGGGCGGAGATCGTCGGCGAGAGTGCGGCGATGCGTGCGCTGCGCGAGCAGATCGCGACCGCGGCGCCCACCACCGGCCGCGTGCTGATCCACGGCGAGAACGGCAGCGGCAAGGAGCTAGTGGCGCGGGCCATTCACGTGCGGTCGGCGCGCCGCGAGCGCTCCTTCGTCGAGGTCAACTGCGCCGCCATCCCCGAGGAGCTGATCGAGTCCGAGCTGTTCGGCCACGAGAAGGGCGCGTTCACCGGGGCGCTGGCGCGTCGCCGCGGGAAGTTCGAGCTCGCCGACGGCGGTACGCTCTTCCTCGACGAGATCGGCGACATGAGCCTGAAGACCCAGGCCAAGGTCCTGCGCTCGCTCGAGGAGCAGGCGTTCGAGCGCGTCGGCGGCAAGGACACGCTCCGGGTGGACGTCCGCGTGATCGCCGCCTCGAACCGCGACCTGGCGGCCCTGATCCGCGAGGGCCAGTTCCGCGAAGACCTCTACTACCGGCTGAACGTCATCCCGATCGAGGTCCCCGCGCTGCGCACGCGCAAGGACGACATCCCGGCCCACGTGAGCCACTTCATCGCGCAGTTCTGCGCCGAGAACGGCAAGCGCGCGAAGGCGCTCTCCAGCGAGGCGCTCGGCTACTTCCTGGCCTACGACTGGCCCGGCAACGTGCGCGAGCTGCGCAACATGGTCGAGCGGCTCGTCATCATGGCGCCGGGCGACGTGATCACGGCCGACGACCTGCCGGCGCCGCTGCGCCCGAAAGAGGCGGCGCCGCCCGCGGGCGAGGCGCGCGACCGCTCGCTCAAGGACGCGCGCGACAACTTCGAGCGCGCCTACATCCTCGTGGAGCTCCGCGCCAACGACGGGAACGTGACGCGCACCGCCGAGCGCCTCGGCATCGAGCGCAGCCACCTCTACCGGAAGCTCAAGGCCTACAACATCAATCCCCCGAAGCGCGACGCCTGAGCGCGCGGAGCGCCTGACCTGCTCGACCTTATCTTGCGAACCTGCCGCCTGCCCGATCGGGCCGAGCCCGTCGACCTCGCGATCGCCGGCGGGCGCATCCGCGAGGTGGGCGCGGCGAGCGGGCCGGCGCGCGAGACGATCGACGTCGCCGGGCGGCTCGTCACGCCCGGGCTCGTCGACTCGCACATGCATCTCGACAAGGCGCTGCTGACCGAGCGCGTCGCCGGCTCGGCCGAGACGGCCGCCGAGGCCATCCGCCTCACCGGCGCGGCCAAGCGCGCCTTCACCGCCGCCGACATCGCCGGCCGCGCCCGGCGCGTGCTCGACCTGGCCGTCGCCGCCGGCACGACCGCGATGCGCGCGCACGTCGAGGTCGACCCCATCGTCGGCCTCATGGGCATGGGGGCGATGCTCGCGCTCAAGCGCGAGTACGCGCCCGCCGTCGACCTCCAGCTCTGCGCCTTCGCCCAGGAGGGCATCCTCCAGGCGCCGCCGACCGAGACCTTGCTCCGCCGCGCCCTCGAGATGGGCGCCGACCTCATCGGCGGCTGCCCGTACAACGACACCGACGCGCGCCGCCACATCGAGGTCGTCTTCGCACTGGCCGCCGAGTTCGGGGTCGACGCCGACTTCCACGTCGATTTCAGCGACGAGCCCGAGCACCTGCACGTGCGCGAGATCGTGCGCCAGACGATTCGCGCCGGCTGGCAGGGCCGTGTCGCGGCCGGCCACCTGACCGAGCTGGCGGCGCTGCCCGGCCCCGAGCAGGCTGCGCTGGTCGCGGAGCTCGCCGCCGCTCGCATCGGTGTGATCAGCCTTCCGCTGACCGATCTCTACCTCATGGGCCGGCGCGACGAGCTCAACGTCCGTCGCGGCTTGACGCCCATCCGCCGCCTGCTGGAGGCCGGCGTTCCGGTGGCGCTGGCCTCCAACAACGTCCGGAATCCGTTCACGCCGATCGGCACGGCTGACCCGGCGCACCTGACGTTCGTCGCCGCCGTCGCCGCCCACATGGGCACCCGTGACCTGATGCGCGATCTCGTGGCCACGGTCACGACCCATCCGGCCCGCATCCTCAATCTCCGCGACTACGGCTGCGGCGCCGGCTGCCGGGCCGATCTGGTGGTGTGGGAGTGCGAGCGGCTGGACGAGATCGTGATGGCCCTCCCCCCACGGCGCCTCGTGGTGAAGGGGGGCCGGGTCAGCGTCGAGCACGAGCGGCGGATCGTCGAGCGGTGGCGCTCCGACGACGCGTCGCGCGCCCCGTCGGGTTGACACGGGCGAAGGTCGCCGTGTAGAGTGACTGAAGATCAGTTCGGGAGCTTTCCTTTAAGCGCGCCCGGAGAGGCCCGCAAGGAGAGAAGATGAGCAGCTCCGCACCCCGCCATCGCGAGAAGGCGCAGGTTCTCGACGAGGCCGCGCTCGACCGGGCCCTCACCCGCATCTCCCACGAGATCCTCGAGAAGAACGGCGGCGCCAAGGATCTGGCGTTCGTCGGCCTCCGCACGCGCGGGGTGAGTCTCGCGCACCGGCTGGCCGCGAAGATCGCCCAGATCGACGGGACGAGCCTTCCAGTCGGGACGCTCGACATCACCCTCTACCGGGACGACCTCGGCATGCGCGGCACCCCCGTGATCCGCGGGACCGACATTCCGTTCTCGATCAAGGACAAGACGGTGATCCTCGTCGACGACGTCCTCTTCACCGGCCGCACGATCCGCGCGGCGCTCGACGCGATCATCGACCTCGGCCGGCCGACCGCGATCCAGCTGGCGTGCCTCATCGATCGCGGTCACCGCGAGCTGCCGATACGCCCGGACTACGTCGGGAAGAACCTGCCGACCTCGCGCCGCGAGAGCGTGGCCGTGCGCCTGCGGGAGCATGACGGTGAAGACCGCGTCGTCATCGAAGAACCCGAGGAGGCCTGAGTATGGGCTGGACGCGCAAGGATCTGCTCTCGATGCGCGAGCTCGATGCCGGCGAGATCACCCTGCTCGTAGACACCGCCGCGTCGCTCCAGGAGATCGCCTCGCGCGACATCAAGAAGGTCCCGGCGCTTCGCGGCAAGACGGTGGTCAACCTGTTCTACGAATCGTCTACGCGGACGCGCACGTCGTTCGAGATCGCCGGTAAGTGGCTCTCCGCGGACGTGATCAACTTCTCGGCGAGCGGCTCGAGCGCCAGCAAGGGTGAGAGCTTCATCGACACGGCGAAGAACATCGCCGCGATGAGCCCCGACGTCGTCGTGGTCCGCCACTCGTCGGCCGGCGCCGCCGACCTGCTCGCGCGCGAGCTTCCGTGCTCGATCGTGAACGCGGGGGACGGGGCGCACGAGCACCCGACCCAGGCGCTGCTCGATCTGGTGACGATCCGCGAGAAGAAGGGCCACTTCGACGGTCTCCACGTGGCGATTGTCGGCGACATCGCCCACAGCCGGGTCGCGCGCTCCGACATCCACGGCATGCGCAAGCTCGGCATGACCGTCACCGTGGCGGGCCCGCCCACGCTCATCCCGCCGTTCGTGCAGGAGCTCGGCGCGAAGGTGAGCTACCGGCTCGAGGACGCCATCGGCGACGTGGACGTGATCATGATGCTCCGCCTGCAACAGGAGCGCATGACCGCGGGGCTGATCCCCTCGCTCCGGGAGTACGCGCGCTACTGGGGCCTCACGCTCGACAAGCTGGCGAAGCACGCGCGGCCCGACGTGCTGATCATGCATCCCGGCCCCGTCAACCGCGGTATCGAGCTGGCGCCCGAGGTCGCCGACGGCCCCTACTCGGTCATCCTCGATCAGGTGTCGCGCGGCGTGGCGGTGCGCATGGGCGTCCTGCTCCTGCTCGCCGGCCGCAAGGGCGGAGAGGCCGCATGAGCCTCATGATCCGGAGCGGCCGGGTGATCGATCCGGCGAACAACGTCGACGCGGTCCAGGACGTTCTGGTCGAGAATGGCAAGATCTCGCGGCTCGGGCGGTGCCTCGAGGCGCCCGCCGGCGTCGAGGTCGTCGACGCGACGGGCAAGATCGTCTGCCCCGGGTTCATCGACATGCACGTGCACCTGCGCGAGCCCGGGCAAGAATACAAGGAGACGGTCGCGACGGGCACGCGGGCGGCCGCCGCCGGCGGGTTCACCGCCGTGTGCTGCATGGCGAACACGAGCCCCGTTAACGACAACGGCGCGGTGACGGACTACATCCTCGCCAAGGCGAAGGTCGAAGGCCTCGTGCGCGTCTATCCGATCGGCGCCGTCACGCGTAATCTCCGCGGCGAGGCGCTCGCCGAGTTGGCCGAGCTCGCGGAGTCGGGCTGCGTCGCCTTCTCGGACGACGGCAAATGCGTCATGAACGCCGGCCTCTACCGCCGCGCCATGGAATACACGCTGCCCTTCGGTGCGCCGATCATCAGCCACGCCGAGGACTCCACCCTGAGCGCGGGCGGCTCGATCAACGAAGGCGTCGTCTCCACCGAGCTCGGCCTGCCGAGTCAGCCCTCGGCGGCCGAAGACGTGATGGTCGCCCGCGACATCCTGCTGGCCGAGCTGACCGGCGCCCACGTCCACATCGCGCACGCCTCCACCGCCGGCACGGTGCGCCTCGTGCGCGACGCGAAGGCGCGCGGGATCCGCGTCACCGCCGAGGTCACGCCGCACCATCTGGTCCTGACCGAGGACGCGGTGCGGAGCTGGGACGCCAACACGAAGATGGCGCCGCCGCTCAGGACCAAGCGCGACGTCGAGGCGCTGATCGAGGGCCTCGCCGACGGCACGATCGACTGCATCGCGACCGACCACGCCCCGCACGCCCTCTCCGAGAAGGAGGGCGAGTACGATCACGCCGCCTTCGGCATCGTCGGGCTCGAGACGGCGGTGGCGGTGGTGCTCGACCGGCTGGTGCGGTCCGGCCATTTGCCGCTCGCGACGCTGATCGCGCGGTGGAGCCGGGATCCGGCGCGGCTGCTCAGCCTGCCCGGCGGAACGCTCTCGGTCGGGGCGCCGGCCGATATCACCGTCCTGGACCTCGACGCGGACACCACCGTCGACCCGGCGCGGTTTCACTCGCGGAGCCGGAACACGCCGTTCGGCGGCTGGCAGCTTCGCGGCGGTCCGTGGATGACAGTGGTGGGCGGCACGATCGCCCGAGTCGACCCGAGATGAAGCCCGCCTGGCTCGTGCTTCGCGACGGCCGCACGTTCAGAGGCCGATCGCTCGGAGCGGTAGGAGAGGCATCGGGTGAAGTGATCTTCAATACCGCCATGCAGGGGTATCAGGAGATCCTCACCGATCCGTCTTACAGAGGGCAGATCGTGGCGATGACGTACCCGATGATCGGCAACTACGGGGTCAACGAGGAGGACGTCGAGTCGCGCCGGCCGTGGGTCAACGGATTCATCGTCAAGGAAGCGTCGCCGGTCGCGTCGAACTTCCGCTCGGGCGCGAGCCTCGACGCGTACCTCGCGCGGCACGGGATCGTGGGGATCCAGGACATCGACACGCGCGCGCTGACGCGTCACCTACGCGATCGAGGCGCCCAGGACGGCATCATCTCTTCGGTCGTGACCGATCCGGCGCCGCTCCTCGAGCGCGCGCGGGCTCTGCCGGGGCTCGTGGGCCGCGACCTGGTGGCCGAGGTCACCGCCGACGCGCCGTACACGTGGTCCGAGGGCGGCTGGGAGCTTTCGCGCGGCTACGTCGCGCCGCCGCCTCCGCGCTTCAAGGTCGTCGCGTACGACTGCGGGATCAAGTTCAACATCCTGCGCCAGCTCCGCACGATCGGCTGCGACGTGACCGTCGTGCCGGCCTCGACGACGACCGCCGACGTGCTCGCCGCGAAGCCCGACGGCGTGTTCATCTCCAATGGGCCGGGGGATCCCGAGGGTGTGCCCTACCTGATCGACTCGGTGCGTGGGCTTCTGGGACGCGTGCCGACCTTCGGCATCTGTCTCGGGCACCAGATCCTCGGTCTGGCGGCCGGCGGGCGGACGTACAAGCTGCCGTTCGGCCACCACGGCGCCAACCATCCGGTCAAGGACCTCGCAACCGGCAAGGTCGAGATCACCGCGCAGAACCACGGCTTCGCCGTCGACCCGGCGTCGGTGTCGGCGCGCGGGTGGGAGCCGACACACGCGAACCTCAACGACGGCACCTGCGAGGGGCTGCGCCACCGCGAGTGGCCCGTGTTCTCCGTGCAGTATCACCCGGAGGCGTCGCCCGGACCGCACGACGCCAATTACCTGTTCCACCGCTTCGCCGATCTCATGAGCCAGAAGGGAGGCTGACCTCGTCATGCCCAAGTACTTGATCTCGTACCGGAAGACCGAAGGGGGCGGCCAGAAACCCGAGTGGACGTCGTTCACCGCCCAGAGCGAGAGCTCGCTCGAGGCCCACGCGATCCGCGAGCGCGTCGACCGGCGGATGAGCGTGCTCGGCGAACAGCTCTGGGGCAGCGGTGAAGTCGCGTGGGTCGGCAACGGCCGGCTCGACGATGTCCTCTACCGCCGAGAAGAAGCGGCGCCGGAAACCTCGATCGTGTACGGGCTCGTGGAGGAATAGCTGCCCAAGCGCACCGACCTCCGGCGGATCCTGATCATCGGCTCCGGGCCGATCGTCATCGGTCAAGCGTGCGAGTTCGACTACTCGGGCACGCAGGGCTGCCGCGCGCTCCGGGAAGAAGGGTTCGAGGTCGTGCTGGTGAACTCGAATCCCGCGACGATCATGACGGACCCGGAGCTGGCGGACCGCACGTACATCGAGCCGGTGACGCCGGAGTACGTGGCGAAGATCATCGAGCGCGAGCGCCCGCAGGCGCTCCTGCCGACCCTCGGCGGCCAGACCGGCCTCAACATCGCCGTCGCGCTGGCGGAGGACGGTACGCTCGACCGCTTCGGCGTCGAGCTGATCGGCGCCAAGCTCGACGCGATCCGCAAGGCCGAGGACCGGGCGCTCTTCAAGCAGGCGATGGAGCGCATCGGCCTGGCGCTGCCGCGCTCGGGCCACGCCCGGAGCCTCGAGGAAGCGCGCACCATTGTCAGCAAGGTCGGCTACCCCGCCATCATCCGGCCCTCGTTCACCCTGGGCGGCACCGGCGGCTCGATCGCCTACAACCCCGACGAGCTCGAGAGCGCCGTGCGGTGGGGGCTCCAGACCTCGCCGGTCGGCACCGTCCTGGTCGAAGAGTCGGTGATCGGCTGGAAAGAGTTCGAGCTCGAGGTGATGCGTGACCTGGCCGACAACGTCGTCATCATCTGCTCGATCGAGAACGTCGACCCGATGGGCGTGCACACCGGCGACTCGGTCACGGTGGCGCCGGCGCAGACCTTGACCGACAAGGAATACCAGCTGATGCGCGACGCCGCGATCGCGATCATCCGCGAGATCGGCGTGGAGACGGGCGGCTCGAACATCCAGTTCGCCGTGAACCCCGCCGACGGGCGCCTGGTCGTGATCGAGATGAACCCGCGCGTGTCACGCTCCTCGGCGCTCGCGTCCAAGGCCACCGGCTTCCCGATCGCGAAGATCGCCACCAAGCTCGCCGTCGGCTACACGCTCGACGAGATCCGCAACGACATCACGCGGGAGACGCCGGCGTCGTTCGAGCCGGCCATCGACTACTGCGTGGTCAAGTTCCCGCGCTGGGCGTTCGAGAAGTTCCCCGAGGCCGATCGCACCCTGACGACCCAGATGAAGTCGGTCGGCGAGGTCATGGCCATCGGCCGCACGTTCAAGGAAGCGCTCCAGAAATCGATCCGCTCGCTCGAGCAGGACCGCTGGGCGCTGACCCTGGGCCGGCCGCTCGCCGACGACGAGCTCCGCCGGCTGCTGAGTGTCCCGAACCCGGACCGGATCTTCGCCATCGGCGACGCCTATCGGGCCGGGTTCACGACCGCCGAGATCCAGTCGTTGACCCGCATCGACCCCTGGTTCCTCGAGAACATCCGCGAGGTCGTGGAGTTCGAGCAGCAGATCGTCGCCGCCGCCGACGACCCGGAGGTGCTCCGGCGGGCCAAGCAGCTCGGCTTCGCCGACCGGCGCATCGCCGAGCTCACCGGCGCCACCGAGCCGGCCGTCCGCGCCGCCCGGCTTGGGCACGGGATCCGCGCGACCTTCAAGACGGTGGACACGTGCGCGGCCGAATTCGTCGCCCACACGCCGTACCTCTACTCGACCTACGAGGAGGAAGACGAGGCGCCGCCGACCGCGCGGCGGAAGGTGATCATCCTCGGCTCGGGACCGAACCGCATCGGCCAGGGGGTCGAGTTCGACTACTGTTGCGTCCACGCCGCCTTCGCGCTGCGCGACCTCGGCGTGGAGGCGATCATGGTCAACTGCAACCCGGAGACGGTCTCCACCGATTACGACACCTCCGATCGCCTCTACTTCGAGCCGTTGACCCTCGAGGACGTCCTCAACATCGTCGAGCGCGAGCGGCCGCTGGGCGTCGTGGTGCAGTTCGGCGGCCAGACGCCGCTCAAGCTGGCGGGGCCGCTGCGCGACGCCGGGGTGCCGATCCTGGGCACCACCCCCGACGCCATCGACCGCGCCGAGGACCGGCAGCGCTTCAACGCGCTGATCGCCGAGCTTGGGCTCAACCAGGCGGCCGGCGCCACGGCGCGCTCGCTGTCGGAAGCCGAGACCATCGCCGCCTCGATCGGCTTTCCGGTGCTGGTCCGCCCGTCCTACGTGCTCGGCGGGCGCGCCATGCACATCGTCCACGACGACGAAGACCTCCGCGAGTTCGTCGCCGAAGCGGTACGCGTGTCGCCGGAGCATCCCGTCCTCATCGACAAGTTCCTCGAGGACGCGATCGAGATCGACGTGGACGCCGTCGCCGACGGCGAGCGGGTTGTGGTCGGCGGCGTCATGGAGCACATCGAGAAGGCAGGCGTCCACTCGGGCGACGCGGCCTGCGCCCTGCCGCCGTACTCGCTCGGCGAGGGCCAGATCCGCGAGCTCCGCGCGCAGACCCGCGCGCTGGCGTCCGCCCTCGACGTGGTCGGGCTCATCAACGTCCAGTTCGCGATCCGCGGGGAGACGATCTACGTGCTCGAGGTCAACCCGCGCGCCTCCCGCACGGTGCCGTTCGTCTCCAAGGCGATCGGGCTCCCGCTCGCGAAGGTCGCCACGGCGGCCATGCTCGGTCATTCGCTGGCGCCGTACGCGCGGATCGAGGAGCGCGAGCTCGCGCACATCGCGGTGAAGGAATCGGTCTTCCCCTTCATCAAGTTTCCCGGAGTCGACGTGGTGCTCGGTCCGGAGATGAAGTCGACCGGCGAGGTGATGGGGATCGACCGCGACTTCAGGAAGGCGTATCTGAAATCGCAGGTGGCCGCCGGCGAGACGCTCCCCACCTCCGGCGCCGTCTTCATCTCGGTGAAGAACCGCGACAAGCGGCCGGTGACGACGCTCGCGAAGCGACTCAGCGAGATGGGCTTCTCGCTCGTCGCCACGGCCGGCACCGCGCGCGTTCTCGAGCGCCACGGCATGTCGGTCGAGCTCATCCACAAGGTTGGCGAGGGCTACCGGCCCAACGTGATCGACCTGATCAAGCGCGGCCACATCGCGCTGGTCTTCAACACGCCCGAGGACGGGCGGGCCCGCAAGGACTCGGCGATCATCCGCCGGACCGCGGTCGCGCAGAACGTCGCCTACTACACGACGGTCGACGGCATCCAGGCCGCCATCGGCGCGATCGAGGCCCTGCTGAAGGGCGAGCTCCGGGTTCAGAGCCTGCAGGAGTACCATGCCGACCTCCGCTAGCCCCGCCGATCGGCTGCTGGTGGCGCTCGACGTTCCGAGCCTCGACGAGGCCGACGCGCTGCTCGGCCGCCTGGACGGGATCATCACCGGATGCAAGATCGGCTCGCAGCTCTTCACCGCCGCCGGGCCGGCGGCGATCGAGACTGCTCGCAAGCGCGGGTTTCGCGTCTTCCTCGATCTCAAGTATCACGACATCCCGAACACCGTCGGCGCGGCCGTCCGCCAGGCGACGCGCCTGGGCGTCTTCATGCTGAACGTCCACGCGAGCGGCGGTCTGGCGATGGCGCGCGCCGCCGCCGAGGCGGCGGCGAAGGCCGCCGGCGACTTCGCGATACCCCGGCCGCTCTGCCTGGGCGTGACCGTGCTGACGAGCCTCGACCGCCGCGCGCTCCAGCGCGAGGTCGGCGTGCCCATGAGCGTCGAATCGCACGTGCTGCACCTCGCGTCGCTCGCGCGCGAGGCCGGTCTCGACGGCTGCGTCGCCTCGGCGCAGGAGATCAGCCCGCTGCGAGTGGCGATGGGCCCGCGGTGGGTGATCGTGACGCCGGGCATCCGCTTCGAGGCGGGGGCGGCGGTCGGCTCGCCGCGCGCCGACGATCAGGTGCGCATCGCGACGCCGCGGCGGGCGCTCGTCGCCGGCGCCGACTACCTGGTCGTGGGCCGACCGGTCAGCGCCGCGAAAGATCCGGCGGCGGCCGCCGCCGCGATCGTCGCCGAGCTCGCGACGCCGTGACCGACCGCGAGACGCTCGACCTTTACGAGGCCACTGGCGCCCTGCAGCGGGGCCACTTCCGGCTCACCTCGGGGCTGCATTCCGACGTCTATCTCCAGTCGGCGCTGGTCCTGCAGTATCCGACGCACGCCGCGGCTCTCGGCACGGCGCTGGCGGCGCCGTTTCGCAGCGACGGCATCCAGACCGTCCTGGCGCCGGCGATCGGTGGCATCCTGGTCGCCCACGAGGTCGCCCGCGCGCTCGGCGTGCGTGCGCTCTTCACCGAGCGCGAAGAGGGCGTGATGCGTCTCCGCCGCGGATTCACCCTGGCGGCCGGCGAGCGCTGCCTCGTGGTGGAAGACGTGATGACCACCGGCGGCTCGATCCGCGAGGTCCTCACCTGCGTCGAGGCGCTCGGCGGCACCGTGGTGGGAGTCGGCTCGCTCATCGATCGGAGCGGCGGCGGTACCAGCTTCTCCGTCAAGCGCGCCACGCTCGCGACGGTGAAGGCGACGACCTGGAAGCCGGAGGAGTGCCCGCTCTGCCGAGCGGGCAGCCCGGCCATCAAGCCCGGCAGCCGCGTCTGACGTCCGCCCGCGCTACGTCCCTTCCGTTCCGAGCGCGGCGTCCACCCGATCGACGAGGTCCTGCAGCGAGAGGTGTGCCTTGACGAGGAACGCGACGGCGCCGAGCGCTTTGGCCTGAGCCACGTCGCGGTCCTGGCCGAGATTCGACAGGACGATGACCGGGATGCGCGCGGTGGCCTCGTCCTCCTTCAGGCGCTTCAACACCTCGAAGCCCTCGAGCTTGGGCATGACGACGTCGAGCAGGACGAGGTCGAGCGGCTCCGCGCGCGCCAGGCGCAGCGCCTCCTCGCCGTCGGCCGCCGTGAGCACCTCGAGACCGTGCCGGCGCAGGCGGGCCTCCGCGGCGCGGCGCAGGAACCGGTCGTCCTCCGCGAGAAGGACCCGCCGGACTCGCTCAGGCACTCTGACCCGCCAGCAGCCGGCCGACCAGCTCGCCGAGCTCCTGGAGCGACAGGTTGGACTTCACGAAGTACCCGGAGATCCCGAGGTTGCTGACCTCGGCGATGTCCTGCTCGCGCGACGAGTTGGAGAGGATGAGCACCTTCACGGCACGCGTCGCCTCGTCACCGCGGAGCGCGCGCAGCACCTCCAGGCCCGAGAGCTTCGGCATCAGCATGTCCAGCAGGATGAGGTCCGGCCGCTCGCTGCGGGCCAGGCGGAGCCCTTCCTCGCCGTCCGCCGCGGTCGTCACGGCGAGCCCGCGCTGTCGCAGGCTCGCCTCGCACGCGCGCCGCAGGAACCGATCGTCCTCGACCAGCAAGACCCGTTTGCCCGTAGTCTCCATCGGCCTCACTCGCTGATTGGGAGCGTGAAGATGAACGCCGAGCCCCGGCCCTCCTCGGACTCGCACCAGATCTCGCCGGCCAGCCGTTCGATGATCAGGCGGACCAGGTAGAGGCCAAGCCCCGTACCTTCCGTCTCGACCGCGTGGACGTTGTCGGCAGGCGGCGCGAGACCTCGTGGAGCACCTCGAGCCGATGCTGGTTCCGCTCCGCCTGCTCGTAGCGACGGGCGTTCCGGAGAAAGAACCCGACCTGCTCGCAGACGTGGTCGAGCCCACGCAGCTCGTGGTCCGAAAAGCTCCGGCGCGCAGTCCACCACACGATGTAGAAACCGCCGATCACCTCGTCCTCGACGATCAGCGGCAGCAGGAGACCGGACTGATGCGGAAAGCTCCTGAACATCGGGTGCGTGAAGCGCGGATCGGCCGTGACGTCGTCCGAGAACACCGGCCGGCGCTCCCGCCAGAGCGGCAGGAAGAAGCCCTGCTCCTTGAGCGGCAGCGGTGTCGTGGACAGCGTGTCGAGATACTCGCGCGGCACGTGGTACGCCGCGGTCGGCGCGAGCCGACCGCTCCCGAGATCTTGCAGATAGACGGCCGCGGTGTCGGCGCCGAGCAAGCGGACCAGCTCCCGGCAGATTCGGCGGAGCGCCTCGCGCACGTCGAGGGTGGAGCTGACCGTGGCCGAGATCGCGGCGAGCGCCTCGCTCTCGGCGAGCCGCTCGGAAAGCTCGGCGTGCAGGCGCGCGTTGTCCCGCGCGAGCCGCCTCCGGTCGTAGACGCGCGCGACGATCCCGCCGAGGCGCGCGAGATCGACGGGCTTCAGGATGTAGCCGGCGCTGCGGTTCTCGACGGCCGCGATCGCCGAGTCGAGCGTCGCCCGAGCGGTGACGACGATGATCTCGGGCGGCGCCTCGATCCGCACGGTCTCGCGTATGAGGCACGTGGACTCGACGTCGGGCAGCTCGAGATCGAGCAGGACGAGCGCGAACGCGCTCTGGCGGATCAGCCGGAGCCCGTCGGCACCGGTGTGGGCCACCGCGACCGCATACCCTTCGCGCTCGAGGAAGTCGCTCAGGAGGAGGGCGGCGGCGGGGTCATGGTCGATGACCAGGATGGCATCCTGCTCGCCCATTTCCATGAGCCTATCACCACCGGGGAGTGAGCATGCCGTTCTGGAGGAGGACGAACACCAGCCAGGCCAGCTGCACGCCGAAGAAGATCGCCAGCCCGCGATCGCGCCCGGCTTGCAGGTGCGCGCGATATTGGAAGACGGCGCCGAGCAGACAGATCGCGGCGAACGCCGCCGTCTGGTAGGTGGTGAGCACGCCGGCGGTCACGGCCAGGCCTGCCGCAAAGCTCCAGAGGACGTAGGCCGCGAGCCAGTGAGCGATGATGGAAACGCCGACCGAGGCGCGAGAGCCGGATTTCCCGAACAGCCGGGCGAGGGTGACCGCCCCGACGCCGAGCAGGAAGAGCAGCGCGAGTGTGGCGAGGGCCCAGCGGCTCATGACGGAGCGCCGGCCGAGTCTAGCCGCCGGTCCGCCCGCTGTCAACCGCAACATATTGACACTACAGGCGATTTCGCCCTATCATCACTGGATGCCACCCACCCGGCTGTCGGTGAACCCGTCTCTTCGCAGCATGACGGGATTTGGCCGGGCCGAGGCCGTCAGCGACGGATTCGCGCTGACCGTCGAGGCGCGCTCGGTCAACCATCGCCACCTCGACATCGCGCTACGCCTGCCGCGGGCCCTCGCCGCCATCGAGATGGACGCGCGCCGGCTGATCCAGTCACGCCTCGAGCGCGGGCGGATCGATGTCACCGTGCAGGTCGGCCCCGCTCCGGGCCAAGCCACTCAGCAGATCCGCGTCGACGCCGCGCTCGCCGCCCAGTACGTCGAGCAGGCGCGCGCGCTCGGCCGCGCCGTCGGCCTGGGCGAAGACGTGCCGCTCTCGTGGGTGCTCGAGCGCTCGGGCGTCGTACGCACGGAGGAGTCCGAGACGTCGGCGGGAGGGATGGCGTGGCCGGCGCTGGCGGAGGTGCTCGGCCGCGCCCTCGACGCGCTGGTGGCGTGCCGCGCGACGGAGGGCGAGGCGCTCGGTGCCGAGCTCGCCGCGCAGCACGCCGCGCTCCGCGCGCAGGTCGAGGCGATCACGGCGCGCACGCCGGGGGCCCTCGCGCGCTATCAGGAGCGGCTGCGCGAGCGCATCGGCGCCCTGCTCGGCGACGTCGCCGTCGACGAGGGGCGCGTCCTCACCGAGGTGGCGATCTGGGCCGAGAAGACCGACGTGCGGGAAGAGCTGACGCGCCTGGGCGCCCACCTCGAGCAGCTCGCGCTGCTGCTCGAGCGCGGCGGTGCCGTCGGCCGTCCGCTCGACTTCCTGATCCAGGAGCTGAACCGAGAGGTCAACACCATCGCGTCGAAGGCGGACGATCTCGAGCTCTCCCAGGCCGCGCTCGCCGCCAAGGGGATCATCGAGAAGATGCGCGAACAGGCGCAGAACCTTGAATAGCCGCGCGAACGGCGGGAGTCGGTCGGTGACGCACCTGGTGAACGTCGGACATGGCAACGTCGTCGTCGCCGATCAGATCGTTGCGATCGTGGCGCTGGACTCCCTGCCGGTGAAGCGGCTCATCGAGAGCGCCAAGGGGAGCACGAAGCTGGTCGACGCCACGAACGGGCGCCGCACGCGGGCGGTCATCGTGACCGGGAGCGATCACCTGATCCTCTCGTCGCTCGAGCCCGCCACCCTGGCGCAGCGTCTGGTCACGGAGCGGGGCACGTCGGGTGATTAAGCGGCGCGGCACGCTGTTCGTCGTCTCGGCGCCGTCGGGGGCCGGCAAGACGACGCTGTGCCGCGAGATCCGACTGCGTATGCCCGATCTGGCGTATTCGGTCTCGGTGACGACGCGGCCGCCGCGGCCCGGCGAGATGGACGGCGTCGATTTCCGCTTCGTCGCCGTGCCGGAGTTCAGGGCGATGCTCGACCGCGGCGAGCTCGCCGAGTGGGCGACCGTGCACGGCAACCTCTACGGCACGCGCGCCCGCTCGCTGGAGGACGCCCTGGCGCTCGGCCGCGACGTGCTGCTCGACATCGACACCCAGGGCGCCGCGCAGCTGCGCGCGCGATACCCGGACGCGGTGCTGGTCTTCATCCTGGCGCCGTCGGTGAAGGACCTGGAGCAGCGCCTGCGCGAGCGGCGCTCCGACGCCGAGGGCGAGATCCAGCGGCGGCTGGTGCGCGCGCGCGAGGAGATCGCGCTGTGGCGGCGGTATGACTACTTGATCGTGAACCGCGACCTGAAGGAGGCCCTGGACCAGCTGGAGTCGATCATCGTGGCCGAGCACTGTCGGACGGCGCGCATCAACCTCACCCTACCCGATCTGGAGGTACAGAATTGATGGCATTTCCCTCGCTGGAGAGCGCGTTGAACAAGGTCTCGAACCGCTACCTGCTCGTGGTGCTGGCCGCGAAGCGGTCGCGGCAGCTCAACCGCGGCGCCGCGGCGCGTGTCGAGAGCCGGCACAAGAAGCCGACGAGCGGCGCCCTGGAGGAGATCGCGGCGGCCAAGGTCGAGTACCGCGTGAAGGAAGAGGGCGACGCGCCCAAGGCCTGAGCTTGCCATGAGCCTCGCCGGCCGTGAGCTGATCCTGGGCGTCACCGGCTCGATCGCCGCGTACAAGGCGGTCTACCTGCTGCGCGAGTTGACCCGGCTCGGCGCCGCGGTCACGGTCTGCCTCTCGGAGCACGCGCGCGAGTTCGTCGGCCCGCTCACGTTCCGGACCCTGTCCGGGCGCGCGGTGCTCTCGAACCTCTTCGACCCGCAGAGCGCCGACGCCGTCGAGCACGTCGCCGTGGCCGAGCGCGCCCACGCCGTCGTCGTGGCGCCGGCCACCGCCAACGTGCTCGCGAAGGCCGCGCACGGCATCGCCGACGACTTCCTGACGACGCTCCTGCTCGCGGCCCGGGCGCCGGTGCTGATGGTGCCGGCGATGGATGGCGGCATGTGGGATCATCCGGCGGTCGCCGCCAACGTCGCGACCTTGCGCCGCCGCGGCGTCGCCGTGCTCGAGCCCGACACGGGCGCCCTCGCCTCCGGGCTCAGCGGCAAGGGCCGGTTCCCCGAGATCGACGAGATCGTCGAGGCCCTGCGTCGACTGCTGGCCCCGGCGCGCGACCTCGCCGGCGAGCGGCTGCTCGTCACCGCCGGTCCGACGCGGGAGCCGATCGATCCGGTGCGCTACATCTCGAACCGGTCGTCGGGCAAGATGGGGTACGGGCTCGCGACAGCCGCGCTGCGCCGTGGCGCGGAGGTCACCCTGGTCTCCGGCCCGACGGCGCTGACGCCGCCGGCCGGCGCCACCTTCGTCCCGGTGCAGACCGCCGAGGAGATGCGCGAGGCGGTGCTCCACCACCTCGAGCGCGCGACGATCGTCATCAAGGCCGCCGCGGTGGCCGACTACCGCGCCAAGCACGCCTCGAGCACGAAGATCAAGGGCAAGCGCGATCTCACGCTCGAGCTCACGCCGAACGCGGATATCCTCGCGGAGGTGGCGGCCCGGCGCACGAGCGCGTTCGTCGTCGGCTTCGCCGCCGAGACGAACGACGTCGCCGCGAACGCGCGCGCCAAGCTCGAGCGCAAGGGCATCGATCTCCTGGTGGCGAACGACGTGAGCCGGCAGGGCATCGGCTTCGAGGCAGAGGACAACGAGGTGCTGCTGCTCGATCGCTGGGGCGGCGTGCGCCCGGTGGCGCGGATGCCGAAGTCCGACGTCGCCGACGCGATCCTCTCGCACGTGCTCGCGCTCCGCGTCGCCGCCGCCACCCGAAAGGCGCCCGCCTAGCCGCATGGCGAGCGGCGATCCCCGCGCTCTTCTCGCCGACGCGCTCGGTGCGCTCGGCGAGACACTCCGCCATCATCGCGATCTCGGGTTCACCGACCTGCCGACCGGCGGCGACTATCTGCTCGGTCCGGCCGAGGCGCTCCGCGCGCAGGAGAAAGCCGTCCAGGGGTGCCGGAAGTGCAAGCTCTGCGAAGGACGCTCGACGATCGTGTTCGGGTCGGGCAATCCGCGCGCGGAGCTGGTCGTCATCGGCGAGGGCCCGGGCGCGGACGAGGACGCCCAGGGGCTTCCGTTCGTCGGGCGGGCCGGACAGCTCCTGACGAAGATGCTCGAGGCTCGAAAGGTCGAGCTGTCGCGCGACGAGGTCTACATCTGCAACGCGGTGATGTGCCGGCCGCCCGGCAACCGCAATCCCGAGGCCGACGAGCTCGCCGCGTGCGCGTCGTTCCTCGCCGCGAAGCTCGCCGTGCTCCAGCCCAAGGTCGTCCTGGCGCTCGGCAGCGTCGCGACTCAGAGCCTGCTCGGTACGCGCGAACCGATCGGCAAGCTGCGCGGTCGCGTGCACCCGTACGGCTCCGCGGTCCTGATCCCGACCTTCCATCCAGCGTTCCTCCTGCGCAATCCCGGCGAGGAGTACAAGCGCATGGCGTGGGAGGATCTCCAGCTCGCTCGACGGGAGCTCGATCGCCGCCGCACGCGATGACGGCCGGTCGGATGTCACCGCACGGGTGGTCCGCAAGGACGGAGCCAGGTCGCATCTATTTCAGGCCACCCTCGGTAGCGCCGGCCGCTGGCTCTGATAAATGACCATCGCGGATGTCGCCTTCGACGCCCCGGTGCACCACTCGTTCTCGTATCGCGTGCCCGACGGGTGGACCGTGGTACCCGGCCAGCGCGCGCAGGCGCCCCTGGGCGGCGCCGCGCGGGTCGGGATGGTCGTGGCCGTACGCGACGGCGCCGAGCCAGGGCTCAAGCCGCTCGCGCAACTGGTCGACGCCGAGCCCGTGCTGTCGCGGGCGCAGCTCGACCTCGTCGACTGGATCGCTGCCCAGAGCCTGTCGTCGGTCGGCTCGACGTGCGCCGCGCTCCTGCCGCCCCCCGCCGGCCGCGAGGCCGCCGGGTCCGCGGGGCTCGCGGCCTCCGGCGCGGTCGGTCCCGGCGCGCCCAAGCCCGAGCTCCTGACCGGCGCCGGCCGCGAGAAACGGGTGCTCGAGCGCCTCGAGGCGACGAAGGGGGCGGCGCTCGTGATCGCCGCCGACGTCGAGACCGTCGCGCGATGGGCGCAACGGCTCGCGAAGATCGACCGGGCCGTGCGGCTCGACTCGGGCGTGCCGGACGAGGAGCGCGGCGCGGCCTGGCGCGCGCTCCGCGACGGATCCGCGCGCCTGGCGGCCGGGACGCGCTCGGCGCTGCTCGCACCGCTGCCGCCGCCCGCGACGCTCGTGCTACTCGACGAGCACGAAGCGGCCCACAAGCCGCCCGGGGCTCCGCGCATGCACTCGCGCGATGTCGCGCTCGAGCGCCGCGCCCGCGAGCCGCTGGCGCTCCTGCTCACGGCGGCGACGCCGAGCCTCGAAGCGTGGTGGCGCGCCGAGTCCGGGCTGATCGACATGCCGTCCCGCGAGCCGGGCCCGTGGCCGGCGGTGAGCGTCGCCGACACGCGCGGCATCCTCCGGCGCGAGCCGCTCACCCCGCCGCTCGCGCGCGCCATCCGCGAGACCTTGGCGGCGAAGCGGCGGGTCTTCCTGGTGGTTAGCCGGCTCACCTCGTCCCTCGCGTGCGACGAGTGCGGCGCAGTCGTCCGCTGCGGGGACTGCGCCATCGCGCTCGCGTACTCGCGCGCCGCGGCGCGGTTGGTCTGCCGCGTCTGCGGCGCGTCGCACCCCCTGCCCGACACGTGCGCCGCGTGTCACGGACGACGCCTCACGCCCTTCGGCTGGGGCGCCGAGCGGGTCGAGCACGCTGTGCGCCGCCGGTTTTCCGACGCGCGCATCGCCCGCTGGGATCCCGACGCGGCGCGCGGCGCCAGGGGCGAGGCGCAGCGCGCGGCGGCCGCCGCGGCCGACGTCGTGATCGGCACGCGGGGCGCGCTCCGGCTCTTCGGGCCGGCCGCGCTCGGGCTCGCGGCGTTCGTCGCCCCGGACCAGCTCCTGCGCGCGCCCGATTTTCGCGCCGGCGAACGCACGCTCGCGCTCGCGTGGGCGGCCGCCGAGCGGGTGGCGGCCGACGGCGCCGTGATCATCCAGTCGCAGAATCCGGGCCACTACGCGTTCGCAGCGGTGGCGCGGCAGAACCTCCACGAGTTCTACCGGCCGGAGCTGAAGTTCCGCGCCGAGCTCGGCTACCCCCCCTTCCGTCGTCTCGCGGTCGTCACCGCCCGCGCCGGCCAGTCCGACGAAACCCGCCGGCTCGCCGAAGCCGTCGGCGCGGCGCTCAGGGGGAGTAAGGGGCTTACCGTCTATCCGCCCATCGCCGATCGCAGCGACCGCATTCGGAGAATCGTTACCAAAGGCGGCGACGATCTGCCGCGCCTGCTCGACGACGCGCTGAGGGAGTTCAAAGCCCCGAGCGCCGGCCGGGGTATCATTGACGTGGAGGTCGATCCGGTCGAATGGCCGTTCTGAAAGTCCGGAAATACGGCGATCCCGCGCTGCGGCGAAGCGCCACGCCCGTCGGCGAGGTGACGCCGGAGCTGCGCGCGATCATCGCGGATATGACCGAGACCATGTACGACGAGGTCGGGATCGGCCTCGCGGCCCCGCAGGTGGGCATCCCGCTGCGCCTCATCGTCGTCGCCGACGAGGAGGGCCGGGCCGTGCAGGCGCTCCTGAACCCGGCGATCGTCGACCGGGGCGGCGAGGTGACCGGCGAGGAAGGGTGTCTCTCGATCCCGGGCGCGTTCGCCCCGGTCACGCGCTCGGCGTGGGTCAAGGTCGAGGCGCGCTCGGTCGACGGTACGCCCCTGACGATCGACGCGCGCGGCCTGCGCGCGCGGGTCCTGCAGCACGAGATCGACCACCTGGACGGCGTGCTCTTCATCGACCGCGTCGACCCGATGGTGCGCGATCGTATCAAGCGGAAGATCAAGAAGGAAGGTCTCCGCGAGGACGCTTCCCGCCACGCCTTCGCGCTTTAAAGTTCTCTTCTACGGCTCCCCCGCGTTCGCCCTGCCGACCCTCGAGGCGCTCCTGCGTCACCACGAGGTCGTCGCGGTCGTCACGCAGCCGGACCGGCCGGCGCACCGCGGCCAGCGCCTGACGCCGCCGCCGGTCAAGCCGCGCGCGCTGGCGGCCGGGCTCGAGATCCTGCAGCCCCCTCGCCTGCGCGACCCGGAGTGGCCCGACCGCTTGCGCGCGCTCGGCGCCGACGTGGCCGTCGTCGTCGCGTTCGGCCAGATCCTGCCCGCGGCCGTGCTCGACGCGCCCCGGCGCGGGTCGATCAACGTGCACGGCTCGCTCCTGCCGCGCTATCGCGGCGCCGCGCCGATCCAGTGGGCGATCATGCGCGGTGAGACCATCACCGGGATCACGACGTTCCAGATGGATGCCGGCATGGACACGGGCCCGATGCTGCTCTCGAGATCGACGACGATCGGTCCGGCAGAGACCGCCGGAGAGCTGGCCGTGAGGCTCGCCGCGCTCGGGGCCGACGTCTTGGTCGACACGCTCGCGCGGCTCGACGCGCTGACGCCGACCCCGCAGCCCCATGCGGACGCGACGCTCGCGCCGCGGCTCAAGCGGACCGACGGCTATCTCGACTGGCATCGGCCCGCGCGCGAGCTGGTCAACGTGGTCCGCGGCTGCAACCCCTGGCCGGGCGCCCTCGCGCGCGGGCCGGCCGGCGCGCTCACGATCTGGCGCGCGACCGCGCTCGCCGGCGCGCCGACGCACGCGCCGGGCACCCTGGAGCGCCCGCCGGCCGCGGGCGGCGAGCTCGCGATCGCCGCCGCGGACGGCTGGCTCTGTCCGATCGAGGTCCAGCCCGAGAACCGGCGGACGATGGCCTGGTCGGATTATCTGCGCGGCGCGCGCATCGCGGCCGGCGCCGTGTTCGCGAAGCCGGACGCGGTCCGGCCGGCATCGTGACCGCGCCGCGTCGAGACGGCGCACCGCGCGGCGGCCGGCCCAAGCAGACCGCGCGCGGCGCGCGCGCGCACGACGGCCCGTCTCGATCGGCGTCCCCGGCCCGCGAAGCGGCGGCGCGGGTCCTCGAGCGCGTCGAGACCGACGCGAGCTTCGCCGACAACGCGCTCGAGACCGAGCTGACCTCGCGCCGGCTCGAGCCCCGCGACGCCGCGCTCGCCACCGAGCTGGCGTACGGCACGCTGCGCTGGCAGCGCTATCTCGACTGGATCCTGGCGCCACACTCCCGCCGCCGGCTCGAGCTGCTCGACGCGCGTGTGCGCGTCTTACTACGAATGACCGCCTATCAGATCGCCTTCCTCGAGCGCGTGCCGGCGTTCGCCGCGGTCAACGACGCCGTCACCCTGGCGCCGCGCGCGCCGGGAGTGAGCGCCTTCGTCAACGCGGTGCTCCGATCGTTCGCACGGCGCGGCGCGCGCGAGCGCGAGCCCGCGCCGCCGCGCGACCCGATCGAAGCGCTGGCGGCGCGCTGCTCCTTCCCCACGTGGATCGCCGAGCGGTGGGTGGCGCGCTACGGCCGCGAGGACGCCGAGTCGCTGATGCGGGCGCTCAACGAGCGGCCGCCGCTGACCCTCCGCGCGAACCGACTTCGCACCACGCGTGACGCGCTCGGCCGGCGCCTCGCCGACGAGGACGGGCTCGACTGGCGGCCGACTGGCCTGGCGCCCGAAGGGCTCGTGGTGGGGCCCGGCGGCATGCCCGGCGAGTGGCGCGCCTTTGCCGACGGCGGCTTCGCCGTGCAGGACGAGGCGTCGATGCTGATCGCGCGGCTGCTGGCGCCTGAGCCCGGCTCGACCGTCGCCGACGTGTGCGCGGCGCCCGGGACCAAGACCACGCACCTGGCGGAGCTGATGGACAACCGCGGCCGCATCGTGGCCTTCGACCGCGAGCCCACGCGACTGGCGCGGGTCGGCGAGGCGGCGGCGCGGCTGGGAATCTCGATCATCGACACCCGCGCGGGCGCCGTCGAAGCGCTTGCGCCCGCGTTCCGCGACGCGTGCGACGGGGTGCTCGTCGACGCGCCGTGCTCGAACCTTGGCGTGGTGCGCCGCAACCCGGAGGTGAAGTGGCGCCGCCGGCCGTCGGATCTCGCCCTCGCGAGCCGGCGGCAGTCGGAAATCCTCGGCGCCGCCGGGGCGATGGTCCGGCCCGGCGGGCGGCTGGTCTACGCGACGTGCTCGCTCGAGCCCGAGGAGAACGACGCGGTCGCGCAGGCGTTCCTCGCGGCCCAGCCCGGCTTTCGCCTCGATCCGCCGGGGGACTTCCCGCTGCCGCTCGACTCCGCCGGCTGGCTCAGATGCCTGCCGCACCGCCACGGCACGGACGGGTTCTCCGCGGTCCGCTTCCGCCGCTCCGCGCTTTCGGGTATAACAAGTCCGTGATCAAGATCGCGCCGTCGATCCTCTCGGCCGACTTCGCCGCGCTCGCCACCGACATCGCGCGCGTCGAGGCCGGTGGCGCCGACCAACTCCACATCGACGTCATGGATGGGCGATTCGTGCCGAACATCACGATCGGGCCCGTCGTGGTCGCGGCGATCCGCAAGCGCACGCGGCTGCCTCTCGACGTCCACCTGATGATCGTCGAGCCCGAGCGCTACGTCCCCGAGTTCGTCGCGGCCGGCGCCGACATGGTCACCGTGCACGTCGAGGCCTGCACGCATCTGCAGCGCACGCTCGCCCAGATCCGCGAGCTCGGCGCGCGTGCGGGTGTCGCGCTGAACCCGTCCACGCCGCCCGCGGCGCTCGAGTTCGTCCTGGACGACCTCGATCTCGTGCTGGTGATGTCGGTCAATCCGGGCTTCGGCGGCCAATCGTTCATCCCGAGCGCTCATCGAAAGATTCGCGAGCTGAGGAAGCTCCTGGGAACGCGACCCGTCGACGTCTCGGTCGACGGTGGCGTGAAGGCGGATCTCGCAAAGTCGATCGCCGACGACGGCGCCTCCACTCTCGTAGCCGGCTCGGCCGTCTTCGGCGCCGCCGACCCGGCCGCTGCCGTCCGCGCGATACGCGCCGCCGCGACGGCGGCATAGCGCGTGGACGTCGTCGACGCCCTCGCGCACCGCGGACGTTTCTTTTGCGTGCTCCAGCAGACCGAGCGCAGCCAGACCGCGGTCATGACGATCGCGCCGGGCGAAGACGGCGGGCCCGAAGAGGAGCACGACGGCGATCAGGTCGTCTACGTCGTCGAAGGCGAGGCGCTCGTGACGATCGCGGGCACGGAGCACCGCGCGGCGGCGGGATCCCTCGTCATGATCCCGGCCCGAACCCGCCACTACGTGAAGAATCCAGGCCGGACGCCGCTCTTTTTCGTGACGTCTACGCGCCGCCGGCCTACTGAGGTGTCGGAGTCGTGGCGACCGGCTGGGGTATACTGAACGCCTATGCGGCGTTCGGTCGTGTCCACCTTGCTCCTGCTCTTGATCGGGACGGTCGGTCCGGCCGTCGCTCAGCAAGTGGGCGGCACGACCGGGACTCTGGGTATCCCCAACCCGCAGGGGCCGGTGTTCATCATCCGTCCGAATCCGACCGGGCGCTTCGTGGTCGTGCCACAGGGCACCCCGTTCTCGCGTGAGACGATCCCGTTCGGGGACGAGCCCCACGCTCTCAACAACCCTCACCCGATGCTCCCGAACGCGGGTCTGGGCTACGCCGTGCGCCAGGTCTGGATGCCGCCCCAGCCGGTCGTAATGCAGGTCTACGTTCCTATGCCGGGGGCGATGCCCGGCCAGTACCAGACGATGTACGCCGAGGTCCCGGGGTTCTACGCCACGCAGACCACGACGGGCATGCTGCTGCCCGAGCGGTGGGTGCTCGACCAGGTCACCGGGGGCGTCTATCAGTGGCGCAGGGCCCCCGAGCAGTTCGTGCCGGGCCGCTAGACTAGCGCTCCCCGACGTCGCGTTGATATTCCGCTGATGTTCCTGTAAAGTCAGGCGTTCCCATGCTCGATTCCCTCAGTACGAGACTGCAAACCATCTTCGACAAGCTCGGCGGTCGCGGCCGGCTGTCGGCGGAGAACATCCAGGAGGCCCTCCGCGAGGTGCGGGTGGCGCTCCTCGAAGCCGACGTCAACTTCAAGGTCGTCCGTGCCTTCATCGACCGGGTCAAGGAAAAGGCGGTGGGACAGGACGTCCTGGCCTCGCTGACACCGGCGCAGCAGGTCGTGAAGGTCGTCCACGGTGAGCTAGTCGAGCTGCTCGGAGGCAGCGGGCATCGCCTGGCCGCGGCGCCGCACCCGCCGACGGTCATCATGCTCATGGGCCTTCAGGGCTCGGGCAAGACGACGACGGCGGCCAAGCTCGCGCGCCTCTACACCAAGCAGGGTCAGCATCCGCTGCTGGCGGCGGCCGACACCCAGCGGCCCGCGGCCATGGAACAGCTTCGGACGCTCGGCGCCCAGATCGGCGTCCCGGTGACCGGGACGGCCGGCCAGACGCCGCTCGAGATCTGCCGCGCCGCGCGCGAGGAAGCCGCGAGCCGCGGGCTCACGCCGCTGATTCTCGACACCGCCGGCCGGCTCCACATCGACGAAGCCCTGCTGGCCGAGCTGCAGGCCATCCGGCGCGAGGTCGCGCCCCATCACGTGCTGCTGGTCGTCGACGCGATGACGGGCCAGGACGCGGTCACCGTCGCCGACAAGTTCAACCAGGCGGTCGGCATCGACGCGGTCGTCCTCACCAAGATGGACGGTGATTCGCGCGGCGGCGCCGCGCTCTCGGTCCGGCACGTCACTGGGCGGCCGATCGCGTTCGTCGGGGTGGGCGAGAAGACCGACGCGCTCGAGCCGTTCCATCCCGATCGGCTGGCCTCGCGCATCCTCGGGATGGGCGACGTGCTCTCGCTCGTCGAGAAGGCGCAGGCGGCGGTCGATCAGACGAAGGCCGAGGAGCTCGCGAAGAAGCTTCGCGAGGACGCCTTCACACTCGAAGACTTCCGCGAGCAGCTCAAGCAGCTCCGGCAGATGGGCCCGCTCGATCAGATTCTCGGCATGCTCCCGTTCGGCAAGATGCTCAGGGGCGCGCCCAAGGGCCTCGACGGCGAGTCGGCCGACCTCGATCGGTTCGACGCGATCATCGGCTCGATGACGCCGGGCGAGCGGCACAGTCCCGAGGTCATCAACGGCAGCCGGCGCCAGCGGATCGCGCGCGGCAGCGGTACCAGCGTGCAGGACGTGAACCGGCTCCTGAAGCAGTACGCGCAGCTGCGCAAGGTGATGAAGCAGTTCAAGGGTATGGAGGGGAAGCTTCCCCGCAGCATGAAGAATCTTCCGGGGTTCCCCCGGTAGTGCGAGCCGCAGATCGTCGCGGGGCTGGGGCCCCGCCGATCGAGGCGAGCGTATGACGGTAGTGCGAGCCGCAGGCGAGCTTATGGAGGGGGTGAGCACGTGCCAGTGACGATACGACTGAGACGGACCGGGACGACCAAGCGTCCGTCCTATCGCGTGGTGGTGGCCGATTCGCGTTCGCCGCGCGACGGACGGTTCATCGAAGTGCTCGGGCACTACAGCCCGCTGACCCAGCCGCCGACGGTGTCGATCGACCGGGCGAAGGTGGATGAGTGGATCAAGAAGGGCGCCCAGCCGTCGAACACGGTCCGGAAGCTGATCGCGAACGCGCCGAACACGACCGCGCCGAGCCCGACGATCGCGAGCGCGCCCGCGAAGAAGTAGCGGTCGCGATGGCCCAGCGTCTCGTGGTGATCGGCGAGATCGCGCGGCCCCACGGCCTGCGCGGCGAGATGCGCGTGACGCCGCTGACCGATCACCCCGAGCGGTTCGCGGAGGTCACCGAGTGCGTTCTGTGGGATCGCGCGCGGGACACGCGGCAGAGCCGTCGCGTTACCGGGACGCGCCGGCAGGGCACGGCGGTCCTGATCTCGCTAGCCGGATGCGAGACGATCGAGGCCGCGGCGGCCCTGGTGGGGCGACTGGTGGCGCTGCCGGAGGCCGAGGCGCTGCCGCTGCCGCCGGGCCAGTTCTATCCGTGGCAGCTCGAGGGCTGCCGCGTGTCGACGGACGACGGGCGAGAGGTTGGTCGAGTGATCCGTATCGAGCAGTCGGCCGCGCAGGACCTGTGGGTGGTGAGTGACGGCGCCCGCGAGTGCCTGATCCCGGCAGTGGCCGAGATCGTGCTCGAGGTCGACGTGGCGGCGGGCCGCGTCGTGATCCGGCCGCCCGACGGGCTGCTCGAGCTGTAGCGGGCCATGCGCATCGACATCGTGACGCTTTTCCCCGGCATGGTCACGCCGGTGCTCGCGGAGTCGATGCTGGGGCGCGCGCAGGCGCGCGGACTCGTTGACATCCGGGTGGTCAATCTCCGAGACTACGCGGGGAGCCGACACCGGGTCACCGACGACTATCAATTCGGCGGCGGCGGCGGCATGGTGCTCAAGCCGGAGCCGCTCTTCGCCGCGGTGGAGGCGCTGCGCACACCCGGGGCGCGCGTGGTGCTGATGGATCCGCGCGGCCGAACCTTCACGCACGAGGTGGCGGCCGCGCTCGCGCGCGAGTCGCACCTGATCTTGCTGGCCGGCCGGTACGAGGGCGTGGACGCGCGCGTCGGTGAAGGGCTCGCGGACGACGCGATCTCGATCGGCGACTACGTGGTGACGGGCGGCGAGCTGCCGGCGCTGGTGGTGACCGACGCGGTGACGCGGCTGCTCCCGGGCGTGCTGGGCGCCGAGGGCGCCGCCGAGCGCGAGTCATTCGCCGACGGGCTCCTGGAGCCGCCGCAGTACACGAGGCCCGAAGCGTATCGGGGCGCGCGGGTGCCGGCGGTGCTGCTCTCGGGCGATCACGCGCGGATCGCGCGCTGGCGCCGGGTGCAGGCGATCTGGCTCACGTGGCGCGAGCGGCCGGATCTGCTGGCGACGGCGCGCCTGACGGCCGAGGAACGGAAGCTGGTGGAGCGATTCGAGCGCGGGGAGACGCCGGAGGAAATCGACGACCCCGCGAACTGAAAGGACTGCAGTGATGGACGCGATTCGACTGGTCGAGGCCGCTCAGCTGAAGAAGGACCGCGCGGGGTTCGCGCCCGGCGACACGGTGCGCGTGCACGTCAAGGTCATCGAGGGCGAGAAGGAGCGGCTGCAGCTGTTCGAGGGCATCGTCATCCGGCGCCGCGGCGAGGGCGGCCGCGCCTCGTTCACCGTGCGGCGCATCTCGTACGGCGTCGGCGTGGAGCGCACCTTCCCGCTGCACTCGCCGCGGATCGAGCGGGTCGAGGTCGCGCGGCGGAGCCGGGTGCGGCGCTCGAAGCTCTACTATCTCCGCGGGCTCGCCGGCAAGGCCGCGCGCCTCAAAGAGAAGCGCGCGCCCCTCGTGCCCGCCGCCGGGGCCACCGAGCAGTAATCGATCGGGTCCACGTGACGCCGCCCCCGTCGGCGCCGTACCACTACGAGGCTCGAGCCTGGAAGACAGGCGTCACTCGGGTGGCCGGCATCGACGAGGCTGGGCGCGGGCCCCTCGCCGGGCCCGTCGTCGCGGCCGCCGTCATCATCGGCGCCGACCGCCGCATCCGGGGCCTCGCCGATTCCAAGCTCCTCACCGCCGAGCAGCGCGAGGCGCTGTTCTCCGTCATCAGCGAGCGCGCCGTCGCGGTCGGCGTCGGCATCGTCGATCACCTGACGATCGACCGGATCAACATCCTGCAGGCCACGCGGCTGGCGATGGCCGACGCGCTCGCGCGGCTCACCGTCGTCCCGGATCTCGTGATCACCGACTTCGTCGCGCTGAGCGGTCTCGCCTGCCCGCAGCGCAACCTCGTCGACGGCGACGCGCGCTGCGCCAGCGTCGCCGCCGCATCGATCATCGCCAAGGTCACGCGCGACCGTCTCATGGTCGAGGCGGACAGCGCCTTCCCCGAGTACGGCTTCGCCCGCCACAAGGGCTACGCGACGCCGGAGCACCTCGCCGCCCTCGACCGCTGGGGGCCGTGCCCCCTGCACCGGCGCACCTTCGCCGGCGTCTGGCGCCAGGGCGAGCTGTTCGTCCTGGAAAAGGACGACTAGCCCGCTCCAGAACGTCCGCTTTTGACACTTCGCCTCTTGAGGAGGCGGCCATGAGCCGGGCGACGCGACTGATGGCCGGTCTGATCCTCGTGCTGGTGCCGACGATCGAGCTCGGTGGCTCCTACCTGCTCGCCGCGCTGTTCGATCGAGACTCGGGCTACATGACCAACGCGCTCCGCCAGAACTTCTTCCGGGCCGGGCACGCGCACGCCGGGGTTCTGACGAGCCAGCGCGCGCTCCTCGAGATGTACGTCGGCATCGAGCGGCGCGTGCGCGAGGAGCTGGCGAGCCATCCACAGCTTCCGTTCACGCTGGCGACCCTGCACTATGGGCAGTATCGCTGCCGCGCGATGCTCGCGTGGTGCGCGGAGTCGATCCGCGCGCTCAGGCGGCTCGAGGGACGGCGCACCCGCCCGCGGCGCCGCTGAGGAGGACGAGCCATGGATACGCTGATCACCACGCTTCGATGGATCCACATCCTGGCCGGCACGCTTGCCCTCGGCCTGGCACCGCTGGCGATGCTGAGCGTCAAGGGCGGCCGGGCGCACCGGCGCTGGGGCAAGATCTACTTCTGGTCGATGGCGGTGGTCGCGGCGACGGCCGTCGTCATGGCGCTCTGGCGTCCGCAGATCTTCCTGGCGCTGCTGGCCGTCTTCAGTTTCTACATGGCGTTCACCGGCTATCGGACGCTCTCGCGCAAGCGTCCCGCCCAGGGGCAAGCACCCACCGCGCTCGACTGCGCGGCCGCGCTCGTGACCTTCGTCGTGAGCGCATCGATGGTCGGGCTCGGGTTCATTCAGCCGGGTGCTGCCGGGCAGAGGCTCGGGATCGTCCCGGTGGTCTTCGGCGTTCTCGGGATGGTCCTCGCCGGGCTCGACATCGGGAAGTTCGTGCGTCCGCCCGCGGACCGGAACGCGTGGTGGTTCGCCCACATGGGCGGGATGCTCGGCTCGTACATCGCGACGGTGTCGGCCTTCTCCGTCGTCAACTTCACCTTTCTCCCCACCGCCGTGCGCTGGCTCTGGCCGACCGTGATCGGCGCACCCCTGATCGCGGTGTGGATCACCTACTATCGGATCCGCTTCCGCCGAGTGCCGACCGCCGGCATCGAGACCGCCCCCGTGAACTGATCCCGACGCGTCGCCCCCGCCGATGCGAGAATGCCGAGCCAGAGAGCTCGGAGGGGGCCATGGCGAACGTGGAGTTCGGGATGTTCGACTGGATCGACCGCCGTCAGCAGGGAGCGCTCGGCCAGCTCTACGAGGATCGGCTGCGGCTCCTGCAGGAGGCGGACGCGGCGGGGTTCTTCTGCTATCACCTGGCCGAGCATCACGCCACACCGCTCGGCATGGCGCCGTCGCCCTCGGTATTCCTGGCCGCCGCGGCCCAGCGTACGCGGCGCATTCGCCTGGGGCCGCTCGTCTTCCTCCTGCCTCTCTACTCGCCGCTCCGATTGCTGGGTGAGATCTGCATGCTCGATCACCTGAGCGGGGGCCGGCTCGAGATGGGAGTGGGCCGGGGCGTGTCGCCGTACGAGGTGGGCTATCACGGCTTCGATCCGGCGCGCACGCGGCCCATGTTCCAGGAGGCGCTCGAGGTGCTCGTCGCTGGGATGACCAGCCCGCGGCTCACCTACCGCGGCGAGCACTATCGCTACGACGACGTGCCGATGGAGCTGGTGCCGCTGCAGCGCCCGTACCCGCCGCTCTGGTACGCGACGAGCAACATCGACAGCGTGGCCTGGGCCGCTTCGCACAACATGAACCTGGCGGGCCTCGGCCCGGCCGAGGCGTATCGCCCGTTCGTCGAGAGATATCGAGCCGTCTGGCCGCAGCATCGCGACGACGCAGCGCGGCTCAACCCGCACGTCGCGACCCCGCGCATCGGCATCAACCGTCAGATCGTCGTCGCCGACACCGACAAGGAAGCCGAGGCGATCGTGCGGGCGGCGCATCCCCGCTGGGCGGCGAGCTTCGTCAAGCTCTGGGCCGACCACGGCGACACCACCTACGCCCAGCGCGTGAACCTCGACGCGGCCCTGCGGCACGAGACGATCCTGGTCGGCTCGCCCGAGCGCGTGCGCGATCAGGTCGCGCGCTTGATCGAGTCGACGGGCGCGAACTACGTCATCGGCTGTTTCGCCTGGGGCGATCTCACGCAGGAGCAGTCGCTCCGCTCGCTGCGCCTCTTTGCCGAGAAGGTCATGCCGAGCTTTCAGGGGAGAACGTCGTGAACGGACGGAGAGTTCGCTCGCTCAGCTGGGCAACCTTAATTGTCGCCGTGCTCGGCCCGATTGCGTCCGCTTCCGCGCAAGCGCCGGCGCCAACCGGGCCGATCACGATCGGCGTGCTGGCGCCCTCGACCGGGCCGTTCGCGACCTACGCGCGCGACATCATCGACGGCGCGCGCCTCTATTCCGACGAGGTCGGCGGACAGCTCGGCCGGCGCAAGCTCGAGATGGTGGTGGAGGACTATCAGACCAGGCCCGACGTGGCGCTGACGAAGATCCGCAAGCTGGTCGAGCGCGACCGGGCCCAGGCGATCGTCGGTCTGGTCCTCTCCGCCGCCGCCCTCGCGGTGAAAGACTACGTGAACGCGCGGAAGGTCCCGCTGCTGATTTCCGGCTTCGCCGTCGCCGAGAACCTCACGCTCCAGCAGAACCCCTACGTGTTCCGGCTGACTTACAGCGCGGCCATGACCGGCGCGCCCATCGGCCAGTGGACCTATCGGCATCTGAAGGCGCGGAAGGCGGCGATCATCGCCTCGGACAGCGTCGGCCCGCTCGAGCTCATGATGGCGTGGGCGCGCGCCTTCGAGGAATCCGGCGGCAAGATCGTCCAGGAGATCTATCCGCCGCTCGGCACCGCGGACATGGCGCCCTGGGTCGCGAAGCTGCGCCAGGACGTGGACGTCATCGGCGTGCAGACGGTCGGCGCCGACGGCGTGCGCTTCGTAAAGCAGTTCCAGGAGTACGGCCTGAAGGGCAAGATCCCGGTCGTCGACGCCTCGGTGGGCGTCAGCGAGGTCTCGCTCCTGCCCGCCGCCGGAGAGGCGGCCGTCGGCGTCTACAACAGCCAGCCCTACCAGTACACGATCGACACCCCGCGCAACCGGAAGTTCGTCCAGGCCTTCCGCTCGAAGTTCGGCCGCGACCCGGGCTCGCCCGCCGCGTTCACCTACGCGGCGATGGCCGCGATCGACCAGGCCGTGGGCGCGACGGGCGGCAACATCGAGGACTCAGCGAAGTTCGTGGAGGCGCTCCGCCGGACCGACGTGGAGGCGCCGCAGGGGCGGGTGCGCTTCGACCGCTACCAGAATGTCGTGTCGGACATCTACATTAGTCGGATCGACAAGGTCGGCGACCAGATCGCCCCCGTCGTGATCGAGACCATCCGCAACGTCGACCAGTTCCTCGGCCTCGACCCGGCCGACTACCTGAAGAAACCGCGCCTTGTCACCCTCAAAGGCACCTTCGCCAAGTGACAGAAGCGCAGTCAATCCGCCGCGTCGGTAAACATCTGACGCATTGCCTCCACGTGGTCGGCATTCGCGTGATGTCGGTCCCCCAGAACATTCGGTCGGGCCCGAAAGCGTCATAAAGGCTCCCGACGCTGGCCTCAACGAAACCGAGAAGATGACAAGCCAATCGTCATCAGAGTGCTGACGTTGTTCCGTCGTCAGGAGGCGGATCAGAAAGTGTCGCCGGACGCTACGCGAGCTCTTTGAGCCGCGGATAAACCTCGCGGACGAACATCTGCATGCCCTTGACGGTCTCGTCATGGTCCAGGAAGCCAGCCTGGCCCATGATCAGGAGATGCCCGAAGCCGCCGACGTGGTCGTACATCTTCATGATCTGGCGGTAGACCGAGTCCGGATTGCCGGCGAAGACGAGGCCGTGCTCCATGAGGGCCCCGAGCTCCGGCTTCTGGAACATCTTGAAGATGCCCGGGTTCGTGCCCTTCATCGCGTTCACCGCCGACGCGGTCGGGTGGTAGCCCGGCGGGCTCGTGAACTGCGGCGGCACCTTGTTGGACTCGAGGTACCACATCAGCTTGCGCGCGCCGGCGTAGCCCTCCTCGTCGGTCTCGCCCACGTAGACGAGCGCGGCGTAGGCGAAGCGGTCGAGCGCCGGCTCGGGGAGCTTGAGCTCGGCGCGCCGCTCGCGATACGAGCCGAACACCACCTTTGTGCCATCGAAGCCCGTCAGGAAGCACGCGACGACGTAGCCCCGCGCGCCGACCTCGCGCGCGCTCGACGGGCTGAGCGCGGTGATCCAGATCGGCGGATGGGGCTCCTGGTACGGTCGCGGCCAGATGTTCACCTGGCGGTGGTGGAAGTACTTCCCTTCCCAGTTGAAGGGGCCGTCGTGGCTGGTCCACGCCTTGACGATCAGGTCGTGGGCCTCCCAGAAGCGGTCCATCATCCGCGTGGGCCGATGGTTGCCCGCCGACATCTCGTAGGGCACGCCTCGCACGAACCCGCACTCGAGCCGGCCGCGCGAGTAGACGTCGACCATCGCCATCTCCTCGGCCACACGCACGGGCTCTCGCCGGTTCGCGATCGGGTTGCCGAGGATCAAGAGGCGCGCCTTGCGCGTGTCGCGCGCCAGGGCGCCCATGACGACCGCCGCTGACGGGTTCAGATTGGTCGCCGTCTGGTGGTGCTCGTTCACCATGATCTCCAGACCGAGGTCCTCGGCGATCCGCCACTCGTCGATGAAGCGGTGGTAGAGATCGGCGCCGATCTTGGGATCGTAGTAGCGGTTGGGCAGCTTCACCCGGATCGAGTCGTATTCCTTGGGATCGGGCAACAGATGATACGCGTTCTCGCTGAAGAACCAGGCCCGCATGCCTACCTCCGCGACGTCAGCCCTGCGCGCGCGCCGGCACCGTGATGTCGCCCTTGGCGAACTTGATGTCGTGGAAGCCGGCGGCGACGTGCTGGATCTCCCACCAGTTGCTGTCGAGGTCCTCCAGGTAGAACGAGTACGCGCCGTGCTGGTCGGTGGCGGGCATGATCTTCTTGATGCCGTACGTGTCCTTGTGCTCGTGGGCCAGCTTGTGGGCGCGATCGACGTCCTCGCGAGACGGCACGTCCACACCCCAGTGATTGAGCACGTGCAGCGGATGGACCTTGTCGCCCACCTGGACAGCCACGACGGAGAAGTACTGGTTCTTCCGGACCATGAGGGCGAACGGGTGGTGTCGTACGCACTCGAGGCCGAGGAATTCCTCGTAGAAGCGACGTGACTTGTCGAGGTCACGGACCTCCATGGTCCCGTGCGAGAACAACGTCGTCTTGACCAGGCCCTCGATCGACTTCTCGGATCGGGTCGCCATGATCTCCCTCCTCTACGTCTTTCGCTCGCCGACGAACGCCCGGATGCGCTCGACGAGGGCCGCCGGCGCCTCGATGTGCGGGAAGTGGCCGGCCCCGGCGATCGTCTCGAACCGGGCGCCGGGAATCGCGGTCCGGTACGCGTCGCCGTAGTACGCCGCGGTGACGAATCGATCGTCGGCGCCCCACAGGAGCAAGGTCGGGAGCTTGATCCGGTGCAGCCACTGCCTGAGCTTCGGATTGTGGAAGTAGGGCTCCCAGGCGTAGAGCGCCGTCGCCTCGCGATTGCGCACGATCACCGTGAGCTGATCGTCCGAGAGCTGGCCGTGGTCGACGGCGGCCCGCGCCGGGTCGCGGTACTGAAGCCGCATGACCTCGTCGGGCGGCAGCGCGAAGATGTCGGGGATGTCGCGGGTCTCGCGATCGCCCACCTTGATGCCGAGCGGCGCGACGAGGACGAGCCCGCTGAAGCGATCGCTGCACTTCACCGCCATCTCGGCCGCGATCCAGCCGCCCATCGAGCACCCGACCACGGTCACGTCGCGCAGGTTCCGCTCCGCGAGCAGGTCGAGATAGAGATAGGACAGGTCGTCGACGGTGTCGATGCTCGCCACGTCGGGCGAGTGGCCAAAGCCGGGATGCGAGGGCGCCAGCACGCTGCCCTGGCCCGCGAGCAGATCGAGGAACTGCGCGCCCGGATCGAGACCTTCCTCGCCGTGGAGCCAGAGGATCGGCCGCCCCTGTCCCCGCTCCACGATCTCTAGCCGCACACCGTGCACCGTCATCCAGCCGGGTTGAGTCACGTTGGTCGCCATAGTCGACCGGAAATATATCAGGAATGTGCTACCGTCGCGCCCTGCGTGGGGAGGTCAGGCAGTGTTCCCGTGACAGCCGGGGAGGAATAGCGATGGGACATCTCGGTGCAATGATCGTGTCGACGGGGCTCTGCGTCGTTCTTCTGGCACCCCTGCCGGCTCTCGCTCAGGCGCCCGTCAAGATCGGGATGCTCGTTCCCCTGACGGGGATCTTCACCCGGAACGGCCGCGAGGCCCTCGACGGGACCCGACTGTACCTCGACGAGATCGGATGGACCGTACAGGGGCGGCCCATCGAGCTACTCGTCGAGGACTCCGAGGGCAAGCCCGACGTCGGGCTCACCAAGGCGAGGAAGCTCGTCGAGCGCGACGGCGTCCACATGCTCAAGGGCATCGTCAGCAGCGCGGTCGGGCTCGCCGTCGCGGCGTACGCGAAGGACAGGAAGATCCCGCTGATCGCGTCGGCCGACTTCGGCGCCAGCGCCCTGACGGTGCCGGGCCCCCTCCTCAACCCGTACATCTTTCGCTGGTCCCAGAGCGGGACCGGGCCGGGCCAGGCGGCCGCCGACTGGGCGTACAAGACGGCGGGCTGGCGAAAGGTCGTCTCGATCGCCTCGGACTACGTCGGAGGACTCGAGGTGAACGGCTCCTTCGCCCGTGTGTTCTGCTCCCTGGGCGGACGGGTCGTCCAGGAGCTCTGGCCCCCGCTGGGAACGGCCGACTTCGCTCCGTTCCTCACCCAGATCGATCGCGCGGCGGACGCCGTGGCCGTATTCACGCCCGGGGCTGATGGGCTCAGGTTCGGGCGGCAATATGTCGAATACGGCGTCAAGCTTCCGCTCATGGACGTCTACGCTCAGGTGACCGACGAGGCGAACCTCGCCCAGTTCAAGGACGCGGCGCTCGGCTGGTACTCGACCATCCATTACACAGCGCTTGTCGACACGCCGGAGAACAAGCGGTTCCTGGCGGCCTGGGAGAAGAAGCACCAGCGCGTGCCGTTCGACAACGCGGCCGACGGCTATGTCGGGGCTAAGGCGATCGTGGAGGCGCTCAAGCGCGTGAACGGCCGGATCGAGGACCGCGACGCCTTCATGGCCGCCATGCGCACGCTCGAGTTCGATTCGCCGAAAGGCGTCGTGAAGCTCGACCAGTTCCAGAACATCGTGCAGCCGCAGTACGTCCGCAAGGTCGAGCGCGCGGGGAACGTGCTCGTGAATACGCCGATCAAGACCTATCCGAGCGTCTCCCAGTTCTGGACCTGGACCCCCGAGGAGTTCATGAAGTATCCGGGATGGGCCGACTTCAAGGGGAAGATGACGGACTGCGGGAAGGTCCTCGGGCGATGAGGATCCTCACGACGCACGTCGGGAGCCTTCCGCGACCGGACGACCTGGTGGCACTCCTCCGGCAGCACGACGCGGCCGGGTCGGCGGCCGAGGCGCTCGCCGCGCGGGCGCGATCGGCGGTCGACGATGCCGTCCGGGCGCAGGTGGCGGCCGGCATCGACATCGTCAACGACGGCGAGCAGGGCCGGACGGACTACTCGACCTACATCAAGGATCGCCTTACCGGCTTCGAGGGCGAGCACGCGGACCAGGTCGTGGGAGCCGACCTCAAGGAGTTTCCCGAGTTCGCGGCGCGACGTCGCGCCTCGGTCTTCCGGCGGCCGACGTGCACCGGACCGATCGCGTGGAAGGACTTCGACGCCGTCGAGCGAGACATCCGGGGCCTCGCGGAGGCCGCACGCCGGGCCGGTTCCGACAACGTCTTCATGACGGCCGTGTCGCCGGGGCAAGCGGCCCGATTCCTGCTGAACCGTCACTACCCGACCGACGAGGCGTACGTCGGCGCGCTGGCCGAGGTCCTCAAGCGCGAGTACGCCGCCATCGTCGGAGCCGGCCTCGTACTGCAGCTCGATTGTCCGGATCTCGCGTCCGGACGGAACAACCAGTTTCAGCACCTCACGCTCCGGGAGTTCCGGAAGGTGGCCGCCATGCACGTGGAAGCCCTCAACCACGCGGTGGCCGGGCTGCCGCCCGAGCGGATGCGCCTGCACATCTGCTGGGGCAACTACGAGGGGCCCCACCACCACGACGTGCCGCTGCGGGGCATCCTCCCGATCCTTCTCGCGGCGCGGCCGGCGGGTCTCTCCGTGGAGGCGGCCAACCCGCGACACGCGCACGAGTGGAGCGTGTTCGAGGACGTGCGGCTCCCGGCCGGCAAGGTCATCATCCCGGGCGTGCTCGACACGACGACCAACTTCATCGAGCACCCCGAGCTGGTCGCACAGCGAATCGTCCAGTACGCCCGGCTCGTCGGTCGCGAGAACGTCATCGCGTCGGCCGACTGCGGCTTCGCGACCTTCGCCGACACGCCCACTGTCGATCCGAAGATCGCGTGGGCCAAGCTCGGCACGATGGTGGAAGGCGCGCGCCTGGCATCGCGGACGCTCTGGAAGTGACGCCGTCGCGTCAGGCGATCGGCCGCGCCGAGCGCTCGAGCATGGCGACGACACGCGCCGCCGTCAAGGGAGTCTCGGTAACGCGCACGCCGTAGGGGGCCAGCGCGTCCTCGACCGCGTTGGCGATCGCCGCCGGCGGCGAGATCGCGCCGCCCTCGCCGAGCCCCTTGACGCCGAGCGGGTTGCGCGGCGACGGGAACTCCAGATGCACCGTCTCGATCGGGGGCAGATCGTCCGCCTTCGGCACCGCGTAGTCCATCAGCGATCCGGTCAGCAGCTGACCCGTCTCGTCGTAGACCATCTCCTCGAAGAGGGCGCCGCCGACACCCTGCGCGACGCCGCCGTGCACCTGGCCCTCGACGATGATCGGGTTGATGACGCGCCCACAGTCGTGGGCGACGATATACCGCAGGAGAGTCACCCGGCCGGTCGCCGCGTCGACCTCGACCTGGGCGACGTGGACGGCGCTCGCGTAGGTCACGGTCGGCACGTGGTGATAGGCGCTGGCCTCAAAGTCAGGGGGCGCCACGCCGGGCTTAGCGAAAGTCGGGATCGACGCCTGGACGACGCGGGCGAGGTCGACGGCCGAGCCCGGCGAGCCCTTGACGAACACCCGGCCGTCGTCGATCTCGATGTCGTCCGCCCCTGCCTCGAGCAGGACCGCCGCGGCGCGCCTGAGCTTTGCGCGCACCTCGCGGCACGCGTCGGCGATCGAGTTGCCGGCCGTCACGGCGCTGCGGCTCGCGAACGTCCCGACGCCGAACGGCACCGCGGCGGTGTCGCCGCCGACGACCGTCACCCAGTCCAGCGGCACGCCGAGGGCGTCGGCCGCGACCTGGGCGAAGCTGGTCTCGTGCCCCTGGCCCGAGTTGACCGCGCCCGTCGCCACGAGCACGCGGCCCGCCAGGTCGAGCTTCACCGTGGCGCCCTCGAATGGGCCGATGGCCGTGCCTTCGACATACCCGGAGATGCCGATGCCGCGGTGGATCCCCCGCGCGCGCAGCGCCGACTGCTCGCCCCGGAACCGCCGGTAGCCCGACGCGTCCAGCGCCTTCTCGAGCGCGGCGGGAAAATCGCCGGTGTCGTAGACGAGGGGGTTGCCGTCTCGGTACGGCATGCCGAAGTCGTACGGCAGCTCGTCCGGGCGGATGTAGTTGCGCCGACGGATCTCCGCCGGGTCCATGCGCAGCTCGCGCGCCAGACAATCGACGATCCGGTCCATCGCGAAGACGGTCTCGGGCCGCCCGGCGCCTCTATATGGTGCGTTCGGTGTCTTGTTCGTCACGACCGCTTGCACGTCAACGCGCATGTTCTTGATCCGATGCGGCCCGATCAAGTGCGCGACCGTGTTGTACGGGAGCACGACGCCCCAGACGTTGTAGGCGCCGAGGTCGAGCCAGATTCGATCGCGCACGCCGAGGATCGTTCCGTCACGCGCGGCCGCGAGGGAGATCGCGTGCACCTGATGGCGCGCGTGCGCGGCGCCGGACATGTGCTCGCGCCGGCTCTCGATCCACTTCACGGGACGGCCGAGCGCCATCGCCGCGATGGGGATCAACGCGTCCTCCGCGTACCCTGAGGCCTTCGTCCCGAAGCCGCCGCCGAGGTCGGGCGCGATCACGCGGATCTTGTGCGGCGGCAAGCCGAGCGCGCCGGTAAGCCCCTGCTGGACGAAGTGCGCGACCTGCGTCGAGTTCCAGGTTGTCATCGTGCCGTCGCGCCGATCCCACACCGCCACCACGCCGCGCCCCTCGAGCGGCATGCCGACGTAGCGCTGAATGTGAAAGGTCTCGGCCACGGTGACGTCGGCCCGTGCGAACGCCCGATCGGCGTCACCGATCGCGTGCGTGAAGCCGATCCCGACATTGCTTCCCCACTCCGGGTGGATGAGCGGCGCGCCGGGCTCCGCGGCGCGCGTCATGTCGACGACGGAGGGCAGGAGCTCCCATTCGACCTGGATCAGCTCTGTCGCGTCCTCGGCGCGCTCGGGACTGTCGGCCACCGCCATCGCGACGATCTCGCCGACGTAGCGCACGCGATCCCGGCAGAGCGCCCACTGCGGCGCCTGACGGATGTCGAACTTGACGACGGCGGCGAGACCCGGCGGCACCGCGCCGAAGAGCGGTAGCGGCTTCATCCAGCGCTCGAGATCCCGGAACGCCAGCACGCGCACCACGCCCGGCGCGGCGGCGGCCGCGGCGGTGTCGATCGCGACGATGCGCGCGTGAGCGTGGGGCGAGCGGAGGAACGCAGCGTGGAGCATCCCCGGCAAGGTCACGTCGTCGACGAAGCGGCCTTCGCCGCGGAGGAATCGCGGGTCTTCCCGCCGCTTCACCGCCGCGCCGAAAAATTTTGCGCCCATGGCTCGTCCAACCCGCGACTATACACCTGCGCCCGCGCCAGGAATCGTCGGGGGCCGCGTGTGGAAACCGACCGGCTCGCGCCCGAGCGCCAAGACCGTACCCGCTCGACGAGGACCACGTGTGGCGGAGCCCAGCAGACGGGATGTTACCGGCTCTCGCGACGGCGCGCGAGCCATGTTAGCTTGCGGCGAGTCGCTTGGTCCGCCTTGATACGTGGTTCACGAGACTCTAATAGTTATACGGATTAATGTCGGTATCGGATGACGTGTCCGCACGGTTGGCAGCCGCTCTTCGAGCCAACGAGACGCTTTGGGAGTGTCTACAGCGATGTCGTGGACTGAACCTACCTGCCTGGTACCTGGGCGCAGGGTGTGTCGCCCAGACGATCTGGAGCCTCGCCCATGGGAAGGCGCCCGGCGCCGACATCCTCGACTACGACCTTGTTTACTACGATCGCGACTTGTCGGAGGAGCGTGAACGCAAGATGACGCGCTACGCCCGGGAGCAAACGCACGGCACGCATCCCCAGCCAGCCGGGTTCGCGGCACGGCTCTGAACGAAAGACGCGCGGGGCAGCCGACGTCGTATGGCGCAGCCGCCGGTCGGAGCCAAGGACAACGGACAGGAGTTCAGGTGTTCGTCGGTGCCAATCCTTGCCCAACACACGCATGCAGGTGACGGCGAACAGCGTCCGCTCGCGTGGCTCGTCCCGCGCGCGAGATGCACCCGCTTCCCGCGAGCGGAATCGTGCGCTATTCTCGCTGGGGCACACCCCTGAACACGCAGGAGGCCTTCGATGGGCAAACGGTCGATCGTGGTGTTGGCTCTCGTCCTGGTCGCGCTCGCCGCGCTGGCGGTCCCCGGGGAATCGCAGGCCCCGATCAAGATCGGCGTCATCGAGCCGCTCTCCGGCCCCGTCGCGGCCTCCGGCAACTACGTCCGGATGGGCGCCGAGATCGCGCGCGACTGGCTGAACGCGAAAGGCGGGATCGGCGGCCGGAAGATCGACCTCCTGATCGAGGACAACAAGTCCGACCCCAAGGAGGCGGCGAGCGCCGCGGAGAAGCTGATCGTCCGCGACAAGGTGCCGGCGATCATGGGCGCCTGGGGCAGCTCGATGACCCTGGCGGCGATGCCGAAGCTCGAGGAGTACGGCGTGCCGATGGTCGTGGAGACCTCGAGCGCCGCGTCGATCACCAAGCGCGGCAACCCGTGGATCTTCCGCATCAGCCCGCCCTCCGAGATGGAGGCGCTCGGCCTCGAGCAGTACGTGGACAAGCTCGGCGTCAAGCGTGTCGACTTCCTGGCCGTCAATACCGACTGGGGCCGCGGCGCGATCACGGCGTTCGGCGACATGCTGACGAAGAAGGGCGCGACCGTCGGCGCCAAGGAGTTCATGGACCAGTCGGCGACCGACATGAACGCGCAGATCACCAAGATCAAGGCTACCGGCGGCGACACGCTCTTCCTGACGACGGCGGTCGAGCAGATCACGCTCGTGATGAAGCAGGCGCAGGAGCAGCGGCTCGGGCGCAAGATCGTCACGACCGGCGGCAGCTCGTCGCCCACGCAGCTCATCAAGCAGGCCGGCGCCGCCGCCGAGGGTAGCTATCACATCGTGTTCTTCATGCCGTGGTTCCCGGAGTCGATGCCGGACGGCAAGCTGGCGAAGGCGTTCGTCGACGAGTGGGCCAAGCGCGGCCATCCGTCCGAGGGGCTCACGGAAGGGTTCCGCGGCCACGACGGGATCGCCACAATCGCCGAGGCGATCCGGGTGGCCGGCAAGGACGATCCCAAGGCCGTGCGCGAGGCCCTCTGGAACGTGAGCCTCATGGGCGTCAACGGCCCGATCAAGTTCGACAAGGACGGCCCCGCCGGCAAGGAGAGCGGCCAGAGCAGGCCGAGCATCTTCGTCGTCCAGATCCGCGACGGCAAGGTGGCGCTGCCGGACTTTCTCGCGAAGAAGTAGCGCGCCGCGCGGATGGCTGAGCTCCTTCAGCACCTGCTGAACGGACTGGTGCTCGGCGGCACGTACGCCCTGCTGGGCATCGGGCTCACCCTGATCTTCGGCCTCATGAACGTCGTGAACTTCGCCCACGGCGAGTTCTACACGCTCGGAGCCTACGTCTCGTTCGCGGCGCTGGCGCTGGCCGGCATCGATTTCTTCGCGGCGCTCGTGGTCGCGATCGTCGCCGGCGCCGCGCTCGGCTGGATCTGCGAGGTCCTGCTGCTGCGCCCGCTCCGGAGCGAATCGATCGATACCACGATGCTGGTGATGATCGGCGTGTGGATCGCGATGCAGAACGCGGAGCTTCTCGGCTGGGGCGGCGTCGCGAAGTCGATCCCGCATCCGTTTCCGACCGCACCGCTCGTGCTTGGCCCGGTCGCGATCGCCCCGCTGCGCCTCTTCGTCCTCGTCCTGGCCGCGGCGCTGATCGCCGCCGCCTGGCTCCTGACCCAGAAGACCAAGCTCGGCCGCGCGATGCGCGCCACGTTCCAGGACCGCGACACCGCGGCGCTCATGGGCGTTGGGATCGGCCGCATTCACGCGGCGACGTTCGCCTTCGGCTCCGGGCTCGCCGCGGCGGCGGGCGCCTTACTCGGCCCGATCTTCCTCGTCTATCCCTCGATGGGCGACCTCGCCTCGCTGAAGGCGTTTTCCGTCGTGATCCTCGGTGGGCTCGGCAACCTGCCGGGCGCGACCCTGGGCGGCCTGCTGCTCGGCATCGCCGAGGAGCTGGGCGCCGGCTACATCTCCTCTGGCTATCGCGACGCGGTCGGGTTCGTCATCATCATTCTCGTACTGCTCTTGCGGCCGTCCGGGCTCTTCGCGCGCCAAGAACGCATCGCATGACGCGAGCCGGCGGCTGGCTCCTGGCGGCGGGCGCGCTCACCCTGCCGCTCTGGCTTCAGAGCCCCTACCACTTGCACGTCGCGATCATGGCCGGCATCTTCGGCGTGCTCGCGATGTCGCTGAACCTCCTGCTCGGCTACACCGGCCAGCTCTCGCTCGGCCACGCGGCGTTCTTCGGCATCGGCGCCTATACGTCGGCGCTGCTCACACTGAAGCTCGACTGGTCGTTCTGGCCGGCGCTCGCGGTCGCCGTCGCCCTGGCCGCGCTGGCGGGCTTCTTCATCGGCCGTCTCGCGCTGAAGCTGCGCGGCGCCTACTTCGTGCTGGTTACGATCAGCTTCGCCGGCGTGATCTCGCTCGTCAGCATCAACTGGATCGAGCTGACGAACGGGCCGCTCGGGCTTCCGGGCGTGCCGGCGCCGGCGCTCGGACCGTGGTCCTTCCGGACCAAGACCGCCTACTACTATCTGGTGCTCGCGGCGTGCGGGCTCTCGTACCTGGTGTGCCGGAGACTCGTCATGTCGCGCATCGGCCGCGCCCTCGTCGCGCTCCGCGAGAACGAGCCGCTGGCCGAGTCCGTCGGCGTCGACGTGACCCACTACCTCGTCCTCGCCGCCGTCGTCAGCGCGGCGATGGCGGGACTGGGCGGAAGCCTCTACGCCCACTACACTCGGTTCGTGAGCCCGGAGGTGTTTCTGTTCACCTATACGGTGACGATGGTCATCATGGTCGTCGCGGGCGGCAAGGGCACGCTCGCGGGGCCGGTGGTCGGAGCCACGCTCTTCACCGTGCTGCCCGAGGCGCTGCGCGCGGCGGCGTCGTGGCAGTGGCAGATGCTCGCGTACGGCGTGCTGCTCGTGCTGCTCGTCTTCTTCCTGCCGCGCGGCATCGTGCCCTGGCTCGCCCGCGTGATGGCGGGGAGCCAGGCTCCTGCCGAGCCCGACTCGCCGACCATCCGACGGTGATGCTGGCGGTCAGAGATCTCGCCGTGAGGTTCGGCGGCGTGACCGCGCTCGAGAGCGTGTCGTTCGAGGTTCGACCCGGCTCGATCACGAGCGTCATCGGCCCGAACGGCGCCGGCAAGACCACCGCGTTCAACGCGATCACCGGCTATCTGCGGCCCACCGGCGGGCTCGTCACGTACGACGGCGCCCCGCTGACGGGCCTGCGGCCCTCCGCGATCGCCCGTCGAGGCATCGTCCGCACGTTCCAGAAGACGAGCGTGTTCCCCGCCCTGAGCGTGGAGGACAACGTGCTGACCGGGCTGCATCTGCGGGGCACGGCCGGATTCTTCGCCGTCCTCGCCGGCGGGCGCCGGCTCACCGCCGAGGAGCGGGCGCTTAGCTCGCAGGCCCGAGCCGTCATCGACTTCGTCGGTCTCGGCCACCGCCGGCGGGAAGCCGCCAGCGCCTTGCCCTACGGCGAGCAGCGACTCGTCGAGCTGGCCGTGGCGCTCGCGGCGAAGCCGCGCGTGCTTCTGCTCGACGAGCCGGGCGCCGGTATGACCGGATCGGAGAAAGCCGTCGTGAGCGGTCTCATCCGTCGAGTTCGCGAGCAGGGCCTGACTGTCCTGCTGGTCGAGCACGACATGCGGATGGTGATGGGGATCTCGGACACGGTGATCGTGCTGAACGGCGGCCGCGTCATCGCCGAGGGCTCGCCCGCGGCGATCCAGGCGCATCCGGAAGTGATCCGCGCGTACCTCGGAGCGTCGGCTGGCTCCACCTGAGTCACCGGCGCTGCTCCGGCTCGAGAACGTCCACGCTGGCTACGGCCCGGTCGCGGCGCTGCGGGGCGTCGCCATCACGGTGGCGGCGGGGGAGCTGGTCTGTTTGATCGGCGCCAACGGCGCGGGGAAGAGCTCCACCTTGCGGGCGATCTCGGGTCTGCTGCCGCTGTCCCACGGGCGCATCGTGTTCGACGGTCGCGAGATCCAGAACGAGGTGCCGGCGACCATTCTGAGGGCCGGCATCGCCCACTGCCCCGAAGGTCGCCGCGTCTTTCCCCATCTGACCGTCGCGGAGAATCTCGCGATGGGGGCCTACGTCCGGACCGATCGCGGCGCGATCGCCGCCGATCTGAGCGAGGTCGGCCGCCATTTCCCGATCCTGGTCGAGCGCCGCCGGCAGATGGCCGGCACGCTCTCGGGCGGCGAGCAGCAGATGCTCGCGATCGCCCGCGCGCTGATGGCGCGCCCGCGACTCATCCTGTTCGACGAGCCGTCCTTGGGTCTGGCGCCGACCCTCGTGGAGATGACCTTCGCGATCATCGCCGACATCCGGCGGCGAGGCACGACCGTGCTCATGGTCGAGCAGAACGCGAACGCCGCGCTCCGCATGGCCGACCGCGCCTACGTGATGGAGACCGGGCGCATCGTGCTCGAGGGCCGCGCCCGCGATCTGCTCGAGGACGACCACGTGCGCCGGGCGTATCTCGGCGGCTAGAAGGGTGTGATGACGCAGACACTGATGTTCCTGCCCGGCGCCTCCGGCAACGTCCAGTTCTGGAAGCCGGTGAGCGCGAAGCTCTGCCATCCCGCCGCGCGCCGGTTCGTCGCCTGGCCCGGATTCGGCGGCGTGCCGGCGGAGCCGGGTGTCAGAGGAATCGACGATCTGGTCGCGCGCGTCGTTGGCGATATCACGGGCCCCGTAGCGCTGCTCGCGCAGTCGATGGGAGGCATCATCGCGGTCAGGGCCGCGCTCGAGAAACCGAGTCTGGTGCGGCACCTCGTGCTCTCGGTCACGTCGGGCGGAATCGACGTGGCGGCGCTGGGCGCTCAGGACTGGCGGCCCAGCTTCCGGAAGAGCAATCCTGGATTGCCATCGTGGTTCGCCGACGAGCGCCGCGACTTCACCGAGCGGTTACGCGAGATCACCATGCCCGTGCTCCTCTTGTGGGGAGACGCGGACCCGATCAGCCCGGTGGCGGTCGGGAGACGGCTCGCGCAGCTGTTCCCGCGCGCCGAGCTGGTCGTTTCCCGGGAGGAACACACGACCTCGTCCTGGAGCGGGCGGACGAGATTGCCCCTCACATCGAGCGGCATCTGGCCACGTAGGGAGGGGCTCCAGAGGCGGGCCGGCGCTCCCGGTGCTACCCTGCTGGCGTGTCGCCGAGCGGCACGACGCGCACGAGGAGGCGGACAGTGCGTCAGCGAGTCCTGGCAACGGGCGCCCTGACTCTCGTGGTGGTGATCGTCGCGGCGTGCGGCCTGTTCAAGCCCGCCCCGAAGCCTCCGCCCGAGCCCGTGACCGTGAGCGCCGCCCAGTCCGGCACGAGCGTCGCGCTCGCCTCGGGTCAGGACCTGGTCGTGCGCCTGCCGAGCAATCCGACGACGGGCTACCGCTGGATCTACGTCGAGCCGAAAGACGCGGTGCTCAGAGTCGACGGCCCGTCGACCTTCGAAGCCGCTCGGAGCACCGGCGGGGCCGTCGGCGCCGGCGGGACCGAGATCTGGAAGCTCGCGCCGCTCAAGCCGGGCCAGCAACAGCTGCGCTTCGAGTACCGTCGCCCCTGGGAGCAGGGCGTCGCGCCCGCTCAGATCGCGACGTACTCCGTCACCGTGCAGTAGTCGTGGCGGCGCCCCGGTACTGGTTTCCCGCGAAGCGGTATGGATGGGGATGGGGCCCGCCTCGCACGTGGCAGGGCTGGCTCGTGCTGGCGGTCTTCTTCGTCCTCCTCGTGGTGGGCGCGGCGGTCTTCCTTCCCGCGCAACGGCCGGGCTCCTTCGTCGCGTACACGGCGATCCTCTGCGGCGTGCTCGTCGCCGTGTGCTACGTCACGGGCGAACCGCCGAGCTGGCGCTGGGGCACGAAATGAGCGCATGCTCAAGGAGCTGACGCGGGCGGACTGGCGGCGTCCTCGACGATCTCTTCGTCGCCGACCTCGGGCCGTATCCGGTCGCATATGCCTCGGTGTACGGCGCGCCGATGGCGTCCGAGGTATGCGCCGGAGCTCCAGAAGGTGTTCGGCAGCTTGCTCGACCGCGGGCCGGTCTCGCTGCGGCACCGCGAGATCGTGATCGACCGCACTTGCGCGCGCTGCGGCTGCGGCTACGAGTGGGGAGTGCACATCGCGTTCTTCGCCCAGCGCGCGGGGCTCACGCCGGAGCAGGTCCGCGCGACCGTGCGCGGCGACGCGAACGAGCCCGCCTGGACCGACGAGGAGCGCCTGCTGATCCGGATGGTCGACGAGCTGCACGACTCGGCGACGCTCTCCGACGAGGCGTGCCGGAGCCGCGCAGCGCGCCGTTTCCGACGTAGACCCTACTCGTCCCGGGGCTCGGCGCGCGCGAAGCGTCCGCCGCGGAGATCTTCCAGAGTCTGCTCGATCTCCGCGCGGGTGTTCATCACGAACGGGCCGTAGCGCGCGATCGGCTCGTGGAGCGGTCGGGCCGCGGCGAGCAGGAAGCGCCCGCCGGCCGGACCCGCCGACGCCTCGACGACGTCGCCCTCGCCGAAGATGACGAGCGACGGCGCGTGCGCGGCTTTCCCCTCGGCGGCGAAGCGGACCTCGCCGTGGTCGACGTAGGCGAACGCCGTGTGGCCGCGCGGCACCTCTTCACGGAACGTGGCGCCCGGCGGCAGCACGACGTCGATGAACTTCGGCGCGACGGCCAGCCCCTCGACCGGACCGGAGAATCGTCCGCCCTGCGCCTCGCCCGCGATCACGCGGATGCTGGCTCCGTCCTCGGTCTTCGTTTCGGCCAGGCGCTCGCCCTGGAGGTCGCGGTACTTCGGCCGGCTCATCTTGTCCCGCGCCGGCAGGTTGAGCCAGAGCTGCAAGCCGGCGATGCCCTCGGGGCGCACCTGCGGCATCTCCTCGTGAAGGATGCCGCTGCCGGACGTCATCCACTGGATGTCGCCGGCGCCGATCGAGCCCTGGTGACCGAGCGAGTCGCCGTGCTTGACCTCGCCCTTGCGGACGAGCGTGACGGTCTCGATGCCGCGATGGGGATGATACGGGAACCCCGCCTCGTAGTCGGCCGGCTTAACCGACTCGAAGTGGTCGAGCAGCAGGAACGGGTCGAGATGGTCGAGCCGGCGGGTACCGATGCTCCGGCGGAGATGGACGCCGGCCCCCTCGACGACGGGCTCGGGCGTGACGACGTGCGTGACCGGGCGTGACGACTGGCTCATGTCGTGCCTCCCACTCCTAGAGATGCGGGCGCCGCCGGGGCCGATTCAAGCGTACGCCGTCCGTGGGAGGCACGCCATGGCCGGATCGGGCGCCCGCGGCAATCAGCGGGGCGGCTTACCGCGAAAGCACTCGATGAGCTGATTCCGGTAGCAGTACAGCGGCAGCGCGACCGCCACGACGATGGCCGTCAGTAGGATCACGTGAACGTAGTCGCCCGATGCTGCGTGGGCGCCCTGCGCGGAAGCGACCCATGTGTCGGGGATGCGGCCGAGGGTGGAGACCAACGCAAAGACCCTGAACGGCATGGGACTCAGGCCGAAGAGGTAGCACGTCATGTCCTTCGGGAGGCCCGGAACCAAAAAGATCACGAAACAGAGGATGGCTCCCTCCGCCTCGATGATGAGACCCATCTTCTGCCAGATGTCCGGACTCACGAGCCGCTGAACGAACCGGACACCGAGCCACCGACCTATCCCGAAGGCTGCGACAGATCCCAACGTCAGACCGATCGTCGAGTAGAGCAGTCCCGCCCATTGGCCGAAGAGGTAGCCACCCAGGATCGCCGTCAGCTGACCCGGAATCGGGGCGATGACGACCTGAAGCCCCTGAAGGCCGATGAAGACGACGGGCGCGAGGAGGCCCCACTCTCGCAGCGTGTGCTTGAGGAACCCCTTGTCCAGGTAGAGGCGGGTGACGAACCGGTACGCCAACGCATCGCTCATCACGAGCCAGACGCCGAATCCGACGAACGCGGCGGCGCACAAGCCGCCGATCCCCCACCGTAACGTCGTGCTCACCAGTCTGCCCGGGAGACGATCAGGGCTGGCGTCGTCGCGGTCGGCCGCGGCGTCCAACGCGGTTTCTAGTTTCCGAAGCGCACTTCGAGGCGGACATCGGGAAAGCCGGTGGAGCGCTCGAACGCCCCGACGGGCACGAGGGTGCGGAAGTCGTCGGCCAGATAGAATGCGCCCTGGTTACGCTCGCTCCGCTCGAATCTGCCGTGCGCACCGAGCCTGAAGGGCATGCGAAACGTCCCCTTGAAGGGCAGGACGACGGGCTGCGGGAGCGCGGCCATCAGTCCGGTCGCGGGGTCGGCGGTCTGCGTAATGGTGAAGGTCCCGGCGATCGAGCCGAGCGGGATGTGGTGGAGAACGGCGAGCGACAGGTCGACCGCACCGCTGAAGGTCCCGCTGATCACCGGCAGGTCCGGGACGTGGACGGAGCTATTGCCCGGCGCGTTGATGACCACGTCGAACGTGCCGCTGACGGGGCCACGGCCACTCACGGTCGACACACTGTCGGTGCCGGCGGCGATGACGGTGCAGCTCACGATACGCGGGACCGAGATCAGGAGCTCCGCCGGACACAGCGGCGTCCCGAGCGCTGCAAATCCTTGCAGAGGTGCGGTGGCGTTCCTGTGGATCACGCCCTCTGCTTGATCGAACGTGACCCGTTCGCTGATCTCGTACAGCGTGACCCCGGTGGCGCCGGTCACCTCGTCGCGATCGGCAGCGTAGCCGGCGGTCGACAGGATCAGCAAGGTCAGGATCAATCCAACGGTTCGCAGAGGCTGGTTCGTCATGGCTGCCACGCAAGGGCAGCAGGAGTCGTGCCAGCGCGTTCGTCGCTTGCGAAAGTCTCGAGAATCGAGCCCTTGCGTCCGCGACTCGCGAATTCGCTCGGCGATCCGCGGCGAGGTTCGAGCCAGCGCGCGGAACTCTCCGACCACGAACTGTCCATCTTCTGGAAATCGGCGCATCGTTCCGGCGACGCCGGAAACATTGGACATTTTCAGCGGGCGCCGGCTCGTTCACGATGCCGAGCATGGGCGACCCCCGTCACGCGCTCGGACGCGCGGCCGAAGAGGCAGCGGCGAAGCTGCTCGAGCGCTCGGGGCTTCGCATCGTCGCGCGCAACGTGAAGCTCCGCCACGGCGAGATCGATCTGGTCTGCCGCGATCGCGAGGTCTGGGTCTTCGTCGAGGTCAAGTGCCGGCAGGAGCGCTGGGCCGACGGGCCTGCCGCCGCCGTGTCGTGGTGGAAGCGGAGACGGCTCATTCGCCTGGCCCAGGGCTATCTGAAATGGATGCGTATCGCCGAGGCGCACTGTCGGTTCGACGTCGTCGCGGTCACGCCCCGCGGCGACGGGCGCTTCGAGATCCGCCACATCCCCGCCGCCTTCGACACGAGCGGCGTGGTGTGAGGCCGGCCACTTGGGATTTCGGGTACAATCACGCTCCCGTGACGATTCTCTGGGATGCCTATCGTAGTGCGCTCGGGTCGATCGCCCAGGCGGTGGGGCGCACGCCGCTCGTCACGCTCAACCGCGTGACCGCCGGCGTCACGCCGCCGATCCATCTCAAGCTCGAGTGGTACGGCGCCACCGGCAGTCTCAAGGACCGCATCTATCTCCACATGTTCGAGCGCGCCGAGGCGCGGGGCGACCTGCGCCCGGGCATGCGCGTGCTCGAGTGCTCGACCGGCAACGCCGGCATCGCCTGCGCGTTCGTGGCCGCCGTCAAGGGCTACCGCTGCACGATCGTCATGCCCGAGGGCATGAGCGACGAGCGCAAGAAGATCATGCGCGCCTACGGCGCCGACCTCGTCTTCACCCCGGGGGGCGAGAGCGACGTCGACCTGTCGCTCTCGCGCCTGGAGCAGATCCGCGCGGGCGACCGCACCGGCTACTGGGTGCCCGGACAGTTCGACAACGCCGACAACGTCGAGGCTCACTACCGGACGACCGGCCCCGAGATCTGGGAGCAGGCCGGCGGGATCGTCGGCGCCTTCGTCGCCTCGCAGGGCAGCGGCGGCACGCTCACGGGCGTCGGACGCTTCCTGCGCGAGCGCGACGCGCGCGTACGACTCTACGCCGTCGAGCCCGAGGAGTGCGCGCTGCTCGCGCGGCGCGAGTGGGGACCGCACGGCATCGAGGGCATCGGCGACGGATTCATTCCCGAGAATCTCGACGTCGCCCTGCTTTCAGGGGTCATCACCACCACCACCGAGGAGAGCCTGGTGATGGCGCGGCGGCTCGCCGCGGAGGAAGGCATCTTCTGCGGCATCTCCACCGGCTGCAACGTCGCCGCCGCGCTCAAGCTGGCCCGCCATCGCCCGGATCTGCCGTCGATCGTGACGATGGCCAACGACACAGGCCAGCGGTACTTCACGACCGCGCTCTGCGGCGAGGACAAGCACGTCGAGGTCCCGGAGCGCGAGCATCCGATGGATCCGCGGACGCGGCGCGAGCTCGATCGCTACCAGCCGAAGTGGGAGATCCTCACCTGAACCCGGCCGAGTACGACTTCATCGCGGCGCGCCGCCGCGTAGAGGCCAAGGCCAAGTCGGCGGCCGAGAAGCTCACGAGCCTCGAGGACGCGGTCGGCCGCGTCAAGGACGGCGACCAGATCGGCGTCGGCGGCTGCCTCTTCTCGCGCACGCCCCTGGCGCTCATGCGCGAGATCCTCCGCCAGCGGCGCCGCGGCCTCACGCTCGCGCGCAATCTCACCTGCAACGAGGGCGAGCTGTTCATGGCCGCCGGCGCCGTCAGCCGCGTCACGACGGCGTGGATGTCCATCGGGCTGCCGTGGGGAGTGTCGAAGATCCTCCGCCACTACGTGGAGACGGGCGCGGTCGCGCTGGAGGAGTGGAGCCACCTGGCGCTGGGATTGCGCTTCCGCGCCGGCGCGATGGGCGTGCCGTTCCTGCCCGCGCTCACGATGCTCGGCTCGGATCTGGTCGGGGTCGGCGGCCTCAAGACGGTGCAGGATCCCTACACCGGCGAGACCGTGGCGGCGGTGCCGGCGCTGTTTCCGGACGTGGCGCTCCTGCACGTGCACCGCGCCGACCGCTTCGGCAACTGCCAGATCGACGGCTACCCGCACATGGACGCCGACATCGCGCGGGCGGCGACGACGGTGCTGGTATCGACCGAGGAGATCATTTCCGAGGAAGAGACGCGGCGGTATCCCGACCGCACGGTGGTGCCCGGGTTCCTCGTCGACGCCCTCGTGCACGTGCCCTTCGGCTCGTTCCCGCACGAATGCTACGGTCTCTACGAGGCGGACTATGACCACTTCGCCGAGTACTGCGCCGCGATCGACCGGAGTGGGCCCGCGGCCGTCGGCGACTATCTCGAGCGCTACGTCTACGGGCCGCCCACGTGGAGCGACTACCTCGACCTCTTCGGCGGCGAGCGCATGGCGCTCCAGGCCAAACGCGCGAAGGAGCTGACCCGGTGACCAAGCCAAGCGCCTGTGTCAGGCCACCCTCGGTGGTCGCCGGGCTCGCGCGCTCGATACAATGACCGAGCGCTTCAACGCCTCGGAGCTCTTGGCTGTGATCGCGGCGCGTCAGCTTCGCGACGACACGACCGTCTTCGCGGGGGTCGGCGTGCCGCTCCTGGCCGCGGCGCTCGCCAAGCGCCGCCATGCGCCGCGGCTGACGATGGTCATCGAGGGCGGCATCATCGGCCCCGAGATCGCCCCGGGCCGGCTGCCGGTGTCCACCAACGAGATGCGCGCGGGCCACCGGGCGACGATGCTGCCGGGCATCACCGACGCCTTCCTCTTCGCCCAGCGCGGCTTCGTGGACGTCGGCTTCATGGGCGGGGCCCAGATCGATCAGTACGGCAACATCAACACGAGCGTGCTGGGCGCCGACTACTGGCACCCGAAAGTACGCCTGCCCGGAACCGGCGGCGCCAACGACATCGCGTCGCTCTGCCGCGAGGTGATTATCGTGACGGCGCACGAGAAGCGGCGCTTCGTCGAGCGCGTCGATTTCGTCACGAGCCCATCCTGGGTCCGGGGCGACGGCTCGCGCCGGGCCGCCGGTCTGCTCTTCGGCGGCGTCTCCCGCGTCGTCACGACGCTCGGCATCCTCGGCTTCGATCCCGACAGCAAGCGCATGCGGATCGAGGCCACGCACCCCGGCGTCTCGACGGACACGGTCCGCCAGAATACCGGGTTCGCGCTCCTCGAGGCGCCGCGCATCGAGACCACGGAGCCGCCGTCCGACGAGGAGCTCGAGATGCTCAGGGCCCTCGATCCGGAGCGGCGCTTCCTGGGCTGACCGATGACGGCCTTCGGGCTGGCGATCAAGAACTTCGTCGGGCCGGCCGAGAGCCCCGACATCGACGCGCTCTACGCCTACGCGCAGCGGGCCGAGGCGCTCGGCTTCGAGTCCCTGTGGGCGTGGGACCACGTGATCCTCGGCGTCGAGCCCTCGTTCCCGATCCTCGACGCCGTCGGCACCTTGACCGCGATCGCGGCGCGGACCAGCCGGATCAAGCTCGGCACCGGCGTGCTCGTGCTCCCGCTGCGGAACCCCACGGTGGCCGCCAAGGCGCTCGGCACGCTCGACGTGATCTCGAAGGGCCGCCTGATCCTGGGCGTGGCGGCCGGCTGGTACGCCCGCGAGTTCGACGCGGTCGGCGTGCCCTTCAAGCGCCGCGGCCGCCTCTTCGAGCGCAACCTCGAGATCCTCACGCGGCTCTGGACCGAGGACCGCGTCACCCTCCATATCGACGAGCACAACCTGCGCGAGGCCGTGATGCGGCCGCGCCCGGCGCAGCGACCGCGGCCCCCCATCCTCATCGGCGGCTACGTCGACGCCGTGCTCAAGCGCGTGGCCACGAGCGGCGACGGGTGGCTCACGTACTTCTACACGCCCGAGAGCTATCGGCGGTCGTGGGAGAAGATCGTCGGCTTCGCCCGCGAGGCCGGCCGCGATCCGAAGTCGCTCAGCGGAACGAACCAGCTCGCGATCTACGTCGGCCGCTCGCGCGAGGCGACCGAGGCGCCGATGCGCCGCTGGCTCGAGACCGAGTGGGACGTCGCGGCCTGGAGCGAATCGACGATCGAGCACGCGATCCGCGGCAGCGCCGACGAGTGCGTCGAGCAGCTGCGCCCGCACGTGGAGTCGGGCGCGGACCGGCTCGTCCTCATCCCCTACCGCTACGAGCCCGAGCAGGTCGAGCTCATCGCCCGCGACGTCCTGCCCCGGCTGTCCCTCGCGGCGAAGACGCCGCGCTAGATGGCGGACCGCCGCGAGACGTTCGAGCGAGTGCTGGCGCCCGAGCCGGGGCGGACGGCGCTGGTGGTGGTCGACATGCAGCGCGGGTTTCTCGACCCCGGCGAGGCGATGGAAGTGCCGCCGGCCCGGGAGATCGTGCCGGTGATCCAGGGCCTGCTCGGGGTCTTCCGCGCCAGGCGGCTGCCGGTCGTGTTCACCGAGTTCGTGTACTCCCCGAGCGCGCCGGTCCTGATCGGGAGCTTGCATCCCGAGCACCGCCCGCGGCGCCGGGAGCGCCGCGCGGATTCGGTCTGCCGTCGTCGGCCTGTCTGGAAGGCAGCGCGAGCGCCGAGACGGTGCCGGATCTGGAGTCCCGGCCCGGCGAGCTCGTCGTGCGCAAGCGCGGCTACGACGCCTTCGCCGGCACGTTCCTCGACGGCGCCTTGCGGGCGCGGAACGTGACATCGCTCGTGGTGACCGGTACGATGACGGACATCTGCGTGCTGGCGACGGTGACGGCCGCGCTCCACCGGGAATACCGCGTCACGGTGGTCGAGGACGGCGTGGCCACCCTCTGGCCCGAGATCCAGCGGGCGGCGCTCGACATCATCGGGCGCGCCTACGCCCGCGTGGCGGCCGCCAAGGAAGTCGCCGACCAGATCGCGAGCTGGTCGTGACCACGAGTGGGGAGGGCGCGATGAAGGGACCACTTCGCTTCTCGGGCGTGATGCCCGCCAACGTGCTTCCGTTCAGGTCGGATCTCGCGATCGACGAGCCCGCGTACCGCCGTCACCTCCGCTGGCTCGCCGACACCCGCGGCGTCACCGGCATCGTCGCCAACGGCCACGCCTCCGAGGTCTCGTCCCTGAATCGCGAGGAGCGCCGGCGCTCGCTGGCGATTGCGCTCGACGAGATCGGCGGCGCGTGCCCGATCATCACGGGCGTCTACTCGGACGGCACGCAGGACGCGGTCGATCTCGCGCGCGACGCGCGCGCGGCGGGCGCGGCGGGCGTGCTCGTGTTCCCGCCGACGCTCTTCATGTGGGGCGCCCAGCTCAAGCCGGACATGGTGCTGCGCCACTTCTCCGAGATCGCCGCCCGCGCCGACCTCCCGATCGTCGTGTTCGAGTACCCGCCGGCGTCCGGCATCGGCTACTCGCCGGAGACTCTCGCGCGGCTCGCCGAGATTCCGCACGTCGTCGCGGTCAAGGACTGGTCGAACGAGATCGTGGCCTTCGAGTCGAATCTGCGGGCGCTGCGCGCGACGGGCCGTTCGGTGGCGATGCTGTCGGCCTTCACGATGTCGCTGATGGCGACGTTCCTGCTCGGCGCCGACGGCGCGATCTCCGGGATGGGCAGCGTCACCGCCGACCTGCAGGCCGAGCTGTTCGAGGCGTGCGGCAAGGGCGATCTGGACGGCGCCCGGCGGATCAACGACCGGCTGGCGCCGCTCGTGTCCGTCTTCTACGCGCCGCCCTTCGTGGACATGCACAACCGGATGAAGGAAGCGCTCGTGCTGCTCGGGCGAATCCCGGCCGCCCACGTCAGGCCTCCGCTGACGCCGGTCAGCGGCGCCGACCGCGAGGCGATCCGCCGGGCGCTCGCGGCCGCCGGTCTTCTGTAAAGGAGCGACACCACCATGGATCTCGGAATCAGGGGCAAGAACGCGATCGTCTGCGCCGCCAGCAAGGGTCTCGGCAAGGGCTGCGCCCTGTCGCTCGCGCGCGAGGGCGTGAACATCACGATGAACGCGCGCACGAAGGACGCGCTGGAGGCCGCCGCAAAGGAGATCCGCGACGCGACCGGCGTGCGCGTCACGACCGTGGCGGGCGACGTCACGACCGACGCCGTGCGGACGGCGCTGCTGCAGGCGTGCCCCAACCCCGACATCCTCGTGAACAACGCCGGCGGCCCTCCGCCCGGCGATTTTCGCGAGTGGGACCGCGACGCGTGGCTGCGCGCGCTCGACGCCAACATGCTCACGCCGATCTTCCTGATCAAGGCCACCGTCGACGGGATGATCGCCCGGCGCTTTGGCCGGATCGTCAACATCACGTCGGTCTCGGTGAAGTCGCCGATCGACATCCTCGGTCTCTCCAACGGCGCCCGCGCCGGGCTCACCGGGTTCATCGCCGGCCTCAGCCGGAAGACCGTCGCGCACAACGTCACGATCAACAACCTCCTGCCCGGCCCCTTCGACACCGACCGGCTGCGCTCCACGATCGCCACCGTCGCGAAGGCGACGGGGCGATCGATCGAGGACGTCACCCGCGAGCGTCAGGCCCAGAACCCGGCCGGGCGCTTCGGCACCGCCGCCGAGTTCGGCGAGGTGTGCGCGTTCGTGTGCAGCGCCCAGGCCGGCTACATCACCGGGCAGAACTTCGTGCTCGACGGCGGCGCGTACCCGGGCACTCTCTAGCGCGGCGGCGGGCCGATGTGGGCTGGCGTTGCCGCCGGGGTCGTTCGACCACGCGGCACGCGCTCGCGTGGACCCGCGGCGGCTGGGCTCCATCTGGGCGCGCGGCGTCCGATACTCCTTGGAGGGAACGGGTCTCACAGACTCCGACGGCAACGCCAGCCCACATCGGCCCGGCGTCCGCTAAAGGTGAAGCCTTGCGCGGCTTAGAGGGTTAGTGTAAGTAGGGGCAATTCTCTTACCGGACATTACGGCGCCCGCCACGCAGGCATTGGCACGGCTCGGCGCCGCAAGGAGGAACATTCGATGGCTGAACGGTGGCACGACGAAGCCTGGGCGAAGGACATGTGGTGGAGCGGCAAGACGACTCGCCGGAAGTTTCTCGCGCTCACGTCCACCGCGGCCGGCGCCCTGGGCGCGACGATGCTGGTTCCGGCTCCCTGGCGGGAAGTGTTCGGTCAGGCCAAGCCCTACAAGATCGGCGTGCTCCAGCCGCTCTCGGGCACGGGCGCGGCGGGCGGCAAGACTGCGCTGGTCGGCACCCAGATGGCGGTCGATCGCATCAACCATGGGGGCGGCATCAACGGCCGCCCGATCGAGCTGGTCGTCGCCGACTACGAGTCGAAGCCGGACGTGGGTCGGCGCAAGGCCGAGAAGCTCGTGCTCGAGGACAAGGTGGACGTCGCCGAGGGCGGCTACCTCTCGAACGTCTGCCTGGCGTGCATGCCCGTGTTCGAGGAGAACAAGACCGTCTGGATGATCGGCGTGTGCCTGGACACCACGATCACGACGACCAAGTGCAGCCGCTACGTGTTCCGGCCCTTCGACTACGCGCCGGCCCAGGCGGTCGGCTTTTCGCCGTACCTGGTGTCGAAGCTCGGCAAGAAGTGGCACGTCGCTTTCCTCGACTATGCCTGGGGACAGTCAACCCGCGACGCGTACATCGAGCAGATCAAGAAGAACGGCGGCGACGTGGTTGGCACCACCGGGGTGCCGCTCGGCACGGCGGACATGGCGCCGTTCGTGTCGAAGATCAGCGGCAGCTTCGACGGCCTCTTCGGCATCTTCTTCGGTCCCAACGCCGTCAGCTTCACGAGCGCGATCTATGACCTCGGCCTCACCAAGAAGTACAAGTACGCGGGCGACGGCGCCATCGCCGAGTCGACGCACCTGCCGGCGCTGGGTCAGAAAATCGAGGGGTTCGTCGGGATCAACCGGTACATCCCGGTGATGGACCCGCCGCTGAACACGCCCTACCACAAGAAGTTCTTCGACCAGGCCGTTGTCGAGCTCAAGAAGATCGATCCGTCCGGACCGCTGCCGGACCGCTACGTGCAATCGAACTTCGAGGCGATGAACTTCCTGAAGCTCGGCATGCAGAAGTCGCGATTCCGCGGCCGCGAGGACACGAACAACCTGATCGAGGCCCTGGAGGGCATGGAGGTCAAGGAGAGCGACGACTTCCCGCAGGGCGACAAGGCGATCCGGAAGGAAGACCACCAGGCGTTCCTGCGCGAGTTCATCTTCACGATCCAGAACAACAAGCACAAGCTCCTGGAAACGATCGGCAAGGAAAAGACGCTGGTTCCACCGGCGTGCAAGTTCGCCTAGAGGCCCCGGCGGCCCGGAGCGCCCCGAGGTGTCGGGGCGCTCCGTGGCGGTCGCCAGAGCGTGTCCGCGCTGACCGACTCGACTCCGATCCTCAAGACGGAAGCCCTGACCGTGAGGTTCGGCGGTCTGGCGGCCGTCAACAACGTGTCCCTCTCGGTGCCCCGGGGCGAGATCCGCGGGATCATCGGCCCCAACGGGGCCGGCAAGTCCACCTTCTTCAACTGTCTGACGGGCGTGCTCCGCCCCACGAGCGGCCGGATATTCTTCAACGGAGAGGACATCGCCGGCCTGCCGCCCCACGCCGTCTCACGCAAGGCGATCGCCCGCTCCTACCAGATCACCAACATCCTGCCGGGCGCGACCGTCCTCGAGAACGTCCGGATCGCCAGCCAGTCGCGTCACCACAACTGGAGCATGCTGCGCCATCACCGCTCGTACACGGACGTCATCGATCGCGCGCGCGCCGTCCTGGCCGACGTGGGCCTGGCCGGCAAGGAGGACGAGCTCGCCTCGAACCTGTCGCACGGCGAGCAGCGGAATCTCGAGATCGGGATCGCGCTCGCCACGGAGCCGAAGCTCCTGTGCCTCGACGAGCCGACGGCCGGCATGAGCGTGGCCGAGACGCACGCGACCGTGGATCTCGTCCGCCGCATCGCGCGCGATCTGACGATCCTCATCGTCGAGCACGACATGGAGGTCGTGATGGGCCTGGCCCACACGATCACGGTGCTCAACTACGGCGAGGTGCTGGCCGAGGGCCGGCCCGCTGAGATCCAGGCCAACGCGCGGGTGCAAGAGGTCTACCTGAAGACCTGATGCTGATCCTCGAGAACGTCGACGCGCATTACGGCAAATCCCACGTGCTCCACGGCGTCTCCATCGAGGTGCGCGCCGGCGAGGTCGTCGGCCTCCTCGGCCGCAACGGCGTAGGCAAGACGACGACGCTCAAGGCCATCATGGGGATGGCGCGGCGCACCGGCGGCCGGATCACGTTCGAGGGACGCGACCTGCAGGGCGTGCCCCCGCACGGGCTGGCGGGGCTCGGCATCGCCTGGGTGCCGGAGGAGCGGCGGATCTTCCGCCTGCTCACCGTGCTCGAAAATCTGAGGACCGGCCTCGACCGTCCGGGCGTGACACAAGCCCGTCGCGACGGGCTGCTCGAGAAGGTCTACGCCTACTTCCCGATCCTCAAGGAGCGCCGCAACCAGGCCGGCGGCACCCTGTCGGGCGGCGAGCAGCAGATGCTCGCGATCGCGCGCGCGATGGTGCTCGAGCCCAAGATCATCCTGCTCGACGAGCCGACCGAGGGGCTCATGCCGCGGATGGTCGCGCAGATCCAGGAGATCGTGCACGCGCTTCACCGGGACGGGGTGGCCATTCTCCTGGTCGAGCAGAACGTCCCGCTGACGCTCGACGCCGCGGGGCGCGTCTACATCATGGAGAAGGGCGCGGTGCAGCACCACGCCTCGGCGGCGGAGCTGCGCGCCGATCAGCGCGTCATCCACGATTACCTGGGGGTCTGAGCATGGACCAGATCTTGATCCAGACGCTGCACGGGCTGGTCAACGGGATGGTGCTCGCCATGGTCGCCTCGGGTCTCACCCTGATCTTCGGGATCATGGACATCGTCAACTTCGCCCACGGCGACCTGCTGATGCTCGGGGCGTTCGTCGGCGCCAGCATCGTGGGCGTGACCGGCAACTACTGGCTGGCGCTGGTCGTCGCGGCGCTCGTCATTGCGATCCTCGGCGCCCTGCTCCAGGCGACCACCTTACGGCCCCTCATCGGGCGCGATCCGCTGACCACGATCCTGGCCACGTTCGGCGTCTCGCTCGTCATCCAGAAGTACGCGCTCTGGCAGTGGGGCCCGTCGGTGCGTCAGATCAGCGAGCCCGTGCGCGGAAACTTCACCTTGTTCCATCTGCAGTATCCCTGGTACCGCATCGCCACGGCCATCCTGGCCGGGCTGATCATCGCCGGGCTCTGGCTCTTCCTGAAGTACGGTAAGTACGGCATCTGGATCCGGGCCACGACTCAGGATCGCGTGATGGCGCAGGCCATGGGGATCCCGGTGCCGCTGGTCTACACCGCGGTCTTCGCCATCGGCTCGGCCATGGCGGCGGCCAGCGGCGTCCTCTTCGGTCCGTTCGCGGGCGTCACCCAGACCATGGGGTTCGACTTCACCCTGCGGGCGTTCATCGTGGTCGTCGTCGGCGGGATGGGCAATCTGGGCGGCTCGATCCTGGCGTCGATCTTCGTCAGCCTGCTCGAGAGCTACGCGGCGATCGTGGTGAGCCCCGCCCAGGCGGTGATCGTTTCGTTCGTCGTGCTCGTGCTGACGATGCTCTTTCGGCCGACCGGCCTCTTCGTGCCGACGCCGAAATGAGCGCGACTACCGCGGCGCCCCCGAGAGCGCCCGCAGGCGGCTACTGGATCGGGCTTGCCGTCGTCGTCGGGCTCCTGATCGTCGCGCCGCTCGTCCTTCCGCCGTTCTGGCAGCGCTTCGGCACCGAGATCCTGATCTGGGGGCTCCTGGCGATGTCGTCGGACATCCTGATCGGTTACACCGGCATGGTGTCGTTCGGCCACTCGGCCTTCTTCGGCCTGGGCATGTACGGCGCCGCCGCCGCGCTCCTCACCGTGAAGCCGCCGAGCCTCTGGCTCGGCCTGCTCTACGGCCTGGTGGCGGCGGGCGCCGCGGCCGTGTTCGTCGCGTACTTCGCGACGCGGCTGCGCGACATCTACTTCGCGATCTCGACGCTCGTCTTCTCGCAGATCTTCTACGTCATCATCTTCACCTGGACCGAGGTGACCGGCGGCGAGAACGGGCTCACCTTCAGCCAGCCGCGACTGTCGCTCCTGGGCCTCTGGAGCGACCGCTTCACGCCGACGACCTTCCACTGGTTCGTTCTGATCGTGGTGCTCGTCTCCTACCTGCTGGTCCGCCGGGTCACCCAGTCGCCGTTCGGCATGGTCTTGCAGTCCATCCGCGAAAACGAGCCGCGCACGCGCGCGATCGGCTATCCCGTCGAGCGCTACAAGATCGTGGCGGTGATGCTGTCCGGGCTCTTCGCCGGGCTGGCGGGCGCTCTTTACGCGCTTCAGAACAAGTTCGCGGCGCCCGATTTCGTGTTCTTCGTCGTCTCGGGCGAAGTCGTGATCTTCAACGTAATGGGCGGCATGGGAACCCTGGTGGGGCCGTTCGCGGGCGCGGCGTTCTTCCTGCTCCTGCGCGAGGGGCTCTCGCGCTTCCTCACCGAGTACTACCTGATTCCCCTCGGCATCATCTTCATTGTCATGATCATCTTCCTGCCCCAGGGACTGCTCGGCTTCTTGCGCCGCCGCCTCAATTCCTAGCCGGCTCGGGAAAAGGCTCGCGTCGGGACTTCTGTGCGCAGCCTGCGGCCAGCCTGCCGCCGTGAGAGCGGCCTGCGGCGCTACGGCCGTGAGAGCGACAACCGCGCGCGGGCTTCGCGGCAGGCGTGGACCGCGGCCGCGTAGCCCATGACAAGCGGATGGGGCGCGGCAGGAGTCGAGCGGGCCTGCGGCAGGAACAAGGTGGCGACGAAGAAGGGGTGCTCCGGGAGCTCGACGATCCTGATCTCGCCCTCCGAGCCCACGCCGCTCACCCGAAGGCCGCACGCCTCGAACTGCAGCCGATACTCCGGGTGCACCCCGTAGTTGCAGTAGTAGGGCTCGACGGCCTCGGGCACGCCGTAGAGCCCCGCGGCGCGCGTGCGTGGGACGAGGACGACCCGTTGCGCTTGCCCCACGAGCGAGCACGCCAGCGGCGTGATGACGAGTCGCGCGGCGTCGGGGCTCGTCTCAGCGTGGTCGGCGTCTCGGTACCCGAGAACGTTGCGCGCGAACTCGATGATCGCGTGCTGGAAGCCGCCTCAGGTGCCGACCAGCGGGACTCCGCGCTCCCGCGCGTACCGCACGGCGGCCAGGGCGCCGTCCATGCTGCGGTAGGGGCTCGCCGGCGCGATCCAGACGCCGTCGTACGCGGACAGACGCTCGGCCCAGTCGCCGGTGGCGTCCGTCGGTACCCACGTGAAGTCGAGCCCGACGTGCTCGAGCGCCGCGTTCGTGAGCTGGTGGGTGGGATTCGCCGGGTTGAAATCGCCCACGACGGCGATCTGCGCGCGATCCCGGGTCACGCCGTCCTCATGTCCGGCCGAGAGCGTATCACAGATGCGACGCGGCGGCCGTTCCCTTGGCGGTCGGACTACGATGAAAGAATGGAGGCGCGAACAATGGTTCACGCTTCGGCGCGAGCCCTGCGACTCGCGGTCCGCTGGGTCACCGGCCAGGAGGCCGTCGTGCTCCTGACCGCGCTCGGCGTCGTCCTGTCGCTCCTGGTCTTCGCAAAGACCGCCGGCGAGATAATGGAGGGCGATCTCCGCGAGTTCGACGACGGGGTGCTCCGCCTCTTGCGCTCGCACGAGGACCAGCGCGTTCCGATCGGCCCGGCATGGCTCGTCCAGGCCGCGATCGACGTGACCGCGCTCGGCGGCACGACCGTCCTCGCCCTCGTCCTGACCATCGTCGTCGGCTACCTGGCGCTCGAGCGTCGGTACGACGCGATCGTGCTGGTCGTGGTGGCGACGGCTGGCGGCGGACTGCTGAGCGAGCTGTTGAAGTGGTGGTTCGCGCGCCAGCGGCCGCAGATCGTGCCGCATCTGGTCGAGGTCGGCAGCGCCAGCTTCCCGAGCGGCCACTCGCTGCTCGCGGTCGTGACGTATCTCACGCTCGGCGCGCTGCTCGCCCGATTCGTCCAGCGCCGACGAACTCGAACCTACTGCATCGTCGTCTCGCTCCTGCTGGCGCTCCTCGTGGGGCTCAGTCGCATCTACCTGGGCGTTCACTATCCGACGGACGTGCTGGCCGGCTGGTCGGCGGGTCTGGCGTGGGCGCTCCCGTGCTGGCTCGTCGCGCGCTATCTGCAGTATCGCGGGCGCGTGAAGCCGCCGGCCTAGCCCTGGCGGATCACGGGACCGAAGCTCTCCATCCGCTCGAGGCTCTCGGCGAGGCTCTCGCTGCGGAAGTCGAACACGATCTCGCTCACGCCCAGACGGGCGAACGCCGCGATGTCCTCCGCGACCTGGGCCGGACCCCCAGAGAATGGCCGTCGCTCCCCGCCCGGGAGCTGACGCTGGCCCACGTCGTACACCGGCGCCTTGTACGAGATCGTCAGGGACTTGGGATCGCGCCCCGCGGCCTCGGTGAGCCGATAAAGCTCGCCGAGAAGGAGCCGGAGCTCCGAAGGCGGCAGCGGGACCGCGGCGTTGGCGCCGACGGGATGCCAGCCGTCGCCCAGCCGGGCCGCCCGCCGCAGGGCGGCCTTGCTGTGACCGCCCACCCAGATCGGCGGATGCGGCTTCTGAACGGGCTGGGGCCGGCAATGGAGCGCGTCGAATCGATAGAAGCGTCCGGAGAAAGACGCCGGGCTCGCCGTCCACAGCGTCTTGAAGATGCGAATGTACTCGTCGGTCACCGCGCCCCGCCGATCGAACTCCGGAGCCGCGAGCGCCTCGAACTCCTCGCGCATCCATCCCACGCCGACCCCGAGCGTCACGCGCCCGTTCGACAGCACGTCGATCGTGGCGAGCGCCTTCGCGGTCAGCACCGGATTGCGGTACGGCACGATCATCACGCTCGTGACAAGGCGCAGACGCGTGGTCTTGGCGGCGACGAAGGCCATCAGCGAGAGCTGATCGAGCACGTCGCCCTGGCCTGGGAAGTCGCCCGAGACGGTATAGGGGTACCTGGACTTGATCGTGACCGGGAACACCAGGTGGTCGGCGATCATCACGGAGGCGAAGCCGAGGCTCTCGCCGCGCCGGACGAGGGTCTCCAGCCCTTCGGGCGACGCGGTATAACCGCGAGTGGGAAGATAAAAGCCGTAGCGCATGGCCCACACCATACCTCATCGATGGTCGCTGGTGGTCGCCCGTCGGACGCGTTATCCTGACGGCCGCGTTCGATGAACTTCGATTTCACCGAGGCCGAGCAGGCGTTCGCCGACGAGGTCCGCCGATTCCTCCGCGCAAACCCGCCGGAGACCTTCGCCGTCGACGGGATGGACGCGGGCTACGGCTCGGGCGCGAACTCGCGCGCGTTCATGCGGGCGCTCGGCGCGCAGGGCTGGCTCAGCATGTGCTGGCCCAAGAGCCTGGGCGGCCGCGAGCAGCCGATGTTCATGAAGCTCGTGCTCATGGAAGAGCTGGCGCTCGCCGGGGCGCCGTTCGGGCCGCTCGCCGGCGTGTGGCAGACCGCCGACGCGATCATCGAGCTCGGGACCGGGCGCCTGCGGCGAGAGGTGCTGCCGGCGATCGCGCGCGGAGAGACAGCGTTCTGGCAGGGCTACAGCGAGCCCGACGCCGGCTCCGATCTGCTCGCGCTCAAGACCGAGGCGCGCCGCGACGGCGACGACTACGTGATCCGCGGTCACAAGATCTGGTCGAGCCACGCCGGCATCGCGACGCATGGCCTCGTGTTCGCGCGGACGAGCCGCGAGGCGCGGCGTAGCCGCGGCTTCAGCATGTTCGTGGTGGCCAACAGCACGCCCGGCATGGACATCCGCCCGATCCGGAGCATGACCGGCGAGGTCTATCACCACGAGGTGTTCCTGGACGACGTGCGGGTGCCGGCAGATCTCATGCTCGGACCACCCGGCGAAGGCTTCCAGGCCCTCCTGAACGGGCTCGATGCCGACCGGTTCTGGGGACGCTTCTACAAAGCTCCAGCGCTCGCGCGCGTGCTCCGTCAGCTCGTGGACTACGCCAACACGACGAGGGTCGGCGGCGCGCCGCTCGCGCACGACCCGTCCGTGCGGCGCCGACTGGCGGCGATCGCGGCCGACATCGCGGCGCTGCGTCTGGTCTTCTATCGCGCCGGCTGCCTCATCCGCGACGGCGCGCCGCTCACATACGAGACCGCGATGGCCAAGGTCTACGCCGACGAGACCGGGCAGAAGCTGGCGCGCCTGGCCATGGACCTGCTCGGGATCTGGGGGCCGCTGCGCGAGGGCTCGCGGTGGGCGAAGCTCGGCGGACACATCTCGCACCTCTATCAGACGACCCTCGGTCACACGATCGCGGGCGGCACCGCCGAGATCCTCCGCACCTCGGTCGCCGTGCGCGGCCTCGGCCTCCCGGCGGAGCCCAGGGCCGCCGTGGAGTCGAAGGCGCGCTGAGATGGACTTTCGCCTGTCACCGGCTCAGCAGATCCTGACCACGACGGCCCGCGCGTTCCTTCGCCAGCACTGTCCGCCCGAGCTCGTGCAGCGCCTGGCCCTCGACGAACGCGGCTTCGACGAGGCGCTCTGGCGCCGCATGGCCGAGCTGGGGTGGCCGGGGCTCATGATCCCGTCCGACCTCGGCGGCAGCGACGGCACGCTGCTCGACGTCATCCTGCTCGTCGAGGAGATGGGGCGCGCCGGCCTGCCCGGCCCGTTCGTGACGAGCGCCGTGGTGGCGACGTCGCTCGTGCTCGCGGCGGGAAGCCCGGCGCAGCACAAGCGCATGCTGCCGACCCTGGCGGCCGGCGAGCGGATCGCGAGCCTGGCCCTCGTGGAAGAGAGCGGCTCGTTCGAGCCCGCCAGCGTCGGGCTCGCGTGCGCCGTGGCCGGTCGGCTCAGCGGCCGCAAGCTCTTCGTCAAGGACGCGCACGTCGCCGACGATCTCGTCGTCGCCGTGCGGATCGGCGCGGCCTTGAGCCTCCTCGTCGTCCCGACGGATCGCCCGGGTATCGCGCGCCTGCCGCTCGACGCGATCAGCGGTGAGAAGCTCTTCGAGGTGACGTTCGACCGCGTGGAGGTCCGCCCGGACGATCTTCTGGGCCGCGTCGGCGACGGCGCGGCGCTCCTGCCGCCTGCGCTGCGGGCGGGGGCCCTCGCGCGAACGGCCGAGATGGTCGGCGGCGCGCAGCGCGTGCTCGAGCTGGTGGTCGAGCATGCGAAGACGCGCGTCCAGGGCGGGCGCCCGATCGGCGGCTACCAGGCCATCCAGCACGCGTGCGCCGATCTGGTGCGCGACGTCGACGCCGCGCGCGCACTGCTCTACGCGGCGGCCTGGAAGGACGCGGAAGGCCGCGCCGCCGAGGCGGACGCGGCGCTGGCCAAGGCCTATGCGGCGGACGCATGCCTGGCGGTGGCGCGACGCGGCCATCAGATCTTCGGCGCGATCAGCTACTGCGAGGAGCACCCACTCCACCTTCTCCACAAACGCATCCAGGCGGCGAGCCTCGACTTCGGCGACGCGCAGCTCCACCTGGAGACCGTGGCGCGCGCGATCGGGCTCGAGGGCCGCCTGTAGGACCACCACCGATGAACATCTTGCTGCTGTCGATGCCCGACTCGTTCGAGCACATGCCGAGCGTGGCGATCCGCATGCCCAACGGGGCCCTGACCTCGCTGGCCGGGAACGTCGATCCCCACCATCGGGTCGCCGTCGCCGACCTGATCCTGGTCCAGCGCCGGGTCCGCGAGACGCTCGAGCGGCTGGTGCGCGACATCGAGCCGGACCTCGTAGGGCTCTCGGTCATGACGTTCCAGCGACACACCGCACTGCGGATCGTCCAGCTGATCCGGCGTCTGCGTCCCGCCGCGCTCGTCGTGGTCGGCGGCTACGACGCGAGCCTGGCGCCGGACGCCTACACGGATCCGAGCGCCGGGGTCGACTTCGTCGTACGCGGCGAGGGCGAGCTGACGTTTCGCGAGCTCGTCAGGGCCCTCGAACGCGGGGCGGATCTCAGCGGCGTGGCCGGCCTCTCGTTCAGGGCCGGCCACGGCTTTACCCACAACCCCGACCGTCCGGTCAGCGGCCTCGACGACGGCGAAGTACGCCTGCCCAACCGCGGCGCGCGAGTCCTCGCGGGCTACACGATGGTCGGCCGGCAGGTCGATGTCGTCGAGACGTCGCGCGGGTGCACCTTCGACTGCAGCTTCTGCTCGATCATCGAGATGCGCGGCCGCAACTTTCACACGTACAACTTCGACCGTGTCATCGCGGACATCCGCGATGCGCGCGCCCACGGCGCCCGGGCGATCTTCCTCGTCGACGACAACATCACCCTCAACGTGCGGCGATTCGAGGGGCTCTGTCGCGCGATCATCGAGGCAGGGCTCGACGACCTCGACTACACGGTGCAGGCGATGACCTCGGCCATCGCCAACCACGGCCAGACCCTGGCGCCCCTCATGAGGCAGGCGGGCTTCCGCTACGTGTTCCTGGGGATCGAGAACATCCTCGAGGAAGACCTCGAGTTCCTCCGGGCCGGGGCGAAGAACCGGCGGCGCGGCGACGGGACGAGTGGCGGCAACGCCGCCGTCACGGCCATCGAGTGCCTGCACCGGAACAAGATGTACGTCGTCGGCGGGTTGATCGTCGGCAATCCCCAGGACACCCGCGAGTCGATCGAGGCCAATCTGGACTTCGTCCGCCGGTACGTCGACGTGCCGTACATCCAGCACCCGACGCCCTACCCCAAGACGCCGATGACCAAAGCCTTCCGGGACCAGGGACTCATCGTCAACGAGCGGCTCGAGGAGTACGACGGCACGACGGCCGTGGTGCGGACGGCGCACCTGCGGTCGGACGAGATCGAGTTCCTGCGCTGGCGGGCCGAGCGGTGGATCAAGCTGAAGCATCTGCCGGTGGCCCTGGTCCACACGCCAGTGTTCGCGCTGCGCAACGGACTCAAGATGTTGTGGCACACGTTCAGGGGGACCACCCTCCGGTCCGTCCTGGGCCTCGAGGACGAGCGCAAATCCTTCGAGCGCTACCGGGCCTTGCGCCGGGCGGAGCGGGTCTACCTGTAAAGCGATGGTTGACACGCTTAACGCGATGGTTGACACGCTCGAGCAGGTTTTATAGACTGCCGACTCGTGGAAAGGCCGACGAGTATCCGTCCGGCATTCCGGCTCCTGGGTCGCGGCGTTTTCTGACCGACCGCCAGCCCTCCCTCTAGGCTCGTTCCGGTAGGCGCCCCGAAACACGGCGGGATCCCGCATGGGTCTCGCGCAATCATCGACTGAGACGTCGCTCCGCTGTCGATCGCGCTCGGCGATCGCCCCGGTCGGCGCTCGGGGGAGATAACGCATGCGGCTGGCGTCGAAGATCTTCCTGACCTCGGCACTCGTGATCGTCGTGCTGGCGGGGGTGGCAGCCCTGAGCCTGCGCGCGATCAATCGGCTCGTTTCGGCCAACCGCGACATCGTTACGCGCACCGTTCCAGCCCTTCGCCTCACCGCGGCGGCCCGCGAGGCGATCGAGCCGCTGATGCGTCTGGAGGTGCACGCGGTCGTCCTCGGCGACCCGCACTACACGACGGCGTGGACCGAGCGCGCGGCGCAGGTCGCCGACGATCTCGAGCGCCTCGGCGAATACGCGCAGACCAGCTGGGAAAAGCTGTACCTGCGCGAAGCGAGCGCCGCGTTCGACGGCTATCGCAGCGTGGTCGCGCAGGAGCGCGCGCTCGTGCAGATGGGCGACCACCGGGGCGCGGTCCGGCTGGCCGACGTCGACGCGCGGGCGCTGGCCGAGCGCGTCGGGGAGCGGCTGGGCGCGCTGCTGTCGGCGACCCACACTCGCGTTCTCTCCGTCGAGGCCGACGCCGCGCGGGTCGAAGGGCGCATGTGGACGTCGGTGATGATCGCGCTCGGCACCGCGGTCGGCCTGGCGTTGATCGGCGCGGCGTTCCTCGCCCACCGGATGACTCGATCGCTCGATGGCCTCTCCCGGGCGGCCGCCGCGGTCGCGGCCGGCAAGTTCCGCGAGCCGATCGCGATCAACAGCCGCGACGAGCTCGGATCGCTCGCGCGGTCGTTCAATTCGATGATCGGTCAGCTGCGCCGGGCCGAGGAGACGCGACGGGACTTCTTCGCGACCGTCTCGCACGAGCTCCGCTCGCCGCTCACGTCGATCCGCGGCGCCGCGGAGCTGCTTCGCGAGGGCGTCCCCGGTCCGCTCACCGACAAGCAGAAGCGGCTCGCCGATATCGTCTCGGTCAGCTCGGGACGCCTGCTCCGGCTCGTGAACCAGATCCTCGAGTTGTCGCGCCTGCAGGCCGGGCTCCTGGATCTCGAGCGGAGCCCGCTCGATCTCTCGGAGCTGGTCGACCGGGCCATCGAGGAGCTGCACCCGCTGGCCTCCGAGGCCGCCGTGACGCTCGAGTGCGAGCGCATCGGATCGACCTTCACGTACTTCGGCGACGTCGAGCGTCTCCACCAAGTGATCGTGAACCTGGGCGCCAACGCGATCCGCTTCACTCCGTCCGGGGGCCACGTCGTCGCGCGCGTGATCGACGCGGGGCCGGAATTAGAGCTGCAGATCGAGGATACCGGAGTCGGCATCCCGGCCGACGCGCTGCCGCACATCTTCGACGCCTATCGCCAGGCGCACCGAGAGCGCGGCGGCACGGGCCTCGGCCTGGCCATCGTGCGCGGCATCGCGGAAGCCCACGGGGGCCGCGTGACCGTCGAATCGCGTGAGGGCAAGGGGAGCCGCTTCACGGTCTTATTGCCGCACCACTAGGGTCCGTTAGGATACGGTCGTCGCCGAGTCTTCACCGCGTCGTGCTCGGAGCGTCACACTCCCGGTGTACGATCGGAGCGGTAAGGATCGAGCCAGCGGATCAATCAGTTTCTTACCAGCGGCGAAAAATTGAGCTCCCCCGATATCCGTAAGTACTGGAAATTCCGTTACCTTCAATTAGCACCTTCCTTGCATACCGTTTCCGGCGGTTTCAACTCCGTCCGGGAGGGAAACAGTGGATACTGACGTGGCCGAGCCAGCACCGACCCCCGAGCCTCCGCTCTTCGAAGGTCACCCCCGGATGCGTGCCATCCGCTCCATCATCGAGAGCATCGCGGACACCGACACCACGGTGCTGATCCGTGGCGAGAGCGGGGTCGGCAAGGACCTCGTCGCCCGCGCGATCCACTCGGCGTCGGCTCGCGCGAAGGGGCTGTTCGTCAAGGTCAACTGCGCCGCGATCCCCCAGGAGCTGCTCGAGTCGGAGCTCTTCGGTCACGAAAAGGGCGCGTTCACGGGCGCGCTCCGCCGCAAGCCCGGACAGTTCGAGTTCGCGAACCAGGGCACGATCTACCTCGACGAGATCGGCGAGCTGCCGCTCGCCCTGCAGGCCAAGCTCCTGCACGTGCTCCAGGACTTCCAATTCACGCGAGTGGGCGGCCACGCGCCGATCGACGTCGACGCGCGGGTGATCGCCGCCACCAACCGCGACCTCGAGGAAGCGATGGCACGCGGGGAGTTTCGCGAGGATCTCTACTATCGCCTCAACGTCGTCGAGATCCAGGTACCGCCCCTGCGGGAGCGGCGGGAGGAGATCCCGGCGCTGGCCGCGTGGTTCCTGAGCAAGTTCAACGCGCAGTACGGACGGCAGAAGACGCTGTCGCCCGAGACGCTGGTCCTCCTGACGGAGCACCCGTGGTCGGGGAACGTCCGCGAGCTGGAGAACATGATCCGCCGCATGGTCGTGCTCGCGGACGGCGAGCGCAACTTCGAGGCTCAGGCGACGCGCGTGAGACTCCCACAGGCCACGGTCGCGCCACTACCCAAGCAGTCGGTCAGCGAGAGCCTGCGCGAGATCGCGCGGCGCGGCGCGCGCGAAGCCGAGCGCCACGCGCTCGCGGAGGTGCTGGAGCGGGTGCGCTGGAATCGCGCCGAGGCGTCGCGGATCCTCAAGGTCAGCTACAAGACGCTACTCAACAAGATCGCCGAGTGTGAGCTGACGGCACCCGTTCGCCGGCTCTCCTGAGGTCGGGCCGCTTTCCGGCCCGACCCTGCGGTGACTTGACAAGCCAGGGGCGCACCCCTAAGGTCGCAGCCCATGAACGAGCTCGACGCACTCTCCAGATCGATCGCAGCCATCCTGAAGGAACGAAAAGAGACGATCGCCGTGGCCGAGTCCTCGGCCGGCGGGCTGATCTCCGCGGCGCTCCTCTCGGTGGCCGGCGCGTCGGCCTACTTCCTGGGCGGCGGGGTGATCTACACGCAGGCCGCGCGGCGCGGCCTGCTCCGGGTCCCGGACGAAGCCGTGAAGGGAATCCGATCGAGTAGCGAGCCGTACGCCTTGCTCAAGGCGCGGACGATCCGCGAGCTCCTGGGCGCCACCTGGGGGCTCGCCGAGACGGGGGCCACCGGGCCGACCGGCAACCGCTACGGCGACTCGGCGGGCCACGCGTGTATCGCAGTGGCGGGCCCGGTCGAGCGCGCGATCACGCTCGAGACCGGCCACGGCGACCGAGAAAAGAACATGTGGGCGTTCGCGAAGCGAGCGCTCGAGCTCCTGGAGACCTCGCTCGGCAAACGGTAGGAACGGGCTCGATGCGAATCGTCTTCTGGAACATCCGGGCCGGCGGCGGTCTGCGCGTCGGCCGGATCGCCGCTCAGCTCGAAAGGTGGGCCCCCGATGCGGTGGCCCTCTGCGAGTTCCGCGCGACGCCGCCCAGCCTGGAGCTGGCCCGCTCGCTCGCCGCGCACGGGCTCACCTATCAGTGCACGACGGCCGAGGCCGCCCGGCCGGACGCCAATCGCCTGCTCATCGCGACGCGGTTCCCGATGCGCCGGCTGCGTCTCCGGGTCGGACCTGGAGACCCCGGCCGTCTGCTGCTCCTGGCCTCCGTCGAAGCTCCGGAGCCCCTGACACTAGGCGCGATGCACGTCCCGAATCGGATCACCGGGCGTAAGGATCTCTTCTACGCGGCGGTGCTCGCCGTGCTCAACCGCTGGCGGCGTGGACCCACCGTGCTGCTGGGTGACACGAACTCCGGGCGCCCCGGCATCGACGAGGAGACGCCCGTGTTCGGACCGCGAGAGGACGCGTGGCTGTCGGGGCTGGAGCGGTCGGGATGGCACGACGCATTTCGCCTCGTCCGCGGGGCGGTGCGCGCGTACACGTGGTACTCGCCGAACGGCGGCAACGGCTTTCGCATCGATCAGGCCTTCGTGAATCGCCAGCTGCGGCCTCGCCTCCGGGACGTCCGCTACGATTGGGGCCGGCGCGTGGGCCGTCCGAGCCGGCGTCTCAGCGACCATGCCGCGCTGCTCGTCGATCTCCAGAGCCAGATGAGGTAGAGTCGGGGCCCGGATGCGCTTCGGCACGTACTATTTCCTGCAGGCGCCGCCCTCGATCACTCACCCGGACGTCGTCCGGCACGAGATCGAGCAGATGACGTGGACCGAGGAGCTCGGCTTCGACAGCATCTGGCTGACGGAGCACCACTTCATCGACTACGGCCTGTCGGTCTCGCCGGCCGTCCTGGCCGCGGCGGCCGCGATGCGGACGCGGCGGGTGCGCATCGGCCTGGCCGCCGCGATCCTCCCGTTCCACGATCCGGTTCGGCTCGCCGAGGAGCTCGCGATCGTGGACATCCTGAGCGAGGGACGGCTCGACGTCGGTGTCGGCCGCGGCAACCGGCCGGTCGAGTTCGAGGGCTATCGCGTGCCCCAGATCGAGAATCGCGAGCGCTTCGAGGAATGCCTGGCGATCATGCTCAAGGCTTGGACCCTGGAGCGCTTCGCGTTCGACGGTCGCCACTTCTCGATTCCCGAGGTGCGCGTGATCCCCAAGCCGCTCCAGCGCCCGCACCCGCCGGTGTACGTCGTGTGCACGAGCCCCGACACGATCGAGGCGACCGCCCTGCGCGGCGTGCCGATGCTGAACTCGCTCCTGCGCGGCGGACCCGAGCAGCTCGCCAGGAGCCGCGACACGTACGTCAAGGCGTGCGAGAAGGCCGGCCGAAGCGCCGACGAGGTCGCGGGTCTCCTGGGCCGCTGGGGCGTGTCGCGGCACGTCTACGTGGCGCCGACCGACGCGCAGGCGCTCGCCGAGGCGAGGGACGCGGAGATGTGGTACCAGGAATCGCTGCGGCGATTCCTCGTCCCCGAGCGGATCGATCGCGTGCATCCGATGCTCCAGCCGGGCTTCCGCGCGCTCGAGGAGCGCTTCGCGCACGTGTCGTACGACGAGCTGGTGGCGGAGAGCGTCGCCTTCGGCTCCCCCGACACGGTCGCCGCGCGGGTCGAGGAGTTCCGGCGGCTCGGCGTCGGCGAGATGCTGTGCTGGATGAACTTCGGCGGGCTGGCTCAGGAGCGCGTGCGGCGCTCGATGGAGCTCTTCGCCCGCGAGGTCATGCCGCGGTTCCGCTGACCGGCGCCTTCGATCGCTACTTGGCCCGGCCGAGCACCAACCCGATCGCCTTGGTGAACGCGCCCACCGTGAAGGGCTTCTGGAGTAGCGGGCCGAGCTTGGGCGCGTTGACCTGCGCGCTGTCGCTCAGATAGCCCGAGACGTAGAGAACCTTGATCTCCGGTCGCGAGGCCCGGACGCGGACGACCCACTCGTCGGCGAACGAGGGCGGGATCCCGACGTCGACGACGATCAAGTCGATGCGGCCGCCGTGCTGCTCGCTGAGGGCCAGCGCCTCGTCGCGGTCCCCCGCCTCGAGGACCACGTTGTTCTGGAGCTGGAGGATCTCCCGGATCAGATCCCGCACCTCGCGCTCGTTCTCGACCACGAGCACGGTCTTGCTCTCGGCCGGCGACGCCGCCGGCACGGGCGGGGGCGCCGCCGTCTCCGCCGGCAACCCGCCCTCGGGGACCCGCGGCAAGTAGATCTTGAACGTCGAGCCGGCGCCGGTGTCGCTCGTGACGCTGATCTGGCCGCCGCACTGCGTGACGACGTCGTACACCGTCGCGAGGCCGAGCCCGGTACCGCGCCCGGGCTCCTTGGTCGTGAAGTACGGCTCGAACAGGCGCGCGCGTGTCTCGTCGTTCATGCCGTACCCGGTGTCGCCCACCGCCAGCATCACCGCCTGGCCGACGTTGCCGGTCTCGATGGTGAGACGGCCGCCGTTCGGCATTGCGTCGCGCGCGTTGACCACGAGGTTCATGATCACCTGGCCGATCCGGTGCGGGTCCGCGCTGACGGGCGCGAGGCTCGGGCTGAGCCGCGTCACCAGCTCGATGGAGTCGCCGAGCAGCGGCTGGAGCACGCGCGTCACGTTCCCCACGAGCTGGTTGAGATCGACCGGCACCGGCGCCGGCAGCGACCGGCGGCTCCCCGAGAGGATCTGCTGCGCCAGCGCCGTGCCCCACTCGGTGGCGCGCTTGATCGCCTCCGCGTTGCGGCGGAGGGGGTCGTCGGCGCGCAGCCGCTTCAGCATCATCTCCGTGTAACCCGTGATGACGGCGAGCAGGTTGTTGAAGTCGTGGGCGACGCTGCTCGCGTGCCGGCGGAGGGACGCGTTGTCGGCCAGCGCCTCCTCGAGCCGCGCCGACTGGTCGCGTGCCGACACCGCGCCGCTCTCGCTCATCGCGGCACCTCGTCGCCGGGCGCGCTCGGCGGCACCGCGACCAACGACAGCACGATCGTGAACGTCGTGCCGCGGCCCGGTACGCTCTGAAAGCTGATGGACCCTCCGTGGTCCTCGACGATCTTGTGCGCGAGGGCGAGACCGAGGCCGGTCCCGCTGTCGCGCGTGGTGTAGAACGGATTGAAGACCCGATCGGTGTCCGACGGCTGGATCCCGACGCCGGTGTCCTCGACCTCCACCTTCACCCGGTTCGCCGGCCGCCGCCGGACCGCGCGCACCGTGTCGCCCGTGCCGGCCCACCCGGCGCGTACCGTCAGCCGGCCGCCGCGCGGCATCGCGTCGAGCGCGTTAGCGATCAGGTTGACGAACACCCGATAGAGCGCGTCCTTGTCCGCCTGGATCGGCGGCACGTCCCGGGCGTACTCGCGCCCGACCTCGACATGGCGGTCGTCGAGCTGCTCGACGTAGAGCTCGAGGGCCCGCTCGAGGAGCTCCGGAAGCCTCACGAGGGTGAAGTTCACGCGGGACGGGCGCGCGAGCTCGAGCAGGCGCTCGACGATCCCGTTGATCCGTTCGAGCTCTCGCGGCACGACGCTGCTGAAGCGCGCGCGGAAATTCGGGTCGTCGACCTTCCGGTCCAGATGCCGGCTGAATGTGAGGAGCGAGGTCAGCGGGTTCTTGATCTCGTGAGCGAGTCCGGCGGCGAGCGTCCCGAGCGCGGCCAGCCGATCCGATCGCCGCAGATCGTTCTCCAGCTGGCGCATGAGCGTCACGTCCCGGAACACGCCGATGACGCCGAGGTCCTTGCCCTCGCCGCCCTTGAGCGGCGCCGTGCTGAACTCGATCGGCAAGGTGGAGCCGTTCCGGCGCCGGAGCGTGAGCGGCACACTGGCGATCGGCGCGTGGCTCGCCAGGGTCTCGGTCAGGAGGTCGCTGATCTCGGGCGTATGGGCGAACAGCTCGGTGCAATACCGGCCGGCGGCCTCGCCGCGGAAGAACCCGGTGAGGAGCTCGGCAGCCGGGTTGAGCGTAACCACGCGTCCGTCGAGGTCGATCGTCACGATGCCGCTGATGAGCGACCCGAGAATGTTGTCGGTGTAGCTCTTGAGATCGGCGAGCTCCTCGAACTGCCGGCGCAGGCCGGCGTGCGCCTCCTCCAGCGCCGTCCGTTGCTGGAGGAGCTGCGCGGCCATGTGGTTGAACGCCGCCGCGAGCCGTCCGATCTCGTCTGGGGTCGAGGGCTCGATCCGCTGATTGAGCTCGCCGCGGGAGATGGCGGCGGCCCCTTCCGCCAGCTGCTGGACCGGCCGCGCGATCCGGCGGGCGACCAGCGCCGCCGCCGCGCTTCCGAGCAGGACCGTCACGAGGGCGAGGGCGCCGAGCTCGAGCCGCGTGCGCCGGAGCTCGGCTTCCATCCGCTCCTTGGTGAGGCCGAGCCGCACGGTGCCCCACTTCCGGCCGTCGACCAGGACCGGCACGGCGAAGTCGTAGACGGCCTCGCCGACACTGGTGACGGTCTGCTGGGTGAGCGGCTCGAGCGCGCCCGCGGCTTGCTCGTGCACCATGCCGTGAAGGGAATGTCCGACACGATCGGGATACCGGCTGTGAGCCGCCACCTTACCGTCGGCGTCGAGCACGACCGCGTAGACGACGTCGTGCTCCGCGGCCACCCGCACAACGTTCTGCTCCAGGGCCGTGAAGTTGTACAGGAGGAGCGGCCCATAGGAGATCGCCGCCAGGTTCCGGGCGAGCGCCTCGCCGCGCCGCTCCATCTCCGAAATGATCCCGGCGCGCTGCTGGTGATCGACCACGACCATGACACCGGTCATGAGGAAGACGACGACCAGAATGGTGCCGAGGAGCAGCTGCGCGCGGAGCGAGCGGGGTCTCATCGCGTGCGCTCGAGCCAGATCTTGCGCAGGGGGATGTAGGGGTCGCCGAGGCCGTTGACCTCGACGCTTCTCACATAGGGCTGGAACAGGCGCTCGTACGCCCGGTGGAAGACCGGGACGATCGGAGCGTCGGCGAGAATCAGCTGCTCCGCCTTCCGGTACAGATCGACGCGCCGCTGGATGTCGCCGGCGCTCCGGGCGCTTACGAGGAGATCGTCGACAACCGGGTTCGCGTAGCCGAAGAAGTTGCGCGGGCTCTTGGAATGGAACAGTTTTGTCAGGAAGTTGTCCGGGTCGGGGACGTCCGCGTACCAGGCGTAGAGAAAGATCGGCAGCTTGCCCTCGTCCAACAGCTTGGAGAACGCCTGCCAATCGGTGTTGTACTGGAAGTCGGCGGTCATCCCGATCGCCGCCAGCCACTTCTTGATCAGCGCGTGCTCGCGCACGATGTCGGCCTGACGAGCACCGGACCAGATGGTGAGCGAGGGCAGGCCACGGCCCCCGGGATACCCGGCCTCGGCGATGAGCTCGCGCGCTCGCTGGGGGTTGTAGGGATACCCGACGAGGCCGGGATTGAAGCCGAGCATCCCGGGCGGCAGGATGCCGCGCGCGAACGCGACCTGTCCGAGGTACACGCCCTCGACGATCGCCTCCCGGTCGATCGCCTGGACGATCGCCTGCCGGACCCGTCGGTCGTTGAGGGGCTTCGCACGTGTGTTGAACCCGTAGAACCGCGCGCTGATCATCGGACGCTTCACGTAGATGTAGCTGCCGCTCGCGGTCAGCGCCCGCCGGTCGACGCGGGCCGGCACCGGCGCGTCCTCCAGGTTCCCCTTCTGGAACTCCTCCTGCATGGCGTCCCGCTGCTCGCCCGGAAAGATCCGGAACACGAGCCGCGACAGCCGCGGCGCGCCGTCGAAATACTCCGCGTTCGACTCCAGCGTGATCTCTTTTCCGCGGTCCCACCGGACGAACTTGAAGGGTCCGGTGCCGATGGGTTGGGCGCCGAAGGCGTCGCCCTGAGCCTCGACGAGGTCGCGCGGAACGATCTTGGCGTGGCCGACCGCCGCGATCGCCACGAACGGCGCGACGTTTTCATCGAGGGTCACCTGAACGGTTCGCCGGTCGAGCGCGACCAATCCCGACACGCTCTTCGCGCGCCCCTCTCTGAACTCGCGGGCGCCCCTGACGTTGAGGAACAGCTCCGCCGCGCCCGAGCGCGTCCTCGGATCCAGGATCCGCGCGAACGAATAGACGACGTCCTCCGCGGTGACCTCGCGTCCGTTGTGGAACTTTACCCCGCGGCGCAGGGTGAACGTCCAGACGAGCCCTTCGCGCGAGGCCCGCCAGAATTCCGCGAGCGCCGGCACGATCGTGAGCGCGCTGTCGTACTGCACGAGACCGTCGAAGATCTGCTGCGAGACCGACAGGCTGTAGATGTCGCTGACCCGCGCGGGATCGAGGGTCTTCGGGTCATGACCCAGCGGCCGTCGATACACCGCCTCCGTGGCTCGATGCTCCACGTCCTGGGCGTGCAGGCGCGACGGCTGCACGAATACGAGCGCGGCGGCAAGGAGAAGAAGGAAGAGGAAGAGAGGGTGCACGTCTCCCCTCCTCGCCCAGAGGCGACTCAACAACGACACCGGGACACGCAAGGAACGCCGGAGGACTAGTCGGCGCCGCCTTCCGCGGTCCCGATCGCCTGAAAGTACTGCGTTGAAGCTGAGGTCGCCGACTCGATCACCGGCGCCACCAGCAAGAACGACGCGACCACCGCGGCCACCACGACGATGCCAGCCCATGCCTTCGCCATTGCTTTTCCTCCTCGACAGTTGAAAAGCCCTCCCCATGAGGGCTCCAAAAGACCACCGCGAGAAGGTTAAGCAATTAGACGACCACCTGTGGGACCAAAGTCGCAGCCGCATGCCAAGTACCCGTTTCGTAACGAGGCGCTCCCGGGCTTCCACGGGATGACGACGTGCCGTCGCACAACGACTGGGCGGGGACGCCCAGTGGTTGGGCGCCCAACCACTGGGCGCTCAGTGCTCGACGGTCGGCGCCCGGACTCCCCAGCGGGCGAGCTTCACCCGCAGTGAATTGCGATGGACCTCGAGAATTCGGCCCGCCTCGGTGAGGTTCCAGCCCACCCGTTCGAGGACCCGGAGCACGATCTGGCGCTCGAACTGGTCCGTCGCCTCGTTCAGGGGCAGCGCCTCGGCCCCCCGAACCTTCGTGGCCTGCTGCGGCAGGGAGACATCGAGCGGAAGATCGTTGAGCTGGATGATGGGCCCCTCGGCCAGGACCACGCACCGCTCGACGACGTTCTCGAGCTCGCGCACGTTGCCCGGCCACCGGTAGGCCTGCAGCGCGGCGAGCGTTTCGGGCGAGGGCCCGTCAATCCGCTTGTGGAACCGGCGATTGTCGCGCCGGATGAAATGGTCGACGAGCAGGGGCACGTCCTGGATCCGCTCCCGGAGCGGCGGCACGACCACCGGCACGACGTTGAGCCGATAGTAGAGATCCTCGCGGAAGGTGCCGCGAGCGACGGCCTCCTTGAGGTTCGTGTTCGTGGCGGCGATGAACCGGACGTCGATCTTGACCGGGCGAGTACCGCCGACTCGCTCGACCTCGCGCTCCTGGAGCACGCGCAAGAGCTTCACCTGGAGCTCGGACCGCAGTGTGCCGATCTCGTCGAGGAACACGGTGCCCCCCTGCGCCAGCTCGAACTTCCCCAGCTTCCGCCGGTGGGCGCCGGTGAACGCGCCCTTCTCGTGGCCGAACAGATCGGACTCGATGAGCGTCTCGGCGATGGCGGCCGGGTTGACGGCGACGAAGGGCCCGTCACGCCGCGGGCCCTGATGGTGGATGGCCCGCGCGACCAGCTCCTTGCCGGTTCCGCTCTCGCCGGTGATCAGGACGGTGGTCGACGTCCGGGCGACCTGCGCGATCAGGCCGTGGAGCTTCTCGATCGCGGGATGCCTACCGACGATCTCGTCGAGGTCGTGCGCGCGCGCCAGCTCGGAGCGCAGGAATGCGACCTCGCGCTCGAGCGCCCGGCGCTCGAGGGCGCGGCGCGACAGCGACAGGAGCTCGTCCTCCTCGAAGGGCTTGGTCAGATAGTCGAAGGCGCCGAGCTTCATGGCGGCCACCGCGGTGCGAACGGTCTTCACGGCGGTAACGAGGATCACCTCGATGCCTTCGTCGAGGGCCTTGATGCGCTCGAGCACCTCGATGCCGTCCATCCCGGGCAAGCGGATGTCGAGGAGGACGAGGTCGACGGCGGAGGCGCGCACGACGTCGAGCGCGCTGGGGCCGTCTGGCACGTCGACGACGTCGTAGTGATCCTCGAGAATCAGCCGGAACGACTCCCGAACGCCGGGGTCGTCGTCGACGACGAGGACGACTGGGCGCGCCATTCCCGGACTCTAGCACCAATCTCAGTCAGGCCGGGCGTCTCCGAACCGCGACATTGACGGACCGCCGGACCGATCGAACAATCACCGAGTGATCGCGAGGATCCTCTCCGCTGCCCTCGTGGGTGTCGAGGCCGCGCTCGTGCGCGTGGAAGTCGACGTCGCGTCGGGATTGCCGGCGTTCAACACGGTCGGTCTTCCCGACTCGGCTGTCCGCGAAAGCCGCGAGCGCGTCCGCACCGCGATCCGGAACGCCGGCTACGCATTTCCGAACGACCGCATCACGGTGAACCTCGCGCCCGCGGACATCCGCAAGGAGGGTACCTCGTTCGATCTCCCGATCGCGCTCGGCATCCTCGAGGCCACCGGCGTAGTCCAGGACGGGCGCATCGGCTCGTTCGCGGTGGTGGGCGAGCTGGCGCTGGACGGCAAGATCCAGGGCGTCCGCGGTGTGCTCGCGGTCGGGCTCGCGTGCCGGCGGCACGGGATCCGTACGCTCGTCGTGCCGCTCGCGAACCATGGGGAGGCGCTGGCCGTCGAGGGCCTGCGTGTACTCGCCGCGCCCACCTTGGGCGAGGCCGTGGGTCTCCTGAACGGTGCAGACCCGCCGTCGGCAATGCCGGCCGCGCCCGCCTCTCTCGTAGCGGCCGGCGCGGACGATCTCGACTTCGCGGACGTGCACGGCCAGGCGCTGGCCAAGCGCGCGCTCGAGATCGCGGCGGTCGGCGCGCACAACGTGCTGCTCGTCGGTCCTCCCGGAGGGGGCAAGACGATGCTGGCGCGGCGCCTGGCGGCGATTTTGCCTACGCTCACCCGCGACGAGATGATCGAGGCGTCCACCATCTGGTCCGTCGCCGGGTTGCTGCCCCGCCACGGCGAGCTGCTGAGCCGCCGCCCGTTTCGCGCGCCGCACCATACGACCTCGGTGTCGGGGCTGATCGGCGGAGGGAGCCCCCCGCACCCGGGCGAGGTCACCCTCGCCCATCTCGGCGTGCTGTTCCTGGACGAGCTACCCGAGTTCCAGCAGCACGTGCTCGAGTCGCTGCGCCAGCCGCTCGAGGACGGCCGCGTCACGATCGCCCGCGCCAGCGGCGTCAGCAGCTTCCCCGCGCGCTTTCAGCTCGTCGCGGCCGCCAACCCTTGCCGGCGCGGCTGCCCGTCGCTCGACGGCTGCGTCTGCACGCCCGCCGAGCGGACTCGCTACCTGGGCCGCCTGTCCCGCCCGCTCCTGGACCGCATCGATCTACAGGTCGAGCTCGCCGCGCTGTCCCCTGAGGAGATTCACATCCTGACCTCGGGGGACGCCACCGAGACGATCCGTACCCGCGTGGCGGCGGCGCGCCAGCGGCAGCGGGACCGCTTCCGCAGCAGTGCGACCCGCGTCAACGCGGCGATGAGTCCGCGTCAGGTTCAACGCTTCTGCCCCGTCTCCGCCGAGGCCGAGCGCCTGCTCGCCGCGGCCGTGACGCGCCTGGGGCTCTCGGCCCGCGGGCACGACCGAGTGCTCAAGGTCGCGCGCTCGATCGCCGATCTGGCCGGAGCCGACGCGCTGACGGCTGAGCATTGCGCGGAGGCAATCCAGTATCGCGGCCTCGATCGCCAGTGGCGGGCGTAGGCCGGCCGCTCACTGCTTTTGCACGACAACCCGGCCTTCGGCGTTCACGAACACTCGATAACGGCTTCCGTCCTTGCAGGCGACGACGTAGTCGTTGTCGCCCTGCTTGGTGGCGGTGAGGACCTGCCCGCACGGCTGTCCTTGCAGCGCGATCACGGCCGTCAAATCTTTCAGTACCGCCGGATCATCGGCCGCCCGCACGGGCGCCGCGGAGAGCATCGCGGTCGATGCGATCAAGGCGCCGGCCATGGCTCGTCTGCTCATCGCTCTTCCTCCACCTCGCTCGGACGCACGATTCAGAGATTCTTGAACTTGTCGGGATCGGTCAAGATTCTCCACAGGGCTTCGCGCGACGACGCGATGTCGCGGGCGAGCGCCGGATCGTTATCTTGTAGAAGTGACAGCACCTTCATCAGCAGGAGATCGTAGGCCTGCCGCAGCCTGGTCAACATCGATCGATCGTGCGATTTGTGGTATTCGCGAAAGTCCGCCAACAAGTCGTCGACCTGATTCTTGAGCGAGAGCTTCGTGAAGGCCCCGATCGCCTCCGTCTCGCGCAAGCGTTTCTCGAGGGAGCCCAGATCGAGTGGGGCCGCCGGGGGCGCAGTCGGTGGTGGCGCCTCGATCGGCGGGGCGGTCTCCGGTCGCGTCGTGGTCTCGCGTCGCGGCGCGGTCTCCGCGGCCGGCGCGGTCTCCGGTCGCGGCTCGCTCTCCGCCGGCGGGGCGCTCGCCTTTGGCGGCTGGCTCGCCTGCTGGGGTACGCTCTCCCTCTGCGCGAGCCTTCCGGTCGCCGTCCGGCCGGGCGGCGTACCGCTCTCGTGCGAGACCGACGGCTTCGCTGGAGGAGCCGACCCGGAGGGCCCTGGAGGCTCAACGGGCGTCGTGGGCTCATCCGTCGGGCGAGGGCTCGTCGGCGTCTTGTCGCTCGCCTGACCGAGCAGGAGCAGGACGCTCACGACCAACGCACCAGCGCTGTTGCCGAGGGTCACCGCCTTCTCCGATCCGATCGGGGCCTCGATTCCAGCATGCCTGACAATCGACGGTCGGTCTTAAAATGTCCGGGATGGTCATCCTGCGGGCGCACAGCTCCGTGGTGGAGGGCGACGCGCGCCCGCCGGTGATCCTCGTGCACGGGGCGGCGAATTCAGGAGGCGTGTGGACCTTCTGGCAAGACGAGCTCGCCCGTCGCGGGTGGTCCTCGCACGCGATCGACCTCCGCGGGCACGGGGCCAGCGCGGTCGCCGAGCTCGGCACGACGCGCATGGCCGACTACGCCGATGACATCGGCACGCTCGCCCGTACCTTGCGGCAGCCGCCGATCCTCATCGGCTGGAGCATGGGCGGGCTCGTCGCGATGATGGCGGCCCCGGCCTGCCAGGCGCCGGCGTGCGTGGGCCTGGCACCGAGCGCGCCGACGCGGACGTGCGAGACCTCGGTCCCCCTCCGCGTGGGCGTCTTCGGGCCGGAGGAATATGGGATCGTCGATCGCGATCCCGGCCGTCAGCCGGCGATGCCGGATCTCGATCGTGACGAGCGCCTGATCGCGCTCGAGTCGCTCGGCCGGGAGTCCCGCTTCGCTCGCGACGAGCGTAAGGCCGGCATCGTCATCGCCGACGCTCCGTGCCCCATTCTCATCGTCACCGGGACGGCCGACACGCAGTGGCCCCGGCGGCGGTATGACGACCTTCCCTTCGGCACCGATCACCTCGAAGTCGTGGGCGCCTCGCACTGGGGATTGGTCCTGAATCGACGCCTGCTCGCGGGGATGGGCTCCGCGGTCGGCAGTTGGCTCGAGAAGAACGTGCCGCGCCGGAGGCGGTAGGGCCGGCGGCCCCCGGGCGACGCCCGAGCGGGCGCGACTAGCGACGGCCGCGCGGCGGGATGTTGGTGTAGACGATCGACCCGTCGTCGCCGACGGTCCGGTACACGGTCGCGGGGGTGACGGCGGCGCCGTTCGTGGTGCCGTCGTAGTGGTAGAGCACGCGCGTCACGTAGTCGCGGGTCTCCGGGAATGGCGGGATCCCTCGGTTCGCGACCACTGCTTTCTCGCCCGCGTTGTAGGCCGCCAGCGCCAGGGGTAGATCGTTCCCGAACCGGTCGATCAGCCCGCGAAGATGCCGGACGCCGCCGTCGATGTTCTGCTTCGGGTCGAAGCTGTTGCGGACACCGAGCATCGACGCTGTTTCCGGCATGAGCTGCATCAGCCCCTGCGCGCCCTTCACGGACACCGCCTTCGGATTGAATGCCGACTCGACGCGGATGACGGCCTGGACCAGGCGCTCGGGAACGCCGTAGCGCTCGGCGGCCGCCTTGATCTCGGCGGCGTAGCTCGCCGTGTCCGCCGGCGGCAGACGCAGAAAGCCCGCGGACGTGCCGGAGGAGTATCCTGAGAGGCTCTTGTAGCGGGGATCGGTCGGCGCATTCGTGAAGTGGACCGTCCCGTCGCCCTCGGAGAGCCTGTACACTTGCGCCCCGACCGAGGTCGACGAGAGAAGGACCGAAATAACCACGCCCAGGAAGTACCGGAGGCGGGACATACGGATATGTTAGCCGACGCGGCGCTGGCCCTTCAAGATAGAACGGCGCGTCCGGGAATCCCGCAAAACGGCCGCAATCAGGAGGACAACGCCATCCGCTCCACCTCGGGCCACGTGGGTGTCACCTCGAGCGCGTGCTTCAGGACATCGCGCACCGAATCGACCAGGTGGATGGTCATCTCATCGCGGACCCGGGCCGGCACGTCCTCCATCAGGTTCTTCTCGTTCCGGGCGGGAAGGAGCAGTGTGCGAATGCCGGCGCGATGCGCGGCGAGCACCTTTTCTTTGATCCCGCCGACCGGCAGTACCCGCCCGGCGAGGCTGACCTCGCCCGTCATCGCCAGAGCCGACCGGACGCGGCGGCCCGTCAGCAACGACACCAGCGCGGTCGTCATCGTCACACCCGCGGAGGGGCCATCCTTCGGGATCGCTCCGGCCGGAACGTGCACGTGGATGTCCGAGGTCTCCCAGAATTCCGCCGCGATGCCGAGCTCGTCGGCATGGGAGCGGACCCACGAGAGGGCCGCTTGCACCGACTCCTTCATGACGTCACCGAGCTGACCGGTCAAGGTCAACGTGCGCTTTCCCTGCATCCGTGTCGCCTCGATGACCAGGACGTCGCCGCCGACCGGCGTCCAGGCCAGACCGATCGCGACGCCCGGGACCCGCGTACGCTCCTCGACCTCCTCGAGCTCGAAGCGCGGCACACCGAGGAACGTCGTGACCACATCGGGCGTGATCCGCGCTGCCTCCGTGTGTCCTTCGGCCCGCCGCCGCGCCACCTTCCGGCAGACGCTGGCGATCTCCCGCTCGAGATTCCGCACCCCGGCCTCGCGGGTGTAGCCGCGGGCCAGCAGGCGAAGCGCCTCGGGCGTGAACACGATGTCCTGTTCCGGGTCGAGCCCGTGCTCCCGCGCCTCCTTCGGCACGAGGTGGCGCTGCGCGATGGCGATCTTCTCCTCTTCCGTGTAGCCGGCGAGCGTGATGATCTCCATCCGGTCGCGCAACGCCGGAGGCACGGTGTCGATGACGTTCGCCGTCGTGACGAACAGCACGCGCGACAGGTCGAACGCCACGTCGAGGTAGTGATCGCGGAACGCGACGTTCTGCTCCGGGTCGAGTACCTCCAGGAGGGCCGACGCGGGGTCGCCGCGGAAGTCCATCCCGAGCTTGTCGATCTCGTCGAGCATGAACACCGGATTCTTCGTGCCGGCGCGCCGCAGCCCCTGGATGATCTGGCCGGGCAAGGCACCGATGTAGGTTCGCCGATGGCCGCGGATCTCGGCCTCGTCCCGCATGCCGCCGAGCGAGATCCGGTGGAACTTCCGGCCGAGCGCGCGCGCGATCGACCGGCCCAGCGACGTCTTGCCGACGCCGGGTGGGCCCACGAAGCACAGGATCGGGTCCTTGCCCGACGGCCGGATCTTCTTCACGGCGAGGTACTCGAGGATCCGCTCCTTGATCTTCTCGAGCCCCTCGTGGTCCTCGTCGAGGATGGTCCGCGCCGGCGCGATGTCGACGTTGTCGGCGGTCTGCTGCTGCCACGGCATGGACACGAGCCAGTCGATATAGGTCCGCGCGACCGTGTACTCCGCCGCCGCCGGCGGCATCTTCGCCAATCGGTCGAGCTCGCGGAGCGCTTCCTTCTTCGCCTCCTCGGTCATGCCAGCCGCCTCGATCTTCTCCCGCAGAGGATCGATCTCCTGCGTGCGGTCGTCGGCGTCTCCGAGCTCTTTCTGGATCGCCTTCATCTGCTCGCGGAGGTAGTACTCGCGCTGCGTCTTCGACATCTCCGACTGGGCCTCTGACTGGATCTTCGAGCCCAGCTCCAGGACCTCGACCTCTTTCGTCAGGGCCACCACGAGCCGCCGCAGACGCTCGGCGACGCTGATCGTCTCCAGGAGCTCCTGGCGCAGGGTCGTCGGAAGCGTCGGCAGCGATCCGGCGATCAGGTCCGCGACCGCGCCCGGGCTCTCCCCGGCGCCGAGAACGTTGGCGAGCTCGTCGGGAAGAGTCTGCGAGAGAGAGCTTCGACCACGAGGGTCGCGGTCGCCGGCGTCTCGTCCCCGAGCCGCTGGATCCGCGCGCGGAGGAACGGCGCCTCCTGCACAACGTCGCCGATGCGAAAGCGGCCGACTCCCTGCACGATCAGACGCAGGGTGCCGTCGGGCTGCTTCAGCGCCTTGTGGATGAGGATCACGGTGCCGATCGAGTGAAGCTCCGGCACCCGTGGATCCTCCGCGGCCGGATCGCGCTGCATGAGCGCGCCGACGATCCGGCTGCCCTGAAGGGCTTCCTGGACGAGCCGCACCGAGCCGGACCTACCGACCGCCAGCGGCGTCACCGCTTGCGGAAGAACCACCGTGCCGCGTAGAGGCAGAATCCCCAGGACGTCGGGGATGTTGAGCTCTTTGTCGTCCCGCTCGCCAGCCATGTTTCTCCTTTCGAACCTATCGAACCTAGAACAGATCGACAGGCTTGAGCTGACCGGATGCGGCCCGGACGAGCGCTTCTCTGGGCTCCTGGGGCCGGCTCTGGCCCGCCGTCTCGCTTCCCTCCTCGCGGAGATAGGCGACGAGATCCTCGATCTGTTTCTGCATCTCGATCATCCGGCGTCTCATCTTTAAGATGACCTCGATGCCGGCGAGATTCACACCGAGGTCGCGCGTGAGTCGGAGCAGCCGGGCCAGCTCGTCCACGTCCTCGGTCGAGTACATGCGCGTGCGCCCGACGGTTCGACTCGGCCGCACGAGTCCCTTCTTCTCGTAGAAGCGAAGCGTCTGCGGGTGGACGTTCAGCATATCGGCGACCACCCCGATCATGTAGAGCGGCTTGCCGCGATCGGTCACTCGGCACCTCCCCGATAGCGTTCCAGCGCGGTCCGCGTCTCGACGGGCATCAACCGCGCGAGCTCGCGAACGAGCTCGTGCGTCCGCGCGTCGAGCCCGGTCGGAACCTCGACGCGAGCCGTCACGTGGAGATCGCCGGTCGACTCGCCCGTCAGCTTCGGCAGCCCCTGACCGCGCAGGCGGAACACCTGACCCCCGGTAGTCCCGGGCGGCACGACCAGCACCGCTTCGCCGGAAGGAGTCGGGACCCGGATGCGCGCGCCGAGCAGCGCCTCCCACACGCTGATCGGGACATCGCAGTGCACGCTGTCGCCCTTCCGACGAAAGAACGGGTGTTCCCCGACTCGCGTGCTGACGATCAGGTCGCCGCGCGGTCCGCCGAATGGCCCGGCGTTGCCCTCGCCGGCCACCCGGATCTGCGCGCCGGAATCGACCCCGGCGGGAACCGCGACGCTGACCAGCTCGACGACTCGCCGGACGCCGCGGCCTTGGCACGCCAAGCATCGGCCCTCGCGGCCAGCGCCGCTCGCCCCGCACGTCGTGCAGGCGGAGAACCGCTGGACATCGAGCCGGACGCTCGCGCCCCGGACGACCTCGGCGAAAGACAGATCCACGACGGCGTGGACGTCGTCGCCGCGCCGCCCCTCGGCCAGCGCCTCGTCGGCCCCGGCCGCATGCCCGTACTGGTCGTACATCTGGCGCGCGGCGGGATCGCCGAGCACTCGGAACGCCTCGGCGATCTCTTCGAAGAGCTCGCGCGCTCGCTCGTCCCAGAAATTGACGTCGGGCGAGTACTGCCGCGCGAGGCGCTGATACGCTCGGCGCACCTCGCGCGGCGGAGCCGTCGCCGCGATGCCGAGAACCGCGTAGTAGTCGCGACGCATGAACCGTTACTTCTTCTTGTCGCCCAGATCCTCGAAATCAGCGTCGACCACTTCGCCTTCCTTCGGACCCGACGCGCCCTGGCTCTGCCCACCAGGCGCGCCAGAGCCGGCGGGTTGGCCCTGGGTCTGCGCTTCGCGGTACATGATCTCCGCGAGCTTGTGCGATGCGCGGCTCAGGCTCTCCTGGGCGCGCTTCATCCGCTCGATGTCCTCGCCCTTCAGCGCTTCGCGCGCCTCGGCGAGCGCATCGTCGATCGCTTTGCGGTCGCTTTCCGCCAGCTTGGCGCCGTGCTCGCCGAGCGTGCGCTCGGTCGAGTAGACGAGCGAGTCCGTCTGGTTGCGGACCTCGATCTCCTGCTTACGCTTCGTGTCCTCGGCGGAGTTCGCCTCGGCCTCCTTCACCATCCGCTCGATCTCGTCCTTGGTCAGGCCGGACGACGCCGTGATGGTGATGTTCTGCTGCTTGCCGGTCGCCTTGTCCTGCGCGGCGACGTTCAAGATGCCGTTCGCGTCGATGTCGAACGTCACCTCGATCTGGGGAACCTGGCGCGGCGCCGGGGGGATACCGACCAGGTGGAATTTGCCGAGCGTCCTGTTGTCGCGCGCCATGGGGCGCTCGCCCTGCAGCACGTGGACCTCGACGGAAGTCTGATTGTCGGCCGCCGTCGTGAAGACCTCGCTCTTCTTCGTCGGGATCGTCGTGTTGCGCGTGATGAGCGGGGTCATCACGCCGCCGAGCGTCTCGATCCCGAGCGAGAGCGGGGTGACGTCGAGCAGCAGGAGGTCCTTCACCTCACCGGTGAGCACCGCGCCCTGCACCGCCGCGCCGACCGCCACGACCTCGTCCGGGTTGACACCCTTGTGGGGCTCGCGACCGAAGAGCTGCTTGACGACCTCCTGAACCTTCGGCATGCGCGTCTGGCCGCCGACCAGGATGACCTCGTTGATGTCCTTCGGGCTCAACCCGGCGTCTTGCATCGCTTGGCGGCATGGACCGAGGGTCCGCTCGACGAGATCGGCCACGAGCGCCTCGAGCTTGGCCCGGGTCAAGGTGAGCACGAGATGCTTGGGCCCGCTCGCATCGGCCGTGATGAAGGGCAGGTTGATCTCCGTCTGCAGGGTCGTCGAGAGCTCGCACTTCGCTTTCTCGGCGGCCTCCTTCAAGCGCTGGAGGGCCATCCGATCCTTCAGCAGATCGATGCCGTGCTCTTTCTTGAACTCGCCGGCGATCCAGTCCATCACGCGCTGGTCGAAGTCGTCGCCACCGAGGTGGGTATCGCCGTTGGTGGCCTTGACCTCGAAGACGCCCTCGCCGATCTCCAGGATCGAGACGTCGAAGGTTCCGCCGCCCAGGTCGTAGACCGCGATCGTCTCGTCCTTCTTCTTGTCGAGTCCGTAGGCCAGCGCCGCGGCGGTCGGCTCGTTGATGATGCGAAGCACCTCGAGACCGGCCACACGGCCGGCGTCTTTGGTCGCCTGCCGCTGGCTGTCATTGAAGTAGGCGGGCACGGTGATGACGGCTTGGGTGACCTTCTCACCCAGGTACGCCTCGGCGGCCTCCTTCAGCTTTCGCAGAATCATGGCCGAGATCTCGGGCGGAGAATACTGCTTGCCCCGCACCTCGATCCGGACGTCGCCGTTGGCGGCCTTGACCACTTTGTAGGGGACGAGCTTGATCTCCTGGAGCACCTCGTCGTAGCGGCGTCCCATGAACCGCTTGATCGAAAACACGGTGTTCTCGGGATTCGTGATCGCCTGCCGTTTGGCGACCTGTCCGACGAGAATCTCGCCTTCCTTGGTGAATCCCGCGACCGAAGGCGTGAGTCGGCTGCCTTCTTGATTCGCGATCACGGTGGGATTGCCGCCCTCGACGACCGCCACGACCGAGTTGGTCGTCCCGAGGTCAATGCCGATCACCTTCGCCATGTCGTTCCCCCTTCTCCTTGGTCTCAATGGCGACGGAGCGGGTCGCCCCGCCCCGTCGCGGCGTTCCGTACCGCGCGTCCGATGACGCGACCGACTACATGATGTCGATCTTGATCGCCTTCGGCTTTACCTCTTCCGCCTTCGGAAGCTTCACTTCCAGGACTCCGTCTCGATAGGTCGCCTTCACCTTGTCCGGCTGGACCGGCATCGGCAGCTGCACGTGGCGCTCGAACTTCCCGTACACGCGCTCGGCGTGGTACGCGTTCTCGTCCTTGAACTCGCGATTCGCGGTGCGCTCGCCCTTCAAGGTCAGCAGGTCGCCGGTGATCGACAGGGTCACGTCCTTCTCACCGACGCCTGGAAGCTCGAAGTTCATCACCAGCTCATCCTTGGTCTCGTGCATGTCGAGGATCGGCGCCCAGGTCCGCACCGCCGAGCCCGCTCCGGAAATCGTGGGCCTCCCGAGGAAGCTGTCGAACAGGCGGTTCACCTCTCCTTGAATATCGGACATGGTGCGGGACGGGTCCCGCCTCTCCACCGACACCAACGGACGCCAACGATCGATCGCCATCTCCAAGCCCTCCCGTGATTCGCCGGTCTCCTTGTGCCGGGCTTGATTGAGTACGCAAGTTATATATCATCTGAGTATTAGTCTGTCAAATCATGGCGGATGTCTCTGAATATGAGCCTCTTACGGGACCCGGTGATAGGGTTGCCGGATGCGACTGGGGTGTGCCGTGGCCGTCGCAGCGGCGCTCGGGGCGGTCGTACTGGCAGGAGTCGCACTCTGGGTGGGCTCGAGACTCGTCCATGAGCCGGAAGTGACAGCCGCCCCTGGCTCCTCCGAGGACGCCGCTCGAGGTCAGCAGAAAATCTTCGACATCGCCCGGGGCGGGGTCGGCCGCCGCCGGGGCGGCCCTCACGCCGTCGTCCTGTCGGAGGCCGAGCTCAACGGCTTCCTTTCGCAGAATCTCGTCGAGGTCGCGAAAATGCCCATCACCGTGCGAGCCGTCCGCCTCGCCGGAGATGGGATCGCCGAATTCAAAGCGCTGGTAGCGCTACGCGATGTCCTGTCGGCCTCGCCTATCGCGAGCCTCGTTCCGAGCGCCTGGCTGGAGCGACAGGTCTGGCTGCACCTGACGGCGAGGGCAAACCTCGAAGTCGGAGCGACGCGGACCCAACGACGTTACCTTCGCTTCGACGTTCAGCGCTTCGCCATCGGCCGGCAGCCACTGCCCCGATTCTTCCGGTGGCTCTTGCCGAGTCCGGGGCTGCAGGGTCTTCTCAGATGGCGAATGCCCGATTCGGTGGAGTCGATCACGATCGAATCCGGGACCGTCGCGATCAAGACCTCTTCGTAGCGTGAACGTATCGAAGCTGGAGGTCGTACAGGACCTCCTCGAGGATTTGGTTCTCCTCGGGTGACCTGTGGCCCTCGGTCTTCTCGCGCAGCAGGATGAGCAGGTCGATGGCGTCCGCCGCCTGAGCGAGGTCGACCTGACGTTGTCCCGTCAGAGGATCCGGCGCATCGCCGAGCGCGACGACCGCCGAGCTCGCCAGCATCATGAAGAGCCCTGCCAGGCTGCGCTCGCCGACGGCCCCGGCGGGGGCCGGCCCAACGTGGGGCGGCTCGTCCTCCCGGGCGCGCGGCGGGGTCGCCGGCGCCGGCTCATCCTCGTCCAGGCGCCGGCGTCGATCGGTGACCTTGAAGACGTCCTCGGGCTCGCCCTGGGCCATGAGGGTGAGCCTAGCACACGCGAAAACCCTTGCTGTATAATCGGTTAGCCTCAGGAACGGAAATGACCGACTCCCCCGGTGCTCTTTTTCAACAGCTCCTCGACGTCATGAAACGACTCCGTGAACCGGGCGGCTGCCCATGGGATCGCGAGCAGACGACGTCGTCGCTCAAGCCCTTTCTGATCGAGGAAGCCTACGAAGTCCTGGAAGCGATCGAGTCCGGCCACAGCGCGGCCGTGCGCGAGGAGCTCGGCGATCTTCTGTTCCAGATCGTCTTCCACGCCCGGGTCGCGGAGGAGCGCGGCGACTTCACGATGACCGATCTGATCGGCCAGCTCATCGACAAGATGGTGCGGCGACATCCCCACGTCTTCGGCGACGCGTCGGTCGGAACTGCGAGCGAGGCGCTTGTCCAGTGGGAGACGATCAAGCAGCGCGAGGCCGAGGCGCGAGGTCAGCGGCGATCGCTGCTGGACGGTGTCCCGCGCGCGTTGCCCTCGTTGCTGCGGGCGCAGCGAGTCCAGAGCAAGGCCGCGCGAGTGAATTTCGACTGGCCCGACGCGCGCGCGGCGTGGCTCAAGGTGGAGGAGGAGATCCGGGAAGCCGCCGAGGCGCTGGCCTCGGGCGACACAGGACGCATCCGTGAAGAGCTCGGCGACGCGCTCTTCTCGCTCGTGAACGTGGCGCGGCTCTCGGCGCTCGACGCCGACGACGCGCTCCACGGCGCGATCGAGAAGTTCCGTCGGCGCTTCACGGACATGGAAGCGGAGCTGGCCGCGCGCGGCACCTCGATCAGCGCGGTCGCGCCCGACGAGCTGGAGAAGTCGTGGGAGGCAGCCAAAGCCGGGGAGCGCCGCGAGAAACGGTCATGAGGCTCAAAATCGGCCAATCGTCCATCTCGATCGAGCGCGGCGACATCACCGATTGGGAAGTCGACGCGATCATCAACGCGGCGAACTCGACCTTGTCCATGAGCACCGGCGTGGCCAGCGCCATCAAGCGCAAGGGCGGCGTCATCATCGAAGAAGAGGCGATACGGCAGGGTCCCGTCGAGGTCGGCGAGGCCGTGCTGACCACCGGCGGCAACCTGGCCGCGACCCACGTGATCCACGCAGCCGTCATGGGCCCCGACCTCAAGACGGACGGCGAGCAGATCGCGACGACGACGCGCGCGGTGCTCGCGCTGGCCGCCAAGCATCGCATCACGTCGCTCGCGCTTCCGGCACTCGGAACCGGCGTCGGGCACGTGCCGCCGGCCGTCTCCGCGAACGCCATGCTCAACGCCGTCGTGTCTCATTTGAAGGGCAGCCCCACGGGCCTGAAGCGCGTCGTTTTCGTGCTTTATCAGGACGATGCGTACAAGGCCTTTACCGATACGTTGAAACGACTCGGTGGGGTACAGTAGAAGATTACAATGGCCCAGCAGCAGGTGAAGCTCGGGCAGCCGGTCAACCGCCGCCTCGGGGACCTCCTCGTCGCGGACGGACTCCTCACCGCCGATCAGCTCAAAAAGGCGCTCGCAGAGCAGAAGGGCTCGCCGGAGAAGCTCGGGTCGGTCCTCATCCGACTGAACTTCGTCAACGAAGATCAGCTCATCGGATTCCTGTCGCGGCAGTACGGCGTCCCGTCGATCACGCTCGCCCAGCTCGACATCGATTCGGACGTGTTGAAGCTCGTGCCGGCGCCCATCGCGCGGAAGTACGAAGTGGTCCCGGTCCGCAAGATGGGGAACTCGCTCGCCCTCGCCATGGCCGACCCGACCAACGTGTTCGCCCTGGACGACATCTCGTTCATGACGAATCTGCAGGTATTGCCGCTGGTCGCGTCGCAGACGGCGATCAGGAAGGCGATCGACCGCAACTACGAGTCGAAGGCCGAGGCGATCTCCACCGTCCTGTCGGACATGCAAACCGACCTCGCCAACGTCGAGGTCGTCGAGGACGGCGAAGAGGGCGCCAAGGTCGACGTCTTCGAGCTGAAGGAGTCGGCGGACGAAGCGCCGGTGGTGAAGCTCGTCAACATGGTGCTGGTCGACGCGATCCAGAAGGGCGCCTCCGACATCCACTTCGAGTCCTACGAGAAGATATTTCGCATCCGCTTCCGGATTGACGGCGTCCTGCACGAGATGCTGGCGCCGCCGAAGCGGCTCGAGTCGGCGATCCTCTCGCGCCTGAAGATCATGTCGAACCTCGACATCGCCGAGCGCCGGCTGCCCCAGGACGGCCGCATCAAGCTGCGCTACAGCAGCCGCGAGATCGACTTCCGCGTCTCGACCTTGCCGACGATCTTCGGCGAGAAAGCCGTCCTCCGAATCCTCGACAAAGAGTCGTTGAAGCTCGACCTCACGCAGCTCGGCTTCGACGACTGGAGCCTCGACAAGTTCAACGCCGCGATCCATCAGCCGTACGGCATGGTGCTCATCACCGGACCGACCGGATCCGGCAAGACCACCACGCTCTACTCCGGCATCCACACGATCAACTCGCCGGACGTGAACATCATGACGGCCGAGGATCCGGTCGAGTACAACCTGAAGGGCGTCAACCAGGTCCAGATCAATGAGGGCGTCGGCCGGACGTTCGCGGCCGCGCTCCGCTCCTTCCTCCGGCAGGACCCCGACGTGATCCTCGTCGGTGAGACGCGCGATCTCGAGACCGCGCAGATCAGCATTCGCGCCGCGCTCACGGGCCACCTGGTCTTCTCTACGCTGCACACCAACGACTGCCCCTCGACGGTCGCCCGGCTCCTCGACATGGGCATCCCGGCGTTCCTGGTGGCATCGTCGCTGCTCCTCATTCTGGCGCAGCGACTGGGTCGGAAGGTGTGCAGGCAGTGCCGGGAGCCGTACGAGGCCGACGAGGGAAGCCTCGTCCCGTATGGGTACGTTCCGACCGGAAAAGGGAAACTGCAGCTCTACAAGGGCAAGGGCTGCGCGGCCTGTAACTTCACGGGAATGAAGGGCCGCATTGCGATCTACGAGGTCATGCCGGTCTCCGAGGAGCTCCGCGACGCCATCCTGAAGAGTGCCCCCACCGCCGAGCTGCGCTCGCTCGCGCAGGCGGCGGGTATGAGGTCGTTGCGGCAAGCCGGGCTTATGAAGGTCATTGAAGGAACTACAACGATCGACGAAGTGCTCAGGGTTACCCTGTCTTAAACAGGGGCATTTGCGTCGGGAGGCACGATGGCCGCCAATATGGCCGATCTCCTGCAGCTTATGGTGGACCGGGGGGCGTCGGACCTGCACATCACGAGCGGAACGTATCCGCAGATCCGCGTCAACGGCAGCCTCAACCAGCTCAATCAGTTCGAGGTCTTGACGCCGCAGGACACCCAGCGGCTCTCCTATAGCGTCCTGAACGAGGGCCAGAAGCAGAAGTTCGAGGAGGAGAACGAGCTCGACCTCTCCTTCGGCATCCAGGGCCTGGCGCGCTTCCGCTGTAACGTCTATCGGCAGCGCGGCGCGGTCGGCTGCGCGATCCGCGTCATCCCGTACAAGATCCGGTCCTTCGAGGAGCTTGGGCTTCCCCAGATCGTCCAGCAGCTCGCCGACCGGCCCAAGGGGCTGATCCTCGTGACCGGACCGACCGGGTCGGGAAAGTCGACGACGCTCGCGGCCATGATCGACAAGATCAACAGGGAGCGCCACGATCACATCATGACGATCGAGGACCCGATTGAGTTCGTCCACCCGCACAAGTCGTGCCTCGTCAACCAGCGCGAAGTCTTCGCCGACACGCAGTCCTTCACTAAGGCGCTCAAATCGATCCTCCGGCAGGACCCGGACGTCGTGCTCGTCGGCGAGATGCGCGACCTCGAGACGATCGCGGCCGCACTGACGATCGCGGAGACCGGTCACCTGACCTTCGGCACCCTGCACACGAACTCCTGCGCCCAGACGATGAACCGAATCATCGACGTGTTCCCGACCGCGCAGCAGGCCCAGGTGCGGGCGCAGCTGGCGCTCGTGCTCGAGGGCGTGCTCTCGCAGACGCTCATTCCGAAGGTCGGCGGCGGACGCGTGATGTCGCTCGAGATCATGGTCGCCACACCCGCCATTCGGAATCTCATCCGCGAAGAGAAGATCCACCAGGTGTATTCCGCGATCGCGACCGGACAGAAATTCGGGATGCAGACGATGAACCAGTCACTCTCCGATCTCACGAAGCGGCACCTGATCACGCGCGAAGACGCGCTGAATAGATCGATGCTGGTCGAGGAGCTGCTGCAGCTCCTCGCGCACGAAGGTCCGGCGGCCACTGCCAGTGCGGGCGCCGGCGTCTCACCGTTCGCCAAACGGTAGGAGGAGCTCAGATCATGGCCACGTACGCCTTTCGCGGACGATCCGGCGGAGCCGTCGTCTCCGGCGAGATCGAAGCGAACGACCGACCCGCGGCTGTCACGGCGCTGCGGGCGAGGGGCGTCGTCGCGACCTCGGTGCAGGAGCGGTTGGCCAAGCCCACCGGCATCAAGAAGATCGGCGGCAAGGTCAAGGACAAGGACCTGGCGATCTACACGCGGCAGTTCTCCACGATGGTCGACGCTGGTCTACCGATCGCGCAGTGCCTCTCGATTCTCTCGGAGCAGAGCGACTCGAAGGCCTTGCGCCACGTCACCGGCAAGATCGCGCGCGAGGTCGAGGGTGGCGCCACGTTGGCCGAGTCGTACCGTAAGTACCCCAAGGTCTTCAACGACCTGTTCACCAACATGCTCCAGGTCGGCGAGTCCGGCGGTGTGCTCGACGTCGTCCTGCAGCGCCTGTCGGGCTACATCGAGAAGGCGGCCAAGCTCAAGAGCAAGGTGAAGGGCGCCATGGTGTACCCCATCACCATCATCAGCGTGGCGGTGCTGGTCATCGTCTTCATGATGATCTTCGTCATCCCGACGTTCGCGAAGATGTTCCAGGGACTCGGCGCCGACCTGCCGCTGCCGACGAAGATAGTGATGTGGATATCGGAGTTTACGCAGAAGTACATCCTCATCATGGTGGGCGTGGGCGCCGGCGCGATCTACGCGCTCAAGCGCTACTACAACACCGAGCACGGCAGTACCGTGATCGACACGTTCCTCCTGAAGGTGCCGGTCGTCGGCATGCTCATCCGCAAGGTCGCCGTCGCGCGCTTCACCCGGACGCTCGGCACGCTCATCTCGTCCGGTGTCCCGATCCTCGAGGGGCTGCTCATCACCGCGCGTTCGGCCGGCAACCGGGTCGTCGAGCGAACCGTGATGCAGGCCCGGACCGCCGTCACCTCGGGCCGGACGCTCTCGGAGCCGCTCAAGGGGAGCACCGTCTTCCCGCCCATGGTCGTCCACATGATCAACGTCGGCGAGAACACCGGTGCGCTCGACCAGATGCTCTCCAAGATCGCCGACTTTTACGACGACGAGGTCGACACGGCGGTCACCGCGCTGACATCGTTGCTCGAGCCGATCATGATCGTCTTCCTGGGCGTGGTCGTCGGCGGCCTCGTCGTCGCGATGTACCTGCCGATCTTCCGTCTGGTCACCTTGATGAAGTAGTGAAAGCGCTCACCGTCGGCGGGCCATTGCGGGGATTCGCCTGGGCACGGCTCGGGGTCTCGCTGGTCCTGCTGGCGCTCGCGCCGTTCGTGCCGCCCGGCCTCATGCCGGGCGAGAGCCAGATCCTCGCGGTCGCGCTGATCATCGCGCTCACGTCGTCGAGCGCGATGCTCCTGCTCGGGCCGCCGCCGCAGCCGCTCCGGCTCGCGTGGTTCATCTGCCTGCTCGACTCCGCGCTCATCACGGCCGTGGTCGCCGCCACCGGCGGCGCCCGGTCGATCTTCACCTTCCTGTACGTGCTCTCGGTCACCGCCGCCTGCGTGATGCTCTCGCGCACCCGGGGCCTCGCCATCGCGGCGATCTCGAGCGTCTTCTATACGGGGATCGTGACCGTCCGGACGGTCTTGCCGCTGACGGTCTTCTTCGACCCGCCGCAGGAGACGACGGCGCTCGAGCTCGTCACGATGTTCCTCAACGCGGCGACCCTTCTCGTGGTGGCGATCGTCGCGGGTGGGCTTGGCGAACGGTACCGCGCGACCCGTCAGGAGCTCGAGACGCGGCACAAGGACCTTCGCGACCTCCAGGCCTTCAAGGACCTGATCTTCCAGTCCGCCGGCACCGGGCTGATCGCGCTCGATCGCGAATATCAGATGACGGCGTTGAACCGCGCCGCCGAGGAGATCACCGGGCTGACAGTGACGCAAGCGATCGGCCACAGCTGGCCGGCGCTGATCGGAGCGGCTGTGCCGCTGGCCTCGATCGAGGCGACGATCGACGCCAACCCGCGCGCGTCCATGCGGCACGAGACGGCGCTGCGCCGGCCCGACGGCTCGACGGTGCCGGTGCGCATGACCTTCTCCGCGCTCCGGTCCGGCGAAGGCGAGCGGCTGGGGTTGATCATCGCCTGCGAGGATTTCTCGGCGATTCGCGCGATGGAGTCGCGGATGCGGCAAGCCGATCGACTCGCGACGGTCGGGCGGATGGCCGCGAACATCGCGCACGAGATTCGTAACCCGCTCGCCTCCCTCACCGGCGCGATCGAAGTCCTCACCAGCCCGCACACCGCGGAGGACGCCCGCGAGCGCCTCTCGCAGATCGTCGCGCGCGAGTCCGAGCGGCTCAATCACATCATCAAGAATTTCCTCGAGTACGCGCGCCCCGCGCCCCTGTCGATCGCGACCTTCGACGTGGCGGCCGCGGCCGAGGAAGTGCTCCTGCTGCTGGAGCACCGCGCCAGTCCCGGCAGCCTCAAGGTGATCCGTGAGTTCGCGACGTCGGTGCTGTGGCCGGTCGACGCGCAGCAATTCCGGCAGATTTTGTGGAATCTCTGCTTGAACGCGGTCGAGGCGATGCCGGAGGGCGGTGAGCTTCGCGTCGCCGTCGCCGTTCGGGGCGACACGCTCGAGGTCTCGGTCGGCGACACCGGCGAGGGCATCGCCGCGGGCGACATCGCCCACGTGTTCGAGCCCTTCTTCTCGACCAAGTCGGAGGGGACCGGGCTCGGGCTCGCCCTCGTCCACCGCGTCGTCCAGGAGCACGGGGGGGACATCGACGTCCGCAGCTCGCCGGGCCTGGGCACGACCTTTACCCTTACCCTGCCGTCCCGCCATGCCTGACACCCGAGTGCTCATCGTCGACGACGAACGGAGCATGCGCGAGCTCCTCGCGATCATGTTGAAGCAAGCCGGTCACGAGGTCACGGTCGCCGAGGGCGGCGAGCAGGCCGTCGAGGTGATCAAGAGCGAATCGTTCGACCTTGTGATCACCGATCTGAGAATGCGGAAGGTGGACGGCATCGCCGTCCTGCGCGCCGCGAAGGAGCACTCCCCCAGCACCGTCGTCCTCGTGGTGACCGCCTTCGCGTCGACCGAAACGGCGGTCGAGGCCATGAAGCTGGGCGCCTACGACTACGTCACCAAGCCGTTCAAGCTCGACGAGATCAAGCTGACGATCGCCAACGCGCTCGAGCGCAAGCGCCTGCAGGACGAGAACCGCGAGCTCAGGACGCAGCTCCGGCGCGAGCGCGGTTTCGAGAGTTTCGTCGGCAAGAGCCGGCAAATGGTCGAGCTGCTCGAGGTGATCCGAAAGACCGCCGACGGACTCTCGACGGTGATGGTCACGGGCGAGAGCGGGACCGGCAAGGAGCTGGTGGCGCAGGCGATTCACCAGGAGAGTCCGCGCCGCGCCGGCCCGTTCGTCTCGGTCAATTGCGGTGCCATTCCCGAGACCCTCATGGAATCCGAGCTCTTCGGACACGTGAAGGGTGCGTTCACCGGCGCCGTCGCCAACACCGTCGGGCTGTTCGCCGCCGCCAATGGCGGCAGTCTCTTCCTCGACGAGGTCACCGAGGTGCCCCAGTCCGTTCAGGTCAAGCTTCTGCGGGCGATTCAGGAGCGCGAGATCCGCCGCGTCGGCGACACGCGCGACATCAAGGTCGACGTGCGGTTGATCGCCGCCTCGAATCGCGACGTGGCCAAAGCGGTTGCCGACGGCATCCTCCGCGAGGACCTCTTCTACCGACTCAACGTGATTCCCATCCAGCTGCCGCCGCTCCGAGAACGCCGGGAAGACATCCCACTCCTGGCCGCCCACTTCGTCCGGAAAATCTCCTTCGAGCTTGGGAAATCCGTGAAGGGCGTCAGCCCGGAGGCCCTCGCGATCCTCGAGAACTACCGCTGGCCCGGCAACATTCGCGAGCTTGAGAATGTGATCGAGCGGGCGCTGGTCCTGGGCAGCGGCGACATGCTCGAAGCCGAGGCGCTGCCCCCCGACCTCCAGCAATCGGGTGTCTCGCAGGACGTACAGGTCGAGATTCCGGCTAACGGGCTCGATCTGGAGGCGACCCTGGACCAGATCGAGAATCGGTATCTCCAGATGGCCCTGGCACGCACCGGCGGGGTTCAGACTCGGGCCGCCGAGCTTCTGCGGGTCAGTTTCCGGCAATTCCGGTACAAGCTCCAGAAACACAGCCAACGCTCGGCTTCTCCGAGCTGATGCCCACTCGCGCTCGAATCGAGCGGGGCTGACGCTGCTTGTCAGCGGATACTACCGGGCTCGTCACTTTTCGTCGCCGTATCCGGAAAATTGGTCTGTATGTAGCTACCAGAACAGCACTTTGGGAATGGCACTCGTCCTGCATCGTCTCCTTCGCAAGCAACAGCAACGGCTCGAGAGAATGCAAACAAGCGGCAAGGAGGAATTCACCATGATGCGGTTCCGCATGAAGAAGGTTGGGAGCCAGCGAGGCTTCACCCTGATCGAGTTGATGATCGTCGTCGCGATCATCGGCATCCTGGCGGCCATCGCCATCCCGCTCTACGCCAACGTCCAGGCGCGTGCGCGGATTGCCAATGCCCAGGCCAGTTCCCGCGCGCTCGTGTCGGCCATCTCGATCTACGGCGCCCATATGGGCACCCCGCCCACCGCCCTGGCTAACCTCACGGCGGCGGCCACCAACAATCTGGGCCTGGTGGCCGGTCCGTTCATGGCCAGCGTCCCGCTTCCGCCGACGGGTTGGGGCGCGTACCAATACGCTTCCGCCACGAGCGGCCTCTTCACCGTCTCCGCAACGGGTGACGGCACGTCCGTCTTCATGCCGTAACGGAGCCTCGCAATTTATCGCGCCCGGGACGGATCCCCGTTCCCGGGCGCGTTTCTGTTTTCACGACCACGCCTCGATTTCTGCAGAGCTCTCTGCCACAGGCCTCTCTTGACGCTTTTGGTCACTCTCAATGCCAAGGCCTGTCAGGGCGCGAGTACAATTGCCGGAAATTTGGCCTGTAAGTTCTTGATTACGCCCACATGTTCAGCCGTTGGGGCATGGCACTGAAGCTGCACTAAGAGAGTGCAACGGGTTCGAGTAACTTAGCACCTAACAGGGAGGATCAAATGTTTCAGTGGTGGACGAAGAAGCGGAACCAGCGAGGCTTCACCCTGATCGAGCTGATGATCGTCGTCGCGATCATCGGCATCCTGGCGGCCATCGCCATCCCGCTCTACGCCAACGTGCAGGCGCGTGCGCGGATTGCCAATGCCCAGGCCAGTTCCCGCGCCCTCTTGTCGGCCATCTCGATCTACGGCGCCCATATGGGCCAGGTGCCCACCGCCCTGACCGACCTCACGGTAGCTGCCACGAACAACCAGGGGCAGGTGGCCGGTCCGTTCATGGCCAGCGTCCCGCTTCCGCCCGCGGGTTGGGGGGCGTACGCCTACGCTTCCGCCACGAACGGCCTCTTCACCGTCTCCGCGACGGGTGACGGCACGTCCGTCTTCATGCCGTAGGGGAGCCTCGGCTCCATCGCGCACGGGAAGGGTTGCCCCCTTCCCGTGCGCATATTTGTGTCGATATGCTGAGCACGCTGTCACGCACCGAGAGGAACGTCATGCCCGACATCAAGACCGCCGAGCTCACCGTCGGGCCACCCATAGTCTCGATCGAGGGGACTCCGGGCGTCCTCACCAGGTCGCTGAGCGCCGGCCTGCTCCGCCCGTGGATGATCGCGCCGGCGCTTGCCCTCGTCACGTTTCTCGTCTTCCTGCCGGTCCTGTGGAACGGGTTCGTCGCGTGGGACGATCAGATCAACCTCTACGACAATCCCAGCTACCGAGGGCTCACCTGGCCGTATATCCGATGGATGTTCAGCAATGTCACGATGGGACACTGGATCCCGCTCACCTGGCTCACGTTCGGTCTCGACTACGTCCTGTGGGAGATGAGGCCGGTCGGCTACCACCTGACGAGCCTGGTGATCTTCGCCGCGAACGCCCCCGCATTCTACTTCGTCGCCCTGCGCCTGCTCCGTCGATCGACCAGCTTCGGTGAGAGCACGCTTCGGCTGTCCGCGGTGACGGCGACGCTCTTCTTCGCGCTGCATCCGCTGCGCGCCGAGTCGGTCGCGTGGGCCACCGAGCGGCGCGACGTCCTCTCCGGCCTCTTATATCTGCTGACGGTCTTGATGTATCTCAAAGCGCAGGATGAGGCTGAAGAGCGTCGGCGCTGGCTGCTCGCGGGGTCGCTCGGCCTCTACGTGCTGGCGCTCGTCTCGAAAGCGAGCGTCATGGTGCTTCCGGCGGCGCTCATCGTGCTCGATGTCTATCCACTGCGCCGGCTCGGCGGCCGCTGGCGGGAGTGGGTGGGGCCTACGGCGCGCGCCGTGTGGGTGGAGAAGATTCCGTTCGTAGTGCTTGGCGTCGCAGGCGCCGCAGTAGGGTACTACGCGCAGAACACGAACTCGTTCATCACACCCCTCGAGCGGTATCCGGTGACCGCACGCCCGGCGATGGTCCTCTACAGTCTGTGGTTCTATCTCGACAAGACGCTGGTGCCGCGGGGTCTCTCGCCACTCTACGAGCTTCCAGTCCAGGTGAGCCTGCTCGATCGGCAATTCCTTGTCCCCGCCCTCGCCGTGACGGCGATCACTACGACGGTGGTGCTCCTGCGACGGCGGTGGCCGGCAGGGCTCGCGGCCTGGGTGTACTACGCGATTGCGCTCGGTCCGGTGATCGGCATCGTCCACTCCGGGTACCAGCTGACCTGCGACCGGTACAGCTATCTCCCCGGGATCGGCTTCGCGCTCATCATCGGCGCAGCCGCCGGCGCGGTCGTTCGCGGAGGCGCGGCCGGTGTCCTGCGCCCACCGCTGGTGAAGGCGGTGATCGGGCTCATGCTCGTGTGGCTCGGCGCGCTGGCTTATCTCAGCGCCCAGCAGGTTCAGATCTGGCGTGATTCCGAGAGCTTGTGGCGCTACGCGGTCGAGGTCGAACCCGACTGCTCGCTCTGTCACGGGAACGTTGGTAGTCGCCTTCTGGAACAGGGATACCATCAGCTGGCGATGGCCGAGTTCGAGCGCGTCAAGGCGCTCCGGCCCGAAAGCAAGAAGGTGAATTTCTACGTCGGATACATGTACGTCTTGCGCGGCGATTTCTCGCAGGCGGTCGCCAATTTCCAGCAGTATGTCGCTGAATCTCCGAACGACGTCGAGGGGCTCAACAATCTTGGCGCCGCGCTCATCAACGTCGGGCGCGCGAGGGAGGCCATGGAGCCCCTGGAGCGCGCGCGGAAGCTCAAGCCCCGGCATGCCGGCACTCACGTCAGCCTGGGGTTCGCGTATCTCGGCCTCGGCGATCAGGCTCGGGCCATAACGCTCTTCCGCGAGGCGATCGCGCTCAAGTACGACTCTCCGCAGGCATGGTACGGGCTCGTGCGCGTCAACCTCGAGACCGGCAACGTCGCGGCCGCGCACACGGCGTGGGGTTTCCTGGGACTGTTCGACCCCAAGCTCGCCGCTCGAGTCGGACCGATCTTCATTCCGACCTGGTGATCGTGACGCCGTTCGAAGCCGTCGCAGACGCCTGCCCGACCGGGGTGCTCGTGGTCGTCGGACTCCTTGGGCTCGCCCTCGGAAGCTTCCTGAACGTCGTGATCGCCCGCGTCCCGGCCGGCGGTAGCCTCGTGCATCCCGGATCGGCCTGCCCAGGCTGCAGTGCACCACTGGCGTGGTACGACAACATCCCGGTGGCGTCGTTCGTAGCGCTGCGCGGTCGTTGTCGCGCGTGCGGAATGCGGATCTCGTGGCGGTATCCGATCGTGGAGGTCGTCACCGCGGCCATCCTGGTGCTGGCGTACCTCGCCTTCGGCCCGTCCGCCGGGTTCCTGGTCGCGTGCGTGCTGCTCCCCGGGCTCATCGCGATGACCGCGATCGATCTGCAGCACCAGATGATTCCGGATGTGATCACCTTGCCCGGGATCCCCGTCGGACTGTTGATCAACGTCGCAACCGGGCACATTTCCTGGGTCGACTCCATCATCGGAATCCTCGTTGGCGGCGGCCTGTTCCTGGTGATCATCCTGGCGAGCCGCGGCGGCATGGGCGGGGGCGACCTGAAGCTCGGCGCGATGCTCGGCGCATTCCTCGGCTGGAAGGCACTGCTGTTCGCGCTGTTCGTCGCCATCGTGCTCGGCGGCGCCATCGGGGCCGTGCTCCTGGCGACGGGCCGACGCGGCCGGAAGGATCCCATTCCGTTTGGCCCGTTCCTTGCCACGGGGGGGGCGATGGCTCTCTTCTGGGGCGAGCGAGTATTCAGATGGTGGATGGGCGGGTTCGGCGGATGAACGCGCGCGCGTTCACGCTGGCGGAGATCATGGTCGTGCTCGCGATGGTCGGCGTCCTGGCCACGCTCGTCACCCCCGCGCTCTGGAGCTATTCGAGGACGGCCACGCTCCAGGCGGCGGCGCGAGGGCTCGCCACGTCGATCAACCTCGGCCGGCAGGTCGCGATCTCTCGAAATACGACGGTGTGCGTGGAGGTCGCCTCTCCCACGAACATCCGGCTCCGAACCGGCGGGTGCGGCGGCCCGATCTGGACTGGACCGGGGACCGACGGCTCCGGAGCGATCAAGATCTCGGACTCGGGCGCTCTCCACATCAGCGCGACGGCCAACGTCGTCTTCACGAGCCTCGGCGCCGCGAGCCCGGCCGGCACCTACACGTTGACGAACCCCGTGAACAATGAGACGCGGACCGTAGTCGTGGCCGCCACGGGTCGCGTCAGCGTGCGGTGAGACGTCCCATGCGCGGCGACCGGGGCTTCACGCTGGGCGAGGTCCTCGTGGCGACCTTCGTGCTCGCCATCGGCCTAGTGGGGATCGCCACTGGATTCCAGTACGCCACCAGCGGCGTCGAGCAGGGTCGGGGTGAGACGACCGCGGCCTTCCTCGCCGAGCAGCGGCTCGAATGGCTCAAGTCGCTGGCGCTGACCAACTGGACGAGCGCGACCCTCGAGGCGGGAACCACGACGGAGGGGTACGGCTCCATCGCCGACGCGGCACTCTACCGGCGCGTGACCACGATCACTGACAGCCCGGGTGGCCTGTGCGCGGCGAACTGCAAGCTCGTGCGGGTGACCGTCTTCTACCGGCCGGTCACGGGCCGGGGCCAGCTCGATCAAGAGCGGCGGCTCGACGTGGTCACCATGCTCGTGGCCCGAAGCTGAGGCGCGCTGCAGGCGGAGACTGAGGCTCGCGATGCAGAGAATCGGTCGGCTCATCGACAACGAACACGGCGTTGCGCTGGTCCTGTCCCTGATGATTCTCCTGACCCTGACCGGGCTCGTCCTCGCGTTGCTCTCGGCGAGTGCCTTCGAGCCGCAAATCTCGCGCAACCACAGCGAAACGGTTCGCGTGCGCTACGTGGCCGAGGCCGGTATCGAGTACGCGTACGACACGCTCGCCTCGGACATCGGTTCCTGGAACCACTACCTCGCCGGGGCGACGTGCGCTCGGGGCGCGGTGCTCGGCGCGCCCGACTCGACGCTTCCCGGGCTGGGCAGCGTGCACGGGACGTTCACGGTCAGGATCCGCAACGACTGCAAGCCGGGGGACGACAGGCTGACCGGCGTCGCCGTCGACACCGCCACGGGCAGCTGCGATGCGGCCGCTCCCGGCGACGCGACGCACGACAGCAACTGCAAGGTCATCGTCACGTCGACGGGCACGATCGGAGCCACGACCCGGACGATCACCGTCGTCATTTCGAGGATCGGGGCTCTTCCGATCAACGGCGCGCTCGCATTTCCCGGCGCCCAGGCGGACGTGAGCGTCGGCGGATCGAGCCTCGTGATCGACGGGCGGGATTCGAAGATCGCCGATCGGCCCGGCGCGCCGACGGGCGCCGCGGTTGCGGTCTACGGCGTCGCGGTCAACGGGGCGCTTCCGGCGCTCGCGACGCGCCTCGAGGCCGCGATGGTCGCGGGCGCGCAGTACGACGTGCGCGGGAAGGACCGGACCGATCCGAGTGCGACGGCGCGTGGCGCCGGCGCCATCCAGGCCGACGGCGCGCTGACGTCGCAGACGGTCACCGATTTCGTCGACGCCGCGAAAGCGGCGGCCGAGGTGACGATCAACGCCAGCCCCGGCAACGGATCCTCGCTCAGTAACGTCGGCTCGACGTGCGCGACCGACGCCGAGAGCTCGACGTGCTGGGGCACGACCGCACGCCCAAAGATCGTCTACATCCGCGGAGCCCTGCCCGATGTCGGAACGCGCTACACGTCGCTGCGCCTCGCCGGCACGAGCACGGGCACCGGCATTCTGATCGTCGAGAACGGAGTCGTCGAGATTGCCGGGAGCTTTCGCTGGAACGGGCCGATCGTCGTCACCGGACGGAACGTCGGCATTCGCTTCCGCGGCGAGGGCAGTCAGGTCATCTACGGAGCCGCGATCGTGAACGAGCTCAATCCGGTCGCCGTCGCGAACCTCGAGGGTGACACCGTGGGTAAACCCCACATTTTATACAGTAGCGAGGCTCTCGGCCTCGTAGAGAACGCACTCAAGCGTCGGCTCGTGACCACTCAGAGCTGGACAGACCAGTAGCCGTTCTGGAGGCGGGTGGCTCAAACTCCGGAAAACGAGGCCGGACGAGCCCGGCGGGGAATTTCCGGCCCTTCGCCCGTGCGGCCGGGTCTGGCGGGCCCCGCTCAGGCTGTCGGAGCCTGGCACAAATCGTTCCATGGTCTGGGGGCCGGGGGTCCCTAAGCCCCCGAATATAGTAGATGGGAAATAACTGGTCCCCCCGGCGGGGGCCGCCCTATACTACTTAGCCAACAGGGAGAAAGGCTTTTAATATGGCGTTCTTCCGCAAGTCTCCGGATATTTTCGGCCTCGACATCGGCTCGAGCGGTGTGAAGGCCGTCCACGTGAGGGAGTCGGGCGGGTCCCACACGCTGACCTCTCTGGGGGTCTCACCCCTTCCCCCGGATGCCATCACGGACGGTACCATCAAGGACCCCTCGACCGTGGTGGAGGCGATCCGGGGCGCCGTCTCCCGGGCGGGACTGAAGGGCACGAACTGCGCGATCGCGGTCTGTGGCCGAGAGTTGATCATCAAGAAGGTTCAGATTCCGGAAGTCCCCGCGAAGGAAGTCGGCGACGTCGTGCAGCTCGAAGCGGAGCACCACGTGCCCTTCGCCATCGACGAGGTGTTCCTCGACTACCAGTCCATCGGACAGCACAACGGCGTCCTGGATCTGATCCTGGTCGCGGTCAAGAAATCGAAGGTGCTCGAGTACGCGGCGGTCGTCGAGGAGGCGGGCCTCGTCCCGTCGATCGTCGATGTCGACAGCTTCGCGCTCGGGAATCAATTCGAGCTGAACTACCCGAGCGATCGCGGCGAAACGGTCGCCCTCATCGACATCGGCGCCTCGATCATGAAGACCAACGTGGTGCGCGGCGGCTCGACGATCTTCGCGCGCGACATCCCCTTCGGGGGCAACAACTACACTCAGGCCATCGCCCAGCAGCTGAAGATCCCCTTCGAGCAGGCGGAAGCGGCCAAGCTCGGCCGCGACGTCGGCGTCCGCTGGGAAACCGTCGTGCCCGCCCTCGAAGCGGTGTCGCGCGAGCTGTCGCTCGAAGTCCAGCGGACGTTCGACTACTTCGCGTCGACGGCCGAATCCGAGCGCATCGGGAAGATCGTTCTCGCCGGGGGGTGCGCCCAGCTACCCGGCCTCAGCGACTACCTGTCGTCGAACTGGGGCATTCCGGTCGAGCTGACCAAGCCGTTCCAGCGCATCGAGATCGACTCGGGGTACGCGGACGAGGTCCACGCCGCCGGCCCCTCGCTGGCCGTGGCCGTTGGGTTGGCGCTGCGGCGGCCCGGGGACAAAGCGAAGTGATCAAGATCAACCTCGCGCCCGATCGGGGCCGCCGGCGCAAGGTCGGATTCAAGGGGATCAAGCTCAGCTTGCCGGCGTTCAATCTCGGCGTGCTCTTCGGCGTGGTCTATCTCGCCCTGCTGGTTTGCATCGGCCTGTACTGGTGGTTCCTGATGAGCACCAAGGTGAGCCTCACCGCCGACATCGATCGGGCGAACCGGGATCTCGCCACGCTGAAGGCGCAGATCGGTCAGGAGAGCAAGGTCCGCGATCTGGCCAACGAGCTCCGCAAGCGCGTCGACGTGATCGAAGCGATCACCAAGGCGCCGGCGCAGAAGATCCAGCTCGTCGAAGCGTTCGCGAGCGTTATTCCGAACGATCTCTGGGTGACCGGATTCGAGGAGAGGAGCGGGCAGATCAAAGTTACCGGCTCCGCGTTCTCGCCCACGGCCATCGCCGATTTCATGGCGAATCTCCGGTCCTCCGGCAAGTTCAAGGAGGTCGACCTCGTCGTGACGCGCCGGGACCTCGCGCGGCCAGCCCCGCTAGTGACCTTCGAGGTCACCTGCCGGTACGAGAGCTGAGATGCCGCTCCCGCCGTTCTTCGACCCGATCGTCAACGCCCCCCGGTCGCAGAAGCTCGTCGTCGGCATCATGGGCGCGATCGTCATCGCCGCCGCGGCGTACTTCCTCCTGCTGGCACCCGTCGAAGCCGAGGTCTCGCAGCTCCGCGCGCAGCTGGCCTCGCTCCAGGGCGAGATCGTGCGGAGCAAGGCGATCGTCGCCGACCTGCTCAAGTACCGCCGCGAGGTCCAGGAGCTCGAGGCGCGGCTCAACGCGCTCAAAGACAGGCTCCCCGGCGAGAAGGAGATCCCAACCCTCTACCGGGCGGTGTCCGATGCCGCGACCGCCTCGGGGCTGGCCGTCTCGCTCTTCCAGCCGCGTGCGCCGGTGGTGAAGGACTACTACAGCGAGATCCCGATCGCGGTGAGCGCCGAGGCGGGCTATCACCAGCTCGGCGAGTTCTTCGAGCGTGTCGCCAAGCTCCCGCGCGTCGTCAACGTCGCCGAGATCAAGCTGGGCGGCCTCAACCGCCCCCGTACGCCGATCCGCGCCGAGCTGGTCCTGGCGACGTACATGTACCGCCCCGTCGGCTCGGCGCCGCCGCCGAGGCCAAGGTGAGGACCAGACATATGCATGCACACCGGGGGATGCTGATGTCGGTCGGCTTGGCCGTGACGCTCGGCGCGTGCGGGAGCACCCCGCCGCCCGCTCCGCCGAAGCCGTCCGCAGCCGCCTCCCAGCCCGCGACCGCCGCAGCGCAGGCGCCCCCGGCGGAGGTCGTCGTCGCGGTGCCGAAGTACGAGACCAAGGGCCTGCGCGACCCGTTCGAGACCCTCGAGGTGCGCGAGGGATCCGGAGGGCTCACGGTGGCGGCGACTCGGCTCACGGGCATCGTTCGCAGCAATCGCGTCGCGCTCGCGCTTGTCGAGGCACCCGATGGTATCGGGTACATCCTCAAACCCGGTGACACGCTCGGGGATGGCCGCCTGCTGGAGATCGGCTCCGACAGTGTGGTGTTCATGGTGGCGCCCAAGAGCGGCGCCCCGTCAAACCGCGTGGTTCTCAGACTGGCGATAAACTAAATGAACGCTGAAAGACGGATGCCCATCGTGCTGGTCGTGGTGAGCCTCGCGCTGGCGCTCCTGGTGCCCACGAGTGCATGGGCCGATCCCGCGCGACTCAGCGATGTGACGGTGACGCCGCATCCAGACTCCGTCACCGTGTTCGTGAAGACATCGCGGGAGGCGCAGTACAAGGCCGATCTGGTGGACTCGCCAAGCCGGCTCGTCATCGACCTCGAGAACACGGTCTACGCGTGGCGCAAGACGCCTTTGAGCGTCGGGAAGGATCCGCTCAAGCAGGTCCGCGGCAGCCAGTTTCGCCCGGGCGTCGCCCGGGTCGTCCTGGACCTGAGCCGTACCGTCGGATACGCAATCCGCGAAGAGCCCGACGGCCTGGCGATCGTGATTCCGACCGCCGCGCCGCCGGCCTCGGCGCCGGCCGCGAACGTCGCGGCGATGCCCGCGGCGTCCGCCCCCCGAGACGCGCCGCCGGCGGCAACTCCGCGACCGGTCCAGCTGGCCCAGGCGACACCCCCGCCGGCCCCGACCAACGGCCAGCGCCTCATCTCCTTCGACTTCAAGGACGCGGATGTCGTGAACCTGCTCCGCATCCTGGCCGCCGAGAGCAACAAGAACGTCGTCATCGGCGACGACGTCAAGGGCAAGATGTCGATCACGCTGAAGAACGTCCCCTGGGATCTCGCCCTCGACACGGTCCTCGAGACCCGCGGGCTCCGGAAGCTCGAGAAGGACGGCGTGCTCCGCATCGTCTCCAACGAGCAGCTGATCAAGGAGCGGGAGGCGGCGGCGCGGGTCGAAGAAGCCCGGATGAAGGCCGAAAGCGACGTCCGCACCAAGATGGCCGAGGCCCAGCTGAAGGAGCAAGAGGCGATCGACAAGAAGCGCCTGGCCGAGGCGACGGCGGCCGAGCTGCGGGCGCGCGGTCCGCTGCGTGAGGAGACCATCCGCCTCTCCTACGCCGATCCCGAGGAGGTCGCGAAGACTCTGCAGGGAATCCTGGGCATCCCACCCAGCGGGGTTCAGGCACAGATCGCGCCGCCGGCCGAAGGCATGCCGCCGATTGCCGCGCCGCCGTTCTCCGCGCTCTACGGGACCGCGCCCCAGATCCCGCAGCCGCCGCCGCCCTCGCCGACCGCCGAGGTCCTCGCGAAGGGCATCACGATTCGCGCCTACAAGCCCACGAACTCGATCTTCATCCGCCATTACGAGGCGGACCTCGAGCGCATCAAGACGCTGATCCGTGAGAAGCTCGACGTGCCCCTGCCGCAGGTGAAGATCGAGGCGCGCATGGAGATCCTCGATCGCGACGACCTCTTCGCCATCGGCGTGCAGTGGGGCGGCGGCGGGGCCGTCCAGGCCAGCCAGAACTCCATCCTGGTCGGACGCGGATTCACCAGCGATAGCGCCAACAACCTCGGGTTGCAGGGCGGCGTGCCGATGGCCAATGTGTTCGGTCCCCCGAACGCCGCCTCGGGCTTTCCGAACACGCTTCCAGTGAGCGGCACGACCGGTCTGCCGCTGGGCGGAAACCTGGTCAATCTCCCGATCGCCGCCGTGCTCGGCGGCGGCGTGGTGCCCGCGGGGGCCGGCGGTATCGCGTTCGGCTTCACCAGCAGCCGATACAACATCAACCTCGCGCTCGAGGCGCTGCGCCTGCTCAGCAAGACCCGGACGCTCGCGCGTCCCGAAGTCGTCACGGTCGAGAACGGGACCGCCTCGATCTCGCTCGGCGAAGAAATCCCGTACGCGACGGTCAGCTCCGCCGGGACGCAGATCCAGTTCAAGGAAGCGGTGCTGCGGCTCGACGTCGTCCCGACCGTCATTCGTGAAGCGGACGTCACCAAGATCAAGATGAAGGTGACGATCGAGAACAACTCGCGCAGCAACACGACCGTCAACCTCGGGACCACCGCCGGCGCCCCGCCGGTCATCAACAAGCGCCGGGCCCAGACCGAGGTGCTGATCAAGGAAGGCGAGCGTCTGGTCATCGGGGGCGTGACGACCAATCTCGACCAGGACGAGACGCGGAAGATCCCGATCTTCGGCGATATCCCCATCATCGGGTGGCTGTTCAAGCAGACGGCCTCGCAGACGACGGGCCGCGAGCTGGTCGTGTTCATCACGCCCTCGGTCTTGAAGGTCGATACGGCACAGGCGCAGCCGGCGGCCCCAAAGAAGTAGGTCGACGAGGAGCCGTACGACGCCTATCTCGCAGCTCTGAAAACCTGGTAGCCTGATTGGGAGGCGAGTCGCTCCTCCGGGGCGAATCGCCGAAAGAATCCAGATGATCGTCGAGGTCAATCTCGGGAGCCGGTCGTATCGCATCGTCGTCGCGTCCGGCGAGCTTCAGAGCGTCGGTCAGCGCCTGCGCGACCTGCGCCTTGGAGCGCGCACGGCGTTGGTCAGCGACGCCGCGGTGATGCGCCTCTACGGCAAGTCCGTGGTCGCCAGCCTCGAGGCGGCGGGCTTCATCGTCACGACGATCGATGTGCCGGAGGGCGAGGCCGCCAAGACCCTGGCGATCGCGCAGCACTGCTGGGACCGGCTCCTGACGGCGGGCCTGGACCGGACCTCGACGGTGCTGGCGCTGGGCGGCGGCGCCGTGGGCGACGTGGCCGGCTTCGCCGCCGCCACCTACATGCGCGGGATCAACTTCGTGCAGCTCCCGACGACGGTGCTGGCGCAGGTCGATGCCTCCATCGGCGGCAAGACGGCGATCGACCACCCGCTCGGCAAGAACATGATCGGGGCGTTCCACCAGCCGCGTCTCGTCGTCGTCGATCCGGCGGTCGCCCGCACCCTTCCCGAGCGCGAGTTCCGCTCCGGCCTCGCCGAGATCGTCAAGCACGGCATCGTGCTGGACGCCGCCTACTTCGCCGAGCTCGAGCGCGATCTGGCTCCCCTCGCCGCGCGAGATCTCGAAGTGCTCGAGCGGATCATCGGAGGCTCGTGCCGGCTCAAGGCGTCGGTGATCGAGCGCGACGAGCGGGAGGCCGAGCTCCGTCACGTCCTGAACTACGGGCACACGATCGGCCACGCGCTCGAGGCCTCGACCGGATACGCGCGCTACACCCACGGCGAAGCGGTCGCCCTGGGGATGGTCGCCGAGGCGCGCCTCGCCCGGCAACTCGGGATCGCCGACGACGAGACGACGGCGAGACAGGAGCGGATGCTGGACGCGCTCGGGCTCCCGGTGCTGGCGCCGGCGATCGACGTCGAGCCCGTGGTGACGGCGATGGCGCGCGACAAGAAGGGAAAGGATGGGCGCATCCCGTTCGTGCTGGCGCCACGGATCGGCGAATTCCGTCTCGTCTACGACGTCCCGGCCGCCCAGATCCGCGCGGCCATCGCGTCCCTTGCGTCGTGACGGTGGAGGCGGGGTTGACAACGGAAACTTGGGCTCCGTATAACCGGCCTGGGATGTCCGGGGATGACCAGACGATCGTCGGCGCCATCCGCCGGCAGGAGGAGCGGCTGGCGCGGGATCCCGCATCCCTCGCCTTTGCGCAGCTGGCCGACCTCTATCGCAAGGCCGGCCGGACGCGCGACGCGGTGGCGCTCTGCCGCAACGGGCTCACGCGCTACCCGCACTACACGACAGCCCGGCTGATCCTGGCCAAGGCGCTCGTGGCCGACGGCCAGCTCGCCCCGGCCCAGGTCGAGCTCGACGCGATCCTCGAGGCAAGTCCGAAAGACGTGCAGTGCCATCGCCTGGCGGCGGAGATCCAGCGGCGGCTCGGCCACGTCGACGAGGCCGTGAGGCACCTGGAAGCGACGGTCGCCCTCGATCCGAGCGACCGCGAGTCGCAGGGGCTGCTCTCACTGCTGCGGGCGGCCGGGCCGCCGACCGGCGACGCCACCGGGCTCGCGCGAGTGCTGGGCGACGACACGTTCGCGACGGTCACCTTCGGCGCGCTCTGTCTCGAGCAGGGGTGCGTCGAGGAGGCCGCGCAGATCTTCACCCGTATCCTGAGAAAGAATCCGGATCATCGAGAGGCGCGCGACCAACTCGAGGGTGCGCTGCGCGCGCGTCAGCGACGGAAAGGCTAGGTTCGATGCAGGTGTCAACGGCCGAGTTCAAGAAGGGCCTGCGGATCGTCTTCGACGGCAACCCCTACACCATCGTCGACTTCCAGCACGTGAAGCCGGGCAAGGGCGGCGCGTTCGTCCGGACGAAGCTCAAGCACATGAAGCTCGGCAAGGTCATCGACAACACCTTCCGGTCCGGTGAGAAGGTCGAGCTGGTCGACTTCGAAGACAAGCACATGCAGTTCCTCTACCGAGACGACCGCTACCACTTCATGGACACCGAGACGTACGAGCAGGTCTCGCTGTCGGCCGACGAGGTCGGCGACGCGCGCGAGTACCTGAAGGAGAACACCGAGGTGGACGTTCTGTACATCGCCGGCGCGCCGGCGGCGGTCGAGCTCCCGAACTTCGTCGAGCTCGCGATCGCCCGCACCGACCCGGGTGTCCGAGGGGACACGGCCCAGGGCGGGACGAAGCCCGCGACGCTCGAGACGGGCGCCGTCATCCAGGTTCCGCTGTTCCTGAGCGAGGGCGACGTGGTCAAGGTGGACACCCGGACCGACGAGTATCTCGGGCGCGTCGCCGCCGCGGGCGCCTGATGGCGCGGCGACGTCGACCGTCCGGCGGGCGTGAGGCGGCGACCGGCGAGGTCCCGGCCGTCGAGCTCGTGCGGCGTCTCGCGACCTTGCTGACGGAGCTCGGGCTGACGGAGCTCGAGGTGACCGCCGGTGACGTCCGCGTGCGGCTGCAGCGCGGCGGCGTCGCGCCGGCCCCGGCCATTGTCCCGGTCGAGCGGCCGGCCGTCGCGCACACCACCGAGATCGAGTCGGCGGCGGGCGTGACGATCGAGGCGCCGATGGTAGGCACCTTCTATCGGGCGTCCTCGCCGACGGCGGACCCGTACGTCAGCGAAGGCGATCTCGTGAAGGAAGGCCAGATCCTCTGCATCATCGAAGCGATGAAGCTCATGAACGAGATCGAGTCCAAGGTGGCCGGCCGGGTCGTGAAGATCTTCGTGGAGAACGCGCACCCCGTCGAGTTCGGCCAACCCCTGTTCCTGATCGACCCGGCCCGCTGAGCACGGGCGTGCCGCCCACCCGGAACCTCCGCCTGCTCGTCCTCGGCGCGCTCCTGCTCGGCGCTGCGGCGCTGACGCTCGGCTGGCGCGAAGGCCGCCGGTACGAGCGCGGCGGCGCCGAGCGCGCGATCGCGTTCGCGTCCCTCCGCGCGCGCGAGGCGCAGGCGCTGACCGAGGAGGCGATCCATCTGTACGCCGCCGGACAGTTCCCGCGGGCGTGCGAGAAGTTCGGCCTCGCCGCCGCGGACGAGCCGGCGAGCTCCGCGCGGCGTCAGGACGTGATTCGGTGCTTCGAGGGCTGGGGCTGGCACGCGCTCCGCGAGGGCCGTCCCGACGAGGCGACGCTGCTGTTCGGGCAGGGGCTGAGCGAGACGCCGGACGATCCGGCCCTCCTGAAGGGCCTCGGAGTCGCCGCGGTGCACGCGGGCCGGCCGGACGACGCGTTCGCGCCGCTCGAGCGCGCGGCGCAGGCGGAGTACGATCCGGAGGTCCGGCTCCTGCTCGCCCACCTTCACGACCGCCGCGACGATCCCGCGCAGGCAGTGGTGAATCTCAGGGCGGTGCTCGAGCGCGAGCCGACGAACGCGGCCGCGCGCCGGATGCTCGACAAGATCGAGCGCGAGTGGCGCGCCGAGGCCGGCTTCCGGCGCGAGGTCACCCCGCGCTTCGTCGTGAAGTACCGCGACACCCTCGATGCCGAGGTCCGCCGCGAGATCATCGCGCATCTCGAGGCGGCGGCTGCGCGCGTCGGTCGCACCTTGGCGTACGCGCCGCTCCAGCGCACGACGGTCGTGCTGTACGAGCATCACGAGTTCCGGGACGTGACCCGCGTGCACGCGTGGGCGACCGGGCTCTTCGACGGGAAGATCCGTCTCCCGGTCAGCCGCGCCCGGCCGCCGGCCCAGGAGCTCGAGCGCCTGGCCCGCCACGAGTACGCCCACGCCGCCATCCACGATCTGACGCGCGGTCGGGCGCCGCGCTGGCTCCACGAGGGGCTGGCTCAGGTCCTCGAGGGCGCCGCCTCGGACCCCATGCTGCAGACTCCGGCGGGTCTCACGCTCGCCGGCGTAGAGGCCCTGGCCGCCGATTCCGACCCGGTTCGGGCGCGCGCCGGCTACGATATCGCGCTCTGGATCGTCCGCGATCTGCTCGACCGCGGTGGCATCGAGCCCCTGCGCGAGCTACTGGCCCGGCTCGGCGCCGGCGAGACCGTAGCCGAGGCGATACCGCGCGTCTACGGTCTCCGGCTGACCGAGCTGGAATCCCAGTGGCGGCGGGTCCTCGGCGGCTGACGATGTTCCACAAGATCCTGATCGCGAACCGGGGCGAGATCGCGCTGCGAATCATCCGCACGTGCCGCGAGCTCGGCATCCGCTCGGTGCTCGCCCACTCGAAAGCCGACGCCCATTCGCTGCCGATGCGGCTCGCCGACGAGACGATCTGCGTCGGGCCCGACTCGGCGCGGGAGAGCTATCTCAACATTCCCGCGATCATCTCCGCCGCCGCGGTCACCGACAGCGAAGCGATCCACCCGGGCTACGGATTCCTCGCCGAGAACCCGGCCTTCGCCGAGGTGTGCCGCGCCTGCTCGATCACGTTCATCGGCCCTTCGCCCGAGGCGATCCGCCTGATGGGCGACAAGGCCCAGGCGCGCCAGATCGCGATGCAGGCGGGCGTCCCCGTGATCCCCGGCAGCGAGGTCGCGCTGAAGGGCTCGGCCGAGGCGCTCGAGGTGGCCGATCGCATCGGCTACCCCATCATGTTCAAGGCGGCAGCGGGTGGCGGCGGCCGCGGGATGCGGATCGTCCGGGAGCGGGGCGAGGTCGTCCAGGCGTTCGACGCGTGCCAGTCGGAGGCCGGCGCCGCGTTCGGGTCGTCGGAAGTTTACTGCGAGAGGTACATCCAGAACGCGCGCCACGTCGAGGTCCAGGTGCTGGGCGATCGCAACGGCATCCGCGTCCATCTCGGCGAGCGCGACTGCTCCGTCCAGCGGCGCCACCAGAAGCTCATCGAGGAATCCCCCGCGCCGCTCCTGAGCGACCGCACGCGCGACGGCCTGCGTCGCGCCGCGCTCACCGTGGCCTCGGCCGTCAACTACGTCAGTGCGGGCACGGTCGAGTTCCTGGTCGACGAAGGGGGTGACTTCTACTTCATCGAGATGAACACGCGGATCCAGGTCGAGCACCCGGTGACGGAGGTGATCACCGGGATCGATCTCATCCGCGAGCAGATCCGGATCGCGGGCGGCGAGCCCCTCGGTTACCGGCAAGACGCCGTGCGCTTCGAGGGCCACGCGATGGAGTGCCGGGTCAACGCGGAAGATCCCGAGACGTTCGCGCCGAGCGCGGGCCGCGTGACCGCGTGGGTCCCGCCCGGCGGCTTCAACGTGCGCGTCGACAGCCACATGATGGCGCCCTACGCGGTCCCGCCGTTCTACGACTCGCTGCTCGCCAAGATCATCGTGCGCGGCGCCAGCCGCGAGGAGGCGATCGACCGGATGCGCCGCGCCCTCCGCGAGACGGTGCTGGAAGGCGTCAAGACGTCGATTCCGTTCCATCTGCGGGTGCTGGACGATCCGGCCTTCCAGGAAGGCCGCGTCAGCAAGGTGGAGCTGGTCCGACGCCGGGGCTGATGGACCCCTCGCTCTACGTCATCCTCGATCGAACCGCCGCTCGCGGACGCGACCTCGAGGAGATCCTGGACGCGACGATCGCCGGCGGCTGCCGGCTGGTCCAGCTCCGCGAGAAGGAATGGCCCACCGGCCGTCTCCTGCCGCTGGCCGAGCGGCTGCGCGACGGCTGCCGCCGGGCCGGCGTCACGTTCATCGTGAACGATCGCGTCGATCTGGCGGTCGCCGTCGACGCCGACGGCGTCCACCTCGGCCAGGACGATCTGCCCCCTCGCGCCGCCCGGCAGCTCCTGCGGCCGGGGATGGTGCTCGGCCGCTCGACTCACAGCGTGCTCCAGGCCCGAGAGGCCCAGGCGGAGGGCGCGGACTACATCGCGGTCGGCTCGATGTTCCCGACCGAGACCAAGCCCGACTTCCAGCTCGTGGGCCCGGAGCTGATCCGCGCCGTCCGGCCGGAGACCAAGGCCCCTCTCATCGGCATCGGCGGTGTCACCCGCGACAACGTCGCCCAGGTGATCCGCGCCGGCGCCGACGGCGTCGCGGTGATCTCGGCCGTCTGCGGTGCCTCCGATCCGGCCGCCGCGACTCGCGAGCTCCTCGTCGCGATCCGCGCGGAACGTGACTTGACGCGGCGCGGATCGTTATAATGTCGCCGCGCCGACCGGCACCCATCACGTGACCAACGTGACCGAACTCTGCGCCTTACTTTAAGGAGGGCACCGATGATCCGTCACAGGGGCTACCTCGTTCTTGCGCTCGTCGCCATCCTGGCCGTGGCGCTGCTTCCGGCCGCGAATCTGGACGCGCAAGGTAAAGGCACCATCAAGATCGCCACGCAGAGCCCTCTCAGCGGCGGTCAGGCGGCGCTCGGCGAGGGCATCAAGCTCGGCGCGCAGCTCGCCGTCGAGAAATTCAAGGGAACCCTCGAGAAGCAGGGGTTCAAGGTCGAGCTCGTCCCCTTCGACGACCAGGCCAAGCCCGACGTCGGCGTGGCGAACGCGAAGAACATCATCGCCGACAAGGACATCCTCACCGTCATCGGTCACCTGAACTCGGGCGTCGCGATTCCGTCCTCCGAGGTCTACAAGGAAGTCTCGCTCGCGATGATCTCGCCCGCGAATACGAACCCGGTCGTGACCGACCGCGGCTACCCGAACGTCAACCGGGTCTGCGGGCGTGACGACGTCCAGGGCGTCGTCGGCTCCGAGTTCGCGCACGCGACGATGAAGGCGAAGTCGGTCTACATCGTCCACGACAAGACGCCGTACGGCCAGGGTGTCGCCGAGTTCTTCAAGGCCGACGCCGAGAAGAAGGGCATCAAGATCCTCGGCTTCGAGGGCACGGAAGAGAAGTCGAACTTCGATCCGATCGTCACGCCGATGAAGGCGAAGAACCCCGACGTGATCTACTTCGGCGGCATCTACGACCAGGCGGCGCCGTTCTTCAAGCAGTCCCGCGAGAAGGGCGTCAAGGGCAAGTTCTTCGGCCCGGACGGCATGGACTCCTCGGACCTGACGAAGATCGCCGGCAAGGCCGTGGTCGGCATGTACTACACCTCGGCCGCCGGCCCGGCCTCGGAGCTGCCCAGGGCGAAGGCGTTCGTCGAGGAGTTCAAGAAGAAGTTCGGCAAGAACCCCGAGCCGTACGCCGCAGAGGCCTACGACGCCGCCACCATAGCCCTCAAGGGCATCGAGGCCGCCGCGAAGGGCGGCAAGATGCCCAGCCGCGAGGACGTGGCGACGGCGGTCCGCAAGACGAAGCTCCCCAACGGCATCACCGGCGACATCGAGTTCGACGGCAAGGGCGACCGGAAGAAGGCTCTCTACTTCGTCTTGCAGGTCGCCAGCGACGATCCGGGGAAGTGGGGCAACAACAAGATCGTCAAGCAGCTGGCGATCGCCGCTCCCGCCGCCCCCGTCGCCCCCAAGAAGTAAGCGCGGTCCGAGGGGGCAGGGCGGCGACCCTGCCCCCTTCGGACTATTTGGCGAGCGCATGGACGTCGAGCTCCTCATCGGGATCTTTCCTCAGGTTCTTCTCGACGGCATCATCCTCGGCTTTATGTACGCGCTCATCGCCCTCGGCTACACGATGGTGTACGGCGTGCTCGAGTTCATCAACTTCGCCCACTCCGAGATCTTCATCTTCGGCGCCTTCGTCGGCGTCGAGGTTCTGCTCGGTCTCAAGAGCATCGGGCTCCTCGACGGCCTCCCGTGGCCCCTCGTGCTCGTGCTGGTCTTGGTGGCGGGCATGGCGGCCAGCGGGCTGCTCGCGGTCACCGTGGAGCGGGTCGCGTATCGCCCCCTGCGCGGCGCGCCTCGGCTGATTCCGTTGATCTCGGCCATCGGCATCTCGTTCTTCCTGCAGGACCTCATCCGGCTCGTCGAGTCGCTCTGGCGAAACGCCTTCAACCTGGTCTACCCGACGATGGACGTCCTCAACCTGCGCTTCGAGCTCAGCGAGACGATCGACGTGTCGGTCAAGTCGCTGGTGGTCATCGGCGGTGCGCTGCTGATGCTCTGGGCCCTGCACCTGATCGTCAACCGCACGAAGGTCGGCACCGCCATCCGCGCGGTGGCCGAGGACCAGGCGGCGGCGAGCCTCATGGGCATCGACGTCAACCGGATCATCTCGCTCACGTTCCTGATCGGCGGCGCGATGGGCGGCGCCGCGGGGGTGCTCTTCGGCGTCCAGTACGGGCTGATCAATCCCTACAGCGGCTTCATTCCGGGCCTGAAGGCGTTCACCGCGGCGGTGCTCGGCGGGATCGGGAACATCCCGGGTGCGATGGTCGGCGGGCTCGTTCTCGGGCTGCTCGAGGCCTTCGCCGCGGCGTACCTGTCGCTCCTCACCGGCGGCGCCTTCGGCGCCGAGTACAAGGACATCCTCGCCTTCTCGATCCTGATCTTGATCCTGATCTTCCGGCCCAAAGGCCTGCTCGGCGAAGTCGTGCGGGAGCGCGCGTGATCCGGTCGCCGATCGCCCTCGCGCTGGTGGGGCTGTCGGCGCTCGCGGTCGCCACCTTTCCCCGGTCCGTCCTCGTCTTTCTCTTCTTCCAGGGCTCGCTGCTGTACGTGTTCAAGGCGCGTATGCCGGAGCCGCTCCGCTGGGGCCTCCTGGCGGTCAGCCTCCTGGTGCTGATGCCGACCATCGGCTACTTCAACAGCTACTATCTGGAGGTCGCAACCCAGGTCGGGATCTTCGTCGCGCTGGCGCTCGGTCTCAACATCGTGGTCGGGCTGGCCGGGCTCCTCGACCTCGGCTACGTCGCCTTCTTCGCGGTCGGCGCGTACTCGTGGGCCATCTTCGGCTCGCCGCACGCCAACATCATCTTCGGCGGCGAGAGCTTCCCGCTGGCGGGCTGGTGGTTCTACGTGTTCCTCTTCGTCGGGCTCGGCACCGCCGCGATCACCGGAATCCTGCTCGGGCTGCCCGTGCTGCGGCTGCACGGCGACTATCTGGCCATCGTCACCCTCGGCTTCGGCGAGGTCATCCGGGTCCTCGCCAACAATCTCGACAAGCCGATCAACTTGACGAACGGCCCCAAGGGGATCACGCCGATCTTGCGGCCGCCGACGCCGTTCGGGATCCCGTACGGCGAGTTCTTCTACTTCTTGGCCCTGCTCATCGTCGTCGCGGTCATCGTCGTCAACCGTCGGCTCGAGGATTCCCACATCGGGCGGGCGTGGGAAGCGATCCGCGAGGACGAGCTGGCGGCGCGGGCGATGGGGGTGTCGCTCGTGCGCATGAAGCTGATGGCCTTCGCCTGCGGCGCCTCGTTCGCCGGCGTGATGGGCGTGCTCTTCTCGGCCAAGCAGGTGTTCATCAACCCCGAGTCGTTCACCTTCCTCGAGTCGATCGGCGTGCTCGCCATGGTCATCCTGGGCGGGATGGGCTCGATTCCCGGCGCGATCGTCGGCGCCACCGTCGTGACCGTGCTCAACCTCCAGGTGCTGAAGGGGTTCTCGCTGTGGCTCAACGAGCTGAAGAACGCGGGGGTGACCATCCTCGGCTTCAGCCTCGCCGATCTCCCGACTCAGTTCGAGCCGGCCAAGTACGAGCGCATGGTCTTCGGCATCATCCTCGTTCTGATGATGATCTTCCGCCCGCAGGGCATCTTTCCCGCGCGCCGCCGCCAGCGCGAGCTGGCCCATTGAAGTCGGCCCCAGCCTCGCCCGGACCACGCCCGGCGGCCGCGTAGAGCCGCGACCGTGCCGGCCCTGTTCGAAGCCCGCGGCGTCACGAAGAGGTTCGGCGGGCTCACGGCGCTGCACGACGTGCACTTCGCGATCGACCGGGGGATCTCGTCGATCATCGGGCCGAACGGCGCCGGCAAGACGACCCTGTTCAACATCTTCACGGGGCTCTACGCCGCGGACGAGGGCAGCGTGACCTTCGGCGACCGGTCGCTGCTCGGCCTGCGCCCCGATCAGATCACCGCCCTCGGCATCTGCCGCACGTTCCAGAACATCCGGCTCTTCGCCAACATGACCGCGATCGAAAACGTGCTGGTCGGCATGAATTCCCGTATCTCGCTCCGATTGTGGGATGTCCTCGCGCGCAGCCCCGGCTTCCACCGGACCGAATCCGAGCTCGCGGCCCGCGCGGTTCGCCTGCTCGACCGCGTCGGGCTCCAGGCCCGCGCGAACGTCGTCGCGCACAACTTGCCGTACGGCGATCGGCGACGGCTCGAGCTCGCGCGGGCGCTCGCGTCCGAGCCCGCGCTGCTGCTCCTCGACGAGCCGACCGCCGGGATGACGCAAGGCGAGGCGTCCGCGCTGATGCATCTCCTGCGCGGCCTCGTCGCAGACCTGGGGCTCGCCATCATCCTGATCGAGCACAACATGCGCGTGGTCATGGAGGTCTCCGATCGCGTGACCGTGCTGGATCACGGCGAGAAGATCGCGGAAGGGCCGCCGCGCGAGGTCCAGGCCGACGCGCGCGTGATCGAGGCCTATCTGGGCAAACGCGGGCCGGGTCCGAGGTCGAGGCCCCGTGCCTAAGGTCGAGTCGCTCGACGCCGCGTATGGCGAGATTTGAGCGCCTCGGTATGGCTGCCCCTGCTCTGCCTGATTGGCGCAGCGCGCGTCTGGCTGTTTGCCGCAGCGTTGCCGCCCTTCCACCACGTGGACGAAGCCTTCCACTACGACCTCGTCGTCAAGTACGCGCGCGGCCACGTCCCCCGTCGGCTCACCGACGAGCCGCTGGATCCAGCGACCCGCGAGGCGATCGTCCTGTTCGGCACGGGCATTTCGACTCCTCGCCCCGACTCGATCCTGCTGCACCGCAGCCCCGAATACCTGAATCCCCGTTCGCCCGATGGAGTCCCGCCACCGGTGTGGACGGCGCCTCCCGCCATGCGCGCTGCCGCCCTGCCGTGGGGGACCCGAGAGTGGGATCGCCTCAACTACGAAGCCGTCGAGCCCCCGCTCTACTACGCCGTCGCCGGTGTCTGGCATCGTCTGGGGACCGCTCTCGGACTCGCGGGCGGCCGGCTCTTCTACTGGACCCGATTCCTCAACGCGCTCCTGGAAGCGGCGCTGGTGGCGGTGGCAGTCGTTGCCGCGCGCCTCGCGGTGACCGAGGCGCCGGTGCGTGCCGTCGGCGTGGCGCTCTTCGTCGCGCTCGTGCCGCGAGGAACCTTCTACGGCGTGAGCAATGATGCCCTGACGCCGCTGACGAGTGGCCTCGCGTTCTGTGCGCTCCTGCGGCTCGCACGCGACTCGGCGCCATCCGTGACCCTCTCGATCGGAGCCGGCGCTCTCGTGGCTGCCGCGCTGCTCACGAAAGCGACCACCATCGCGATGCTCATCGTCCTCGTGATCGCATTGGTCAGCCGTCGTCCGTGGGCGAGTCGGGCTGAAGCCGTCGCAGCCATCGCGGCCCTCGCGAGCGTGACGATCCCGGTCCTGGGGTGGCACAGCCTCTACTGGATCGCGGGAGCGTCCTCCGCATCGACGCAGAAGGCCGTGGCCCTCGGGTGGACTCCCAAGGCGCTGAGCGAGCTCTGGCCCCACCCGATTCTCGGGCCCGGGTTCGTCACGCTGTTCCTTCGCGAGCTACTCGCGACTTTCTGGCGGGGCGAGCTCGTCTGGCATCTGGTCCCGATCGGCTGGCCCGGTCTGGACCCCGTATTCGTCGGATCCACCCTCGTGTGCGTCGCGGCGGCCATCGCCAGGCGCCCCAGACGGGCTCTAATCGGCATCTGGAGCGCGGCCGCGGCCGTTCTTTGTACCATCGCGCTCCTCGCGCTGCTGTCCATCCGGTTCAACTTCGGCGCTCGCACGCAGTTCCCCTCACCGAGCGCGCCATACTTCACCGCGGGGCGACTCCTCTTCGGCGTGCTCGTGCCCATCGCGGTCCTCTACGTCAGCGGGCTAGCCCGGATTCTGCGGAACGATCGCCGGGCCGTCGCGGCGCTCGCGGCACTGCTCCTCGTGCTCGCGGGCGCCGAGGTGGCGACGACCCGCGAGATCTTCGGCAGTGCCTACAACTGGTTTCATCTACCCTAGATCGGGGGGAAGGCCGCGTGCTCAAAGTCGAGTCGCTCGACGTCGCGTACGGCGAGATTCGGGCGCTCAAGGGCGTCGGGCTCGAGGTGGGCCAGGGCGAGATCGTCACCATCCTCGGGAACAACGGCGCCGGCAAGACGACCACGCTCAAGACGATCTCCGGGCTGCTCCATCCGACGCGCGGCACGATCACGCTCGAGGACCAATCGCTCCTGCGCGTGGCGCCGCACGCCATCGTGTCGCGGGGCGTGGCTCACGTGCCGGAAGGACGACGGATCTTCAACCGCCTGACGGTCCGCGAGAACCTCATGATGGGCGCCTACCTCCGAAGCGACTCGGGCATCGGCGCCGATCTCGAGCGGGTCTTCGGGCTCTTCCCGCGGCTCTCGGAGCGGCTGACCCAGGTGGCCGGCACGCTGTCGGGCGGCGAGCAGCAGATGCTCGCGATCGGTCGCGCGCTCATGGCCAGCCCGCGGCTCCTCCTGCTCGACGAGCCGAGCATGGGGCTGGCGCCGGTTCTCGTGGAGCAGATCTTCGACACGATCACCGACATCAACCGCCAGGGCATGACCATCTTGTTGGTGGAGCAGAACGCCGCCATGGCGCTCTCGATCGCGCACAGGGGGTACGTACTGGAGACTGGCGAGATCGCGCTCACGGGGACCGCGGCCGAGTTGTCGGACAACGCCGACGTCCGGCGAGCATACCTGGGCGAATAGCGCCATTGTGGGACTCCCGGCCGACGATCACCCTCATGGAGACGGCGCGTCCGTGAAGTCTCGCGTCTGGGCGTGGCTCGCGGTCGCGCTGGTGGTCACGGTCGCGGCGGGGATCAGGGTCAGGCTGCTCGATGTCCCTCTCGATCGTGACGAGGGCGAGTACGCGTACTTCGGCCAGCTCCTCCTCGGTGGCGTCCCGCCGTACGCCCAGGCCTACAATCTCAAGCTCCCCGGAATTTACGGCGTCTACGCCCTGGCGATGGCCGCGTTCGGACAGACGCCCGCGGGGATTCGCACCGGCCTCATCTTGATCACCTCGGCCACCACGGTGGCCACCTATCTGCTCGGCGCCCGTCTGGGCGGAGCCAGAGTGGGTGTCGCCACCGCCGCTCTGTTCGCCGCGCTGTCGCTCAATCCCAAGACGCTCGGCATCGCTGCCTACGCCGAGCACTTCGCGCTGCTCCCACTCGTCGCGGGAGCCCTCGTCTTGTCGAGAGCCGCCGGCGAGCGGCGACCGATCGTCCTGTGCGCCTGCGGGACCCTGTTCGGCCTCGGCCTGCTGGTGCGTCAGAGCGCGGCGCCCTTCGTCGCGGGCGGGGTTTTGTATCTCCTCGTCTCCCGACGTGACGGCCCTGAACCGCCTCGTATCGGACGTGGTCACGCCATCGCCGTCTTCCTCGTGGGTGCCGCGGCGCCGAGCGCGCTCACGTGTCTCGGACTCCTCGCGGCCGGCACGTTCAGAACCTTTTGGTTCTGGGCGTTCACGTACGCCCCTCACTACCAGGCAGACTTGTCGACGGGATGGGGAAATCTCGTCCGGACGCTCGGCGCCGTGGCGCCGTCCACGTCGGTGACGCTGGCCCTCGCCGCCATCGGTCTCGGCGCGGCCCTCCGCGAGGATCGCCGAGACCGGCGGGCATACGTGCTGATCCTGGCGGTG